>Ga0079226_10001265_pt1 | contig 19324 bp, 15 predicted proteins | sample Poulit2014_FD_76345 | JGI IMG/M metagenome (GOLD analysis project Ga0079226, IMG submission 76345) | Agricultural soil microbial communities from Georgia to study Nitrogen management - Poultry litter 2014 | ecosystem: Environmental > Terrestrial > Soil > Agricultural land | place: USA: Georgia... | reverse complement strand
GATTTCAAACGCAAGCTCAATACCTTGCTGATCCATTTTTTCTACGGTTTCAGTCCAACGCACAGGATTATAAAGTTGGCGTACTAATGCGTGACGAATTGCATCAGGATCATTTTCTGCTTTGACATCAACATTATTAATCACTGCAACTTGAGGTTGTTTAAATGAGATAGATTCCAATGCCACCGCCAGTTGATCAGCGGCAGGTTTCATTAATGCACAGTGTGAAGGTACACTTACCGCTAACGGCAATGCACGTTTGGCGCCTGCCTCTTTACATAAAGCAGCGGCACGTTCAACAGCTGCCTTATTGCCGGCAATAACAACTTGCCCCGGCGAATTAAAATTCACTGCGGCAACCACTTCTCCTTCGGCAGCTTGTTGGCAGGCAGCAATAATTTTTTCATTATCTAAACCGATAATGGCATACATCGCCCCCGTTCCTTCAGGCACAGCTTGTTGCATCAATTTTCCTCGCAATTGCACCAATTTGATCGCATCTTGAAAATCAATGACACCGGCACAAACCAATGCGGAATATTCGCCTAAACTATGCCCAGCCATCACTGTAGGTTGTAAATCCGGATATTGCTGTTGCCATACACGGAAAATAGCGACTGAAGCTGCTAATAACGCCGGCTGAGTTTGCCACGTTTTATTCAACTCTTCGGCTGGACCTTGCTGTACCAATGCCCAAAGATCATAATCCAACACTTCGGAAGCCTGTTTAAATGTTTCTTCTACAATCGGATATTGTGCAGCTAATTCCGCCAACATTCCTACAGATTGAGAGCCCTGTCCAGGGAAAACCATTGCAAATTTTTTCATTGAATAACCTTTTTGTAATTATAAAAACTTAATAACGGACTAATGCGGAACCCCAAGTCCAACCACCACCGAATGCTTCTAGTAATAACAGTTGGCCACGTTTGATACGACCGTCACGAATGGCTTCATCCAGCGCTGTCGGCACGGTTGCAGCACTGGTATTGGCATAACGATCAAGCGTTATTACCACTTGCGACATATCCATATCTAATTTCTTTGCGGTGGCGCTGATAATGCGTAAATTAGCTTGATGCGGCACCAACCAGTCAATATCTTTCTTATCAAGATGATTTGAGCTTAGTGTTTCCTCAACCACATTGGATAATTGACTCACCGCTAATTTGAAGGTGGCATTACCTTGCATAGTAATATAACCGGATTTTTCATCGTTACGTTGAGTCTGTGATAAAGCTAACATTCCCTCCATATCGGAAGAGGCGTGTAGATGAGTTGAGATAATGCCTTCACTTTCGCTTGCTTCCAAAATAACCGCACCGGCACCATCACCAAACAGAACGACCGTACTGCGATCGGTTTCATCAAGATGGCGTGAATTTAAATCTGCACCAATAACTAATGCTTTTTTAACCTGATTATTACGCACAAACTGATCTGCTACGCTTAAGGCGTAAATAAAACCGGTACAAGCTGCCGCAACATCGAAAGCAATGGTATCTTTAATGCCGAGAATACCTTGAATTTGACAAGCTGCACTTGGATAGGAATGGGAATTTGTCGTTGTTCCGACCACGATCAGATCAATTTCCTGTGGATCAATATTGGCTGTCTGCAATGCCTGTTTTGCCGCATTTGCCCCCATAGTGGCAACGGTTTCATCTTCTGCTGCGATACGACGCTCTTTGATGCCGGAACGTGTCGTGATCCACTCATCAGAAGTGTCGACCATTTTTTCTAAATCAGCATTTGTTCTAATTTTTTGCGGAAGGTAACTACCTGTCGCTAATATTTTGCTATACATAGTTATCTCATTTTATTGTTTGAAAAGTGGCATAACATAAGGCGTTACACCAATATTTTTAATCAAAAACCGGTTCACAATTTACAGGGAAATTGAGTGAATTAGCAATAAAACAGGCTTCGTGAGCTTGGTGATGTAATTGCTTTGCACGTTCAATATCAGATGGATTGCGTAAAGTAATATGCGGTTTTAAAGTAATCTGGGTAAAATGCCCACGTGCATTTTCTACCATTGTTCCCTCAGCATTATCTTCATAAGCATCGACAATAATACTGGCATCAGCACAAAGATGAAGATACCATAATTTGTGGCAGGCAGAGGCTGCGGCAAGTAATAACTCTTCCGGATTCCAGCGTTGGCGATCGCCACGAAATGCGGGATCAGCGCTTAAAGCAATAGGATCTTTTCCGGGTGCAGTTAATTCGCTATCACGATCATAAGCAGTATAGCTTGATGTTCCATTGCCACGATTTCCGGTCCAACGAATTTTTACTTGGTAGTGATGTTGCTTATCTGCCATTGTCGCTGCTCCTATGTTTGAAGTATCTGATTAAAATTGTTGGAAATATTATCGCACTTTTAGAGATAATCAAAAGTTTTGTTAACACTTAACGTAATTCGTTGAGTATTTTTTCTGGAATATTTTTGTTTACTTGGGTAATGGCGTGTTCAATTGCGGTAGCGAAAGCGTTGCTGTTTGAACTGCCGTGGCTTTTTACAATAACAGATTGCAAGCCTAATAATGATGCGCCACTATGTTTATCCGGATTAAAAGATTGCAATTGCTGATATTTCTCTTTCAGCATATGACGAAGAATCTGTTTAAACCAGTTTGTACACCATATCGGATGAGTGGATTGATTTTGTTTCAATAACTGAATAATATTTTTCGCCGTACCTTCCAGTGTTTTCAAGGCAATATTACCGTTAAATCCGTCGGATACAATCACATCAGCATAGTGATTAAGCAGCTGATCACCTTCAATAAAACCGATGTAATTAATGTTAATATCTTTTTCAAGCAAGGTGGCCGCTTCACGAATTGCCGGTAATCCTTTGATTGCCTCAATGCCTATATTGAGCAATGACACACGGGGATAAACCAAATCCAACATATTTTCTGCAAAAATTGCCCCCATTCTGGCAAATTGATATAGCTGTTCGGCATTGGTTTCAATATTGGCACCCAAATCCAACATCACACTATGACGACCGTTCATTGTTGGCAACAATGAAACCAAAGCCGGACGTTGAATTCCCGGAAGAGGCTGAATCAGAATTTTTGATAACCCCATCAATGCACCGGTATTACCGGCACTTACACAAGCAACCGCACTATTTTTTTGCACCGCTTCAATGGCTAAGCGCAAGGAAGTACCTTTGCTATAGCGTAAGGCTTGAGTAATGGCAGTATCTGAAAAAATTTGACGATCGCAATGATGAACAATAATGCGTTGTGAAAGTGATTTATCAATTTGGGGGAGATATTGTTGGATGGCGTTATGATCGCCAAAAAACAAAAAACGAAGCGTTGGATATTTCTCCAACACTTGGATTGCGGCTGGGACAGTGATACGGGGACCAAAGTCCCCGCCCATCATATCTAACGCAATGGTTAGACTCAATGTATTACCTTTAGACGAAAATTATTTAATTTTACGACCACGGTAATAACCATCAGCAGTAACGTGATGGCGTAAATGAGTCGCACCAGTTTCTTTATCGATAGAAACCGCAGCAGTAGTTAACGCATCGTGAGAGCGACGCATATCACGTCTTGAACGAGATTTTTTATTCTGTTGAACAGCCATTGGCTATACTCCTAACTATTTTTGCTTCTTTAAACTAGCTAACACAGCGAACGGGTTCGGTTTCTTTGCCAATTCTTCCGGCAATTCGCCAAAAACCTGTTCGTCCTCGGACACTTCACAGTGTTCTGGTTCATGCATTGGAACCAACGGAAGTGAAAGGAGAAGTTCATCTTCAATCACTGCCAATAAATCTATTTCCCCAAAATCGTTAAGTTCGATTGGTTCATAAATTTCAGGTAACACATCAGCCTGATCCAAATTAGACACTGGACTGTAATTAAAAGTGCAAGATAAATGATAAGGAAACGGTTGACCACAGCGTTGACATTGCAACATCACATCAACATCCGCTTTGCCTTGCATTACAACCAATTTTTGCGGATCAATTGTAAAGCTTAACTCCGCCTCAACATCACTCAGCACTTGATTAACCGCTTCCGCCAAACGCACGAGCTGATTACGAGAATAATAACCCTCGTAATTCAAACGTCTTTGTGCAGATTTAACCGGATCAACGGTTAAGGGTAGTTTTACCTTTTTCATAGGGTGCAAATATTAACGTTAGATACAACAATAGTCAAAGGAAATACAGATTTTTTTGTGAGTTTTTGCGATTAAAAGCCGTATATTCAAGTTGAAAAAATAAACATCTTTGCTTGAAAATTGCAGAATAGACCCAACTTGTTATAATCCGCTATTTACCGAATAACGGAGTTATATTTATTTTCTATTTAAGAGGGAAGCAAATTGAACAAGACGATCACCTACTTTGATAAATTAAAAGTCGCCTTTCATTATTTATTGCCGCAGTTGGCGATAACACGTGCTGCCGGCTGGTTAGCAGAAAAACAATGGGGAGCGGTAACACATACGATAATTCGTCTTTTTGCTAAAAAATATCGTATTAATATGGATGAAGCGCAGTTTTCCGATGCTAAAGATTATGCTTCATTTAATCAATTTTTTATTCGACCGCTAAAAGAAGGTGCAAGACCGATCAATCAAGATCCGAAAGCGTTATGTTTGCCGGCGGACGGAAGAGTGAGCCAACTTGGCAAGATCGAGCAGGATCGTCTTATTCAAGCGAAAGGGCACTATTTTAGCTTAACCGATCTATTGGCAGGTGATGACAAAATGAGTGAATTGTTCAAAAATGGACAATTTATCACCACCTATCTTTCACCACGAGATTATCACCGCGTGCATATGCCGTGTACAGGCACATTACGCCAAATGATTTATGTGCCGGGTGAGCTTTATTCTGTGAATCCATTTTTAGCGGAACATATTCCGCATCTGTTTTCACGCAATGAACGCGTTATTTGCCTTTTTGATACTGAATTCGGTCCGATGGTGCAAATTTTAGTCGGTGCAACCATTACCGCAAGTATCAGCACGGTTTGGGCAGGTGTTATCAATCCACCGCGTCCGGGAGAGATTAAATCTTGGTCTTATCCGGAAAAAGGGGAAAGCGGCGCCGTTACTTTGGAAAAAGGCGCAGAGATGGGGGCATTCCGTCTGGGCTCAACTGTTATCAATCTGTTCGCGCCGGATCAGGTAGAATTTGCCCAATATTTACATCAAGATACTGCCGTAAAAGTCGGTGAGTTGCTTGCACGAAAAGTAGAATAATCATTTACCACAACAATAAAGGAAACATTATGTCGAAACAATTTTTTGATCAAGTCAGTTTAGAAAGCGTAGAGGCAAAAGGCAGCTACGGTATCGGTTTGCAAATCGGACAACAATTAATTTCAAGTCAGTTAGATATTGATGAAGTTGCTGTAGCGAAAGGCATTTTTGATGCGCTAAATCAAAATGAAGCAGCCCTGGATCAACAACAAATCACTGCTGCATTGCAAGAACTTCATCAACGTGTTGAAGAAAAACAAAAATTATTATTTAAAGAAATCGAAGAGGCAGGTAAAGCATTTCTGGCTGAAAATCGCCAACATCCGGATGTCGTTGAAACAGAAAGCGGTTTGCAATATCAAATTTTAACCAAAGGCGAAGGTAAAATTCCGGCAAAAACCGATAAAGTGCGTGTTCACTACACCGGTTCTTTAATTGACGGTACCGTTTTCGATAGCTCAGTACAACGTGGACAACCGGCAGAATTCCCGGTAAACGGTGTTATCGCAGGCTGGATCGAAGCATTAAGTATGATGCCTGTCGGTTCAAAATGGCGTTTAGTGATTCCTCACCACCTTGCCTACGGTGAACGTGGCGCAGGCGCCTCAATCCCACCGTTCAGCACTTTAGTGTTTGATGTTGAGTTGTTGGATGTGCTTTAAACTTATTAAGAGAAACTAAAAATTTTTAAGCCTAGCTATTGCTAGGCTTTTTTATGTTATAAGATATCAAAATTTCTTAATTTTTATTTATAAGGATGCTTAATGACAAGTGCTCAACAACGCTCAGAGTTGCAGCGTAGAATATGGCAAATCGCTAATGATGTTCGTGGTTCAGTTGATGGATGGGATTTTAAACAATATGTATTAGGCACACTATTTTATCGTTTTATCAGCGAAAATTTTGCCAGTTTTTTTAATGATGAAGAAACCAATTACGCGGATTTAACGGATGATGTTATCACTAATGAAATCAAAGATGATGTCATTAAAGTGAAAGGTTATTTTATTTATCCTAGCCAACTATTCGTGAATATTGTTAAAAACGCCAATAGTAATGAACATTTGAATACCGATTTAAAAAATATATTTAATGAGATTGAAGATTCAGCGGTTGGTTATCCGTCAGAACCGGATATTAAAGGTTTGTTTGCCGATTTCGATACCACCAGTAACCGTTTAGGTAATACCGTTGCTGATAAAAACAAACGTTTGGCAGCTGTGTTAAAAGGTGTGGCGGAGTTAGATTTTGGACATTTTGAGGATAATCAAATTGATCTCTTCGGTGATGCTTACGAGTTTTTGATTTCCAATTATGCTGCCAATGCAGGTAAGTCGGGCGGTGAATTTTTTACGCCACAAAATGTATCCAAGCTGATTGCACGACTGGCGTTGCACGGACAAAGCACAGTCAATAAAATCTACGATCCGGCTTGCGGTTCGGGTTCGTTGTTGTTGCAAGCCAAAAAACAATTTGATGCACATATTATTGAAGAGGGTTTCTTCGGACAAGAGATTAACCACACCACCTACAATCTTGCTCGTATGAATATGTTTTTGCATAACATTAATTACGACAAATTCAATATCAGTTTGGGCGACACTTTATTAAATCCGCAATTTGGCAGTGATAAACCTTTTGATGCTATTGTTTCCAATCCGCCGTACTCGGTGAAATGGATTGGAAGTGATGATCCAACCTTAATTAATGACGATCGTTTTGCGCCTGCAGGTGTATTAGCGCCAAAATCCAAAGCCGATTTTGCCTTTATTTTACATACGTTAAGTTATTTATCCGCCAAAGGGCGGGCGGCGATTGTTACCTTTCCGGGTATTTTTTACCGTGGTGGTGCTGAGCAAAAAATTCGTAAATATTTGGTGGATAATAACTTTATAGAAACAGTAATTGCATTGGCACCGAACCTGTTTTTTGGTACATCTATTGCCGTGAATATTTTGGTTTTGTCGAAACATAAAACCGATATGATGACGCAGTTTATCGATGCCGGCGAATTATTTAAAAAAGAAACTAATAATAACGTGTTGACCGATGAGCATATCGCTAAAATTCTCCAATTATTTAGCGAAAAAGCGGACGTGCCACACTTAGCGAAATCGGTGGATTATCAGGTAATTGTCGATAACGATTATAACCTGTCTGTTAGCACCTATGTGGAAGCGAAAGACACGCGCGAAGTGATTGACATCAACCAGCTGAATACCGAAATTGAGGAAACCGTTGCCAAAATCAGCCAGCTGCGTGGGGAGATTGCCGAAATAATTAAAGAGATAGAAGCATGAGCGAGATGATTTTATACACCGCTGCAGATGGTGGCATACAAATCAAGGTAACCCTAGAAGATGAAACCGTATGGCTAACCCTAGACCAAATGGCACAGCTTTTTGGCAGAGACAAATCCACCGTTTCCCGCCATATCAAAAATATTTTTGAGGAAGAAGAGCTGCAGCGAGATTCAGTTGTTGCAAATTTTGCAACAACTGCCAGCGATGGGAAAACCGAACCCCATAAATACAATGCAAAAACCCTTAGCCCCGTAGAAGAAGACTACCTGAAAGCAATTAAAACGTTAACCAAAAAAACGAAGAAGAAAATCAGCCTATGATGGACGACAAACTCCCAATTAATATTCAAGATCTTCTGCACAAAAAGACCATTGAAGATGAAAGGATAGAATTTAAAGCCAGCTGGAATCCTGAAGCGGTGATTCATACCCTTTGTGCCTTTGCCAATGACTTTCACAACCTTGGCGGAGGCTACCTGATCATTGGCGTGGCAGAACAAAATGGTGTTCCACAGCTTCCACCACAAGGCTTAGCAATAGAGCAGATTGATAGTATTCGCAAGGAACTTTTACAGCTGGAAAAAAGTGCCATTTCTCCAGCTTTCCATACCTTGACCGCTGTCTATGAAATACAGGGCAAGCAGATTCTTGTTTTATGGGCGGTTGGTGGCGAAATGCGCCCCTACCGAGCCAAAAAATCCCTATCCCATAAAAATAGCGAAAACTGGGCTTATTACATCCGCCAGCACTCCAATACCATTGAAGCCAAAGGAGAAATTGAGCAAGAATTGCTTGCGCTTGCCAACAAAATTCCGTTTGATGACCGCCTTTGTCTTTCCGCAAAACTAGAAGATTTAGAACCGCACTTAATCCGAGAATTTTTAACTGAAATTAAAAGCGAATTAGCCCCCACCGCCAAAAACCTATCCGTTGAAGAATTGGCATTAAGAATGAATATTGCAGGCGGCGCTTCGGAAGCTCTATTCCCAAAAAATGTCGGCTTATTGTTTTTCAATAGCGCGCCTGAACAGTTTTTCCCCTATACGCAAATTGATGTGGTACATTTCCCTGAAGGTACGGGCGCAAACCAAATTGAAGAAAAAATTTTTAAAGGCCCATTGGCGTGCATCACACAAGAGGCATTGCGCTATATTCAAAATATGTATCTGAAAGAAATTGTGATCAAACTCCCCAGCCAAGCCAAAGCCAAACGCTTTTGGAACTATCCTTTTGAAGCCATTGAAGAGGCGGTGGTAAATGCTGTTTATCATCGCTCCTATGAAATCCGAGAACCGATTGAAATCCGCATCAATCCAGACAGTATCGAAGTGCTAAGCTATCCGGGCCCTGATCGCTCCATCCGCTTAACCGACTTACAAAATGGCAAAGCCGTCAGCCGCCGATACCGCAATCGAAGAGTGGGCGAATTTTTAAAAGACTTGGAACTCACCGAAGGGCGTTCAACAGGCGTGCCGAAGATCATCTACGCGATGAAAAAGAACGGCTCACCTGAGGCGAGCTTTGAAACAGATGATGAACGCAGTTATTTCTTGATTCGACTGCCTATTCACCAAGAAGCGAAACAGACAGATCTAGATACCGACCTAGATACCGACCTAGATACCGACCTAGATACCCCCCTAGATCGGGCAAACCCTATCATCCGTCTGCTGCATTTGCTCACGCAAGAAGCGCAAAGCATCAGCCAACTGATGCAACAGTTGCATATTCAACATAAACCGCATTTTAGAAAAAGCTACCTTAGCCCTGCCTTAGAACAAGGTCTGATAGAAATGACGCTGCCTGAAAAACCCACCAGCCGGCATCAGCAATATCGCCTAACCCCCAAAGGGTTGGCTTATTTAACGCAACAGAATAAGGATAAATAATGGAAACAAATACTTTTTTAGAAAAACTACTGCAAGGTGCATCGGTGGAATGGAAAACGCTGGGGGAGGTTTTAGAAAGGGCAAAAGGGACAAAAATCACAGCAGGTCAAATGAAAGAATTACATCAGGAAAACGCACCTATAAAAATCTTTGCAGGAGGAAAAACTTTTGCACTAGTGAATTATGGCGATATTCCCAATAAAGATATTCATACCAAACCTTCTATTATTGTGAAATCTCGTGGAATTATTGAATTTGAATATTACGATAAACCATTTTCCCATAAAAATGAAATGTGGTCTTACCATTCAGAAAATGAAAATATAGATTTGAAGTATGTATTTTATTTTTTAAAGTCAAAAGAGCTTTATTTCCAGCAAATTGGCTCAAAAATGCAAATGCCACAAATAGCAACGCCTGACACAGATAACTTTCAAATCCCCATCCCACCATTATCGGTACAACAGGAAATTGTACGGATTTTGGATACTCTCACTGAACAGACTAAGGAATTAACTAAAGAATTAACCAAAGAGTTGGCTTTACGACAAAAGCAATATCAATATTATCAAGATATGTTATTGAATTTTAAAGAATTAAGTGGGGGGGGGTATGAAGTAAAATGGAAAACGTTGGGAGAGGTTGCTAAAAAAATTTCTTCAGGAGGAACTCCTAAAACCGATAGGGCAGAATATTATGGTGGTTCTATCCCTTGGCTTAGAACTCAGGAAGTCAATTTTGAGGAAATTTGGGACACAGGTGTAAAAATCACAGAAGAGGGATTAAAGAATTCCAGCGCAAAACTGATACCTAAAAACTGCGTCATTATAGCAATGTATGGGGCAACCGTTGGCAGGGTTGGAATTAATAAAATACCATTAACAACAAACCAAGCCTGCGCCAATATTGAGTTAGATGATACAATTTTAAACTATCGCTATTTGTTTCATTACTTATCTAATCGGTATGAATACATCAAATCATTGGGAGCAGGATCTCAAACAAATATCAATGCTAAAATTGTAAAAAATCTACAAATCCCCCTGCCTCCACTAGAAGAACAAAAACGCATTGCCGCCATCTTGGATAAATTCCATACACTCACCAGCTCCCTTTCAGACGGCCTGCCCAAAGAGATTGAGCTGCGGCAAAAGCAGTATGAGTATTATAGGGATTTGTTGCTTGGGTTTGATAATTAATATTATATAGGTGTCATTATGAAAATAGACTTAACTTCAAAATCATTCTTTAAAGATAACGAGATCCAATTTGATAAAAAAATTAATTTTATCTTTGGGAAAAATGGATGTGGTAAATCAACCATTACTTCACTAATCAAAGAGCAATATGCATCAGTGTACGATATAAGAATATTTGATGGATTTGAAGGAGTTGTTAGTGAAAATAAGCGCTTAGAAACTGTTATTCTTGGTGAAGAAAATACAGAGATTAATTATCAGATTATACAATTAGAAGAGGAAATAAGAAAATTAGATGAAAGAATAACCATTATAGACGAAAATATTTCTGAATCAGAAGAAAATCATAATAATTTATGGCGGGAACTTCAAAATAGAAAATCAGAGAAAGATGTGCAAGAAAAGAAAATTGATAACTTTTGCACAGAATCAGCTAGAAGAATAAAAGAAGATGAAAGAAATATTTCATCACGCTCATATAATATTAGGGATTTTAAAAATGATATAGAAAAAGGTCGACTGCTTTCTGATGATGAAATAACCCAATTTAATGATTTAATAAAGTCAGATGTAAAAGATGCGAGAAAATTGCACGAAATATTCCATGATCTTAGAGAAATGGTTGAAGAAGTAAATGGTATTTTAGTAAATAAGATTAAAGAAGAGGTAATCATAAATAGGTTTAATCATAGTAGAGAGAAGAAAGAATTTGCTGAATTAGGGTTAAGGTTTCATCAAGTAGGTGAATATTGTGCTTTTTGTGGCGGAATGGTTACGAATGAGGTGGTTGATGAGTTAAAAACATATTTTTCTGCTAGTGATGTTAAAAGATTTCAAAAAGAAATTGAGGAGAAAATACAGAATATTAAATCTATTAAAAATCGCTATATCAGTATAAATATTGATCTCCATTCATTTTATTCAATTTATATGGATGAGATAGATAGATTATCCAAGCATATTAAAAGGGTAAGCTCTGAAGTCATTGAATTCTTGGATAAATTGGAGGCTGCATTAAGCAATAAAAAATCATATTTATTTTCCAAAAGTGAAATAATAATTACGGATATACCTGAAGATATAAATAAATATATCCAACAATATAATGATATTGTTAATAAAAATAATGATAGCGATCTGCCAAACCAGCAAAGAGAAGCTAAAGAGAAATTACGCTTCCATTTAGTTAAAACATATCTTAATGAATTTAGGTATGGTATTGAAAAGAATGAATTGGAGAATAAAGAGAAAAACTTAAATAAAGTGAAAGAAGATATTAGAGCTGAAGAGTCTAAAAAATCTAATATAAAAAAAGAAATAGAAAATATTAGAGTTAAAATATCTGAACTTCAAGCCAGTACTCGCAATGAAAAAAATTTAGTTGATAAAATTAATAAAATCCTTAAGGTTTATGCTTCTTTTGAGCTTATACATCAAGAAGGTACTAATGAGTATCAAATAAAATGTAAACATACTAATCAGGTTCGCACAGTAACAGAACTTTCTACTGGCGAGAAGAATGTGTTAGCCTTTCTCTATTTTATTGAGAAATTAAGGGACAATGATAATGAAAAGTATGTTATCTTTGATGATCCAATGAATTCTAATGATGATACTTTTCAATATTTAATTATAAATCAGCTGCAAAAATTATTGAAAAATATTCAAGATGATAAAATAATTATATTAACTCACAATGCTCATTTTTATTTGAATGTTAAATATGGTTTTGATAATTATAGTAAATCAAGATTCATTAGGTTGGTAAAGTTGGCTCATAAAGTTGAGTTAAAAATATTAGAGAATAGAGAAGAAGACTTTAAAACTAATTATCAGGCTCTTTGGTATGAACTTAAGTTATTGTTTGATAGAAATGATATTTCTCCAGATATGATACTTAATCCTATCAGACGAATAATTGAAACTTACATAAAGTTTAACAATATATCAAAAACTACTTTTTATGAAGATGTTGAGGGAGCCAGCAAATTATTTGATGTTAACTCTCATTCCATAGATGATCTTGAGGCAGATTTAAATGGTAAAACAAAAGAAGAGATACTATGTATGATGGAAAAATGTTTCGAAAACAATAATGCAATAAATCACTTTAATCAATATTGGAAATAAGTTATGCAACAAACCACCCCCATCGCCGAAACCAACAATTTTATTATTTTAGATAAATACGAAAAAATAGAGCAATCTGGCAGTTATCAAAGCGAAGCTGATTTGGAGCGTGAATTGATTACCGATTTGCAGCAACAAGGATATGAATATCGCAAGGATTTAAATACACCTGACAAGTTGCTTGCCAATGTGCGTGATCAATTACAAAAATTGAATAATGTGCAGTTTAGTGATGCGGAGTGGGTGCGTTTTCTGGTGGAATATTTGGATAAACCGGCAGAGAGTTTGGTTGATAAAAGTCGAAAAATTCATCATAACCATATTTATGATTTTGTTTTTGATGACGGGCATATCCAAAATATTTATCTACTGGATAAAAAGCATATTCACCGCAATGTGTTGCAAGTGATCAACCAGTTTGAGCAAACCGGCACACACAGCAACCGTTATGATGTCACTATTTTAGTCAATGGCTTGCCGTTGGTACAAATTGAGCTGAAAAAACGTGGTGTTGCTATTCGAGAGGCATTTAATCAGTTACATCGCTACAGCAAAGAGAGTTTCAACAGCGAAGCGTCTTTATATAAATACCTGCAAATTTTTGTGATTTCCAACGGCACCGATACCCGTTATTTTGCCAACACCACTAAGCGCAATAAAAACAGTTTTGACTTTACGATGAATTGGGCGAAGTCGGATAACAGTCTTATTAAAGATTTAAAAGATTTTACTGTCACTTTCTTTAGTAAAAACAGTTTGTTAAGCGTGTTATTGCATTATTCCGTTTTTGATGTCAGTGACACCTTGCTGATTATGCGACCTTATCAAATTGCTGCCACCGAGCGGATTTTATGGAAAATTAAAAGCACTTACGAAAATAAAAATTGGAGCAAACCCGAGAGCGGTGGTTTTATTTGGCATACTACCGGTTCGGGTAAAACGCTCACCAGTTTTAAGGCAGCTCGCTTGGCAACTGAATTACCGTTTATTGATAAAGTGTTTTTTGTGGTTGATCGCAAAGATTTGGACTATCAAACCATGAAAGAGTATCAGCGATTTTCTCCTGATAGCGTCAACGGTTCGGAAAGTACGGCAGGCTTAAAACGTAATATTGAGCGTGATGATAATAAAATCATTGTAACCACCATTCAAAAACTTAATAACTTAATTAAGTCGGAAGAAAATTTGGAGCTTTATCAAAAGCGAGTTGTTTTTATCTTTGATGAATGTCATCGTTCACAATTTGGTAAAGCACAAAAAAATCTGAAAAAGAACTTTAAAAAATTCTGCCAATTTGGTTTTACCAGCACGCCGATTTTTCCAGAAAATGCACTGGGTTCCGAAACAACCGCTAGTGTTTTTGGCCGGGAATTGCACTCTTATGTGATTACCGATGCGATTCGTGATGAAAAAGTGCTGAAATTTAAGGTGGATTACAACGATGTGCGTCCGCAATTTAAATCGTTGGAGCAAGAACAAAATTTGGAAAAATTATCCGCATTGGAAAATAAACAAGCCTTATTGCATCCGCAACGGTTACGAGAAATCGCTCAATATATTTTGCGAAATTTCAAGCAGAAAACCCACCGCTTAAATGCTTCCGGAAAAGGTTTCAATGCGATGTTTGCAGTGAACAGTGTGGATGCTGCCAAACTGTATTATGAAATTTTTAAAGATTTACAAAAAGATAGTCCGAATCCATTAAAAATTGCTACTATTTTCTCTTTTGCGGCTAATGAGGAACAAAATGCCAAAGGTGATATTGCTGATGAAAGTTTTGAACCTACCGCAATGGATAGTTCGGCAAAGGAGTTCTTACAGGCAGCCATTAATGACTATAACGCCTATTTTCAGACTAATTACAGTGTAGAAAGTAAAGCATTTCAAAATTATTACCGAGATTTAGCCAAGCGTGTCAAAAATCAAGAAATTGATTTATTGATTGTGGTTGGTATGTTCTTAACCGGTTTTGATGCACCTTGTTTAAATACCTTATTTGTTGATAAAAACTTGCGTTATCACGGTCTTATTCAAGCCTATTCCCGTACCAACCGTATTTTTGATGATGTGAAAAAATTCGGTAATATTGTTACTTTCCGTGATTTGGAACAAGCCACAATTGATGCTTTGACGCTGTTCGGTAATGCGAATACGCGGAATATTGTGTTGGAACGTAGTTATCAAGATTATATGAATGGTTATGTGAATAGTAGTGGTGAATTTGTGAGAGGTTATCAGGATATTGTGCGAGAGTTACAACGTAAATTTCCTGATCCTGCTGCCATCGAAAAAGAAGAGGATAAGAAAGCCTTTGTTAAATTATTTGGTGAATATTTGCGTATTGATAACGTGTTACAGAATTATGATGAATACGCTGATTTGATAAATGAAAATTTAGCCGAGATAACAACAGCAAAAGAAGAAAATGGCACTTACTCAGGCACCGAGCAACCGAGTATATTATCGGGACAGCATCTACAAAATTATCTTTCAACCTACAATGATATTCGCGATTGGTTAAGGCGTGATAGAAAAGGAGAAGAACAATCCACTATTGATTGGGACGACGTTATTTTTGAAGTGGACTTATTAAAATCTCAAGAAATTAATTTAGATTATATTTTGGAATTAATTTTTGAGCAGAATAAAAAATTAAATAATAAAGAGGCTTTAATTGAGGAAATTAGGCGGACTATTAGAGCCAGTGTTGGTAATCGGGCTAAAGAAAGTCTGATTGTTGATTTTATTAATCAAACCGATCTTAATGAAATTGGTGATAAGGTGAGTATTATTGAGGCTTTCTTTAAATTTGCACAGATAGAGCAAGAAAAGGAGGCTAATGCGCTTATTACTGATGAAAGTTTAAATAAGGATGCGGCAAAACGCTATATTGCTATCTCATTAAAACGTGGTTATGCGAGTGAAAATGGTACAGAACTAAATGAAACTTTACCAAAACTCAGTCCGCTTAATCCTGCATATCGTACTAAAAAACAGACTGTTTTTGAGAAGATTGTTGCTTTTATTGAGAAATTTAAAGGAATTGGCGGCAGTATTTAAGATAAATGTTCAAGAATTCCGTACCTCAATAAGTGGGTATGTAGAGGTACGGATTTTTGTTTAATTACTCCAACACCTTCCCCTTCAATTCCGGAATCAGGAATAGCGTGGCGAGCATATCGATAAAATAGATTAATGCTAAGAAGGCGATAGCGAATTTAAATGAGTAGGCGGAAACCAAGGCACCGACTACCACCGGACCGAAGCCGCCGACGGCACGACCTAAATTGAACAGCACATTTTGTGCGGTTGCACGCGCTTTTGTCGGGTAGGCTTCAGACATCAATGCGCCGTATCCGCCCATCATTCCGTTCACGAACATTCCTAAAAATGCACCGACGATTAACATTAATTCCGGTGTGGTGAGTTGGGAATAAAGTACAACGCTGATAATGGCGCCAAGTTGGAATAATAGAAAGCTTGGCTTGCGTCCGATACGATCCGCTAATTGTCCGAATAACCAAATACCGAACATCATTCCAAGAATGGTGGCGGCTGTCCATAAGCCGGATTTTGTTAAACTAAAACCGAGTTGTTTGGAAAGGTAATTTGGCAACCAGATCATAATGCCGTAATAGCCGAAATTCTGTACGGAAGTCAGTACAACCACGCCTAAACTTACCTTAGTGGTTGCTTTGTCTTTAATTAATTGCTTGAACGATGTTAATAAAGAAGTTTGTGTTTGTGAGCTTTGTTTTTGTACAAAAATTTCCGGTTCGTGCAGGTGTGAACGTAAATACCACGCCACAAAAGCAGGGATGATACCGACTAAAAACATTCCGCGCCAACCGATATGCGGCAGCAATGCCGGTGTTAATAAAGCAGCTGCCAATACGCCGATTTGCCAACCTAATGCAACATAGGCGGAAGCTCTGGCACGATGACGAGCCGGCCACGCTTCTGCGGCTAAAGTCATTCCAATACCGAATTCTCCACCTAAACCGATACCGGCGATGGTGCGATAAATCAATAAATCCCAATACCCTTGAGCAAAAGCACATAAACCGGTAAATACGGCGAATAAAACAATTGTCCAAGTTAAAACCCGAATACGTCCGAAGCGGTCGCTCAATGCGCCGAAAATAATACCGCCGGCAACAGCGCCGATAAGTGTCCAAGTAACCAATGAACCTGCCTGTGCGGGAGTGAGAAGAAGATCGGAAGAAATCGCGGTGAGCATAAAGCCCAAAATAAGAAGATCAAAACCGTCCATAGCATAACCGACGGCAGAACCAAGCAAGGCTTTCCAGCCATAGGCATCAACTTTTTGTATCATAAATCATCCTTTTGTTGCTCACTGGCAACATCATTAAAACTAGAATAGCTTCCTGCCTCGCCGGGCAAAAATTGGCTAATTTTAGGCTTATTTGAGGTGTGATTCAATGGTTAGTGCTAAATAATATAGCGAAAAATAGAGTACGATGTTTTTAGAAACATCGTACTTTTTTAATTAGGCTTTAATGCGGTTACTTAAACCGACATAAATACAGAAGATAAATCCGATGATCACCACATACGGTGTAAATTGGCTGACACCGGCACCGGAAGCCGCAAGGGAGAAATTGTGAGCAGCTGCCGCACCGAGTAACATTCCAAGAATGAACAGCGCTGAATCATTATCACCTTCGCCGATATGTACCAACTGTTTACCCGGACAACCGCCGCCTAAGGAGAAACAGAGTCCACATAAAGCCATTGCAAGGAAATTCCAAATAACATCGTTATGCGCTATCGGTTGTTTATCAAAACCAAGATGGAATTGCCCTAAAATTACATTGGTAATAACTGTGAAGAGAATAAGTGCCAAAACGCCGTTTAATAAATGACTGTCGCGGAACAGAATAAAATTACGGAATGCACCGACAGAACAGAAACGGGATTTTTGCATTACGATGCCGATAATGACACCGCCACCAAGTGATAACCAAAGATTGGCGTGTTGGGCAGCCGGACCTTTTTCAGAGAAGAAAATAGGCAGATTTTCGCCAAATTTAAATTCAGTGATTAAGAAAATAAACAAGGCGACAACAAATAGAATTGGAATAATAGCGGAAGATTTGCTTTGTTCGCTAACTTTGCCTAAAGAGAATCCTCGATTAGCAAAGAAAATCCCGCCAACAATACCGGCAATGAGCCCGGCAATGCCGGCAACAGCGGTTAAATCGCCGCCGCCTAAACGTAAAAATGCCCGCCACGGACAACCGAGGAAAATCAATGCACCAAGCATTGCGAAAAAGCCGAGCAAGATTCGAGTGATTGGCGCGGAACTGGCTCGAGGTTTGAACTCTTTGGCAAAAAATGCACTGATTAGCGCACCGAAAACCAAGCCGATAAGTTCCGGACGGATATATTGCAGAGGAGCGGCGCGATGAAGCCCTAACGCACCGGATGTATCTCGTAAGAAACAAGCCGCGCAGAACCCCATATTGCCGGGATTGCCTTTATAGGTTAGAAGTGGAGCAATGATACCAAGTGCAGCACCTGCAACCACAGGCCAAGTGAAAATTTTCATAATTAGACCCTTGTGATATCAGAAAAATGGACGTTATTTTGGGGAGGACAAAACAGTTGTCGAGATCAAAATAACTAAAATTAAATTTTAATTGTCTTAACTAAGGTTAAAGACGCAAGAATTATAAGGGAATTAGGTAATGGGTAAAGCGTGGGAATTAAAAAATTTGAAGTGCGTCAAAGAAAATTTAACTAGGAGAAACATAACCTTATCCTTTCGGACAAGGTTATGCTCCAGATGATTATTTTTTCCAATTTTTCAAGGCATCAGCAAAGGCGTTGCCGATTGCGGAAGATGACTGACGACGAGAACTTGTCGTTTGAGTTTTGCTGCTTTTTCGTGATTCACTATGCGGGCGGTTTGTTTGTTCATCCAAGCGCATTGTTAATGCAATACGTTTACGATCGACTTCAACTTCTAAAACTTTTACCTTAACAATGTCGCCGGTTTTAACCACGTCGTGCGGATCTTCAACGAATTTATCGCTTAAAGAGGAAATATGTACTAAACCGTCTTGATGGACACCAATATCTACGAACGCCCCAAAATTGGTAACATTGGTAACAGTTCCTTCCAAAATCATTCCCGGTTTAAGATCGCTGATTTGCTCAACACCTTCCAAGAAAGTCGCAGTTTTGAACTCGCCACGTGGATCACGTCCCGGTTTTTCCAGCTCTTTTAGGATGTCGGTGACAGTTGGTAAACCGAAACGATCATCAGTAAATTGTGCGGCATTTAATTGATGTAATTCTGAGGTGTTCCCCATTAACTCAGCAAGAGATTGACGAGTTGCTTGCAGAATTTTCTCGACAACAGGATAAGCTTCAGGGTGGACGCTAGAGGCATCAAGCGGATTATTCCCATCGATAATGCGCATAAATCCAGCACATTGCTCAAAGGCTTTCGGCCCTAGACGAGGCACTTTCTTTAACTGTTCACGGTCGGCAAAACGTCCGTTTTCATCACGATAAGCCACAATATT
>Ga0079226_10001264_pt1 | contig 19328 bp, 17 predicted proteins | sample Poulit2014_FD_76345 | JGI IMG/M metagenome (GOLD analysis project Ga0079226, IMG submission 76345) | Agricultural soil microbial communities from Georgia to study Nitrogen management - Poultry litter 2014 | ecosystem: Environmental > Terrestrial > Soil > Agricultural land | place: USA: Georgia... | reverse complement strand
TGCGCCATTTGCTTTTGCTGCTCGGCAATCATTTCTTCCATTTTTGCTTGCTGGTAAGCATTAATGGCTTCTTCCATTTCTTCACGGGAAACGCTTAATTTCTTTTCGTCCACCCCTTTAATGCCTTGTGAAAGACCCTCTAAAAAAGAGTTCATGTCGAGGTCTTCCATGTTGTCTTTAAGCTGCTCAGCGCCTAAATAACCTAAGGCGTAAGATACTTTTTTAATGTCGTATGTGCCATTTGTAGCAGCCTGCTCCATCACTGCGGCATCTGCAGAAGCCGCATTGTCATTTTCAGAAACTGCTTTCTCACTGCCACATGCCGCTAACATTACTGCTGCAAAAAGCACGCTAATTTTTCTCATTCTTCCTCCACGTCATGCACTGCCTCACAGCAGCTTTGCATATTGTTTTAATTAAACTTCACAAGGTGCACACAGTGTGGCCTACCTTGAGCAAGCACTGCAAGCACCAAAAACAAAAATAGTGCGGCATTGCTGTTACCTTTTCAAGACTACCGCTACTCTTATTGGTTCAATAACAAACCATAAAAACTGGTGCAGGAGCCATACTTTCTCGGCATCCTAATTGGCTCAGACGTCATTGGTACGAACACCTCATGCCATGCTCTTCATGCACGCAAGTGCTACAGTGCAAGGAACAAAATTAAAATAATTTACAGCGCACACCGCTGTGCGTGCGCACAACAGTTGAGTACAAACATGGCCGCACAACACGTAGATGTCATCATTATTGGCGCGGGGCTCTCTGGTATAGGTATGGCTTGCCACCTCACCAGAAACAACCCTAATAAAACGTATCTGATTCTTGAAGGCCGCGATGCAATCGGTGGTACGTGGGACTTGTTCCGCTACCCTGGTATTCGTTCCGACTCTGATATGTTCACCTTAGGTTATTCTTTTAAGCCTTGGAAAGACGACCAATCCATCGCCGATGGCCACACCATTCGCGCCTATATTAACGAAGCCGCTGATGAATATGGCGTGCGAGAGCACATTCGTTTTGGCCACCATGTTGAGCATGCTAACTGGTCCTCTAGCGACGCCCGCTGGTACCTCACCACTACCGACAAAGAAAGTGGCAAACAAAAAACGTTCAGTTGTAATTTCCTTGTGGGCTGCACCGGTTACTACCGGTATGACGCCGGCTACACTCCCGAATTCCCAGGGCGAGAAAATTTTAAAGGTGAATTTATTCACCCTCAGTTGTGGCCTGAAGATTTAGATTACAGCAATAAAAAGATTGTTATTATTGGTAGTGGCGCCACCGCCGTAACACTGCTGCCTTCTTTAGCTGATAAAGCACAGCACGTTACTATGTTGCAACGCTCGCCTTCTTACGTTGCTTCAGTGCCGAAGAAAGACAACATTTCTATTCAGCTGCGTAAAGTGCTGCCAGAAAAAGCGGTGTATCACCTTGCCCGCACACGCAACGTTGCTCTACAAATGGCCGTTTACAATCTGAGCAAAGTACAGCCTAAGCTCATGCGTCATTTGCTCCAAAAGCAGGTGCAGTTACAAGTGGGCGAACACGTAGACATGAAACACTTTACGCCTACCTACAACCCTTGGGATGAGCGCTTATGCGCTGTGCCTAATGGCGACCTTTTCCGCACTTTAAGAGAAGGTAAAGGCTCTGTGGTCACCGACCATATCGAGGCCTTCACCGAAACAGGTATTCAACTCAAATCCGGCGAACATCTAGAAGCGGATATTATCATCAGCGCAACAGGGCTAGAATTGCAGCTACTTGGGAACGCACAACTTAGCGTAGATGACCAACCTTATGACATCAGCAAAGCCATCGCATACCGCTCGCTCATGTTCAGCAATTTGCCCAATGTAGCCATGATCTTTGGCTACACCAACTCTTCTTGGACTCTAAAAGCAGATATTGGCGCTGAATATATTTGCCGCATTTTGACTAACATGGAACGTAGAGGCATGCGCCAAGTGATGCCCGTGCTAAAAGACACGAACATCAAGACGCGCCCGTTCCTCGATTTTAGCGCAGGCTATGTTCAGCGTGCTTTAGATGCCTTCCCTAAACAGGGCACCAAAGCGCCTTGGAAAGTAAAGCAAAACTATTTGTTTGATTTTATTATGCTGAAACTCAGCAAATTAGATGATGGTATATTGCAATTTAGCCACCCTATCAAAAAGAAAAAAGGCGTGTTTAGAAGTAGAAGAACAGCCGCTCTGTAACCTCCGCTGCGCCAGCTTCCCCAAGCTGGCGTTTCACTTCAGGCACCACGGTGGTGCCTATTCACTGCAACAATACGCTGCGCAGGCCGTGCCAATTCCGTGAGCAAATATTCCTGTAATGTTTGCGGGTACTCAAGCTCTTGCAAAGCATCCGCCATGCACTGCAACCACGCTTCAGCATGCTGTTGCTCTATTTTCCAAGGCGTATGAGCGTGGGGAATTCTGATGGCCCCGTATTTTTCTTGATACAAACGTGGCCCGCCCATCCAGCCGGATAAAAAGCGTGCTAGTTTATCGATGGATTGTTCTAAATTAGCGGGATGCATGGCTCTTATTTCTTGCGCATAAGGAGCCTCATCCATAATGCGGTAAAACACTTCCACCAAGCGCCTTAAAGCGGCTCCCCCACCCACCGCTTGTAACGTGGCATCACCTTGGCCATACGGCGCTTCTTTGCTCATCTTCTTTTCCTATCTTCGGTTACCTAACACGCTCATCACGCATGATAGCTTCAGTTTCACCAACCTCAACGGCCTGCACAAACCTTGAGAGTTTGTTAGCCACGAGCTCGGGCGACGACAATGTAAGCCAATGGCCGGCCTCCACATCAGTGCGGTACAGCTCTGGCACCCAACGGGGTAAATCGTCAAACAAAGCAGCACTCACATATCTATCTTGCGTAGGCACTAATAATTGCACAGGGCAATGCGCATAACGCTCTTGCGGCTTACACAAGGTGGGCAACATGTTAGCGCGATACAGCCAAACACCCATTGCACCGTCACTGGTTTGGTATGGATTTACCTCCACCTCTTGCACACCTTCTGCTTGCTTGAGAAACCACGGCCATCTTGCTCCTAACCCCGCATGCCACATTGCTTCTGGCAACCAAGGCAATTGAAACAAGGCTATGTACCAAGAGTTAAGCGTTTGCCCCAGTAATGCCGACGCACCTTTTTTATTAAAACGAGCGCGAAACCAGTATGCAGCATGGTCTAAACAAGGGCCTGAAATAGATGTATATGAAAGAATCCGGCTTTGCATTTCCCCGCTGGTTATAAACTCCCAACCTTGAATGGAGCCCCAGTCGTGGCCTGCTAAGTGAAACGAACGCCCTGCTAACAAAACCTTTGCTACCGCGGTAAAATCCGCTTCCAGAAGGTGAAACTGGTAGTGTTTGCGCCCCTTAGGCTTGCTAGAAGCGCCTGCTCCACGCATATCGTAGCTCACCACGTAAAAGTTTTGCGATAAACGTTCTGCCACACTCTGCCACACCAAATGGTTATCCGGGTAACCGTGCAATAACACTATTGGGGTTCTGCTACTGTCACCCCAAGTGTAGGCTTGCAATTCCACCCCTTTGGATGGCACTGAATACGTTCTTTTTTCCATGAGCTATTCGCCCTGTGTAATGAATGGTTGTGCACCATTACAGCAGTGATTCACAACACTTATAATGCTTTACTGTTCCATCACGCTGTAGTTTGGGCCAACCCAATGCTTTGCTTAAGCGCTAACAAGCAGATGTGCCGCCCCAGTTTTGTTACAATAACGAAAATCCTCAATACATAGGCATCCATCATGAGTCAAATCCCTTTAATCGATCGCATTGCCGCCGAAGTAAGCGCTCGCATGCCCAGCGGGCTTGGTGAATTACGTCACGATGTGGAGCGTAACGTACAGGCTGTGCTACAAGAAGCTTTGGCACGCTTCGATCTTATTGGCCGCGAAGAATTTGAAGTGCAGCGCCAAGTGTTGCTGCGCACTCGTGAGAAATTAGAAGAGCTGGAAAAAATTGTCGCTGAACTAGAAAAAAACTCGGCAAGCTAAACCTTCTCCTACATTTTTCTACGCCGTTTCGTACCCACCTTGTTTTAATTCACTGTCACACTCTCAACAGCCTCCGCGTTACGTTAATACCACAGTAATACGGAGGCGATGTATGGCAGTTTCGTTGGTATTTAGCCGAGCTCAAGTAGGCTTAAGTTCCCCCCAAGTAAGAGTGGAAACTCACCTTTCTGGCGGGCTGCCTGGCTTTTCCATTGTGGGCCTTCCAGAAGCCGCCGTGCGTGAAAGCCGCGACCGCGTTCGCTCGGCCATTCTCAACAGCGGTTTTCGCTTCCCACAGCAACGCATCACCGTTAATTTAGCCCCTGCTGACCTGCCCAAACACGGCGGACGTTTTGATCTTCCCATCGCCCTCGGCATCCTAGCTGCTAGCCATCAAATTAACCAAAACGGTTGGCACAACAAAGAATTTATTGGCGAGCTAGCACTAGATGGCACCTTGCGCCCTTGCCAAGGAAGCTTACCCGCCGCCTTGGCTGCAGGGCGAGCCAACAAAGTGCTCTATCTACCTACTTGCATGGCCACTGAAGCAGCGTTAAGTGGCTATGCTGTACAAGGCGGAGAGTCCCTCAAAGAGCTTTGCACCATGCTCGTTAAAAAGAACAAAAACACTTACACGCAACCCCCTGCCGTGCCTTCACATGCCGCAGAGGGGCCCTGTTTAAGCGAAGTACAGGGGCAATCCGCTGCTAAAAGAGCCTTAGAGCTCGCGGCCGCTGGCGGCCATTCTTTATTACTGTGCGGGCCACCAGGTAGTGGTAAAAGCATGCTTGCTGAGCGCCTTCCTAGTTTGCTGCCACCGCTCACAAAGGAGCAGGCACTTACTGTGGCAGCGATTTACTCCTTGGGCGAAAGGCGCACGGTGGAAAAGTTTTATTTCCCACCCCAGCGTTCTCCGCATCACTCCTCTTCCAGCGCCGCCTTATTAGGTGGCGGGCGCCAACTTAACCCAGGCGAAGTAACACTGGCCCATCATGGAGTGTTATTTTTAGATGAACTGCCTGAATTTAATCGAGCTGCACTGGAAGCCTTACGCGAGCCATTAGAAACAGGGGTCATTTACCTTAGCCGCGCTGATAGAAAGATAGCCTATCCCGCTAATTTTCAACTGATAGCGGCCATGAACCCTTGCCCCTGTGGTTGGCTTGGTTACCCAGAAAAAAGCTGTGGCCATATGTGCGGCAAAGCGCAGCGCTATCAACAAAAGATCTCCGGCCCCTTATTAGACCGCATCGACTTACATGTATCGGTAACACCTGCCGCACCGCAGGAATTATTTGCCGCTGCACCAGCTGAAAGCAGCGCCAGCGTGCGTAAACGCGTGCTTGTGGCACAGCAAAAACAATTCGATAGGCAAGGAAAACTAAATGTACAACTGCGGCCCAACGAGCTACAGCCATACTTTACTGATTACGAGGAGTGGTTAAGTAAGGTGATGCAAAACCTCTCGCTTTCCGCGCGAGGTTTGCATCGTATTATGCGCATCGCTTTAACGATCAGCGATTTAAACAACCAAGAAAAAATACTAAAACCCGCCATACAAGAGGCGTTAAGCTATCGCTCCCTGTTCTAGCATTATTTTTTCAAGAGGAACTTGTACACCATTTCATGGGTTTTTCTGTTAAAGGGTGGCAATAGCATCGCTGTGCCATTAATGCGCCCCTTACGGAAAACAGATTTCGGTTTAGTAAAGGTTAAAAAACCTTCGCGGCCATGATACTGCCCCATGCCCGAATCACCCACGCCACCAAAGGGGAGATCATCAATGGCCACATGGCTCATAGTATCGTTGATACACACTCCACCAGAGTGCGTGTGCGCAATCACATAGTTGGCACGCTCATTGCTCCAATCGAAGTAATACAATGCCAACGGACGCGGACGCGCATTCACGTGGGCCACGGCTTCTTCTAGTGTTTTATAGCCATACACCAACATAATCGGGCCGAAAATTTCTTCCTGCGCTATTTTCATCTCATCCGTAACATTAAGCACTAAGGTATACGGCATTTTGCGCGTGTTCTCGAAAGATTCGTTGGCAGGGTTAACACGTATGATTTTTGCACCCTTTGCCTCTGCATCGGCCAAATTGCTTTGCAAACGATCATGTTGACGCTGGTTAATAATGCTCGTTACATCCGGATTATTAACGATAGTGGGATACATAGCGCTCACTTGGGCTATGAACTCTTGCACAAATTCATCAATGCGTTGTTCTGGGCAAAGCAAATAATCAGGCGACACACATGTTTGGCCGGCGTTGAAACACTTACCAAAGGCAATACGCTCTACCGCATCTTTCATGGGATAATCTTCACCAATAATAGCGGGGCTCTTTCCACCTAACTCAAGGGTAACTGGCGTTAAGTTATTCGCCGCTGCACGCATAATGTGCCTGCCCACCGCGGTGGACCCTGTGAACAAGATGTGATCAAACGGCAACGATGAAAAAGCAGTGGCAACTTCTAATTCACCGTTTATCACTGCTACGTGGTCCTCTGGAAAAACCTCTGCCAGCAGTTTCTTCAACATCTCCCCTGTTTTTGGCGTGAACTCGCTCATTTTGATCATCACGCGGTTACCAGCTGCAAGGGCCGCTAATAAAGGGCCAAGCGCTAAGTAAACAGGATAGTTCCAAGGCACAATCACACCAATAACACCAAGAGGCTGATGCACCACTGTTGCCTCACCTGGAAAGCCCATTAAGCCAAGCCCACGACGCTCTGGCTTCATCCATCTACGAATGCGCTTACGGTAGTATTTAATACCTTCCAGAGTGGTTAAGATCTCGGCTATTTTTGTTTCATCCTCGGAGCGGCTACCAAAATCTTCATTGAGCGTAGCGGTAATTAGGTCCACATTGTTGCGCACCACTGCATCGAGCTTATCTAACGAGGCACGCCTTTCTTGCAAAGAGGGGTATGGATTTTTGCCGTAGGCTTCACGCTGCGCAGCCAGTATTTTTTGCAGCTCTTGTGTCGCAGCTTCTACAGTAATTGATGTCATAAATATGCTTCTCCAGCTTCGTGGCAACGTTACGATCGCCCATTCATTGTTGTTTTTCTAGGCACTATAGCACTATAGCTTTCCCATTATGAGCCTAGTAAAACACGAATACGTCAAAGTTCCATTGCCCCCATGGCCAGAGATTAATGGCACAATGCTCGGTGCTAGTTGCAGCGCAACTTTAAGGTTGCTACTGTTTCATTTTATAATAACGGCCGTAACATCTAGCCTCTCATATAACTTATTATTCTGCTTGTGCTTTTTTATATTTTAAATGTTTACACAAGCTTAATGGCATAAGGAGCTGCGCCTTGCGTATCGCTTATCTTGAAGACGATAAAACCCAAGCGGAATTAATCCGTAACTGGTTAACAGAAGCGGGCCACACCTGCATGCACAGTGCTAGCGGCCGCGAGTTTATGGTGATGATGCGCCGTGAAACCTTTGATTTGCTGCTACTAGATTGGGAAGTACCAGACATGAGCGGCCGCGAGGTGCTCTCTGAAGTAAGAGCAAGTGGAAACGCTGTACCCGTGCTTTTTGCCACCCAACGTGACGACGAAGCCTCTATTGTTGGCGCCCTAAAAGACGGTGCCGATGATTACATGATTAAACCTGTACAAAAAGCTGAATTGCTCGCTCGTATCGATGCCCTCGGCCGACGTTCCGGTGTGGGCGAAGTAGTACCCACTACCATTCAAGAAGTGGGTCCTTGGACCATTGATCGTGAGCATCGCACCATTCGGCTCGATGGTGAAGTAGTAAAACTAACCGACAAAGATTTCGAATTAGCCAGCTACCTCTTTCAAAACGTCGGAAAGCTCATGTCGCGTAGCCACTTGCTAGAAAAAGTATGGGGTATTCTATCTGCCATTGAATCGCGCACGGTAGATGTGCACATCAGCCGTATTCGCCGCAGCTTAGAAATACGGCCTGAACGCGGCTACCGCATTAAAACTATCTACCAGCACGGTTATCGTTTAGAAGCTACTAGCTCCGAAGATAATTAATCAGCAACAACCCCAACAAGAATGGGCGGCACAGCACATAAACCGCCCATTTTTGCGCTTATAGGTTTAGCCATGGCAAAAATATCTCATCGATATTTTCTCGAACATCTTGCCGTACTTATCGTCATAGCCGTCTTAACCGCATTAATGTTGCGCAGCGATGTGACCACGCCGCTAAGCCGCTATATTTATGATCGTATGATACCCCTGTTGCCTGTCACCGATTTCTCGGACATTGCCATTGTGGGTATTGATAAAAAAAGCTTAGCTGAAATAGGTGCTTGGCCATGGGATAGGCGCGTGCACGCCCACCTTATTGAACAATTAAATGATTTTGGCAGCAAAGCCATCGTACTCGACCTCACTTTTTCTGAGCCCGATCGTACACGCCCTGAATCCGACGGCGCCTTGATGCGCGCTTTCAGCGCTAGTGAAAAAGTATTCCTGCCCGTGCATTTTGCGACCAACTCCGAAGATGAAATACTGGAAACCATGCCACATATGTTTTTCGCACAAACTTCAGCGGGAATGGGCCATGTGAACGCGAAACTCGACGACGACGGCGTAGTGCGTGGCATCCATCTACGCACAGGAATAGGCCAGCCATCTTGGAAGCATTTAACACTAGTGCTCAACGAATTTTTAGACCCCGAGCACACTCCACATTTTGAAATTCGCCCAGAGCCACCTCCTGAAAGGCTACAAATAGAGCCGCGCCACTATCGCATGGTGCCCTTTAAAGAGCTTGATAACATCGCGCCACCTATCTCTGCTTCTGATGTGATTTATCAACGGGTATCCCCAGAGCAGTTTAAAGACAAGGTGGTGTTTGTTGGTGCTACGGCCTCTGGGCTTGGCGACTTATTACCTGTGCCCTCAACAGACAGCAGCGGGCTAATGCCAGGCGTGGAAGTTAACGCTAACATTTTCAGCGCCTTACGCGCCAATGCTCTCATTAAGCCCACATCTGTTACTAGCACTTGGGCTATTACCTTCGCCCTCGTACTAGCCACGCCTTTACTCTTGCCCTTGCTCTCACCTCGTTGGGCTATCCCCTTCGTGTTTGCCATGCTAGTAAGCGCGCTAGCACTCAGCTATGTTTTACTGGCTTGGCAGCACAAGTGGCTACCCATTGGGCCCGCTTTACTCGGCACTTTACTCACTTACCCTCTATGGACATGGCGCCGTTTAGAATCTTCCCTAGCGCACATTCGTCGTTCGCTGCGGCGCTTATCCGTGCACGACGACCTCAACCTCAGGCTCATTCAGCCTGCTCCACTAAACAGCGCTATCACCATGCTAGAAATAACGCTGCCTGTGGAGTCATGGCGTTTAGCGCTCAAACCCACCGGCGCCACAAAACAAGGAGGCGAGCCAGTTTCTTCAAGAAAAGCTTGGCAGGGCAGTAACGCCGAGCGGTTTCTTTTTACTCACGATAAGCAACGCTATGAGCTGACGATTATTTGGGAAAAAACGCCCACCGCCGAACAACAACAGTGGGTGCGCTCTGTGCTGAGACGCTGCCAGCCGCTTACTCGAGAAAAGCCAGAAGAGCTCTTTTATGATTCTTTAGCCATACAAATGCAAAAAGTGCGCACGCAAGAGGCTCGCCAAGATGCCTTAACTCATTTCTTTGATATTAGTTTGACGCAAATGAGTGATGGCGTTGTTATTTCAGACGCAGCTGGGGAATTACTTTATGTGAATGCGCAAGCTTCAGCTTGGCTAAACATTAACACCCCCGACACCAAACAAACGAACTTGCTTCAATTTGGCCGCAAGCTTGTTTTCAGCCGCGAACAAGATAACTGGCTGAACTTAGTAGCCACCGCCATTAAAACAGGGCGCAGTAACGTTGAGTGCAAAACATTTAACCATTTAGATATTTACCTAGATATCTTACGCACCAAAGTGGATGAGCAAACCGGTGAGATTCTCATTCTTACCATGAAAGATATCTCTGAAGTGAAGCAAACCATGCGCACCAAGAGTGAAATGCTCGATTTTTTATCCCATGATTTACGCAGCCCTATGGTGTCGTTATTGGCACTTACGGAACAGCACAAGGATAAAGAGCATGATGAAGCCACACAGGAACTCTTAAAACACACTCGTTTTTATGCGCAACGCAGCTTAACTATTGCTGAGCAATTCTTACAACTTGCACGCGCTGAATCCATGCAAGAGATGGATTTCAGGCCAGTGGATATGCTCGAAATTATGGAACACGCCATAGAGCAAACCATTGTTCGCGCTAAGCATAAAGATCAAGAGCTGTCCTTTCACTACGCAAAAGATGATGATGTGTGGGTAAACGGACACGCGGAACTACTCGAAAGAGCCGTTGAGAACTTACTCTCAAACGCTGTTAAATACAGCCCTAAAGGCAGCACCACTACTATTAATTTAGCTTTAGAGGACGACGAGGTGGTATTGCTAGTAAGCGACGAAGGGGTAGGTATAGAGCCTGAATTTATTCAAGATCTCTTTAAAAGCTTCGCCCGCTCTAACAATATTAAAACCAAAGGTGAACATGGAGCGGGGCTTGGGCTGCGTTTTGTGGAAGTGGTGGCACAACGCCATCACGGTAGCATTTCCGTTCAAGAGACCTCAAGCAAAGGCAGCACATTTAAGCTATCTTTACCGCATTTTGTGATGGAATATGAGCAATGATGCCTTTCGTGCGTTTCACCCATCTGCTTTCAAAGGTATAATCGCGCAATACTCTTTTGAGATATCATGCTACGCAGCTTAAACTTAAGCTCTTAGGCCACATTAATAACGAGGTACACAAAGTGAAAAAACTGCTACTTGGCATTGCTTTCTCTGCCACCCTACTAACAGGCTTAGCCCAAGCCGATGCTCCTTCTGTTCTTGATCGCGCTGCTAAGAATGCCATAGCAGAACGTATTAAACCCACTGGCACCGTGTGTGTTCAAGGCCAAGAATGCTCCGGCGCAAGCGCTGCTACCTCCGGCCAAACTGGCCAAGCAGCTGTAGCGGCTACCCGCTCCGGTGCAGATATTTACAACAAAACCTGTACAACTTGTCACTCTCCAGCCACCGCTTCTGCATTAGGCGCTCCCGAATTTGGTAAAGCTGATGGCTGGCAAGCACGCCTTGACCAAGGTTTTGACACCATGATGGACCACGCCATCAACGGCCTAGGCGCTATGCCACCGAAAGGTACCTGTAACGACTGTACAGACGAAGAGCTTATGCTCGCTGTTAAGTACATGGTTAAAGAATCCACTGGCCAAGACGTTGGCCCAGCTATTGAGCCCGCCAAGGCAACTGAAACTGAAGAGGCAGAGCAACCTGCCCCAGCTGAAGAAGTTGAAGCTGTTGAGGAAGAAGCTGCGGAAGAAGTCGCCGGCCGTTCTGGCGAAGAAATTTATAATGCTTCATGCGTAGCCTGCCACGGCCCAGCCACCGCTGCTTTACTAGGTGCACCAGCACTAGGCAGCAATGAAGACTGGGCTCCACGTGTAGAACAAGGCTTCGACACCCTAGTGGAGCATTCTCTGCAAGGCCTAAACGCCATGCCACCTAAAGGCACCTGTGGCGACTGCACAGACGCAGAAATGGCCAACACCGTTCAGTACATGCTCGATCAGCTTAACTAAGTTTTCGTAGTATTAGCTCTGCAAGGCCACCTGTTTACACAGGTGGCTTTTTTATTGCCCAGACAACATGGCTCGTAGATTAGCTAAATTAGATTCCGCCACCTCCGCCACACGCTCAGGGTCATTTTTATCGGTTTCACCCACAAAGGTTAAATCTTCCTGCGGCATTTCATCGATAAAACGGCTGGGTTCAGTAGCTACTCGCTCACCAAACTGGCGGCGGCTACGCGCATAAGAAAGCGTTAATTGCTCACGCGCACGCGTGATGCCTACGTACATCAAACGGCGTTCTTCTTCAATGGTGTCTGCCTCGATGCTGGCATGGTGCGGCAGCAGTTCCTCTTCAACACCCATCATATATACGTGAGGAAACTCCAAGCCCTTGGCGGCGTGCAAAGTCATCAATTGCACTCGGTCCGTATCTTCTTCACTGTCTTGTTGTTCGAGCATATCAATCAGCACGAGCTTCGCGATCACCGATTCCAAATCTGCTTCATCATCTTTATCCATCATGCGCTCGATGCTAGCCACCAACGACCAGACATTTTCAATTTGTCGTTCAGCCACACGTGGGCTGGGCGCATTTTGCTGCAACCATCCTTCGTAATCCATTTCTAAAATTAACCCGCGAATAGCTTGCAAGCTGTTCTCTTGAAAACACTGCTGCCGTTTAGCATCTAACCACTGTTTCACATTGCGTAAGCGCTCCACCGCGTTCGCAGGCATAACACTAGCTAGCCCCATATCATCACACACGTGGTACATGCCTTGGTTTCGCTGCGCCGCCCACCCCGCTAATTTTTCTAGAGTGATAGGTCCAATTTCTCGCCGTGGTGTGTTCACAATACGCAAAAAAGCGTTGTCATCATCAGGATTCACTAAAAGGCGCAAATAACACATGATGTCTTTAATTTCTGCGCGAGAAAAAAAGCTTTTACCGCCCGATACCTTGTAAGGAATTTGTAGGCTTTGCAGTTTTGTTTCCATAGGGCGCGATTGAAAATTACCCCGATATAAAATGGCGAAATCACTCCACTTTAAATGCGACTGGGTGCGTTTATGGAAGATATCTGTGGCAATCCATTCTGTTTCAGCATCTTCATCGCGCATAGCCACCACTCGGATTGGGTCGCCATAGCCATAATCAGACCACAAGGTTTTTTCAAACACGTGCGGGTTGTTACTGATCACCGCGTTAGCAGCAGTTAAAATACGGCCCGTGGAGCGATAGTTTTGCTCCAACTTCACCATCGTCAGGTTGGGCCAATCTTCTTGGAGTTTTGCTAGGTTTTCTGGCCGTGCACCACGCCACGCATAAATAGATTGGTCGTCGTCACCCACCACTGTAAAACGCCCCAAGGGCTTTACCAGCTGCTGCACCAATTCGTACTGTGCTGTATTCGTGTCTTGGTATTCATCCACTAACAAATAACGAATACGATTACGCCATTTTTCTAATATTTGCGGTTGCTCTTTAAACAATTGCACGGGCATTAAAATGAGGTCATCGAAATCCACTGCGTTACAGGCACGCAGCATCCGATCATATTGCCCGTAAGCCACCGCAGCCCGCAATTGCTCAGGGGTATCTGCATAGCTCATCGCCATGGCAGGGCCCACTAATTCGTTTTTCCATTGGCTAATTTGGTGATGAATTAACTCTGCGGCCAAGATGTCTTCTTCACTGTCGCCACGATGAAGCACCTCCTTGAGCAACTCTCGGCTATCAATCTGATCAAGTATTGAGAACCCTTTGCGCAATGGTGTAGCAGCCTGCTCCTGCTTTAAAATACGTAGCCCTAAATTATGGAACGTAGACACAATGAGCCCACGGCTTTGCGCACGTGGAATTAGGTTGCCTACGCGCTCTTTCATTTCTCGTGCAGCTTTGTTAGTGAATGTTACCGCTGCTATATGGCGTGCGGGAATACCGCTTTGCTGCACAAGCCAAGCGATTTTTTGCGTGATCACACTGGTTTTACCAGAACCAGCCCCTGCAAGCACGAGCAAAGGGCCCGTGGTATGGGCTACAGCTTCTTGTTGACGGGGGTTTAACTTATTCAAAATAACAACCTCTATTGCAGGCAGCGCAGTGTAACAGCCTATGATTACCAACACACACGCAGGGAGATGGTTCAGATTTTACGCACTTTAAGGTATCCTCGCGGAAAAGCTCCCAATAGAGACATAAATACCTATGAAAACAAATACTTTAAACCGCGTAGTTTATCCTGGTACTTTCGATCCCATCACCAATGGCCATAAAGATTTAATTGAACGTGCCTCACGCATGTTCGACGAGGTCATCGTCGCCGTGGCCCTCAGTGAAGCGAAGCGCCCACTGTTCTCCATTGAAGAGCGAGTGAGCTTGGCGGAAGAGTGCTTAACGCACTTATCTAACGTTAAAGTGGTGGGCTTTTCAAAATTGCTCGCGCATTTTTGTAATGACCAAGATGCCAATATCTTACTACGTGGTTTGCGCGCTGTATCTGACTTCGAATACGAGTTTCAACTCGCCAACATGAACCGTAAATTAGCGCCCAATATTGAAACTGTTTTCTTAACGCCATCGGAGCATCTTTCTTTCATTTCTAGTAGCTTAGTACGTGAAATTGCCCTGCTCGAGGGCGATGTGAGCGAATTTGTTCCTCCCAATGTAGGAACAGCACTAGAGGCAAAAAAACATGAACGTAACGGGAAAAACAATACGTAGTATTTTGTTTGCTGCGTTGCTGGCATTCACCCATGTCGGCAACGCAAACACCCCACCCCAAGCAGCCATTGCCAGTGCCCACCCCTTGGCCACTGAGGCTGGTTTAGACATTCTTCAACAGGGCGGCAATGCCTTTGATGCAGCAATAACAGTGGCGGCTGTGCTAGCTGTGGTTGAGCCTGCTGGCTCTGGCATGGGCGGCGGCGGTTTTTGGTTATTACACGACCAACAACGGGACAAGCACGTATTTCTCGATGCCCGTGAAACCGCGCCCGGCAAAGCCCATCGAGATATGTACCTTGACGAACACGGCGAGGTGGACCGTCAACTTGCCATTAACTCTCCACTCGCTGCTGGCATTCCTGGCCAAGCGGCTGCCTTCGCCCTCTTGGCGGAAAAGTACGGCACCCTGCCCTTAAGCACCACCCTTGCACCGGCCATCAAGATAGCCGAAGAAGGTTTCCCTGTGGGCCGCCGCTACCGCACCATGATGGCCTGGCGTGCTTCTGTACTGAACAAATATCCTGCCGCACGCGCTATTTTCTTACAAGACGGACAGGCTCCTACTGACGGCTTTATCCTTAAACAGCCTGATCTAGCGCACACTCTACGCTTACTGGCCGAGCATGGCCGCGATGGTTTTTATCAGGGCGAACTGGCGGAAAAGCTCGTACAAGCGGTGCAACGCGACGGTGGCATCTGGGAATTGGAAGACCTCGCTAATTATCAAGTGGTAGAACGCGAGCCTTTAATAGGCCAGTTTCGCGGCGCTAACATTATTACTTCACCACCCCCTTCTTCAGGTGGCGTAGCCTTATTACAAACCTTTGGCATCTTAGAACAATTCAACAAGGGCCACATTGAGCAGAGCTTACTGCCGCACCTTACCGTTGAAGCCTTGCGCCGTGCCTATTACGACAGAGGCTTTTATTTAGGCGACAGCGACTATGTCACCGTGCCCATAGAACGCCTGTTAAGTAAAAAACATCTGCGTAAAATGGCCCAAAGCATTAATATAAAAGCCCCCACAAGCAGCGAAAGCCTTGGCCCTAAGGTTGAATTACAACAGGGCGAAAACACCACGCACTATTCAATTTTAGATAAGCATGGCAATAAGGTGGCGGCCACTTTAAGCATCAACCTCCCCTTCGGCTCTGGTTATGTGGCTCCAGGTACAGGTTTTTTGCTGAATAATGAAATGGATGATTTTTCCGCCAAACCAGGCGCGCCCAATGCTTACGGGTTGATAGGTAGCAACGCCAACGCCATTGAGGCGGGCAAACGCCCTCTCTCCTCTATGACTCCCACCTTCATAGAATGGGACAACCAGGTGGGCATTCTAGGCACGCCTGGTGGCAGCCGCATCATTACTATGGTCTTGCTAGGTATTCAGGAAGCGCTAGACGGGCGCCCGGTATTCCACTGGGTTAACCGCCCCCGTTACCATCATCAATACTTACCCGATGTAGTGGAAGTAGAGCCCACCTTTCTAGGCTCAGCCCAAGCTCAAGCTTTAATTGATAAAGGGCACACCCTAAAAGAGACGAGCCGCCGCTATGGCGACATGCAGGCTATTCATTGGCACAAAACCCACCAAACTGTTGAAGCCGCAAGCGATGCACGCGGCGAGGGCAAAGCCAGCGTACGCTAATAAAAAAACCGGGCTTGGTGGCAAGCCCGGTTTTATTGTGCGGTTATTTTCAAGCGATGTTATTCGCCATCGCTTTCTTCGTCCACCTCATCTTCTTCTACGATCTCATCCTCTTCGTTGTCGTTATCTGCATCTTCATCTTCAGTACAGTCCACAACAAAGGTTTTATCTGCTTTTTGTGCAGTAATAGTTCGTGCATCATTCTCCACAAACACGCAATCTTCCGCACCTTCAAGCTTTACAGTGTAGTTTTTATTATTTTGAACGACCTGTGGAAAGGTTTGTGTTACTTGATCTTCTTCAACAAAGAGGTCTGCTGTAAAAGCCAACACTTCAGTGTGCTGCCCAAGTATTGCTTTAAGCTCGGCAGATTCACTATATTCTTCGCTTATTTTTTCTATCTCACCATCTTCACTTTCCACCTCTTGCACTAGTGTATCAAGCTCATCACAGGGGATCGACAGTTCCTCTTTTACAGGCACCACAGGTTCTGTAGGCTCAGTTGCTTCACCGTTTTCAGGCTCTTCCTCTTCTATGCTTGGATATGTAATTTCTACCGTTGCAGTACAAGCTGGCTCAGGAAAATTTTTAACTACCACCTCTACCGAACCAAAGGTAATTCCTTCATCACCATCCACACCTAAACAGGCGGCTAGCAAAAAGGCTGGGGCCAGTAGTGCAGCAGCACGAAACATATTTTGTATTTTGCTTTTGATTATCATATTTATTCTTCCTTAAAAACGTGCTGCAATGCCAAAGCTAGGCCCTTTTAAACGGCTGCCAGATTTATCATCGTATTGTATCCATTCTCCATTAAGCACCACGTGCTTGCTGACGCGAAGATCAATACCTGCGCCATAGCTAATATCATGAATGTTACCGTTTTTACTGCCACCGCTATAACTTAAGCGTTCGCGCTCAAGTGTGTAACCCACTAAAACGTAAGGCTTTATTAACGAACCCAGAGGCAAGCCAGCGCGCAACAAACCCGACACCATAAACTCATGGGTGAACTTAATCTTCTCCCCTTTCGAAACATCATCAAAAGCATAAGCGCTTTTGCCTTCTTTGTTATCCACGGTAAACCCTAAACGCAACTCACTGCTGAAATATTCGTTAAGATCACCGCCAAGGCGCACAAATAACTTATCTGTCTCGGTGCTTCCCTTGCCTTCAAAAAACTTATTTTGCTGTTTTAAAGTGCCGTAGCTTAACCCTATATAGCCGGTAGTGTTATCCACTTCACTGGCGTAAACCGTTGTTCCGCTAGCACCAATTATCCCTGCCAATAAGGCTACGTATAGCTTGTTCATTCGTTTTCTCCTACTTGGAATACTGTGCTAGTTATTGTTTTGGCCGTTCTTTTTTTGGGTTCGCTTTTCCGACGCACGCCATTCATGCTGCACGGGTGTGCACCCTAAGCAACGAAGAAAAGCCGAGCGTGCAGGTTTCTTTACTAATGTTTCAGCGGCTTGGTCAATGTTTCCACCAAGAGCACTCGCGGGTAAAGAAATAGTAAACGCTGCCCATCCTAAGGCCGTGGCACCGATTAATAATGGGCGAGCGATAAAAAAATCACCCATGGTGGCTAATTCACTTGGCTTTTCATCAGCACGTACTACTTCATATGCTTGTGCAGTTGGTGCAGATAATCCCGCCAACAACACAACAATGGCCACCAATCCAGAAAGCGTGGAGCGCTTTAATAACGGCATGGTTTTCCCCTTTTCCACTGTAAGATGCGGTGCTAGAAGCAGCACTTTATCAAAATAATAATCAAACCCAAGCAAACAATGCACTTATTCGTTAGGCAATTAAACCAATAATTTACATGCTTGCTATTTTTTGAGCAATACCACTACAAGTAAACTCTCTATTTTTCTTATATTAGCCATAGTATTTATAAAAATGGCTTTCATTAACGTTGGCACTGGCCGCAATACACCGTGCTTCGTTGCCCATGAGTGGCTTTTTTGAGCTCAGCCCCACACACAGTGCATGGTTGGCCTCCTTTGCCATACACAGCAAGCTCCTGTTGAAAATAACCCGGTTGCCCATCTGCTTTAGTAAAGTCTTTTAACGTGGTGCCACCCGCTTTCAAAGCCGCCTGCAGCACTTCAACAATAGCTTGGCGCAACTTATCGTACCTTGCCTTACTAATACGGCCCGCGGCTCTAGATGGATGGATACCGGCTTTAAACAATGCTTCTTGCGCATAGATATTACCCACCCCCACCACAATTTTATTATCCATAATGAATGTTTTAACCGCTTGGCGACGGCTTGCTGCTTTACTATGCAAATAACTGCCTGTAAAAGCCTCACTTAAAGGCTCTGGCCCTAAATGCGCCAACATAGCGTGCTGCTCGCCTAATGCTGCCCACAGCACTGCACCAAAACGCCGTGGATCTGTATAACGCAGCATTTTCCCTGAGCTCAACCAGATATCCACATGATCATGTTTTTCTGGCGGCACACCCTGGGGTAAAATTCGTAACGCCCCTGTCATACCCAAATGCAGCAGCACCTGCCCCGCAGCGGTATTTATTAAAATAAATTTAGCACGCCGCAACACACTGAACACTTCAACATTTTTTAGCTCTTGTACTTCTGCGGGGATGGGCCAACGCAATTGCGGCTGACGCACCACTACTTGAGTAATTTTCTTACCTACTAAGTAAGGGGCAATGCCTTCTTTTGTAGTTTCCACTTCGGGTAATTCAGGCATTTTACGGACGCCTCCATTGAGTATTTTTCTTATCAACAAAATTTAGGCATAAAAAAAAGCCCCAATAATAGGGGCTTTTTTTGGAGCCGTGCTAAGCCAAATTACTTAATACGTGCTTCCTTATAGATCACGTGCTGACGCACCACTGGATCATACTTTTTACGCTCAAGCTTTTCAGGCATTGTGCGCTTGTTCTTAGTGGTGGTGTAGTAGTGACCGGTGCCAGCACTGGACACTAACTTAATTTTTTCACGAACCGCTTTACCCGCCATGACTAAGCTCCTTAAATTTTGGTGCCGTTGGCACGGAGATTGGCCAACACGGTATCAATACCGATCTTATCAATGATACGTAAACCCTTAGTGGATACACGTAGACGTACGAAGCGGTTTTCGCTTTCCACCCAAAAACGATGGTGCTGTAAGTTGGGCTTAAACCGGCGCCTCGTTCTGTTGTTCGCGTGAGACACGCGGTTACCTGTAATAGGACGCTTACCGGTAACTTGGCAAACTTTGGACATT
>Ga0079226_10001263_pt1 | contig 19329 bp, 18 predicted proteins | sample Poulit2014_FD_76345 | JGI IMG/M metagenome (GOLD analysis project Ga0079226, IMG submission 76345) | Agricultural soil microbial communities from Georgia to study Nitrogen management - Poultry litter 2014 | ecosystem: Environmental > Terrestrial > Soil > Agricultural land | place: USA: Georgia... | reverse complement strand
TCAACATATAGAAGCTATTGCCAATATATGGCAATAGAGAAGGATAGGTGATCTTCTGACTGCATCGGCAGCTAAGGTCCAGGCAGATTCCTCCGGTGCACTGCCTCAACGAACACCAAAGCGAGCGGCACTAGCAAGCTGGATCGGCTCGGCGCTGGAATACTATGACTTTGCCGTCTACGGCACTGCCGCCGCACTGGTGCTCAATAAGCTATTCTTCCCAGAGACCACCACTCCAGGCATTGCCGTACTGCTAGCAATGGGCACTGTGGGCATCGCCTATGTGGTCCGCCCACTTGGCGCCGTCATTATGGGACCGCTGGCAGATAAACTTGGACGACGCTTCGTGCTCATGCTCACCCTATTTATGATGGGCGGTGCCACTTTCTCGATCGGACTTCTCCCCACCTACCAGCAGGTGGCTTTCCTCGCCCCAGCACTGTTAGTGCTTTGCCGTGTCATTCAAGGGCTTTCCGCCTCCGGTGAGCAGGCCTCGGCAATTTCTGTGTCTTTGGAACACTCCGATGAACAGCACCGCGGGCTAACAACCTCCTGGACGCTCCACGGAACCCAGGCCGGTACTTTGCTGGCCACCGGTATTTTCATCCCGCTGACTACTTTCCTCACCGATGAGCAATTGTATAGCTGGGGTTGGCGCATACCGTTTTGGATCTCCGCGATCGTAGTCGTGGTCGCTTATCTGATCCGCCGTCACCTAGAAGAGCCACCATCTTTTGAGGCCCGGCGCAAAGAAGTTGTGGCCCTATCACCACTGACCCAAACGCTGCGGTTCCATTGGAAAGCCGTCCTGCGGGTAACTGCCTGTGCACTGATTAATACGATCAATATTTTCATTACCGTGTGGGCAATCTCTTTTGCCACCAACGGCTACCATCTGGATCGCTCCACACTGCTGTGGGTACCGGTATTAGCTAACCTGTTGGCGCTGTTTGCCATCCCGGCCGCCGGACGGTTATCTGATCGTTTTGGGCGCAAAAAAGTGTTTATCACTGGCGCTTTGGGTTCGGCGGTCTTCGTTTACCCCTACCTCTACTCCATCACCCAGGGAAACTGGATCGGCATTTTTGTGGGCGGCATTATGATGTCGGGGGCTATGTATTCGGCCGCTAACGCCGTCTGGCCTTCCTTTTATTCAGAAATGTTTCCGGTACGTGTACGTGCCACCGGTTTGGCCCTTGGCACCCAGATCGGTTTCGCCCTATCGGGCGGTTTTGTGCCGGTTATTGCCACCCTATTATCCGGTCAGCAACAAACCGGTTGGCTGCTGCCAGCCCTATTTGCCACGGTAGTGTGCCTGGTTGTTGCTGGCGCAGCTATGACTGCCAAAGAAACACATGCGGCCACCCTGGCTGAAATTGATGACATGCACACCACCCCGCAAGAACGCGCAGCATTAGAAGTGACTAAATGAGTGAACATAGTTATCTGATGGGGTTGATCGGTGAAGGTGTTCGACCTTCATTGACCCCACCCATGCACGAACAAGAAGGCGCCGCTCAGGGCCTACGGTTTGTCTACCGGCCGATTGATCTCACCGAACTAAACTTGCCGGCCAACGATGTAGGCAGGCTATTGACCGCCGGACTCGAGCTGGGTTTCGATGCTTTCAATATCACCCACCCGTGCAAACAGGTGGTCTTAGATGTGCTCGACGATATCGATCCGGCAGCCCAACGTCTCGGCGCGTGCAATACCGTACTGGTTGCTGCAGGCCGCCTAATTGGCTTCAACACGGATCGTTCAGGCTTCTTCTCGGCTTTGGCCACACAACTGCCAGCCGCTGACCTCACCGACGTGGTGCTGCTAGGCGCCGGCGGTGCCGGTTCTGCAGTAGCCGATGCGCTGGTGGGTGCTGGGGCGACCCGATTATCCGTACTGGACCCAGATTTAGATCGTGCCCAAGCACTAATAACCCAACTGCAAACAACCACCCCTGCCAACGCCTCACTAGAGCTACGGTCAGGCACCCCGAAGCAGGCCGCACACTGGATTCCGCAAGCCACCGGTATCGTCAATGCCAGCCCCATCGGCATGTTTTCGCATCCGGGCATACCTTTGGATCCCGCAGTATTGCATCCGCAACACTGGGTGGCCGATATTGTTTACCGCCCGGCGCGCACCGAATTGATCGAAACTGCTGCTGCCTTAGGTTGTGTAGTGATGCCCGGCCAGGCCATGGCCGTGGGTCAAGCAGCCGATACCTTCCAACTTGTCACCGGGCTGCAGCCGGATCGGGTACGGATGCAACAACATTTGGAAACCCTGATCGCAGCAGAACAAGTCGCCGGACACCTTAAGGAGCAAGTATGAAAACCTCGATTGCTACCGTCTGTCTTTCCGGCACGCTAGAAGAAAAAATGCAGGCCTGTGCCGCAGCCGGTTTCAACGGCATCGAAATCTTCGAGGCCGACTTGGTGGTCTCACCGTCCTCCCCGGCCGAGATTCGGGCACTGGCCCAACGCTTAGGACTGCGCCTTGACCTATATCAGCCATTCCGCGATCTGGAAGGCGTTACCGAGGAGCTGTTTGAAAAGAACCTGCACCGGCTGGAAGCAAAATTCCAGCTCATGCAGCAGCTGGGTATGGATTTGATCCTTGTGCCTTCTAATGCGGGCACGGCAACGGTGGACGATGACGCCGTTATTGCCAGCCAGTTGCGCAGGGCCGCAGAACTTGCCCAACGCTACGATATGTACATCGCTTTTGAGGCTTTAGCGTGGGGAACCTACGTCAACACGTACTGGCACTGTTGGCAGCTCGTCCAAGCCGCCGACCACCCCAACTTGGGGGTGTGTTTGGACTCGTTCCACATTTTGTCCCGCGGAGATGACCCATCACGGATCCCAGAAATTCCAGCCGAGAAAATCTATTTTGTCCAATTGGCCGATGCCCCAGAACTTGGTATGGACCTACTGCCGTGGTCCCGCCACCACCGAGTGTTTCCCGGTGAGGGCAGCTTCGACATGGTCGAATTCATGACCTATCTGACCGAAGCCGGATATTGCGGGCCATTATCCTTGGAAATTTTCAATGACGTCTTTCGCGAGACCGATCCCAGTATTACTGCTGCCGATGGACTGCGGTCATTACGATGGATCCAACAAGGTGCCCGCGGACGCTTGTCCACCGATAATCCGGCACGTAACCAGCTGGCCGCGATGCCAAAGATTGACCCGATAGAAGTTATTGATCATATAGAAGTCACCACTGATGCACCGGATGAGTGCGGGGCTCTACTGGGAGCGCTGGGCTTTGCGTTTATTGGTCAGCATCGTCGCAAAACCGCCCAGCTGTTTGTTGCCGGCGGCGTCAAAGTCGTGCTGACGCCCGTCCACCAGGGCGGCACCTATATTAGTTCGGTGGCACTACAGGTCGTCAACAGCACCGATGCCCTGGCACGGGCGCAAGCGTTAGGTGCACCCGTGGTATCGCGTCCGGTCACCGCCGATGAGGTACGACTGCCCGGGGTATTTGGTCCCGGCGGTATGCAGTTCTTTTTCGTCGATGACACCGCCGCCAGCTGGCCAACCGAGTTTGGTGCCGATCTTGACCGGCTGGCTGACAAAACCAATACCATCCGGTTAGATCACCTCAACGTTCCCGAAGCACGCGATCATTTCGGTGCATCGGTGCTCTTTACACTGGCAACCCTGCGGTTGAATGCCCTACCAGGCCAAGATGTTGCATCACCACGCGGTCTGGTGCATTCCCAAGCATTGGAGTCCCCCGACGGCGGCATCCGTTGGGTCTTCAACCGGGTGCCTCGTACCTATACCAACCGTGCTGGTGAACCCGTACGCTATCCAGGCCACATTGCCTTAGCGGTAGACGACATGGAGGAACGCGCCGCAGCAGCCATCGATGCCGGGCTTGCGGTGTTGCCTATCCCCACAAATTACTATGTGGATCTGCAGGCCCGCTTTGGGCTTGATGACGCCACGGTGCAGCGTTGGCAATATCTCGGGATCCTCTATGATCGCAATGCTGCCGGGGAATTTTTGCACCTGTACTCTGAAACTATCGGTGGGCTATTCATCGAGCTGGTGCAGCGTATTGGCTCCTACCAGGGCTATGGCCCGGGTAATGCTGCGGTCCGGTTAGCCGCACAGGAACAACACGAGCAACAGCGCCGACTATAAGATAGCTGATTCAACCTGTGGGGCACTGGAGCCGACCTGGAAGTGTGGTTTCAGTGCCGTACGCAGGTTCAAGAACAACAGGACCATCCCCATGGTCAAAAATATGTGTCCTAAACCGGAGATGCCCGCGGTGGCTGGGCCTGGTTCACTGCCCACAACGGTCATGGTGCCGCGTACGGCCAACATACCGGCGGTAAGGATCAGACCGATGTTGTAGGTCCAGAAGAACCAGTTGAAAAGTTTGGATTGGCTCAGCTTGAACTGGTGTTCCAAGACGAGGATGATCGTCAGGACGACAAAACCTAGAGTCAGCACGTGGGTGTGTACCAGGGGTAGCTGACTGAATTCCGAGGAGGAAAATTCCCGGGATTTGGTTAATTCTCGGTAGTAGAGGCCGGAAAGCACTCCGATGATCATGTAGCTAAACGCAGCGTAGAAGAGTTTACGCACTATGTGGTTTCCTTTCTGTTCTGTAATCTGTGGCGTCAAATGAGCCCGGTATCTTGAGCAAGCGCAACAGCTCGCGCCCGGTTATCGACGCCAAGTTTGGTAAAGATATGTACAAGATGCGATTTGACGGTGGCTTCGGCAACAAAGAGTTGCCGGGCCATTTCTTTATTGGTCGCTCCTGTGGCTACCAATCGGAGGACTTCGCGTTCGCGTTCTGTTAGTTCCGGTAGTGGGTCACGCATCCCAGCCAGAACACGGGAGGCCATTTCTGGGGCAAGCACGGTTTCACCGGCGGCAACCCGTTGAATACCGTCAATAATGGTTTCCGGGGTGGCGTCTTTCAGAATGTATCCGGCAGCCCCGGCATCCATGGCGCCCATAACATCGGCGTCGCGATCATATGTGGACAGGATCAGCACCGTCGGGGCTGGGTCCAGCTTTCGCAGTGCTCGGGCTGTTTGAATGCCATCCATGCCGGCTCCTAACCGCAAATCGCATAGCACCACATCCGGTTGGAAATGCTCGGCTAAGGTCAGTGCTTCTTCTCCGCTGGCGGCTTCTGCCACAATAGACACTGCACTTCCGGTATCCAGCACGGCACGTAAACCGGTGCGGACCACCGGGTGGTCGTCAACGAGTAATACGGTGGTGGTCATGCATTCTCCTGGGTTGCTGGGCGGGTATCCATACCGGGATTCACAGGTAAGTACGCCGATAACGCTGTGCCTTGGCCGGGACTTGATTCAATATCGAGTCCACCACCTAGCTCACGTAATCGTGCGCGCATAAAGCGCAGCCCGTAGGAGCTAGCCGAGCTATGTTCCGCGGTGGTCTCCAACCCGGTGGGATCAAAACCTACCCCGTCGTCAATAATGTCTAATCGAATGGCATCGGTGGCATCGATTAGTGTCAGTACCGCCATGGTCGCTCCGGAGTGTTCCCGGATGTTGCCCAGTGCGGATTGAGCGGTGCGCAGTAGAGCCACTTCGGCATCTGGAGTCAGGCCCGGCAGCGTGTCGTCGGTTCGCAGTTCGGTATGGATGCCGGTGGTGGTGTGCAACCGTTGCAACATGCCCTGCAGTGCGCTGGCCAGACCGTCGTCATCGAGTTCAGCCGGGGCCAATGCGGCGATAATACGTCGAACATCGGCTAAAGACTCGGTAGCAACCGATTCCAAATGTGCCAGAGTTTTGGTGTGCTGGGTATCGTGACTGCGGTCTTGTTCGGCGTGGGCTATCAACCGGATGGACGACAACCCTTGGGCGATAGTGTCGTGGATGTCCCGTGATATTCTGGTGCGTTCTGCTAAAGCCCCGGAATGGCGTTGGGCTAGGGCCAGTTCGTCTTGCAACCGCGCGGTTTCTTCCTGGGCCCGGGTCAAATGGTTTACCAGTTGCTGTCGAGCCTCCGATTCACGCAGCAATTCCAAGTAGCCGCGGGAAATGCCCAGGGCAAAAACCCCTCCGATCAGCGGGCCGAAGATATTGGGGTAGGTGGTCTGACCGTAGTGCAGAATTGGTGCGACCACCGAGACCGCATAGACCAGCACCGAAAAAACCAGTGCACCACGGCCCGGTAGCAGGTGCCCGGCCAGCAACCACAGCAGGAAAGCCAACCAAATGTATTCGGCCGTTATGGCAACGGCTACTACCCATAGGACCGCTAGCCCGATGAGCCACCAGCGCAGCAGTCGCAGCGAATCGGTGCGTTTGGGGATCCAACTGCCTGCGGTGTGCCAGGCCAGAAATAATACCCCGATGGCCACCAGTGCAACCACCGGAGCGGTGGCATCTTCTAGCCCGCGCAACATCCCCACAACAGTCAGGACCACGGCGATGACATATTGCCCGATAGCCATGGCACGCCGGGTAGCGCCACCGGTGGCGCCCGAGTACTTTAGCGGTGTATTGACAATGCTCATTGGCTTATTATGCAGACCCGAGTGGAAGTTTTCCAGGCCACCAGATCCTATCGCCGATCAGCCCAAACAGTGCTGGCACGATCACACTGCGCACCACAACGGTGTCGATCAGCACCCCGATGCATACGATTAGCCCTAATTGTCCCAGCACAACTAGCGGTAGTACACCCAGTGCAGCGAAGACGGCGGCCAAGACGATCCCGGCCGAGGTGATAACTGATCCGGTGTGTGCCAAGGCCTGGGCCATACCTTCTTTGGTGCCGTGTTCGAAGGCTTCGTGTCGGGCACGGTGGGTCAAGAAGATCGTGTAGTCGATACCTAAGGCCACCAGGAACATAAACGCCAGAACCGGGACTTGGACATCCAGTGCTGACTGTTCAAACACCAGCCCGGATACCCATGCGCCGGCACCAATGGCCGCGGCCGCGCTGGCAATATTGATCAACAGCAGAAGCACAGGTGCCAACAGCGAGCGCAATAGAATGATCAGCACGATAAAGGCCACACCCAATACGATGGGCGCCACGACCGCCAAGTCATGTTCGTTGCCGTCGCGGGCGTCCATATCGATGGCGGTGGCACCCCCAACGACTGCCTCTGCCCCATCAAGGTCATGCATGGTCTCGCGCAAGTCGGTGACGACGTCAAAGCTTGCTTGAGTATCCGGTTCCGGATCAGCAACCACCATGATATGGGTCAAGGTGTCGTCAGTGGAGGTGGCCACCGGGTTGGCGCGTGTTACGCCGTCAACGTTTTCGGCGGCTTGGATGACGTCGCCGGTTGCTTGTTCATCGGCAATGATGTCGATGGGTTGGGCCTCGCCAGCTGGGAAGTGTTCCGCAAGGACTTCAAAGCCTTCTGCTGATTCAGATTTGACCCGGAATTGTTCGGTCTGGTCCAAACCAATTTTCACACTGAATAGCCCGGTGGCAAGGACGGCGAGCACAATGATCCCGCTCACCATGCTGACTGCTGGGCGCAGCATCACGGTGTGGGCAATTTTGGACCATACCGCACCGTGCTTGGCTGGTTTTTCCGGAGACGGGATAAAGGGCCAGAAGACTTTGCGGCCAAACAATACCAAGACCACCGGCAGCAGGAACAAGGCGGTAAGTGCTGCGACCAGTAGGCCAACGGAAGCGGAAATCCCTAGCCCGTGGGTGCGTGGGATAACGGCCAATAACAAGCCCAGCAGAGCCAATACGACGGTAACGTTTGATGCGGCAATAGCACCAAAGCTTTTACGCCACGCCGCTGCCATAGCAGTGCGGTGGTTATCGTTGCGGCTGAGTTCTTCACGGTAGCGAGAAATCAGCAGCAGCGCGTAGTTGGTGCCGGCGCCAAAGACCAGCACGCTGACGATACCCGGATCGAATTGTTGTCCGGTGGCTTCGGCAATAGCCGCAGTCAGGTTTGCGGCCAACCGGTCGGCTACACCGACCACTGCCAACGGGATCAGCCACAGCACCGGTGACCGGTAGGTGGCGATCAACAAGACGGCCACGATGGCGATGGTCACGGCCAGCAAGGTGAAATCTGCACCGTCGAAGGACGATGCGATATCAGCAGCAAACGCTGGACCACCGGTAACTTGGATGTCCAGGTCTGTGGGCAGATGTTCGCTTACATCAGCGCGCAGCGCTTTGATGGTATCAGCGGTTTCTGACGAAGAATCACCCACGGTAATGGGTGCGGTAATCATCGCGATGGCATTGTCATCGCTGGGCAGCGGACCTGAGGGATCTTCGACAAAGTTGCTATCGACGTCGCTGGCGGCCTGCTGGAAATCGGCCAAATCAGCATCAGTAATATCTGCGCCATCAGTGCGCGATGCAACCAATAAGACCGACTGTTCGTCGCTGTCAGGAAATTTTTCGAGGAGTTCTTCGACCTGTTCAGATTCGGAGCCCAGTGGTGCTTGGTCATTTCCGGTGGTCATATCGGCCTGCCCGAATATGCCAAAGACACCGAGCATGACAATAATGGCACCGGCCAGCCACCACCAAGCCCCTTTGCGGGAGGTTAGTGACCTGCTGAACCGGTCGAACCGGGTGCGTGATGCTGTGGAATTCATACCTATAAGTTCACCAGGCAGTACCTATGGTGGTCATCGCACAACGGATGGAACTTGGTCTACAACTTTTGGTTGATCGGGCTTGCCCTTGACGTAGCGTCATCCAGTAAAACAGAGGTTACAACCAACAAAAACACCAGACAGGAGCGTTATGGAATGGTCGACACATCAGGTGGTTGAAGCCACCGGAATTACCTCTCGGACCTTGCGTCACTACGACCGGATTGGTCTACTTTTGCCCAGTCACACCGGTGCCGGAGGACTGCGCTATTACAACCAGCAGGCCCTTATTCGGTTGCAACGTATTTTATTACTGCGCCAGCTAGGCATGCCGTTGACCGAAATTAGCGACGTACTTGACGGCCAAACCAGTGACATCAAGGCACTACAGGAGCAACGGCAGCGATTGCAGATCACACAAGAACAAATAACAATGCAGATCCGCTCGGTCGATGCGACCATAGCGGCCTTAGAGAAAGGACAAGCAATTATGCCACAGGATATGTTTGAAGGGTTTGATCATTCCAAATACAACGCTGAAGTGCGTGAGCGCTGGGGTGACGAAGCTGCCGACCGATCGAATGCATGGTGGTCGGGCCTGGGCGCTTCAGGCCAAGAAGACTTCCGGCAACAGCTTGAAGAACTTAACTCTGGCTGGGATGAAATCATCGCAGCAGGTATTGAACCGGATACTGAGCTCGCCCAACAAATGGCTGCCCGGCACGTCGACTGGCTTGGTCTAACAATCCCACGCAATGAATTATCCAAAGCCAAGATCAAGGGCATCACGCAAATGTATGTGGACGACGAGCGTTTTGCCGCCAACTACAATCGGGTATCACTGGCCGGTCCACAGTTCGTCAGAGATGCCATACACCACTGGGCCGACCATAACCTCAGTGACTAAAAATTTCCTCACTTCACTCCGATATGATATAAGTCACACTCTTATGCTGTCGCTTCTATCCTGAGGAGTCGTTGTCATGACCAAACAGCACACACAAGCTAGTACCCGACGGCAAGGTACCCCTTTGTCCCGGGCGATGCGCCCCATCAACCGCGTGGTGGAACGCTTCATTCCGTCATCCCTGGTCTTTTCCATCCTGCTGACCTTTATCGTGGTGGTCTTAGCACTCATCCTGACAGAAACCTCACCCGGTGATTTGGTGGTGTATTGGGGAGATGGTTTAGCCGGACTTTTAGATTTCATCACTCAGATGGCTCTGATTCTGTTATTGGGACACATTCTGGCCAATACGGGTCCGGTACGCCGTGGTCTAGGCTATTTAGGCAGCGTTCCGCGTACTGAGTTAGTCGCGTATGTTTTCGTGTTCTTAGTGGCTGCCATTGCCAGCTTGATCACGTGGGGCTTAGGCCTAGTGGTGGGCGGCCTGCTGGCCCGGGAAGTCGCCCATCAAGGTCGGGCTCGCGGACTGCAATTGCATTTTCCAATGCTGGTGGCTTCCGGATTTGCTGGTTTCGTGGTCTGGCATATGGGATATTAGGCCTCGGGACCACTGACTGCGGCAACAGAAGACTCCTTTCTCACCGATTCACTCGACGGCCAGACCCTTGCCATCAGTCAGACGGTATTTTCCGGCTGGAATATGTTGGCCGCTGCAGCGACTATTCTGGTAGTCGGTCTAGCAATGTTTTTGATTGCACCTCGTAAGGGCGATCCGATTACACCGCTTGAAATCGACGTGCGAGAAACCGCTGATGACGGACAAGAGGACATCGTCACCCCGGCAGATCGGCTAGATGCTAGCCGTATTGTTACCCTGCTCGTTGGTCTACTACTAGTGGCATACCTGGTGCTGCACTTTAGCCGGGGCGGTACCCTGACCCTGGACACGGTCAACTGGTCATTTCTTGCGCTCATCTTCCTGTTAGTGCGCAACCCCTTTGAACTCATTGCGCTGACAAAACAGGCTGCTTCAAATGTGGGCGAGATTCTACTGCAGTTTCCGCTCTATGCTGGCATCTTAGGGTTGATGGTAGGTTCCGGCCTGGTACAGATTTTCTCTGATGCGTTTGTTTCGATCTCTAATCCAGTCACCTTTGGAGTCTTGGCATTTCTGGCAGCGGGACTGGTGAACTTCTTTGTGCCATCGGGTGGCGGACAGTTCGCGGTGCAAGGGCCAATCATGCTCTCGGCCGGCACTGAGCTTGGTGTAGACCCAGAGATCACTATTATGGCGGTGTCCTATGGGGATCAGTGGACCAATATGATCCAACCGTTCTGGGCTATCCCGCTGCTGGCTATCGCCGGGCTGAAAATGCGCGACATTTTAGGCTATACCACCGTAGCGTTACTTGCCTCCGGATTGGTTTTTGCAGCAACGCTACTGCTGGTGTCCTTATAACAGGTGGCCCGTTTATACTGCTGTTGGGCCGGAGCCAGTTGCATCACACAGCGACTGCCAACCGCGGTGTTCTATATCCAGAATTTCTTCGCTTAAATTGTCATCCATATTTTAAGCGTAGTTAGGCCTAGATTCCATGAACAGTCTTGGAAACTAATCCGCTACGGGAACAACCATTGGTGAACCGGACCATGGGTCTGACCCGATCATAGCTTCCAAACCAAATACCTCAGTGACAAGCTGCGTCGTCAAAATTTCGCCCGGTGCACCCTGTGCCACGATCCTGCCCTGATGCATGACTACCAGCTGATCTGCGTACCTGGCCGCTTGATTCAAATCATGTAGCACTGCCAAAACTGTACGCCCATTAGCCGTGATGCTGCGGCATAACCGCAATACTTCAATCTGATGGGCGATGTCCAAAAACGAGGTGGGCTCATCCAAGAGCACGTATTGGGTTTGCTGAGCTAAGACCATGGCCAGCCATGCGCGTTGGCGTTGCCCTCCGGATAGTTGTGCAACCGGAAACTGGGCAAACGCCGTCATCCCGGTGTCTTCTAGCGCTTGTTCAATAGCTGCCGGATCGTCCACGGACCACTGGCGTAATGGGCTGTGATACGGGTAGCGGCCGCGAGCTACCAGACCGCGCACGGTCACCCCGTCTGGTACCACCGGATGTTGGGGTAGCAGGGCAATGCGTTGGGCTAAGTGTTTAGGCCGTAGTTTTTGTAGCGGCGTGCCCTGAAAGTGCACCATACCGGACTGGGTTGCTAATACCCGGGACAGCGATTTTACTAAGGTCGATTTGCCACATCCGTTTGGTCCGATAACCGCGGTGAAGCGGCCCTCGGGGACAGTGAAGTCCAGTTCAGACAGTACCGGTTGGGCACCGTAGCCGACACTGAGTTTCGTAGCGGCCAGTCCAGTGGCAATTGCGGTCATGATTGTCCTTTCTTGAAGAAGTTCAGCAGCAGGTACCCTAAGAAGATGCCGCCAAATCCGGCGGTGAGCACTCCGGCGGGCAACCCTTCGAATACGGGTATCTGCTGGACGGCTAGATCAGCAAGGACCAGCAGTAGTGCGCCGGTCAGTGCACTGCCGATCAGGTGTGGTCCCGAAGTTTGGGTGAGCATCCGGGCAGCGTGTGGGCTCATCAGCGCAATGAACGCGATGGGCCCGGCTACGGCGACGGCCATGGCGGCTAGCACCAGTGACAGCAAGACGGCTTGGGAGCGTGTGGCGAGGGCTTTGCCGCCCAGTGCTGTGGTGAGTTCATCGCCAAGTTCCATCAGGTCCAGTCGCGGCGCTAACCAAACTAATACCGGGGTGACCACAAGCAGTGTGACGGCAATGATGACGACTTGTCCGATGTCCCGGGAATTCAGGCTGCCCACCAGGTAGGCGGCCAGACGGCTGGCTTCATCACGCAGGGTGGCGGTTACAACGAATTGGGTAACGGCTGTGGCCATGGCAGCTACCGCGATGCCGGCGATGATGACTTTGGCCGTGGATGATAGTCCGCTGCCGGTAGCTACGGTGACCAGACCGATGGCGATACCGGCACCGGCCAGCGCCCCCAGTGGGGTCGGAATGTTGAAAGGCAAGAGGGATGCGGCGGCAACTCCTGCGCCTGCCCCGGAGGATAGGCCCAGGACATCGGGGCTGCCCAGCGGGTTGCGGGTAGCGTTTTGGAACAGGGCACCGGATATGCCGAAGGCAGCCCCGGCCAGTATGGCGATTAAAAGTCGTGGACCGCGTACGCGTTGTAGGGCAAATTCTGTGGTGGCGCTTGCTTGGCCGCGCACTACCTCAACAAGTTCTGCGGGGCTGATTCCTAGTGTGCCGAACATCAGGGTGGCAATGGCGAGTGAGAGCAGCAAGACGGTGACAGCGCACCAGATCAGCACACTTCGACGGTGGTAGGTTATAGCGATGCGGTCGCCTATCCGCAGCATTGTGGCTTGGTGCAGCATTATTGCATCACCGCCCCGCGGCGTACGGCTACTAATAAGAATGGGGCACCAATGAAGGCGGTAATAATCCCGACCATCAGTTCTTGTGGGCGGATGAGGGTGCGCGCCAGAACATCTGCCGCCACCAGAGCTAGGGCCCCACCGAGGATGGCTCCGGGGATGCGCCAACGAAAGTCTTCACCGAATAAGGCAAAAATAATGTGTGGCACAGCTAAACCGATAAAACTGATGGGCCCGGCAATGGCTGTAGCTGCGGCGGCCAATAGTGCCGCTGCAATGATGCCGAATAGTCGGGTTCGGCCCACATTAAAACCCAATGAGATAGCGGTTTCGTTACCCAGTGCTAGGGCATTCATACTGCGAGCCACGCCCAGGGCTAGCAGGGTGCCCACGAGCAGCGGGATGACTAGTTTTGTGAGATGTTCTAATTGCACGCCGGCTAGTGAACCAACCATCCAGAACCGATAGGAGTCAAAGACCCCTGGTTTTAGTAGCACCATTGCATTGATATAGGCGTAGAGCACCGCTGAAACGACAGCGCCGGCCAGTAGCAGCGGCACGACACCGCGGGCGTGTGAACGACCGCCCAACCCCAAGACAATCGTCACGGCAACAACTGCGCCCAGCACCGCAAAAATCATGGTGGAGGTTGCCCCGAGGGCACCAAGTATGGCGGTACCGGTGACGACGCTGGCTGAGGCACCTACGCCGATACCCAAGATGCCTGGTTCGCCCAGTGGGTTGCGGGTGATGCCTTGGATCAGGGTTCCTGATACCGCCAGTGCCGCGCCAACGATGGTGCCCATTATGGTGCGCGGGATGCGGGAATCTACCACGCTGGTCAGGTAGTCGTCCCCGTTTCCCACCAGTACAGCGGCCACATCGGTGATGCCGTTGGGGCGGCTGCCTAGAAAGAGGCTGAGAATACACGTGGCCGCTAGCGCTACGGCTAGGGCCACGGTGATCAGACTTCGGCGCATGCCAGGGTCAGTTCTGTCCTGATTTTTCGACGGCGTCGTCAATCATGGGCTTATAGCGTTCCAGCGTCCAGGGTACGGTCAGCGGGTTGATCATCGAGGAAGCGCTAACAAATGGTTGGTCATCCGATGCCACGATTGCGCCCTGCTCTACGGCCGGGATGCTGGCGTATAACGGTTGTTCTTCGGTTTCTCTGCGGTTGGCGTCATCCATATAGAAGGTAAAGATGAGGTCTGAGTCGGCTAGCTTGTCTGCGTTTTCTAACCCGATCAGCGCCGACTGGGTGCCGGGGGCATCGTAGTCTTTGCGCAGCTCGTCTACGACCGGGTCCGGGGTCAATCCGAGGGCTTCGACCATGGCTACACGCTGTTCTTCGGGATAAAACACGCCAAGGGTGCCTGGACCGTCGTTATAAATATAGGAGAACGTCAGATCTTCATATTTTGGATCAGAGGCTTCGTCGAATTGGGCCTGAATATCATCGATGAGTGTTTGGGCTTGGTCGTCTTCACCCATGGCCTTGCCAATTATTTCGATTTGCTGGTCCCACTCGATGGTCCAGGGCTGTTCTGGATAGGCTACAGTAGGCGCCACATCGGCTAGTAGATCGTATTGTTCCTGGGTGAGGCCCGACCATGGGGCCAAAATGAGGTCGGGTTCTAGCTCAAGGATGGCTTCAATATCCAGTTCGGTAGACCCTTCGATCAGCTCTGGCAGTTCCTCATCCTGATCCTTAACTTCTTCGTAGACCCATGGCAAGTATCCCGTGTCATCGGCACCCCACTCGTATTCTTCCATGCCCACTGGCGTGGTCCCCAGTGCGATGGCGGTCTCGGTTGAGCCCTGACCAAGTGTGACGATGCGTTCGGGTTCTTCTTCGATGGTGGCGGTGCCCAAAGCACTATCGATGCTCACCGTTTCCCAATCGCCCTGATCACCGTTTGCTGCCTCACCGTTGCTTGAGCAGGCGCTGAACGTCAGAGCGGCAGTCAGCCCGATGGCCAGCGTTAGGCTCCATCGACGTTTGACCGGCTTAGCCGTGGGAAGTGTCATGTTTCTCCTTGCCTGGTTGTTGTATCTAGCCCGACCGCACCGTGGGGTGCCACAACACCGCCAACCACAGGTAAGGCTCACCTAATTGCATTAAGATAATTTACCTTAAGCATTTGGCTGCGTCATCCATCTGTTGGAAAACGGCCACTACCGCTCAACCTCGCATTGCGACCCCGAGACGCCAATACCCCATAAAAGCCACCTGGGTTCGATCTACGCCAACATCGCGCACCAAGAAGCGCCGCAACTGTTTGATGACGCCGCTTTCTCCGGCAATCCAATAATAGATACCCGCCTGAGGCTCTTCCGGCGTCGCAATTTCTTCCCCGGAGGCTGAAAATACCGGCGTCTCCCAAAGCAGCCCCTCATCGGATGCAACCGGCGCCGGATCTTCTTCTTGTACGTGCCAACCAAGCTTGGCGGACAGCTGCTCCCCCATAGCCGCATCACCGCGGATAAGCCAGTGCACTTCAGCGCCGTCAGGGCTCTGAATATCCAGCTCATCTTCGGCGTTAGGCACTTCAATATAGGCAGATATCCGTGCTGTGGTACCAACAAGTCGAAGATCTTCTAAAATCCGGGCAATCGCGGGTGCTGCTGTTTCATCGCCAAGTAAGACCACTCCATCGGCTCCACCCGGAGCAAATTCAATACCGGAGGCTTCTTGGCCTTGGCGTGGGGCGACAAGCCACAATTCCTGGCCCACCTGGGCTTCTGCAGCCCAGGCTGCGGCCGGTCCGGTGGAGCCATCTGGGGCGAAATGTAGCACGAAATCGACAGTCATCCTGGTGCTACCGCCATCGCGGGTGAGCTCACGGATTGAATAAGTCCGCATGACACCGCGCTCGGCTTCTTCCATTGCCAACCAGTGCTGATACCAATCCGGAACATCGTCAATATCAGGCAGCACGCCGGCGGTATTGGGAAAGATCAGCTTGATGCGCTGGTCATAAAACGGTCCATCAACAGATAGCTGCTGCAGCTGGGGCCCGGAGAAGACAATCCGGCGAAAAGTTTTCGATAGATCTTGGACGGATTCGACAACCCCGCGAACCGGCCCGTGAGCAAGGTGGGACATGGCGGCTCCTTATCGTGTAGTGCGGTCAGCTCGTATACGACTGCCGACAGCTACGATACAACATTGTTAGCCCATTTAATGCGGTTAGCCTACCCTAAGCAATAAAGTATTTGCCACTCGCTGCTACACTGACTCGTTGTGCAAAACCGTTTAGCTTCCTCCACTCTGCGTCGTCGCCCTCGACTGCGCCAAACTGAAATCAGCGAAAAGCGCCGCCTACTGGTGATGCTGATAATGTCGCTTGGTGCTTTTGGTATTGGCACCACAGAATTTGTTTCGATGGGCCTGTTGAGTATGATCGCTGAAGACTTCAGCATCACCGAAGATTCCGCCGGGGTAATTATTACGGCATATGCCTTAGGCGTGGTGGTCGGGGCGCCACTGATTACCACCTTGACCGGGATGATTCCGCGTCGTCGTTTATTACTGCTATTAATGGCCGCCTTTACCATCGGTAACGGCCTATCGGTATTTGCTACTGATTATCACGTACTTATTGCCGCTCGTTTTATCGCCGGTCTACCCCACGGAGCTTATTTTTCGGTAGCCGGGCTCTCAGCGGCATCGATGGCACCGGTGGCCCAACGCGGTCGAGCCGTGGCCTTTATCGGTATGGGCTTATCCGTAGCCACAGTCGTTGGAGTACCGGCCGCCCAGGCATTGGGTTCTGCACTAGGTTGGCCGGCAGCCTATGCACTAGTGGCAATCATCGGGTTAGTAACGATCGGGGCGCTGTGGTTTTGGATGCCACATATGACCCAAATGAAACCCACTAACCCTGTCACAGAATTGGGCGCGCTGCGTCGTAGTCAGGTGTGGTTGACGCTGGCCATGGGCACCGTTGGTTTTGGTGGCATGTTCGCTGTGTATACCTACATATCCTGGACAATGACCCAGCGGGCCGGCTTAGATCCATCATGGATGTGGCTGGTACTGATGGTCTACGGTGTCGGCTCCGTGGCAGGCACCTGGTTTGGTGGCCTCCTGGCTGATCGCAACCTGGAATTGGGCATCCTGGCTGCCCTGGTGATGATTGCTGCAGCATTGACGGCGTTTTATTTCACCTCAGTAAACCCAGTATTAGGGGTGATCAATTTCGGTGTGGTGGGGTTCTTTGGCACCAGCCTGGTACCCAGTTTGCAAATCCGGCTGATGGATGTTGCCGGCGATGCCCAAACTCTCGCCGCCGCGCTAAACCACTCGGCACTGAATTTAGCCAATGCTTCCGGTGCTGCTATTGGTGGTTCGGTGATTGCAGCAGGGTTTGGCTACGCTGCCCCAGCATTGGCTGGCACTGTACTGGCGGTGGCTGCCATGTTGGTCTGGGTACCAACCTTTTTACTACGACGCCGTCAGCTGCGCCATCACACCGCTGCGTAGGCGTCTATAGTAAGCAGCCATCCAGCACGGCTTTGAAATAGGGCAACTGCACTAGAACGCTGGTGATCAACAACACCGCAGCAATGCCAAGCATCCCCGAAACCGGCGCGATACCCTGCACTCCGGCAGGTGGCGCGATCAAATGCCGGATTCGGTCGGTTCCTGCAGCATGCAGCGCTACTGAACCGCAGGCCGAGGTAGCGGCTTGCCCAGATTTTTCGCCGATTTTAAGTAACGCGCTGGCCAGCACAGGGGTGCTAGTGGCCTCTCGGGCCGCATTATCTGCCGCCATTTCTAGGTAATGCGGTATGGCCGCTTCGATAGTGGCAACGAACGGAACCCACCGCAACGGTCTAATCAGTCCATACAAAAGACCAAGCAGAAGATGGTGACGCTGGCGCAGATGGGCTGCCTCATGGGCGACCACGGCCGATAATTCATCGGCCGTCAAGGTTTGTAATAACCCGGTGGAGACCACAATGCCCCAGCGACGTTTCGATATGGCAAACGCCGATGGTTTCGACCACGGCATAATGGTGACTTCGACCCCGGCAACATGACCGCTGCGAGCGCCCATACGAAGGACATGTTCTAGTTTTGTCCGCTCACCCCGGTGTTTCCGCCAGTACCGATATCCGGAAACCGCCAACACCGCAACCAACAGCAGCGGCATCGCCAGGAGTAACACAATGGGTATCCCCACGTTGACCTCCACACCCGCAGGTAGCGGATTAGCCGCATCTAAACATCGCTGACACACCACCGCGGTATTGCCCGGCATCATGTCGCTTGGCCCGCTGAACCCCCAAGCCAGCATCGGGCCGATTGCCGCCAAACCAAGCAACCAGACACCCAAGGTGGCCATCAGTCCAGCTACGGCCAGCCGGGGCCTGCGCATCAGTGCCGGGGCAGCTTTTTGCACCAGCGGCCCGGCAGCAAACCCGCTTGCAACGATCGTAACGGTCAAGAGCGCCGAAGCAACTAGCGCCGTCATGTTTGCTCCAAATAATCGCGTAACATCGCTAACCCGTCTTCGGGCATCTCCTGGACAAAATGCAATATTGAAGCGGCTTTATCATGACTGGAGTCCAGCGCCTCATGCATTAACCGGGCCACATACTCATCGCGGCTACACGTGGGGAGATAAAACACCGACCGACCTTCATGCTGGGTGTTGACCATGGCTTTGGTCCGCAGGTTCTGCATAACGGTAGCAATTGTGGTATATGCCGGGCTGTGTGGCAATGCGTCCATGACGTCACGCACACTGCGCGGGTTGTATTCCCACAAAAGATCCATGACTTGTTGTTCCAGTCCGCCTAATCGTGGCACTGGTTGAGATGATTGCGCTGTCATACCTGTATATTCTCCGATGTAGCCTCAACGCGGTTAGCGGCTCGTTGCCCGTGGGGTATCGAGCACACTACTTGTCCCTTAAGCCGCCATACCAATGCGATACCGGTCAATACTAACGCGGCAATACCAAGTATCGGCTGGATCGGGGCGAAATAGGTGATGGCACCCGAGTATCCCAATGCTAACAGGGCCAATTTATTACACACTGGACAGCCAACCGCAAACCAGGCAATGAATCCTCCGACCACTCCCACGGTGCCTTGGCGATCCTTACGAACAGTGGGCTCATCCCGGACATAGGTGGCAACCAGCATGCCGGTGACCACCGAGGTGAAAATCCAGACCGGGTAGTTCCACCACACCGGAGCAATATCCCTGGCAAAGATCGGATTAGGAATCAACACGGTGGCCAGTCCAATGAGCAGCCCAATGATCACGCTAGCAATAATGGCCGTCGCCACTTGACGACGGGTCCACGATCGAAGACCTAGCCACGCAAAATTTACTGTCCTGTACATATGCTCTACTATGCCTCATAGT
>Ga0079226_10001262_pt1 | contig 19338 bp, 18 predicted proteins | sample Poulit2014_FD_76345 | JGI IMG/M metagenome (GOLD analysis project Ga0079226, IMG submission 76345) | Agricultural soil microbial communities from Georgia to study Nitrogen management - Poultry litter 2014 | ecosystem: Environmental > Terrestrial > Soil > Agricultural land | place: USA: Georgia... | reverse complement strand
TTTTCTTTTTGCTCGAATCAATGTACTTTTAGAAATCCCTGTCTTCTTTTCCACCTGTTTGTAGGTGTGTGTTTCTTTTAATTTAAGTGCATGATTAATCTGTTCTTTGCCGTATATTTTCGGTCTTCCCTCCCGAAAGCTTGGATCTTGCTTTGCAATGGCTTTCCCTTCTTGCGTGCGCTCAACAATCATATCTCTTTCAAATTCTGCAAAAGCCAGCATGACGTTTAAAATCAGTCGTCCAGTTGGCGTATCTTCCACTAGACCCATATTTAATACATGTACTTTTACACCTTGTTCAAAGAGGTTTTTAACCGTTTCAATACCATCCATCGCTGAACGTGCCAGCCGATCCAACTTTGTTATAACTAATGTATCGCTCTTTTGGATCTTTTGCAACAATTGTTGTAATTGTGATCTATTTTTATTTGTCCCTGTCAGTTTATCTTGGAATATTGTCTCGCACCCTTCATTTTTAAGTGCTCGCAGCTGTCCTTTCATATCCTGATGTACTGTTGAAACTCTTGCATATCCATATTTCATTAAAAAAAGTCACCCCTCATATATGAATCTAGGTTATGACGCCTTGTGAATGGTATTGTATCAGTATCATCAAAAAGGTGTCAATACTCTTGAGTTATGATGCGTATTTAAATATTATAATAGTTTTTAAGCCCCTGTTTCATTTTAAATAATTGATAGTGTTAAATTTAAAATAAAATATCAGACCAAATATTTATAGCAGTAACAACAATAATAATTGCCAAAATAATTTGTAAGTGTCTGGCGTTTGTACGAGCACTTACCTTTGCTCCTAAAGGAGAGGCAATTATACTAGTAAAAATAACAACGTGCTACATTAGCTATTCGAGTTGTACATGTTTTTACCAGACCGTTTAGATAGATTATATGTTTATAAAAAATGAGTTTAAGTATAATACCTTTATAATTTCCTAAGTGAGCTTTAAATAACACACCTTTTTTATAATTTCACTGTTAGAATAGAAATGAAAAGATGGACGATATGCTAGCAGATACTACATCCGATAAGCATATACAGCAACAAAAATACGACTTTTTAATCGCGATTGTTTAATAAATAGATATTTTATTACTAAAATAAATAAGGGTAAAGATGTATAGATCATTTGACTAGGCATTACAATATTCATAAATAAAAATACCAATATTTTTTGTTTTAAAAGTGTTTAAAGCTACATAATAAGGTATAATTCTAATCATGTATGATAATGGAGAGGTGTATAGTATTGAATAAACAACTTAACCTAGTAGATAAGAATAAAAAATTATTAGGAACATTTTCACTAAATGAAAAAGCACCAATACATCGATGGTTTAATTTTAGTGAAGGGTATTCTAATCAATTTATAAAGCAAGAGCTATCGTTGATTGAGCAAGAAGTAAAATCAATATATGACCCTTTTTCAGGAACGGGAACAACTCCATTAGTTGCCTCTAAAAATGGAATAAAATCATATTATTCTGAAACAAATCCTTTTATGGCATTTGTATGCGATACGAAAATTAATACATCTTTTAGTACAGAAGAAGAAAAAGAACAAATCATTGAACAACTAGAAATGCTATTAGAGAATATAAAGTTACCTACTAATATACAGTGTAACTCTACTGCAACAAACATTGATTATGATGGATTTGAAAAATATTTTGATTTAAAAGCATTATATAAACTTTTGACCATTAAGCGAATTATAAAAGAGACGTGTATTGTTGATAGATCTAGAAATCTAGCATTGTTGGCTCTTGCTTCTATTACGGTAAAAAACTCTAAAATGATAAGAAGGGGAGATTTACGTTTTGCTAACGAAAAGGAAATACAAAAAAAAGAATTTAATGTATTTCATGATTTTGAAGATAAAATTAAAGTAATGATAAGTGATCTTATTAATCAAAATGATGTTTCCGAAAAAACACATTTTATATCAGAAGATGCAAGGAATGCGGTTTTTCCTGAAAAAATAGATTGTGTAATAACTTCTCCCCCTTATCTAAACGGTACTAACTATATAAGAAATACGAAGTTAGAATTAAAATTATTGGATTTTATTCAAACAGAAAAGGATTTACCAAATTTACATTCAAAAGGTATCATGGCTGGAATAAATGGAGTTTCTAAAAGAAGAAAGATCCCTTTCATACTAGAGGAAATTCGCCCTTATTTAGAAAGATTAGAACCTGTATCTTACGATAGACGAATTCCAATCATGATTAGTGGATATTTTTATGATATGAATATTGTTATTAAACAATTAAGTAACAACTTAAATGAAGATGGTATTTTCATTTTAGATATAGGAGATTCACAATTTGCTGGTGTTCATATACCGACACATGATGTATTAAAATCTCTAGCAGAAAAACATGGTTTTAGACTTTATGATGAAGAAATATTAAGAACAAGGAGATCTAAAAATCAAATGATCCTTTCCCAACGTGTATTAAGGTTTAAATTAGAAAAAAATTAAAAAAGAGGTAATATAATATGTTTCAGACAACACCAGTATTAGAAGAATATAAACAATTGACGCAGGATTTTCTCGAGGATCTTCCTTATTTATATAAACCGTATTCGAGTAGAAACTGGGGAAATGCTTGGCACTCTTTATGTTCTTACCATGGAAAACTAAAACCAGCTATCGCACATCATCTTATTAAAACATTTACTCATAAAGATGAAAAGGTTTTGGACCCAATGAGTGGTGTAGGCACAATTCCCTTTGAAGCTAGTCTGCAAGGAAGAATAGGAATTGGTAATGAATTAAGTGAATTAGCTTACATTGTCACTAAAGCAAAATTAAATCAAATAGATCGCTCTATTGTTAATGATATTTTAGAAGAATTAGATACATTTATTTCCCTATTTAAAAGTAATTACAATAAAGAAAATTTACCTTATAAACATTTTGGTTTAAATAAAACTATACCTGAATATTTTCATTTAGATACCTACTCTGAAATTTTAGCTGCTAGAACATTTTTTACAAATAGAATAAAGAGCGTCTCGAATGAAGAAGCATTTGTATTTTCATGTTTTCTTCATGTATTGCATGGCAACAGACCATATGCACTATCTAGAAGGTCTCACCCACTAACTCCATATGCCCCTAAAGGTGAATTCATTTATAAAAATGTAATCCAACATATTAAAAATAAAGTAGAATTATCTTATAAAAAAGGTGAGTTTAGTGAGTTTAAAGATGGCTATGCGATTCTAGGAGATATGTTTGACCTACCAAACCATTTTAATGAGGATATAGATAACATTATTACCTCCCCCCCATTTGTTGGGTCAATTAAGTTTTTTAATAATAATTGGATGAGGCTTTGGCTATCCGGATGGGAACCTAAAGATTTTAAAAAAGCAAATGATAGATTTTTAGAAACAAAGCAAGACAAAGATTTAACTATATATGATGAATTCTTCAAAATGTGTTATAAGGTACTTAAACCTGGTGGGAAAGTTATATTACATCTGGGTAGATCACATAAATATAATATGGGTGAGGAATTAAAAAAATATGCAACTCCGTATTTCAATTTTATCAATTTAGGAGATGAAGATGTTTCTTCAATTGAAAAACATGGTGTTTCAGATAAAGGTTCAACAATTAAACATCAATTTTTATTTTTAAATAAAAATTGACAAAAACAAGTACAAGGACACGACCGTTAATATTTTAGCGGTCGTATTTTTTTGTTTTCTTTATAATACGGTTAATGAATAGGCGGTGAAGTACTTGAAACAGGTTCTTAATAAAAGTGAATTTTCAATACTTGTTGGTAAACGAATACGTGAATTAAGAGAAAAAAAGTCGATCACTCAACTTCAACTTGCCACTGAAATTGAAATAAACGAGTCCACATTTAGAAATTATGAAAACGGAAGGAAACTTCCATCTATTTACACCGTTTATAAAATAGCATGTTATTTAGATTTAGAACTTAATGAGCTAGTGGAAGGCATACAAGAGGGGGAATATTAAAATGGAGAAAAAAATGTTTCGAACCTATAGACGTCGTGATGTTACTAGAAGAAGTGGAAATAAAGCATCGGGCATTAAAACGGGTGGCGAGTGCATCATAATTAATAGTGATGAGTTTATTATGAATTCAGATTCAGCGGAGTTCAAATTTGAAGTCTCGAATGTAGAATTAGAAAATCTATTCGAATTAGACGAGGGAGTAATTGCATTTGGAGGTTACATAAAACCAACCGAACTTATTTCTATAGATATAAACATGTTTTATTATCTAGATGAAGAAGGCATTTGCATCAGTGAGACGAAAAAGTATAAAAATGGAATTAAGCCAGGAACTTGGAATAACATTGGAGCACATGTAGGACAACAATTAGAATCTCTCCCAGATAATTTTATTAAAAAAGTCTCTGTTGTAATGAAAATTGAAGCCCCAGTTGAAACAAAGATAAATCTTGTATCTTTTGATCTTGCTAGTATTAACTATACTGACTATTTATCTAATAAATTTTATAAACCTTTTAAGCAAAAGACAAGTATGCATATCCCAAACATTTATTATTTATCTACAGAAAAAGAACTTGAATCACTATTAATTTCTACTAAAGGAGTTCAAAATGATATCGGAGAACCAATTGTGTTAAAAAGTTGCAATCGTTGTTCCCGATACTTACCGATCAATATTTTAGAAGAAGAGGATATTATAGCGTTCTCTTTACATTGTAAGAAGAGAGCCCCATGTAGTCACCCACTATTTTCTTCTTACAAAATTGATAATTATGATTTACTCAGCGATATTTATAATTTAGACGTAATTGATCAATATATAACAGAAGATAAAGTTAACTCATTCTATGGACATCAAGTAGAGTGTCGCGCATGTAAAAAATTTTATGTAAACTTTGCTTTAAATCCTTTAAGAAATGCACAACAATTTAAAGAAGATGGATTAAGAAGACGTGCTCTAGAAGTTTTAGTTAATACGTTACTTGATAGGAACCTTGTGCATCATGAGTTTGAATATAAAACCAAAAAACAATTCACTGAATATATATGGCTAAAATTTAACAAACGTTGTTTCAAATGTTCAAAAAAATTAAATCACAACGAATTACATCTGGATCATACAATGCCGTTAGCATATTTATACCGTTTAGACGAAAGCGCAACTTGTTTATGTCCAGAACATAACTCTCAAAAAAGAGATAGCTTTCCAGTTGATTTCTATACTCCAGAAGAATTACGTAAATTAAGTAATATTACGAATTTAGACCTTTCAATATTAAATTCCAGAACACCTAATATGTATGTAGTCAAATTGCTAAAGGAAAATATTGAATGGTTTTTTGATGTTTTCCTAATGGATTCAGAATATCAAAAAGTTAGAGATGGACGCCTAACAGCTGATAAAATATACGCTTCACTAGAAAGGGTACTAGAAGGTACTAACGTTAATTTATTAAGTGAATACCAATTAATAACTAATAAAGATCCTAAGTCTATTAGTTTATAACGAATAAAATAGAATAATATAAGTGATTTATAAGGTGAGTTCTATACAGTCCAACTTTTTGCATTATTTTTTCGGATGTACTAAATGTACATCCGAGAAATCGCTGTCGCGAGAGGTTTTCCATACCTTTTTTATTCACATCAGGGTGGGTCCCACCTCCATTAATATTTTCTTCATTATCTTTTTCATTTGTTGAATTATTGTTTGTATCATTTATTTTTTCTTCTATGTTTTCTGTCACTGCATTATTAGATTCATTATTTGAAGATGGAATAATTACAAATAATAGAATAATCATAAACATAAAAAACAAAACTACTGGTAAGATTATTACTATAAACCAAAACCACCAATGTTTATAAATTGGTTTTTTCTCCATAACTATAGCCTTCCCTGCATCTTCAAACTTTTTTTAATATTCATTCAACCAATTAAAGTATACAGAAGTATCTCTTTCCTCTCCATCTTTCTCAAGTAAAACTTGCAACTGTTCGTAAAGTATTTTTGCCTCCTGGATAAACTCATTTGCTTGCTTAGAAGTCAGTTTCTCATTTATTTTCTGATTAATCTCCTTAATTCTCATAATGTTATTCCTTACTAGCTCAAGTTTATCTGTATTTTTAATAGATAGATAAACAAACACTTTTTCATCTATTTCATCATGTATTTCACGCAATAAAGATAATTGTTTTTCAGTTGCTCCAGCCTCACGTTTACCAGTAGACCAACGTAAATTAAAACCTGTAATTTTATTTCCTATTTTTTTTTCAATATACCGTACCTCTAGTTCAGTAAATTTATTAATATCATCTATCGCAACATCTAGAACACCTCTTTTGAACTCGGAAGTACTTTTTTGATATGTTTTCCTATCTTCTACAGCAAATAATTTCATTAATGAATCTTTTGATAACTCCTTATTCCAATAACCATAATGCGCTTTTAAATAGTCATACAAGATCCAACTAAATCCACTTTTAAATTTAGAGGTAACAGTTAAATCTGTTAAGACATACTTCTCTTTCAATTCTAAAATATGAGGAAGCATCCGTTTATTCCATTCAAAAGTAAATTTACCAGCTTTATAATCAATCGCACTAAAAACATTTACAAAACTAAATTTATCGTTGTCTAAGTCTTGAGTACTGAAGCGAAGTGCTGTAATCTTATCACTATCTTCAAAAGCATCGTTGGTTTTATAATGCCTTATTCCAAACTTTTCTTGAAACTCATGTTTTCTGAAATATGTTTCACCGTTTTGCTGCGTTGAAAAAATAGCATATGCCAATAACTGCATCTGATTAAGCGTTAGACCTTGATTAAGTTTAGCCATGGAAAAATCATTACTTTTTTTAATCGTATTTTTATAATCAATTGAATGCTTTATTAGATTCGTTCTACCCATTATGACACAACCTTTAATATGTATTTTTCCTCTCGCCTATCTAAGTATCATGATAACACATTACTTACAATTATGTAACATACATTATTTAATACATATAAATTTGAGGGTCTTTTACAGAATAAGAAAGGGTTTTTTACATACTACAGCAGGGTTTTTTACATAGTAAATCTACGAAACTATTGATATGACAACCTTAAAATTAACGACAAATATAATTAAGTAATAAAATAATAAAATAATATATATACTAAATTCTTTTTAAAAAATATTTATTAATGAAAATGCTATTAATCTAGTTCAATTTAAAATAAATATTTCTATTTAACAGTTTTCACAAACAAGTAATTTCACTATATTTAATTATAGACAGATTTAACTTTTTGGGTATTAATAAAACTAAAACCCACCATCGAAGCAAATTATCTTTATGTTCATCCAGAAAATTCACAAATAAAAGAGGAGTTAATTTTATGTAAGTACTTACTTTTGCACATATATTTATGTTTATGTTTATGTGTACATAAACATATGTTTTATATCTTATATCTGATATACTTTATATAATTCAAATACAAGATTAATAAAGGAGAAATAAAATGACGAAAGTTATTACTTTAGGCCTCCAAAAAGGCGGAGTATCTAAAACAACTACTACGGGAATTCTTGCTTATCTTCTGGCTCAGGACGGAAATGAAGTGTTAACAGTTGATATGGACTCTCAAGGAAATCTTACAGAGTTACTGACGAATCAATCAGCAAATAATTTTTTTGATCAATCTATATTTGAGGCAATAGCATATAAAAAACCGGAGAAATACATATACAACATAACAAAGCAACTAGATATTCTCCCTGCTAACAATTTTCTAGCTTCTTTCTCTCGCTGGTTATACAAAGGAAAAATACCTCATACTGAACGAACAGAAGTACATGCACCATATGAAGGATCGCATATCAATCAATTAAACTTAACGTTGAGTCCAATTAAAAACAAATACGACTACATTCTTATTGATACTCCACCAGCTCTTTCGGAGCAAACTAGCAACGCTTTGATAGCAAGTGATTATGTTATTGTGCTTTTTGAGCCGTCTAAGTTCTGTTACACAGCTATTCCAAATTTCATAGAGACTGTAGAACATGCACAAAGCTTGGTGGATTTAGAAGTATTAGGAATCCTTAGGACCTTGAGTGACGCTAGAAGAAAAGATACTCGATTCTTCAACGATCTAATTGTAAAAGATTATGCTGACCTTGTGTTTGATACAATGATTTCTAGAAAGGCTGCGACTGGTAGATTGCCTTTAAGTGGATTTGAGGATAATGATGAATTAAATGATGCTCTTAAACAATATAAGGCTTTCTATAAAGAATTTCTGAGACGGATAAAGAAAGGTGAAAATTATGACCAAGAAACGAATGAATAGTATGCAAAATTTTGAAGATAAACTTAATAAATTTAATAATAAAAAGCCGACTCCTACTTCTGCCATCATGAATCCTGTGATTAGCGATAATGAAAAAAAAGAGTCTCATAAAGATAAAAGCGAACTCTCTAAGATCGTTGAAACCAAACAGAGAATGGAAGAAACACATACTAGAAGAACTTTTTTAATAAAAAACGAACTATTGAAACGATTGGATGAAAAAGCCAAAGGCGTAGAGAATAAAGGTTTTAAGACTGAGTTTATAAATTATATTTTAGAAAAAGGATTAGATGAATTAGATCAGCTAAAAAACTAATTTAAGACAGAATTTCTATTAAACATCTTTACATCTTATACGTATAATTCTATTAATTTTCTAATTAGAATAATAGGTGAATTGTATGAAATTAATAAAAGGAAAAATCCCCCTTAAAGCAAAAATTTTAACATTGATTGTATCCTTATTATTATTTGTTATTGTCTTTTTATCTGTGATTTATTCGTATAATAATATAAAGGATATCAAACAACATAGAAAACAAACGGCTTTGCAAACAGCAAAAATGCTGTCTTATACTCCTTCTATTAAAAACGCTTTATCCATATCCTCTCTTTCTTATGAGTCAGATGGGATGATTGAGAAAACGAAAACACAGGTTAGTGCAGATTATGTGAAGGTTAATGATAAGCAAGGGTATAATTTAGCTCATAGCAAGCCAGAGAATGAGCATCAATTTAAAAAAGAAAACTTTAAAGCTATTACTTTTGGTGGCTATTATAATTTAGAAACAGATGATGTATTGTGGGGAAAAGCACCGGTCTATCATAAGAAAAAGGTTGTCGGTGTTGTTTCTGTTGGTTATCTCATGAAAGATATTCATGCAGAAATTATTAAAGATATTACATGGATTATAACTGTATCGCTCATTGTATTAGGTTTTGGGATAGCCGGGGGAGTGTTTCTAACGAATAGCATAAGGAAAGATACACTAAATTTAGAACCATATGAGATAGCCGCTCTTTACAGAGAAAGAGATGCTGTTTTACTTTCTATTAAAGAAGGTATTATTTCAACAAACACAGCCGGTTATATCACAATGATTAATCGTAGTGGGCAAGATATGTTAGGAGTTACTAGCCACGTGGTCGGTCGTCCCTTAACTTCGATTCTACCTCAATTAAATATTAAAGCCATTTTGGAAAACGGTGAAATGGAAATGGATAAAGATATTGAAGCTGTCGATAAACATTTAATTGTGAATAGTGTATTCATTTGGGAAAATCAACAAATAAAAGGCATCGTCTCTAGTTTTAGAGATAAAACTGAATTGAAGAATTTGGTGGATACACTTTCAGAGGTTCAGAAATATTCAGAGGATTTACGTGCTCAAACCCACGAGTTTCGTAATAAGCTCTATGTCTTGTCTGGATTATTGCAATTAGAAAGATATCAAGAAGCAATTGATATGATTCAATCCGAGACTACAATATTAGATACACAAAATAAAGTCTTATTCAATCAAATCTTAGACACAAAAGTTCAAGCGATTATTTTAGGAAAGATTGGCAGGGCTTCTGAGAAAAAAGTTGATCTTTTTGTTGAAAGGCATAGCTCACTACAGCATATGCCAAAACATATTCATCTAAATTCTTTGATTATAATCATAGGAAATCTGTTGGATAATGCCATTGATGCTGTAAGTAATGATAAGAATGGTGTTATTTCATTTTTTATCACAGATGTAGGGAACGATATTTTATTTGAAATTGCTGATAACGGACCAGGCTTATCAACAGAGATACAGCAAAACCTATTTAAAAAAGGTTATTCGACAAAAGAAAGAAATCACCAAAAAAAAGGCTATGGACTTTGGAACGTTTGGGAAGTTACCTATAAGCTTGGGGGGAGTATAGAAATAACTCATCAAAAAGGGGGAGGGGCTGTTTTCACTGTCTATCTTCCAAAAAATAAAGTATTACATTGAAAAGAGGGATTATAATGATAAAGATTCTCATTGCTGAAGATGATTACAGGGTTGCTGAAATCCATGAACAATTTCTTAATCAAATTTCTGGTATTGAGTTAATCGGTAAAACGAGAGATGCTTCTGCTACTTTGGAAATATTGCATCAAAAAGATGTAGAACTTTTGTTATTAGATATTTATCTTCCGGACGAATTAGGAACATCTTTGATTCCAAAATTACGAAAAATAAAACCTGATATGGATATCATTATGATTACAGCTGGGACTGATAGACGTTTGCTAGAGGAATCTATTCGGCAAGGGGTTTTTTATTATATGATCAAACCTGTGAAAGCTAGTGAATTTGTCAATGTAATCCAGGACTATATTGAAAAGAGGAGATTATTAAAAGAGCACAAAAAAATTAGTCAATCGTTAGTTGATGCGTACTTTTCGGACAAGAAGAAACAAAAAGATATTCAAGAAGATGTTCAAGAAACGTTACCTAAAGGAATTGACCTTCTTACTCTTAAGAAGGTTAAAAATATTATAAAGGAAGAAAGACAAGGCATAACCGCAGAATTAATGGGCGAAAAGATGGGAGCTTCTCGAACCACAGCTAGACGATATTTGGAATATTTAATGTCCACCGGAAACATCTCTGCTGATATCGAGTACGGCGTGATTGGTAGACCGGAAAGAAAGTACTTTAAAAGGTGACCTATTAGCCATATGTTTTATATTGATTATTTTATTTAAAGGCTTTGTTTATCCGTGAACAAAATGAACAAAATAAATTTTAAATATTAAAATATGAATGCGTTTACATATTTGGAATGCTGAGATAAAGTATGTATATATTATTTAATACTAAATTTATGAAAGAGGGAGAAAATGATATGCACTATAGAAAAAGTCTTCTTATTTTAATTGGCGTCTTTAAGCTTTCAATAGTTGCAGCATGTTCATCAGCAGATAGTTCAGGAGATGAGGATTTTCCGACAAAGGATATTGAAATTGTTGCCCCAGCCACTCCAGGTGGTGGATGGGATACAACGGCTCGTTCTGTACAAAAAGTATTTGATGATAACGACATGATAGACCAGAATATTAATGTAGAAAACAAGCCTGGTGGTAGTGGTGAAGTTGGATTTAGTTATACAGAATCGAAAGATGCTCATACCCTTGTGGTTAATTCAAGTTTATTACTATCCAATAACCTCTTAGGAGATAGTGATCTTGAATATGAAGATTTTACACCGCTAGCAATTTTAACATCAGAATATCAAGCTTTAGTGGTTCCTGAAGAATCAGATTTTGATGATGTTAACGAGGTGATGGAACAATTAAAAGAGGACCCTAGCTCGCTTAAAATAAATGTAGCACCAGGACTTGGAAGTGATAATCATCTAGCATTTGTTGAGGCCGCTCTTGAATATGGAATTGATCCTACAGAAATGGACTTTATTGTTGAGGAAAGTGGTGGAGATCAATTATCAGCTGTACTTGGTAATCATGTTGATGTCGCTTCGATGTATATTTCAGAGGTATCGGATGAATACAAGGAAGGTAGTCTTGATGTCTTAGCCATTGCCTCAGAAGATCGTCTAGAGGGCCTTGACGATATCCCAACATGGAAGGAAGAAGGTGTTGACATGGTATTTCCTCATTGGCGTGGCATAATGGGACCGCCTGATATGAGTGATGATGAAATAGATTATTGGGATGATAATTTAGAAAAAATGGTCGGGACAGATGAATGGGAAGAAGTCTTAACAAATAATGAGTGGGAGGATCTTTATAAAGACAGTGAAGAAGCACAAGAGTTCTTAAGTGATGAAAATGAAAAATTCAAAGAGTTATTGGATGAATCCAATTTACTCAAATAGGCTCAGGTAGAAATAGACTTCTTCTGTGAAGTCTATTTCATTCTTCTATTTTATTTAAAGTGAGGTGATTACTTGAGTAGGGTTATAGTTTCAATCTTTCTTATTGTTGTGAGTGCTTTGTTTTTGTTTTTCTCTTACTCATTACCTGAGGCACACACTGGTGATCCGAATCAAGCAAAGTATTTTCCAGTCATGATAAGTAGTTTCTTTCTGGTAATTAGTTTTATGCTTCTGATAAATGAATTAAGGAACCGCCAACGTGAAGAAAATGTAGAATTAAAAATGTTATTTTCTAAAAAAACATTTCCTATAATTTTATCTATTGTGATTCTATCTATCGTTTACGCATTCGTTTTTGAATTATTAGGATTCTTGGTTTCAACTATTTTGTTTTTAGGTATCGTATTATTCTTAATTAATGGTATAAAAGGATTTAAAAAGTGGGCTATTAATGTGATTGTAGCTGTTCTTTTTTCATTCTTAATTTGGTATGGTTTTGGTGAATTATTAGGCATAAGCCTGCCCTAAATAGGAGGTATTATTGAAATGGGGATTGAAATTCAGGAACTCATTAATGGCTTTTTTACAGCTGTTCAGCCAGAAAATCTTCTTTGGTTAGCCATAGGAGGATTTCTGGGAACAATTGTTGGTATGCTTCCAGGACTTGGACCAGCTACGGCTATTGCGGTGCTTATTCCTATAACGTTTGGTATGGATTCGACCTCTGCACTAATTATGCTCGCTGCAATCTATTATGGTGCGATGTATGGGGGGTCTAGAAGTTCAATTCTTTTGAACACCCCTGGTGACGGTTCAGCTATTGCAGCAACATTTGATGGTTACCCTATGACAAAACAAGGACGAGCAGGTGAAGCCCTGGCTATGTCAGCAATTGCTTCTTTTATTGGTGGTATTATTGCAATTGTTGCTTTTGTTTTTCTTGCTCATCCTTTGGCTAACTTTGCTTTGAAATTCGGTGATCCCGAATATTTTTTATTAATGCTTTTTGCCCTTTCAGCGATAGTCTCTTTATCTGTTGGGAAGATGTTGAAAGGTTTCGTTTCTATGTCAATCGGATTATTATTAAGTATGTTTGGGGTTGATTCACAAAGTGGTGTTTATCGTTTTACGATGGATATACCCCAATTAAGCGATGGTATCGACTACTTAGTGGTAATTATAGGCATCTATGCGGTAGGCGAAGTACTGTATAATTTATTAAATATTAACAATTCAAAAGGTCAGAAGAATAAATTAGGAAGTATACGAATTAATAAAGAGCAATGGAAGCGTTCTAAAGGTCCTATTTTACGTAATGGTCCTATTGGTTTTCTTATCGGAGTTCTGCCAGGAGCTGGTGGTACGATGGCCTCAATGCTAAGTTATACAACTGAAAAACAGATCTCTAAACATCCTGACGAATTTGGAAAAGGAGCTATTGAAGGTGTTGCGGCTCCAGAGTCCTCCAATAACGCTGCATCAATTGGTTCGCTCATTCCCATGCTAACAATGGGGATTCCAGGATCAGGTACAACAGCGGTCATGCTTGGAGCAATTATTATGTTAGGTCTAAAGCCAGGACCTCAGTTATTCGAAAATGAACCGGAAACTATTGCAGCCTTTATTAATAGTATGTTTTTAGGAAACATATTTTTAGTGATAATCAATATTCTTCTGGTTGGTCTGTTGGTAAAAATTTTGAATACACCGCCAAAGATATTATATCCACTTATCCTTATACTAGCTTTTATAGGAACTTATGCATTAAATTATAGTATTGTGGATTTTTATATTTTAATTATTTTTGGCGTTATTGGTTTATTTATGAAAATATTTGATTTTCCTGTTGCACCACTTATTTTAGCCATAATTGTCGGATCAGATATGGAGCAGCATTTTAGAAAAAGTGTTGTTGCCTCAAATGGTGATTTAAGTGTGTTTCTTTCATCACCTATATCTGTTGTACTAATTATACTGACAATTTTGTCTATTATGTATCCATTTATCATTAATTTTGTGAAGAAAAGAAAATTGGTATAAGCAGACTAATGATAAATATTTTAGCAATGGTTAGTAATACTTGGAGTGAGGACAACCGTGAACAGGAGAAAAATTCTTGTCATTCTATCTTTTTTTATATATTTACTTTTCATAAACCCCATTTTTTTTAACTGGAATGAGCAGACCAATGCCTTTGCACTACTGCTAATTATGCAGATTTTATGGATTGGGAAGGTTTTCTCTTATGTGCAGTCCACATTGATTTTAATAATTTTATTGTCTATTCACTTTACGTCGTTTGATAATGTTATAGGCTATCTCGGTTCCGATATTGTATGGTTAGTTTTTGCGACATATATTATTTCAAATGCTTTTATGAAGTCAGGGTTAGCTGAACGGTTTTCTCTATTGATAATTCGTCTATCAAAAGGGTCGGGGAAAGTATTATTACTTATGTCTTATGTGTTAATGCTGATATTAGCAGTAATTATTCCTTCAAATATTGGAAGAACTAGCTTAATAGCATCTTCTTTAGATCAATTGATAAAGCGTCTTATATATCTGACAAAGGTTGATAATATTGCGAGGGGTATGTTTGTCGGTGTTGCCATACTTTCAGGACTTTCAGGCGTTTTAGTTACTACGGGTGCGAGCTCAACAATTTATACTTATGGGTTATTGAATAAGGCATCTACTATCGATATAACATATATACAATGGGTTCTATTTTTTAGTTTACCTGTACTGATCTTTGTTTTTGCTTTATGGATTATGACATTATATATGTTTCCTGTTGAAGAAATAGACAAAGCCTATTTAGTAAATTACATTGATACTAAAATTTCAGAGCTAGGGAAAGTTTCTAGGAATGAAATAAACATGCTTATAATTATAGGGAGCGTTGTCGCTCTTTGGGTTTTTCATGATGAATTTGGTCTTTCCATTTCAATGATTGGAATCTTGGGGGCTTTACTTACCTTACTCCCACTTATCGGCGTATGGGATTGGGGGGAAGCTAAAAATTACGTAAATTGGGAAATGATTCTTTTCTTTGCATCAACATTGATGTTATCCAATATTTTAATTGATTCTGGTCTTCTTACATCATTTGCTAGGTTTCTAATGCCGTTATTTCAAGATAGAAACATTATCTTAATTGTATTCATAATTGTGTTGGTTGTTATGTTATTGCGGATTATATTCGTAAACGTATTAGGTTTTTTAACTATCATGATTCCTTTAGCTATAAAATTAAGTGAGCAATTAAGTTTAAATGATCCTACATTATTTATTATGGCAATTTTCTTAGCTGGTGTACCAGGTTTCTTTTTGGTTACACAATCTCCTTCGCATATTATTAGTTATACTTATAATTATTTTACAGCAAAGGATTTATTTAAAGTAGGTACTGTTTTAAGTGCAGTTTGGCTGATAATCATCATGTTTAGTGTTTTTGTTTATTGGCCGCTATTAATATAATATTAATCTTGATATGAAGAATAAGGGAAGAAGGGATTTGAGTAAATGGTCAAATTGGGAAAACCAAAACAATCTGATCAAGTTCTAGAGGATATTGCAACTTATGTTTTAGATAAAGAAATAACAAGTGAAGAAGCATTTGTAACAGCACATTATTCATTGTTAGATGCGATTGGATGTGGAATACTTTCCTTAAATTACCCTGAATGTACAAAGTTGCTAGGGCCTATGGTGGCTGGGACGACAGTTCCAAATGGAACCCATGTGCCGGGAACATCATATGTTTTAGACCCCGTTCAAGGTGCGTTTAATATTGGTACATTGATTCGTTGGCTAGATTATAATGATACATTTCTTGCGGCGGAATGGGGGCATCCCTCGGACAACTTAGGTGGTATATTAGCAGTTGCCGATTATCTGAGTCGGGTGCGTGTTAGTGCCGGGAAACGACCCTTGCTTATGCAGGATGTTTTGGAAATGATGATTAAAGCCCATGAAATCCAGGGTATTCTATCCTTAGAGAATAGTTTAAACCGAATAGGTTTAGATCATGTACTTTACGTCAAAATAGCTACGGCAGCTGTTTCCACAAAAATGCTTGGAGGAACTAAAAAGGATATTATTAGTGCATTATCTAATGCTTGGATAGATGGCGGGAGTTTACGAACTTACCGTCACACCCCAAATACTGGTTCTAGAAAATCGTGGGCTGCCGGAGATGCGACAAGCCGAGGGGTTCGCCTATCCATGATGGCAATTAAAGGGGAAATGGGATATGAACAGGCACTTTCTGCACCTGACTGGGGTTTTCAGGATGCTATTTTCCGCAAAAAGGAAATATCTATTCCCCAACCCTTCGGTAGTTATGTTATGGAAAATGTGTTATTTAAAGTCGCTTATCCTGCAGAGTTCCATGCACAAACAGCATTGGAGGCAGCAGTAAAATTGCATCCTCAAGTAAAAGATAGATTGGATGATATTGATATCATCAATATCATTACCCATGAATCTGCTATTCGTATCATTGATAAACAAGGACCTTTATATAATCCAGCTGATCGCGATCATTGTATACAGTACATTACTGCTATTGGCCTAATGAAAGGGACGATTACGGCGGAAGATTATGAAGACACGGTAGCTAAAGATCCAACGATAGACCAGTTGCGTGAAAAAATGGTTTTAACGGAGGATGTTGGTTATTCAGCTGATTATTTAAATCCAGAAAAGCGTTCGATAGCCAACGCTGTTCAAATACAATTTAAAGATGGTACTTTGACAGAGAGAGTTGAAATAGAATATCCATTAGGTCACAGGGTTAGAAGAAAAGAAGCCATCCCTGTCTTGCGTCAAAAGTTTATTAATAATCTTTCTACGGTTTTTGCTAAAAAACAGCAGAATGACATTGAACAAGTGTGTTTTGATTATAAGGTTTTACCACAAATGCCTGTTCATAATTTTGTGGATCTTTTTGTAAAATAAAGGAGGTTTTCATTTATGGTTTGGATGATTGATAATCCATCAACCCAAGAAACATTAGCGAAACGCTTTAAAACACAAATCAAGGAAGACCATATTTTGCAGATACCTGGATCACATGATGCTATGGCTGCTTTAATAGCTAAAAAGGCGGGGTTTACATCGTTATACTTGTCAGGGGGGGCCTTAACAGCAAGCCTCGGACTTCCAGACCTTGGCATGATTAATTCCACTGAAGTAGCAAGATGTGCAAAAGAGATTATTCGTGCTACAGACTTACCCCTACTAGTTGATATTGATACAGGATACGGTGAAGTATTGAATGTCGCTCGGACGGCTGCAGAAATGTATGAAGCAAATGTCGCAGCTGTTCAAATAGAAGATCAGCAATTGCCTAAGAAATGCGGTCATTTGAATGGTAAAAAGCTGGTCCCAAAAGAAGAACTAGCACAAAAAATTAAAGCTATTAAAAAAATTGCCCCTTCAATTGTCATTGTTGCTAGAACAGATGCTAAGGCAGTGGAAGGTATGGAGGCGGCTATCAAACGAGCTCATTTTTATGTAGAGGCCGGTGCAGACGCCATTTTTCCAGAAGCTTTAAATACTGAAGAAGAATTTCGTCTTTTTGCAGATAGGATTGATGTACCACTTTTAGCTAACATGACTGAATTTGGACGTACTCCTTATTTTACTGCACAGGAGTTTCAGGATATGGGAATGAGTATGGTAATTTATCCTGTAACATCGATGCGTGTGGCGGCTAAGGCGTATGAACGTATTTTTCATATGATCAAGGAGGAAGGGACACAAAAAAGTGGTCTCTCGGATATGCAGACGCGTGAGGAATTATACGAAGCTATCTCGCATTACGGATTTGAAAATTTAGATGAATCTATTGCGGAAACCGTTATTGAAGATATAAAAATAAATTAACTTATTAGTAGAATTCAATATAAAGAGAAAGTATCATCCTAGGGAATATATATAATTGTAGCTAATTAAAGTTTTTATAAGACTAGGGATAATGATTGTTACGCTAAAAGTGATTAAGTAAGGAGACTGGTTTACTAAAAATCAGTCTTTTTTTTTACAGTTAATAGAGTAGACTGATTTTGCAATGAATCAGTCTATTTGTTTCATTTTAATCATATATATGAAACTGGATTTAGTAGCATCAACATTTCAATCCCATTTAATTGAGGCAGTTTATCGAAAAAGTCTACTAATTCTTCGTGGCTTCTAAAAGAGAAGGCTTCTAATTCCTGTACAAAATCAAAAGTATCTGTGAAGTGGCTATATGATAACTGATAAATCCTTAATATATGGCTCTTACCATTATGTTCTGAGAATCCTGAAATGATAACACCTGTTTTGGCTGTGCTAATGATATTCCCTTCAAATTTCATTTTTTGTAGTATTTCATATGGCATGTTGAGTTTTACATCGCTATAAATATTTACACAACCTTTTGAGTTATTTATTGTCTATATCATAAGGTTAAAAGGTTGTGATGGCAAAAGTGAAAAATTCAATTTTAACCCGATAAAACACGCTGAAATGCACTGAAAATGGCAAAACTGCACCCGAAAATGGCTTTTTAGCATGAAAAAACTCATCAAAATTCAATTTTGCATGATTTCAAAAACATTTTATTTAATCTATAAATAAAACTTTACAATTAACCTTATTCTTGACAATATTTTAATTAAATGTTAATATTGTAATCATAATAAAAAATTGGGATGGAGATGATCTTAGTGAAGGATAAGTATTTAGTCAGTTGTATTGCTTTTGTCTATGCTAATTCGAAAAAGGAAGCCTTATATTTGCAGGAAATTTATAAGGGTATTAGAAAACATTATAAGAATATGGAGAAACTTTATGAGGATATGGAAGCAGCAGTAAGAGGAATCATTTATTACTATAGGGATAATCATTATCGTTTGTTCGTTAATGTGGATAGAGCACGTTATAAGATTCAGGAGGTGGAATTTAATCATGAGTCAATTTACGTCTAAGACCCAAGAAGCAAAGTTTTATATTAAACAATTATTGGAAGATAGGAATGAGCACACAACTGCAGAAATTAAAGATTATGTACGCCAAAAAATGAAAGATGAGCAGGTTTCGGAGGGTGTTTTAGCAGGTGGAATTAGA
>Ga0079226_10001261_pt1 | contig 19349 bp, 18 predicted proteins | sample Poulit2014_FD_76345 | JGI IMG/M metagenome (GOLD analysis project Ga0079226, IMG submission 76345) | Agricultural soil microbial communities from Georgia to study Nitrogen management - Poultry litter 2014 | ecosystem: Environmental > Terrestrial > Soil > Agricultural land | place: USA: Georgia... | reverse complement strand
TTGTTTTGAAGCCAATGTGTAACGTGACTTGCGTTATTTTGGGCACAAAAAAACTGGAACATTTTCATTTGTTCCAGTCTCTTTATTTAATAAATAACTATAGTCGGGAAATCAATATTGCTCCAACAACTACCAAAATCGATCCAATTACAATATAAACCATTTGACGTGGTGTTTTCTTCTCTTTCAGTAAGAAGATAGCCCCAAATGTTCCGACAATGACACCTGTTTGTGACAAAGTAGCGGCAATCGCTTGACCAACATTTGGATTAGCAGCTGAAATAAACATAAAGACATTTCCAAGTGCCCAAACCAAACCAGTGACCATATTGCGCCAAGTTCCTTTTTCAAACATTGTCTTACCCTCTTTCATAAAGAAGATAACAATTATGAATGCTCCCAAAACTTGACCAATTGACTGTGGACCAACAATTGCGGTCATGTAATCCAACCCTTTATTTTGGTTGTGCACATGATCAGTTATATAACCCACTTTGTTCAACAAGTTTGGGAAGATGAAGTACATCATAAATCCCAAAGTTGAAATTAGAACTGCGATTGCACCACTTTTCATTTCACGATTAGCAGATGCTTGAGCAGGTTCTGCAGAATCAGGTAAAGCTGTTAATACAGCTCCCAAGCCAACGGCAATAATGGCAATCGTTCCAAATAACCACATATGACCAGTCTGCCACTCGCCCAACACAACAGCAGCCAACAAGGCATTCCCGATAATTTGGCCAGCAGTTGATAATGGCTGTCCAATCGACACACCTAATTTTTTGAACCCCACGAACTGGCCAGCAGTTCCAACAGCCCAAAAAATTCCAGAAACGAAACCAACCAACCAAATACGTGGGTTAAATGCAAACGACATACCCGAATTTGGAATAACGAAGACGCACAGTGTTAACAACCCAAAGACTAGTGACCCAAAAGTCATTCCTAACGTTCCTTGCGCAGCCGTACCACCCATCTTAGTGGTAACCAACCCTACTGATCCCCAGGCTAATGCCGGAATCAACGCAATTAAAATCGACATAATATCTCCTTCACAATAATTCAAAAAATATTCACAACATTGAACAATACCACATTAAATGTGTAAAAACAATATAATTGATGTCATTTTGTGAAATAATTTCAAATAAAATGTGCCACCAAATATTAATTATTAGTTACGGGTAAAACGATTTCAAAAGTTGTGCCAATCCCTAACTTAGAAGACACTTTGATTTCACCATGGTTAGCACTAACTAATTGTTGCACAATAGCCATCCCTAACCCAGATTCACCACGTTTTGCTCGCGATGGATCAACTTTATAATACCGTTGCCACATCTTGCTTAACTGGTCTTCCGTCATACCAATCCCCGTATCTGTTATGATAACGCGAGCCTGATTATTATCAGTTTCAGCTGAGACAGTAATAATACCATTGGTTGTGAATTGAATCGCATTTGCTAGAATATTCGTTAAAATTTGAGCCACTTGATCCGGATCTGCATAAACAAAAATATCTTGTTTTGTTAAATCTTGAATTTCATTACCAACAGCTTCCGCCTGCTTGAGCAATTGGTCAATTTGACGGCGAACAAGTTGGACAACATTAAAGTTTTCCGGTTGATTTTCTAACTGTTGCTGTCTTAATCGTTCATATGACAATGTTGACTTAATTAACCGAGTTAATCGATCTGCCTCTTCCTTAATCAAATCATAGGAATGTTGCTGTTCATCTGGACTAATAACGCCATACTGTAATCCTTCAGCAATCCCCGCAATCGTTGTTAAAGGCGTCCGCATTTCATGTGAAGCATTCGATAACATAGCTGCTTCTTCTTCACGTTGCAGAACGGCCTTATTTTTTAACATCGTCAACTCATGTTGCTGCTTCGCTACTAAACTCATCTGTTTCCTTAACGCTATCAGACCATATAATCCAATTATGGTAAGCAAAACTAACATTAATGTAATTAACAGCGCATGCAAATGTAAACAGACAAACACAGTTGCCAAGATAAACACTAGGATCAGTATGATTAATAATTTTTCAACGCGTCCTTTTTTCATAATGCACATCTCGTCCGGTTATTTCATCTGCGTTTCAGGCACATTCGAGTCATCAAATTTATAGCCAACGCCCCACACGGTTTGAATAACCTGTGGCCCAACTTTTTCAATCTTTTGACGCAACTTTTTCACATGTGCATCAACTGTACGTTCATCACCAAAATATTCATAGTCCCAGACCAATTGTAATAATTGATCACGTGAAAATACCTGACGTTGCTTTTTCGAAAGTACACGAAGTAAATCAAATTCTTTCGGTGTCAAATCCGGAATCAGCACACCATTCAAGTATGCTTCACGTGTCCGTGAATTTAATTTAAACGTCCGTGTTTGCACATCAAAATCATCGATAACATCTTCTTCATGGCTAGCAGGTTGCATCGTTGCTCGTCGATATAATGCCTTGATTCGCGCTATCAACGTAATTGGGCTAAATGGTTTCGTCACATAATCATCCGCACCAACTTCAAAACCCAACACCTGATCCGAATCCGAATCACGAGCTGTTAGCATAATCAGAGGCACTTCTGCCGATACTTCTCTAATTTTCAATGCTACTTGCATCCCATCAACTTTAGGAAGGTTTAAATCCAGGATAACCACGTCCCAGGATTGGACATTCTCATTAAATAACTTGAGCCCTTCCTCACCATCATAAGCATTTGTAACATCCCATGCTTCTTTTTTATAAAACATCCCCATCATTTCTGACACGGATGTATTATCTTCTATCATTAACAATTTCATGTTTTTACCTATATCCACCATCAGCACTTTTTTTATTTCATAATTCTTTAATTTCTATTATACAACGATGCTTCTTAAAACTTTTTAATTTGTTATTTCATCACTGCAACACCATAAAAATTATTTTTACTAAAAGCCATGCCAAATGGGCGGAAACACAAGAAAATGCTCCGCCCATTGGATTTAAAATTCATTAATTATAATTTGTTAAATTTCAAGTAAAAATACGTTCCCAGAAAATATTGCCTTAATCTGGTAAATTAACTTGCACATTTGCTGGCTCAGTTTCCACCAAAATATGACCTTCATGTACAGAATAAAGTAATTCTGCACGTTCATTTAAAGTGTTGTACCAATTATCAGCATTAAAAATCAAAAAGTTAGCCGGCTTACCAACCGCAATACCGTAATTGTCCATAACCTGCATGGTGCGAGCCCCTTGCTTGGTAATAAAACGGTATGAATTCATAATTTCTGTATAACCCATTATTTGAGTTGCATGCAATCCCATATGTAAGACATCCATCATATTACCATTCCCCATTGGATACCAAGGATCTTGAATATCATCCTCACCAAAAGCAACGTTCAGTCCTTCTTGATCAAGCTCTTTAACACGTGTCAAGCCACGTCGCTTTGGATACGTGTCAAAGCGACCTCCTAGATACATATTAATTAAGGGATTGGCAACAAAATTAATATCCGCCATCTTCAAAAGTCGCATTAATTTAGAAACATATGCGTCATTATAAGAACCCATAGCCGTTGTATGTGATGCTGTTACACGTTCCTTCAACCCTGTTTCAAGAGCTAACATGGCTAATGTTTCCAAACCGCGTGACGCTGGGTCATCAATTTCATCTGTATGCGCATCTACCAATAAATGGTATTTTTTCGCTAAGTCAAAAACAAAATGTAACGAATCTACTGAATATTCACGTGTAAATTCAAAATGAGGAATTGCGCCTAGTGCATCTACCCCCATTTCAGCTGCCTGGGTCATCAATTCTTTACCATTAGGAAAAGATAGAATACCTTCCTGCGGAAAAGCAACTAACTGCAACGTCATCCATGGCTTTACTTCTTCGCGAACTTCCAATAATGCTTTTAAAGCGACTAAATCTGGATCGGTCACATCAACATGGGAACGTACAAACTGCAATCCATGAGCCGCTTGTATTTTCAAAGCCTGGATTGCCCGCTTTTTAACATCTTCATGTGATAGGGTTTGTTTGCGTTCACCCCAAATACGAATACCATCAAACAATGTGCCACTTTCATTCCATTCTGGCTGACCAGCAGTCAGCGTTGCATCTAGATGAACATGAGGATCGACAAATGGTGGTAGCATTAATTTCCCTGTCGCATCAATAACTTGTTCATCAGCAATTGGTGTTAAAGAATCCGCGATAGCCACAAATTTACCATTCTTCACGCGGACATCTTGGCGTTTCGTAGCATTTTCAATCACAACTTGTTTGATTAACATCCTTAATCTCCTTAATATTTAACAGTTACTTTTTTCTTGGTTTCAATTTAAATCCATAAAATGGATGCCCTTTGTACGTCTGCTTAGCCAAATAACCTGTCGCAGTATAACTTTTCCCTCTTTTTGTCTTAGCTGCAAAACTAATTTCATCACCATTGAGTAGCTGTTGTAACTCATCATCTGAAAACGTATGATCACTCCAAGTTTTCGAAAAACTAATTTCTTGCCCTTTAAATTGTGCTGTTATCTTCTCAGTTTGCTTTTTTGACCTAGTTCTGGTGGCAGTAGGTTTTGGCGCTCCTAACTCATCCGATAATCTCTGCGCATTTTCAACCATAATGGGCATATCATGCTGGATTACTTGGCTAACCGAATCTAACGCTTTCGCCATAGTTAGCTGAAATTCGCCAACTTCGTTCATCATTTCGAATAACCTTTTCGTGATTTTGGGTGATGCAATCCAAGTACCATCTACCATAATAGCCGAAACATTCCCTGTTTCAGTGAGTGTCAAACGGCCCTTTTTTTCAGTCATCATTTTACGAGTACCTTGACTCATCTCTGAAAGTGTCGAAACTCGGGTTGCTCCAGTACCAACATCATGCTTTTCTAAAAAAGCCATTAACCACTTAGTCGTTGGATAGCTTGGTTTCTTATTACTACCCTCAAAGATATATGGATCTGCCTGTGTACCAAGCGGTTTATTCATTTGATTTTCATCCACTTTGTCATCTTGCAAAGCCTGTTGGGCATCATAAACGAGTTTATAATTTTTAGCTATGGGCACGTTAAATGCGGTTTTAAAGCTAGGATATTGTCTGAGTTCAGCTGTAACATGATCATAAATATAATCTTCTGCTAGCATGGCTAAATAATTTTTGGCCAAAATTCCATAAATAGCACCAGCACTAGCGCCGTATTTCGATAATGATTGCATGCTGATGGGGACATTCAATCCAGGACGGTTAGCCCCGTGTGACCCTTGTGATTTGACATGTGTTTTCCGAGGCTCACGATGCGTCAGTAATTGCTTATTGACCCCAACTAAATCAGCAATTTGATCGATTTTCGGTAGCAATTCTGCAAATTGTTCTGGTGTCACCGATTGATCATCAGTTCTTGGATATGAAACAATTTGAGCTTCATACATTTTCTGATACGTTCGTAACACCTCTTTACTATCAAACCCACGTGGCGCCAAAATAGCTGCCAAACCTGCTAAGTCCAATAACTTATCAGGTGCTTGATGTCGTTTCACATGCTTTTCATTCACAACATCAGCAGTTTGATAGTTTTGTTTTTCGTTTTGCGCAGATTCTTTATCAAGATATCGCCAAGTAACTTGTTCATCTTTTGGTACAGTACGCTTAAATACATGCCCTGCTAAATCCTTGAATCGGACTTCATAAAAAGGCCGTTTCACATAGTTCTTAATTGCCCGCATTTGTTCATAGATTTTCCAAACAATTACTGACTTTAAACGTCCTTCGCGGGCAACAACTTTAAACCCGGCCTTTTTAGCAGAGGTTGTTGCAATTCTTGTCAATTGCATCGAAGCAAAATCCCAGCGGCTACGGGTTTCTCCCTTTAAATAAGGACCGTGTTGTGTTTTATCTGAAACATCAATTAAATGATTCATCGCCTGGCGAATGCTTTGGGGTGCTTCATCAACAAAATTTGCTCGCAATACTTTACCTTGCCAACAGATCGCATCAATCACTTCCCATGCCAACAAATCACCCTCACCTGACGGATCGGTATCAGTAGCAATTACAATGGCATCATAATGTCGTTGACTCTCTTTTTTTAAGTCTACCAATTCAGATTTAGTGGATTTTAACCGTCCAGTTCTTGGCTGACGTTGTTTTAAATATGTCCTTTGCCAATTCATTTGGTCTAATTGCCAAGGTAAATATTTTAAGGTCCAAGACTTATATGCCGTACGTAAATCCTCAGCAACCATTTCTTCTGGTTCCTTAAAAGTCATCATATGCCCATGAAGATTGACAATTTGATAAGCATAGCCAGCATACTCACCTGACTGACCCCCTAATGCCTTTATGAAGTTTTTGGCAGCTGATGGCTTTTCTGTGATAATCAAGTATTTCATCAAAATCCAATCCTCTAAAATAAAATTTTATTTTGCCCTATCATTAAATAATTTAGTCAATAGATAATAGATGATTCCTGCTAGGAGCATCGCAACGAATGTGACACCAATCGTCTCACTTATCCATGAAACAGATTTTAAACTAAAGTACAGGATGATACCACTACCCCATGAAATAATCGCTAGCCAGTTCAAACCACCTTGGTACCAATATTTACCATCAACTTTGGTAATCTCTGCCAATTCATACTGCCCTTTACGAATCACAAAGTAATCAACCAAGAATACCGCAATTTCGGGGCCTAAAAACATACCGATGTAATCCAAAAATGTTGTGAATGCCTCTAAAAAAGTCGCAAATAGTAGCGGAATAAATGAAACAAGCGTTGCAATAAGCGTAACGATCCACAATGCAGGGGTTAGTTTCAATTTATGCCACATATTCGTTAGCGCAGATCCTGCCGCCATCAAGTTGACCGCATTAGCCGTCGTTGACGTAATAATAATAACTAATAAGGCAATAATTCCTAAGCCTAATTTAGACGCAATCGTTGAGGGGTCTGAGTCATTTGGATCAAATGAATTGTTCATAACTGCAGTTCCAATGGTTGCTAATAGACCAATAAAAGCAAATCCAAATAATCCCAAATTTGCTCCCAAGAATGCCCAACCAGTTGCACCTGACTTTTTCTTCGCAAATCTAGAAAAGTCAGAAGATGCTGTTACCCAAGCCAAATTAAAAGCAGCCAGGATATCAATTGCTGCCCCTGAAGAGATACGGACTGATGTAGGCGGTTGCCAATCAAATATCTGACTCAATGAGACATTTTGAAAGACCACAATCGCCTCCCAAATAACAAAAATAATTACTAAAATAATTCCAATACGTTCAATCATGCGGACAGACTTTTCGCCTAACGAAATTGAGGCTAAGTGTAATAAGGACATAATAATAATGCCGACGACTAGACCAGCTTTACCACCATTAGCGTAGGCCGTCCAACCCAACATATCTTTAAAAATTACCGAAATTGAGATAGCAGCAATAAACGTATTCGCCGCTGCCCACCCGATAAATTGCACAATATTTATGACCGATGGGCCAAACGATCCTTTCAGGCCAAACGAGGCTCTTGTTAATGCCATCATAGGTAATCCTGTCTTATAGCCCATGTAAGATGCTAATGTTAGAAATAAATATGACAAAATTCCTGTCACAATTAGAGTGGTCGATGCAGTATACATACCTGCCGCTGCAATCACACCACCAATATACCAGGTACCATTATTAGCATTTGCCCCTATCCAGGTTGCAAACATATCCCAATTTGACATCGTTCGCTGGTCATTGTTAATAACCTGTACTTGCCCAAATTCTTTTGCCATCTTCTCCTCCTCAATAAGGGTATAAAAAAATCGCCCCACAAATATGGCGCGACTTAAATTGGTTATCTCTTTTTATAACTTATAATGCGCTCCTTTGTCAGCTCTCGTCTGACGATTAAAAAAGCAATATTTAATTGTATTAAACTATACAGTTTTCTGAAATCAAAGTCAATTACTGCTGTGAAATTGGTTTTGCGTTAACCGATAAGTGGATGTTATGTGCAGCTAAAATACGCAAAACTAACATATTAACATCGGCCTGATCACCTGAAAAATCAGTATCTGGGTTCATATTAACAAACACATTAACATTAAATTCATAGCCATATGGTGTTACTTGAGAAATTACCGCTTTAACACTATCCGCATCAAAACGTTCATCCAATGATAACTGCCGCATCACCTCTTCGGAAACGGCCACAATTTCCTTCGTATCGGTTTCCAAAGCTAGGTAAAACACCAATGAAATTTTCCTTTTTGCTACCCGAGACCAATTTGTAATGGGTTCGTTAGACAATGTTGCATTGGGGACAACGACTAATGCGCCATCACCTGTTCGAATCAAAGTCGAACGGAAAGTAATATCTTCTGCTACACCAGCAACAGAGGGCGATTCGATGGCATCACCAATTTGGAATGGCTTTTCAGTAATAATAATAATACCACCAAGCAGATTTTTAATCGGGTCTTGAGCAGCCATTGAAACAGCCAAGCCTGCTAATCCCAAACCAGCAAAGACACCATTAACATTAATACCCCAGTCAGACAGAATCATCGTGATGGTCAATGCCATAACAATAAATTGCAATGTTCGCTTCAAGAACGGCATTACAATCGAATCAACCTCTATATGGATTTTAGCACCGAAGTATTGTAGTAAATCAGTTAGCGATGACATTAATGAATATATCCCATATCCCACACTGAAAATTAAGACAGATTTATTAATCTCATCAACATAATGAAGAATTAACCGTGGTGCGTGCGCAACATGTAGTGCCCAAACCAGACCAGCAAATACCACTGCAATTTTGACAGGTCTTTCGAACGCAATTAGAATATCGCGCCAAATTTCAAAACGTTTCGATAATCTTTTTGCAATTTGATTAAAAATTACACTGACAATGCCTTTAGTTACAATGATTGTCACAATAATTATCAACAAAGCGAGTCCAAGTGATTGCCAGTCAAAGTTATCGATCAGCCATTTTTGTAAGAGCTTCATAAATGACTCCCTTCATTTTTCATATAACATTATCATACCTAATTTATTGCTTTCATAAAACAAAAAATAAGAGATTGCGACATTTTATTTTGTCTCAATCTCCCTAAGGTATCTATAAATTAATACGAATCACCATTCACAATTGAATTTTTAACAATTACATAATCCACATAACGTAAGTCGTTTAACTGACGTCCACCTGCATATGAAATAGATGACTGTAAATCTTGTTCCATCTCAATTAATGTATCTTCAATCAAGCCACGATATGGCACCAATAATTTCTTACCTTCGACGTTCTTATATTCACCCTTTTGATATTGTGAAGCAGAACCAAAATAAGTCTTGTATCTTGCCCCATCTAATTCGACAATATCACCTGGTGTTTCGTCATGACCGGCAAATAATGAACCAATCATAACCATCGTGGCACCAAAGCGCACTGATTTTGCAATATCACCATTATAACGAATACCACCATCAGCAATAATTGGTTTCTTGGCCGCCTTACCACACAATCGTAGCGCTGCAAGTTGCCAACCACCAGTTCCAAAACCAGTCTTTAACTTAGTGATACAAGCCTTTCCAGGACCAACACCGACTTTCGTTGCATCCGCACCAGCGTTTTCTAAGTCACGGACTGCTTCAGGTGTTGCCACATTACCAGCAATCACAAATGATTCGGGCAATGTTGTCTTAATATACTTAATCATTTCAATGACTGAGTCTGAATGGCCATGCGCAATATCAATTGTAATATATTCCGGTACCAGATCAGCTGCTTTTAGCTGATCAATAAAATCATACTCTTCTTTTTTAACACCAACGGAAATTGAAGCTATTTGACCCGCCTCATGAAATGTTCGTACGAAATCTAAACGTGTTTCTGGATTAAAACGATGCATCACATAAAAGTAACCTGACTTGGCTAATTTCATTGCTAAAGCATCATCAATAACAGTTTGCATATTAGCTGGCACAACAGGAATTTTAAACGTATGGTTTCCTAATTGCACTGATGTATCAGCCTCTGAACGGCTATCAATAATACATTTATTTGGTACGAGTTGGATATCTTCATAGTCAAAAACGGTCGTAAGTTCCATATTATATACTCCTAAATATTAATGTTCGTGTTTTTAGTTTTTCATTATTTAATTTAACCACCAAATAGATATTATACACGAACTAAAAACGTTAAACAATAATTAAGTACCATTAAATGCGAATGTTTATTATTGGCATTGATAAGGCCATATTTGTGCTCCTACTAAAAGCTTGGTATACTAATGTATATACGTAACGGGGTCGTTACGGAATCGACTAGCATTGTTTGGGCTGGTACTGCGTTTAGGGGTTGTGGCCCTATAATCCACTCAGTAGAATTAACTGCAAAAAATTCAAACAATAACTACGCATTAGCTGCCTAAAAAACAGCTGGCGTTGCTTACTTTAGTACTAGTTGCGTGCTAGAGTAAGTCTCAAACTAAGCAACCTGCGCTAAACTTTCTCCGTCTGTGGAAGTTTAGAAGAGGATAATCAGGCTGGCTTATTCGATCGCTTGGTAAAACGGCGTGCGGTAAGTGAGAATGAAATGGTTTTACTATGAACGTAGAGGTGTCAGTTGCAAGATGTTAGGACAGGGGTTCAACTCCCCTCGGCTCCATTTAATACCAGCTATAAATGTTGATTAAAACGCCATTCACTTTAGGTGGATGGTGTTTTTATTTTACACTAAAAAAGTAACAACAAACTTATTTGTTTAATTGTATAAAAAACACCGACAATTTAATGTCGGTGCCTAATTTTACTAGCCATTGAATACATGATTGCTGCGTTCACTAATAATTATATACAACTCTGATTGTTTCCGTTATGATACCTAAGTAGTGAATTTGAATTAGCTACTCAATGCAACTATGGCAAGTTCCAATGTTTAAAATAGCCCCTAACTTCTTTCGAACTACTTAGGACACGGGAGGTTATGCTATATTTTATCTTTGATTCGTCCATGAAAGGGTTAAGAGATATTGCCCAGTATAAATATTGTGGCTAATATTGAGGGCTGGCAAGTAATAATAGTTGTTCTAATTGTTTGCCTTGCTAGTGTTGTGAGGTCTTTTATCAAGTATTATTTTACTTACAAGGCAACGCAACGACCAAAAGAAAAGTGCCAACGCTCTAAACGCTGACACTTAACACTCTAAACTCTGGACACTTGTCGCCTGTAGGGTCTCGACCACCTTACAGGCTTTTTTGTATATATTAATTATACGGTGTGCGTTTCCAGTTTGTAAAGTCCCGAACTCATCTCAAATCACGGTCACTATTGTCAGTCACATCTGGCTCCTGTTTTGCTGTGATGGTAGTTGTATGCTCGTTTCGTAAATTTGTTCCATAGGTTAGACGCCTATATTTGTGAACATGGCTTTAATTTTTTAGAAATCCATCGGTTGTAACTTATCTTCTTCTGTAATGGGACGTAATACTTTACATGGGTTACCCACAGCAATCACTCCTGCTGGGATATTTTTGGTAACAACACTTCCTGCCCCGACAATACTACCTTCACCGACTTCAACTCCGCCACAAATCGTCACATTGGCACCAAGCCAAGCATCTCGGCCAATGGTTATTGGTGCAGAAGTGCCAACACCAGTGGCGCGTTGTTTGGCATCTATCGCATGTCCTGCACACGCGAGACAAGTGCCTGGTCCAATAAAAGTATTTTCACCAATATGTACTGGTGACGTATCAAGAATTACACAATTATAGTTAATAACTGTTAAGCCATGAGTATGAATATTGAACCCGTAATCACATCGAAATGATGTTCAATGAAAGTTAATGGATGACATTCACCGAAAAGTGCCTGCAACAGAGACTGTCGCTTATCTTTCTCCAAAGGGCTTGTTTGATTATATTTCCAACATAGAAATTTTGCTTTCTCCTGTAACTTTGAAGGCATATCTCTATTGTTTGAATAATATCCTTGATTTTGCTTCATTATTCAATCATATTCATCATTACCACATCCTATAAATTCATTCTTTTCTATTACTAATAGCAAAGTGATTAGCCATTAATCATTGCCACTCACTTTCTATAATAGTGCGATTAAATGACTAATTAACCCACTATCCCAAAATACATATACACCAATTAGGACATAACAAACTTTCATCAGTACTTCACCATAATGATCCATTAGTTCAGTAACGACTTTCATATATGCTACTAGCTTAACAATAAAAACAATAATAATGGTTAATAATGCGATGATTAAAAGGGCAAAGAAAAAGTTGTTCAAGCTTGTACCTGCCATGACAGGCAAAAATATCGCTAGAACACAGTCCGCGCAAACTGATAAATACATTAATAATACTGTTAAAATAGGCGACTGCTTACTATTATTATTCTGTTCCTCATCATTATCATGAATAGCTATGTAAATTGGCAAAACACCTAATATTCCTAATACCCACTCTGGTAAAAATGATGCTAACACTGCACCAGCAAAATAATAACACCAATCAAGTAACCTATGATAACTTATGATATCCGATATTTCTTTAATAGAAATAATAACATAAAGAAAAAATCAAAATTTACACCTAAAAATGTAATAACCAATCCCCCTAAATTCATCACCCCCCTTTGTTCATCACATGTCTCTTCTTACATATGTAAGAAATAAAAAAACGCTGACTAGCCATAAAAACTAATCAGCGTACCCATTAATGATTATAAAACCTGTATCAAATCTAATGCCATTATGTCTAAAACCTAACACATGCTTTTTCGTTTTAATCAGCTACAACATCAAAGAATACTGCACCTAATCCTTTATTGAAAGTTGCCTTCCAGTTACCATCACCTAGTGACTCTGGTAATAAAAATGTCCCGCTTGAAACGCGTTGCCCAGCTTTTAAAGGCGTTCCTTGCTGCTCAAGCTTTTCAGCTAACCAATGAAGTGAATTTAATGGGTTACCAAGTACTTCTGAAGAAACATCGTCTTTTAACTTCTCTCCATCATGGAATAATTCACATTTTACATCAGCAAGTTCATCCACATTGTTAAACAATTGATCTGCATCAACTTCTTGACCATAAACAACATAGCCCCCAACAGCTGCATCAGACATCACCATATACTTTGACAGACTTGGAAACCAATCACTGAAGCGTGAGTCGGGGACCTCAACAGCTGGTGCAACTCTAGTCTTATGCAGTAAGTCAGCCAGTGAGTCGGTACTATTAAGGTCTTCCTTTGCTGTAAATAACATTTCGACCTCTGCTAATGGCTCCATTAAGTCACTTCGATATAATGTTGTCGGTGATGAAACAAAGTGGCTCTTAACTTGGGCACCATACAATGGTGAATCTGAGTCAAACATGTCCTGAGTTTCCTGACTAGTAAGGGATACCTTGTAGCCGCCAACTGCTTCATTTTTTAATTCAGTTAATTGGCGCTGAACTTGGTACGCTGTCTCCTCATCAGTAACAACACCCTCATAATCAGACTCTTGCAGTGGTTCGTGTGTCTGATAAGCCTTAAATAAGTGCTCTACTAATTCTTGTTCTGACTGTGATAATTCTTTCGTTGATAATTCTGGCATTGCTTGGTTCATAAATATATCCTCCATAGATACTATTAGGCTCGTCCCCACTTATGTCAGACGTGTGGGGACAAATATGTCATATTTTACTAATACAAAATCGTTAAAACGACTTGTCAATTGCATCAAAAGACTAATCTGGCTTGGACTTTCTTTTGAGCTCTTAATCACCGATTCCATATGTCCTCACCTCCTTTAATTACCAATAATTACTATCAAATTAAAAAGCGTCCTTTTAACTATCTATTACAATAGCTAAAAGGACGCTTATGCGCGGTACCACCTTACTTTATAGCATCATCACTGATACTATCTCACACGTACGACATTTATCATACGCTGACACTATAATGGGTGCACCCAATGTCATCTAATAAACTTTCAACGACATAGTTCCGAGATGATAATCATCTTACTTGCAAGCTGTTTCACACCAACCAACAGTTCTCTGATTACAAAATAAAATGATACTTCTCTTCATCACTTTTTAATTTAAATTTAATTGTTGATGCTAATTTACGCCTGATAATTTTACTTGTCAATCATTTTATATAACAATCTGGTAGGCGTTATCTTTTTTCTAAAACAGACAAGATATCTCTTAACACACCATTCTGATAAAACATCTGGTGTTGAAATTTAGCACGTTCACTTTCTACGGCTTGCATCGCCTGATCTGAAACTTGTTTCTTTAAAGTTCCTTCGTTAGCCTCTTGAGCGGCTTGTACCTCTGAAATTAAAGTTAACAAAGCGTAGTAATAATCTAAAAACCAGCCATTAAAATAAGGCATGATGATACTTTCAAAAACTAATTGATTATCATGGTGGGCAGTAACGGCGTGGTATTCTTCCGCCAGCATACTATTAATTTGGGCATCTAATTCCTTGTGTTGCTCAGTCTCCCATAATTTTTTAAAATCATCACGCGCGGCATGCTCTACACGATCTATCCAAGCAGCTGACTGATTTTCTGAATGAACACCTTCGCTTAAACCAACAATCAGTAAATAAGCTGCTTCGTATCCTCGCTGCATCCCCAATTCTAATACCGGCTTTAAGATATTATTTAATTGTTTGGTATCCAGGGCGGCATTAATTGTCGTCAGTGTCTGTTTCAAACCATCTTTTAACATAATTTTCTCATTGTTTTCCACTTTTTGATAATCACTATAACATAAGTTATAACTAAAAAACCGAAGACGTTGTCCTCATTGATTGGACGTCTTCGGTCAATTTAAAAACTTTTATGCTAATGCACCCATTGGATCCCATGGTGCTAATTCTTTAGGTTCGCTATTTTCATAGATATCACGTAGTTCATCAGGAAGGTACTCCTTCTTAATAACAACTTGATACGTAAATTGGTCAAACCATTCATCAGACATTGTAAAGTAACCCTTGTGGCCATTCTTATCACCCCATGAGTTCTCAACCTTCCACTTTGTTGGCTTGCCGTCTACAAGGTCAACACCGGTTAAGACCATTGCATGGGTCATCAATGAATCACCATAATCCAAGCGTTCTGCCTTAGTCATACTGAAATCAATATCGAACAAGCTATCCTCATCATACAATTCCGTATCCATTAATCCAGCTTCACGATCTAACTTTGGCCCCATATCAACACCGAACCAAACGTTTTCGCCAGCAGAAAGCTGCTTGATGGCTAATTCCTTAAATGTCGCCAAATCAAGATTCAAATGCTTAACGTCACGACCACCAACAACAGAACCTAACATGCTAACACCGTATGTTTGTTTGTATGGCTTATCATCAGTTGGTGCGTTAATGATTGAAATATAGTCACTAAGATTCCAGCCAACATACTTCTTGAAGAAGTCTTGTGGTGTAATATCTTGCTCACGATGGAATTCGTCATCCTTATCACGGAATGAAAAATCAAATGTCAAAGGTGGTTCACCAAATGTTAATGACAGCATATGGTAGTTTTCTTTATTGAACGCCTCAAGCTTAGCTGATACTTCATCGTCAGTAGCATTCTGTGCAACTAATTGGCGCAATGTAATGGCATCTTTACGTAACTTACCGTTAAACAAACGGTTAAGTTCAGCAGAGTGAGATGATGCTTGTGATTCTGGGAAAGCTGATTGTGGTACAACACCATATTTTTCAATGATGGCAACAATCATATCCCATTGGCCACCATCTTGTTGTGGTGTCGCTAACAAGAAGCTCACTTCTCGGTCAGTTGTTGGCTTACCTGCAGTTGCCAAGATATTATTATAGAAATAATTTGCCTTCTCTAACTTATCCCAGAAGAATGTGTAGCTTTGTGATAATTCAAAGTCGCCTGGCAAACCGTGCGTTGACTTCATATCATGACGCATTGTGTTTAATGCGGCAAACATCCAGCAACGTCCTGATCGCAACTGATTAGCAACTGGTGAACTTTCCAAATCAACACTAAATGTTGGTGTCAATTCACCAGCACGTTGATTATCACGTGCTGACTTTAAGATACCATTAGTGGTAATAGCACCACGTAAAACTTCTGACTTAGAACTTTCATTGACAGATTTTTTAAATGCTGCTAATTGTTCTTGGGTAATTTCACTCATTTTTTAACCACCTTTTTCTAATAATTACTTAAGTTTATCGCTTTCGCCACTATTATGCAATGTGACACAAATCTGCTATGAAATGTTAATTCGGTAAGAACGGTAAACATAACCCCTCGATTGCAAGTTTGAAAGCTCAACATTAAATACTTGATAACCATCACGAGTTACTTCGATAATATTAGAAGCATCCCCATTCTTAGCATTTAAGTAACCAAAGTCAATTAAGGAATTACCATTATCTAGTTGTCGATTTGAACCAATTCGGTCAGTAAAATTAGCTTCACCTAATGCTTGACCATATGACCGGACTTCTTTGGCAGTCATAGTCTTCAAATCAATTTTTAACTCACGACCAGCTGAATACTTACCTGACGTCTTTTTATCACCATATGAAACGGCGTAATTATTATCATAGAATGAAATCATTTCCTGACCATCTTTTTGTGAACCAGCTATCACGCGAGCATCATGCTGACTACCATTAATCGTAGTACCCTTTGCATAGCTCAAAACATGTTTCTGCCACTTCTTTGGCCAATCAGTTTTATCACGCCCTGATAGAATCCAAACCGGTTGCATGGTCTTATAGTTAAACTTCATAACCAAATCCTGGTGACGCGAAGAAATGATAATGCTGTTATCCTTTTTATCATAATTAATCGCATTTTGGTGTAACCAGTCAACCTTACCATCAGAACGTTTTGTTGCATCATATTGGGCATAAGTATCCATTGGGAAAATACGTTTAAAGTCAATCACGCGGGCAGCTTTACCAGTTTTACGGTTAATTTCAACCATTGTATCCTCAATAAACTTCGAGCCATCAGAAACTGTGGCTAACAAATTCCCATTTGGTAATTCGATCACATCATGATGAATAGCAGTTGTTTCACCATCTGACTTATTCTTAGCCTTTAGATTCTCAGTTGATGATGTTTTATTACTGAATTGGTAGTTCCGATAAATCTTACCCAAATAATTGGTCTCAGCTAAATCATTATAAACAAGCTTACTGTTATCTTGCTTACGAAGAATCAACAAATGACCATTCTTCAATGTTTTAAAAATATGTTGATTATATTCCGTTGAAAACCAACGAATCTGTCCATCCGCATCAATCGCAAATGGTTCTTTAGTTGTTCGGGTAAAGACCGTTAAACCATTTTGTCCAATGGCCATTTGTTTTTTATCAGCCATCTTCACATTAATATTTACATCAGCCAAAGCCTTAGGTAATGGTTGGGTTTGCATCTCAACTGTTTTCTTTTCGACACGACCATCTTTATAAGTAATTGTAAATTCGACCTTATTAGCCGTATTTGCATATAGCCCTACCACATTAATGCGGTGCTTTTTTGTATTTTTATTTGTACTATTAGTAATCGATGTGCCACTCGATTTACCAACAACCGTGTAACTTACCTTTGCAGCTTCATCAGTATGAAAAATCGCCAAAGCCGTTAGTGGTGATGTTTTATACGGATTTGTTTTCACAAACATATTGTCAGTTGTATACTTGCTATCTTTTTCCGCCTGTGAATAGTTCTTTTCTAAATTATCTTGCTCAGAAATCAATTTATTACTTAAATGAATACCCAAATTAGATTTAATTTGCGTATCCGTTAACAACTTTGGATGGCTTTCACGGTATACTTTATGGCCGTAAAACCCACCAATAACAATCAAAATAATAATGACTAAAACCCATATCCAACGGGACCACTTTTGATGCTTCAATTTATCACCCATGCAAGCTCCTTTTTTGTCTATTAATGTGTATTAACATCTAAACTAAATGATTACACCATTCAAATCAAGATATATACCAAAAATTAGATTTTTCTTATTAATATAACAAAAACGCCTATCCGGGCAAGATAGACGTTTTTGGATCAAGCTGTTCATCATACATAAACAGCAATCTATTAAGGAGTAGGTTGTTTAAAGCGTAATTCTTTAAACGATTAGGTAAATTTCTATGAGTGTGGGCTGTTGATAGGAATGGGCTTTCCTTATCAACAGTACTTATAATAAAGGCACCGACTTAAATAAAATATAAACCTGGCTAAAATTAACCTTTAATTTGAAAAGCCATCAAAAAAAGTGGCATTGGTCACCCATAAGGTAACGCAAAACCACTGTCCATCATCTATTTAAGAGTAGAAAATATGAATAAGGTTGATGACTTACATTCAGTATAGCATAAAGAATGATAAACTCAATCATCTTTCTAATTAATATTTAATTTTATTTTGCTAAAAACCCAAAATAAGCAATAACAAAAATACTTAATACGATACGATACCAACCAAACGCCTTAAAGTCGTTGTTCTTAATATAATTAAGCAAGAATCTAATTGATAGGTAAGCAACAATGAATGATACCACTGTTCCAGTAATTAGAACCATTGTTTGTGTCCCAGTAAATGCTCCCCCATGACTAAAATACTTAACTATTTTAAGGAAAGAAGCGCCGAACATCGTTGGAATAGCAAGGAAAAATGAAAACTCTGTTGCTACAAAACGAGATGTACCAATCAAAATAGCTCCCAAAATTGTTGCCCCAGATCTTGAAGTTCCTGGAATTAACGAAAGAACTTGAAAGGTTCCGATAATAAATGCTGTTTGGTAAGGTAAATTATTTAAACTCGTAAAATGAGGTGTACGTTTTTCATTACGATTTTCAATAACGATGAACAAAATACCATAGATCAAAAGTGTTGCAGCAACAACTTGCCAATTCATTAGGTGCGCATCCATCCAGTCATTCAACAATAACCCGATAATCACTGACGGAATCACAGCAACCAACACCTTCAACCATAGAATCCAAGTATCATGCTTTTCAATTGTATTTTTCTTATTAGACAAGGGATTTAATTTATGGAAATAAATAACAACCACTGCCAAAATGGCACCTAGTTGAATCACCACATTGAACATATCTGTGAACTGCGTTGACTGTTTCATTTGGATAAATTCATCGGCCAAAATTAAATGACCTGTAGAACTAATGGGCAGAAATTCTGTAATACCTTCAACTATTCCCAGAATAACTGCCTTAATAATATCGAACATCGTTTAAACCTCTATATTTTTAGATTTTTATAATCAAATTTAA
>Ga0079226_10001260_pt1 | contig 19351 bp, 20 predicted proteins | sample Poulit2014_FD_76345 | JGI IMG/M metagenome (GOLD analysis project Ga0079226, IMG submission 76345) | Agricultural soil microbial communities from Georgia to study Nitrogen management - Poultry litter 2014 | ecosystem: Environmental > Terrestrial > Soil > Agricultural land | place: USA: Georgia... | reverse complement strand
GAGAGTGACTTGCCTTGGCTTTCCATTCTTAAACAAGAAGTAATAAATCAATTGAAGGCATTTGAAGAGGAAATCACCCTTGCAGAGGAAATTATTAACGAAAGTGATGGACCGTATCTATATGCAGAGACAGTTGAGTCAGATAAACAAATGCTCAAACAAGCACTTGAAAGTCTAGATTCATGGGATACATTGCAAAAAGTAATGAGTGAAAGTAAATTTGTTAGGCTAAAGTCTGGAAAAATGGAATGTAATGAAGAAAAGAGAGAAAAAGTAAAAGCGTTAAGAGATAGCTATAAAGAACGTTGGAATAAAATGAAAAAGAACTGGTTTAGCAGGAATTTAGTTAGTCATGTTGCAGATATGCAGGAATTAGCTCCGATTGTAAAACAACTAACAATACTTGTGAAACAGTTCAAAGAGCGCTTTTCTCAGCAGAAAAAGGAAAAAGCGATCGTTGACTTTTCCGATTTAGAACATTACTGCCTGCAATTATTGGTTGACGAATCTTCCACTCCTGAAGAGCCGTTACCTTCAAAAGTAGCAAAAAGCCTACAAAAACAGTATAGTGAATTGCTTGTCGATGAATATCAGGATACGAATCTTGTGCAAGAAACGATTTTAAGGATGATTAGTGACCAAATTGGTGCAGGCAATATGTTTATGGTTGGGGATGTTAAACAAAGCATTTATCGTTTTAGACATGCTGAACCATCCCTTTTTATCGATAAATATAAACGTTATAAATCTGCTGATTCATTAGGGAAACGTATTGATTTATCGAGTAATTTCAGAAGTCGTGAGCATGTGTTAATTGGGGCAAACTATATTTTTAGACAAATACTTGATGAAGAGCTTGGTGAAATTAATTACGATAAGGATGCGGAATTGGTTTATGCAAATAAAATGTATGAAGACTTGCCGTATTTAGAGCCTGAACCCGAATTAATTATTATTGATCGAGAGCAGTCTGAGGAGCAGGACTCCAAAGAAATGAATACAGATGAAGAGAACTACGAAGACTTAGAGCATGCTCAACTAGAGGCGAGAGCGTATGCGAAAAGAATAAAAAAATGGATCGGGAGCGATGGTAATAAGCCACTCCAAGTCGTAGATAAAGAGACCCAAACACAGCGTGATATTATGTATCGAGATATTGTAATTTTAATGCGATCGATGACATGGGCGCCAACCATTGTGGATGAATTCAAGAAGCAAGGAATTCCAATCTACGCAGAACTTGATAAAGGATATTTTGAGGCGATAGAGATTAAAATTCTTATCAATTTCCTTAAAATCATTGATAATCCACGTCAAGACATACCTCTGGCATCAGTGATGCGTTCTCCTATTGTTGGACTCGACGAAGAAGAACTTGCAATGGTACGCTTAGCAGATCAAAAAGGGACCTATTATGAGGCGCTGAAGAAATTTAACAAACAAAAACAGCAGAATGAAACCACGAGAAAAGTGAATCGTTTTCTGGAGCTACTTAGATCTTTAAGAGAAGATGCAAGGCAAGGTGCTTTATCTGAATTAATTTGGTCGATTTATCGTCAAACAGGTTACTATGACTATGTTGGCGGAATGCCTGGTGGGCGTCAGCGCCAAGCGAATTTAAGGGCTCTTTATGATCGAGCAAGAGGATATGAAACAACATCTTTCCGTGGGTTATATCGTTTTCTAAGATTTATTGAGCGTATGGAAGAAAAAAATGATGATTTAGGTGCGGCCAGAGCGCTTAGCGAGCAGGAAGATGTTGTAAGAATGATGACAATCCATAAAAGTAAGGGTTTGGAATTTGCGGTTGTTATTGTTGGTGGTATGAACAGGGAATTTAATTTATCAGATATCAAAGGTAAATTTATATTGCATAAAGACTTGGGTTTTGCGAGTAAATATATTGATCCTATCAAACGGATTACGTATCCTACTTTATTTTATCAAGCGTTAAAGGAAGAAAAGATGCGTGAAATGTTAGCTGAAGAATTGCGTGTTTTATATGTTGCCCTGACTCGAGCAAAAGAGAAACTAATAATGGTCGCAAATGTGGATTCTTTTGAGAAAAAACAAGCAAAATGGCAAACAATCGCAGACCACAATGAATGGGTATTACCAGCTCATTTCCGTAGTGAAGCAAAAACATATATTGATTGGGTAGGCCCAGCTCTAATTCGTCATAAAGATTCAGAAGTGTTACGAACAGAGGAGCTTCGTGATGTTGTTTTAGAGGAAATAAAAATTCATCCATCAGAATGGGATATTTCTGTTATTCATGGAAGTGAGCTTACAAATATAGAGGAACCGTCAGATGAGATTGACTTTAACTTAAAGGAAAAGATTGTGAATTGGGAAAGCCTTCCATTAACAAATGAATCTAACTTATCTGAACAAGTGAATCAACGGCTTTCTTACCATTACCCATATAGAGATGCAGCAATGTCAGGGGCAAAGCAATCCGTAACAGAGATTAAACGTCAGCGGGAATATAAAGATGAGTATAGTGGAAGTCAGTTGGTGCAACCTTATAAAGCGCCAATTATAAAACGTCCTTCATTTTTACAAAAAGAGAAACAGTTAACTGCTGCTGAAAAAGGAACAGCAATGCATACGGTGATGCAGCATATTCCTTTTCGAGGTGAAATGACTCCTACGGAAATTGAAGAATTTATTGCAGGATTAGTTATGAAGGAGATTATAACCGAATCTGAAGCAGATAGTATTGATATTTCAGCTATTGAACTTTTTATGAAAACAGACCTTGCTAAGCTTATTATGCAAGGACCAGCATTTTATCGTGAACTTCCATTTAGTTTAACATTACCTGCGAAGGATGTTTACTCTACTTGGCAAAGTGATACGGAAGAACAAGTGTTAATCCAAGGTGTCTTAGATTGCGTTATTCCAAAAGGTGATGGATGGATTTTACTTGATTACAAGACTGATGCGATTAATGGGGAAGTGGACGAACAATTACGTAAACAACTAATTAAACGCTATGAAACACAGTTAGGACTTTATAAAACAGCAGTCGAAACAATTTGGAAACAGCCTGTAAAAGAAATGTATCTCTATTTCTTTTCCAAACAACTTTTAATTAACGTTCCGATGGATGAATAGACATTGTAAAAAGATGATTAATCATTGCTTATTCTCGTAAAATACATCAATTTTGTAGACTAATTTATATTACAGATGTGAACACAATTAGACTGAAAAAGAGCACCACAAAAAATTACTAAGCCGTTTATAAAATATAACAAAAGTAATGAAATGAATTAAATACAAGTTTATACGAAATTAAATGATTATAAAGGGATTGATCTAAAAAGATACCAATGTGGATCTTTTTTAGGTCAGTCTCTTTTTTGTATGTGTTGTCTTCTTCAAGATTGATTTCTCCATCTTACTTGTAAAAACCTCCAGAACGTCATAAATTCGCCATATCATTCTAAGCTGTTCGTTAACAAAAAGTTCATAAATGATTTAGCTACTAAACATCCATTTGAAAAGAGTGGTAACCCCTGTGTTTATAGGGATTAACCATGTTTGTTAACAAAATATCCATCTGTTTTTTCTCTCGAAATTTTAACACTAAAGCTATTTTTGTAATTTAAATCACAAACGAGTGTGATTTAGTTCACTTTAGTGAGAATCATTCCCAATTAAAATGTAATTAAGAAATGAAACGAGGAGGGATGAAACATGGAAGTGACAAAAAGCCAACAAGAAAGAAAGGTTGAAAAGTATGAAGAAGATTCTTTAAAAGGAACCTTATTTTCTACATTAGTTTTTGTAGGCGGCGGTATTGTTTTATTCATAATATTATTATTTGTACTTTATATGATTCGATTATAAGGAGGTTATATGAATGAAATTGCATCGTTATGAAGAGATTTGGCTTGTCATAGCAGTTGGAGTCTTAGTCCTTTCCATGGTCGTTACTGGGTATCAAACATTTGCCCAAGAAATGGGACCACCAAGTAACAAAGAAACGATTGACCCTCAGAAGGTTGATGAAACAGCACCTTTCGATGAACCTGGTGTCTATCAAATTGGAGAGAATGAATATGAAGTAGTTATGACACTGCAAATTTTTAGTTTCACTCCTAGTGATATCGAAATACCTGCTGGATCAACAGTTCACTTTACGATGACATCTAAAGACGTTGTCCACGGTTTTCAAGTTGCAGGTACAAACCTAAACGCAATGGTCATGCCAGGACATATTCAAAAAATCTCGCAAACATTTGATGAACCTGGAGAGTATTTAGTTTTATGTAATGAGTACTGCGGAACAGGCCATCAACAAATGGCAACGACGATTACTGTTAAATAAAGGAGGTTGAGAAAATGGAAGCAGTAGATTATAGTCATTTATCATTCAAAGATAAAGCAAAAAAAGCAATGGGTGTTAATGAGCAAGATGCAAAATTATCATTAACCTTTTTCACCGTATCTTTTATAGCACTATTAATTGGTGGGACGCTTGGACTTATTCAAGGATTAGAAAGAGCAGGTCTCTTACAATTACCTTCATGGCTTAATTATTATGAAGTGTTAACAGGGCACGGTGTATTATTAGTTCTTATCTTTACAGCTACTTTCGTTGTCGGATATTTTTATGCAGGAGTTTCCCATACCATGGGTGGATTGATCCCCATAACTAGAAAACTAGGTTGGACTGCTTTTAGTTTAATGGTTATCGGTACTGTCTTTGTAGTATCGATGATCGCCGCAGGGGAAGCAACTGTTTTGTATACCTTTTATCCACCAATGCAAGCATCACCTTGGTTTTATATTGGGTTAGTCTTTATCGTCTTAGGTGTTTGGGCAGCTGCCGCCGCTGTATTTCTCAACGTAGCTCATTGGAGAAAACAAAATAAGGGGCAGCACATTCCATTACTTTCCTATTTTGCTGTAGGTGTATTCGTACTTCTGTTTTTCGGAAGTCTTGGAGTAACTGTTGAAGTATTAACGTTAATTCCATGGGCATTCGGTTGGAAAGAGACCATTAATGTTATGGTCAGCCGAACATTGTTCTGGAGCTTTGGACACACACTCGTTAATATTTGGTATTTAACAGCTGTATCTGCATGGTATGTCGCTGTACCAAAAATTATCGGTGGAAGACTTTTCAGTGATACGTTAACTCGTGTTGTCGTTTTCTTACTGGTCATCTTAAACATTCCAGGAGGATTCCACCACCAGATTGTTGACCCAGGCTTTTCTGAAGGTTTGAAATTCATGCACGTATTCATGAGTTTATCGATTGCTTTCCCATCCTTGATGACAGCTTTTGCGATGTTTGCGGTGTTTGAGCGTACAGGACGTCGTAAAGGTGCAAAAGGATTGCTTGGCTGGATTAAAAAATTACCTTGGTCAGATGTTCGTTTCTTAGCACCAATGATTGCGATGATCGCCTTTATTCCAGCTGGAGCAGGTGGAATTGCGCAAACAAACAACCAGTTAAACCAAGTTGTACACAATACATTATGGGTACCTGGACATTTTCATTTAACTGTAGGAACTTCTGTCGCATTAACGTTTTTCGGAATAGCTTACTGGCTTATTCCTCATTTATCAAAACGTGAATTAACTCCAAAAATAAATAAGTTAGGTATCGTTCAAACCATTATCTGGACAGTGGGTATGTTATTCATGTCAGGAGCAATGCATACCGTTGGACTATTCGGGTCACCAAGAAGAACGTCTTATACAACATATGGAGATAATGCTACTGCATTAAGCTGGGATCCATATCTCATCTTACTGGCAATCGGTGGTACCTTGCTCATTATCGGTGTTGTATTAATGGTGTACATTGCTTTTTATCTCATGTTCAAAGCACCTAAAGGTTACACAGAGTTTCCTATCGGTGAGCCTGAAGATAATGCTTCACCAACGCCAATGTGGACCGAACGTTGGGGATTATGGATTGTGCTCATGCTTGCGGTTGTCGCAATGGGATATGTCATTCCACTAGTCGATTTAATTGTCAACGCACCACCAGGCTCTCCTCCGTTTAAAACATGGTAGTAGAATAACAACTGAAAGAGATAGCTTTGTTCGAAGCTATCTTTTTCAGTTAAAACGTACAAACAAAATAGATGAAAATATGAAGCCTATCGGGGAGTGTGCATGTATGTTGACCAATTGGCGGAAAAAGTTAGCAATCGCTCTTATACTAACATTCGGTGTTTGTTTATTTTATTTTGGTACAGAAGGCTTCACAGCTTTTACAGTTGAAACTGCCCGCGTGAATGATCTAATTGAGGAACAACCAGCGTTTCCAAATGTAACTTTGGAAGATAGTAAAGAGAGGGTTTATTCCTTTTCTGAATTCGATGATCAATATGTTCTTATTACGTTTATTTATACTTCTTGTACGACGGTTTGTATGGAACTGGAAATGAACATGGCTCATGTTTATGAAAAAGTTCCAGATGAGTATATTGGAAAAGATGTTTCTTTCTTAAGTGTTAGTTTTGATCCTGAGGTGGATGATCCTGAAACATTGGAAAAATACAGAGGTTATTTTAATAGTGACGGTGAAACATGGCGCATGGCGAGGATTCCAAACCAAGAGGAGTTGGATAATTTACTTGATGAGTTTGGTGTCATTGTCATCCCGGATGGATATGGCGACTATGCACATAATGCAGCCTTTTATTTAGTAGATGCCAATGGGAAATTAGTAGATGTGATGGATTATCAAAAAACAGATGAAGCTGCAGAGAAAATTGTTCAAATCATTGAACAGGACAGGGGGAATCAGTCATGAAACAAGCAGTTTATGGACTTGTATTATTTATTTTTCTTGCGCTCCCTCCAGTTGCTGAACTTGCAGAGTCGATAATGATTATCCATATGCATATGCAAATGCCATTATTTGTTGTTGCCGGATTTTTAATGGGGAAATTTTTTCAAATCAAATTCCCTAACTTTTTTGAAAAGTGGAATAAGGATGGAATTCCTGGAATCCTCTTATTCGGTGTAATTATGATTTATTGGACGGTTATTCCCCGGACAATGGATGAAGCTTTAACAATGTATAGTATGGAATTATTTAAGTTTTTTAGCTTAACTTTCCTCGCTGGTGTACCGCTTCGAGATAGTTGGAAAAAATTAAGTGTACGGGTGAAAAATATCGTATTTTACAGCTTCATGATTATATGTTTTGGTATGGGATGGTTATATATTCAATCACCTGTACAATTGTGTAATAATTATTTACTCGTCGAACAAATTACACTGGGTTGGGGATTTCTGGCCATGGCAGTATGTATGGGAATATATCTTATCTATATAGCTGTAACAGACCAATCTGAATATGAATAGAAATAAGGGACGTTATGTTATTTTGCGTTCTCTTATTTTTTTATGGCGTTATCGTGTGAATTCCTTTCTGTTCATGTTATATTTAATAGAGAAATTAATAATGAAAATAACTTAACGTGGAATAGAAGGGGGTTAAAGAATGAATACCCATTTGCATATTACATCCTGGGCGCTTGCCTTAATTTTACTAATGGTAGTTGTTGTTTTACATAACCAAGGCAAGGCGAAAGGTGCTAAAATTACTCAGATGATATTACGCCTTGTATATCTTGTTATTTTAGGTTCAGGTGGACATTTGCTTGGTATGTATTTTTCAGGTCCAAACGTAGCACTTGCTATTGTTAAAGGTTTGACTGGTTTATGGACAATTGCAGCGATGGAAATGGTTGCGATTAAAACCGTTAAAAACAAACCAGCCTCGGGAATGTGGATACAACTCGTAATTGCTTTCGTTGTAACGCTAATTCTAGGTTTTATTGTCCTATAAATTAAATCTTAGTGGATGAATAAAAGAGCTATTCCGCATGTTTAAGGAATAGCTCTTTTATTATAGTTATGAATTATTTTCGACAAATTTATATAATTTGTTGACAATCGTATATAAAAGTGAATAATGAAACAAAGATGTTTTAAATGAAGGGACTGAAAAAATAATGATGAAAAAAATAATAATGCTTACTTTAAGTGTTTTAGTCATTACTTCTAATCTAAGTTTACATACAATTACTGCTGAGGAAAGCAATGAACCTATTTATGAAGAAATTATTTACGATATTTTGGTAGATCGGTTTAATAATGGTAATCAAAATCAAGGGGAACAAATCCGTCTCGATGATCCATATGCTTTTCATGGAGGGGATATCGAAGGGATAACAATGAAATTGGATGAGTTAAAAGAATTGGGATTCACTACAATTTCACTCTCTCCTATTATGGCTAATGCGCCAGATGGTTATCACGGCTATTGGGTTGAAGATTTTTTCGAAGTTGATGAGCAATTTGGTACAATGGAGGATTTGCGTGAATTAGTGGAAGAAGCGCATGAGCGAGATATGAAAGTTATTGTAGAGTTGGTCACTAATTATGCTGCAAAATCGAACCCAATTGTGACTGATTCGGACAAGCAAGGTTGGATTGATGAAGAAAAAAATAAACCTGTTGATGATTATCCATGGCTAGAGAATGTAGTGTCTTTTAATCAAAGTAATCCAGATGTAGAAGAATATTTAATGGATGTGGCTGAATTTTGGTTAGATGAGTCAGGTATTGATGGATACAAACTCCATGCAGCAGACCAGTCATCTTCAGCCTTTTTAGAGAAGCTGACAGAACATATTAAAGAAGTGAAGCCAGATGCTTATATTGTCGCAGATGTGATGGTAGAGGATACACCTGAGCTTGAGAATATAGATGGAATTCAGTTAGTTGAAAATAAAGCTCTTTTTGAAGCTATGACAGAAGTTTTTGCAAACGAAAACGCTCCTGCTTCGAAATTGTATGAGGCATGGAAAGAAAGCGAGAATTCATCAGGTTTGCTTTACGTGGATGACAAATACACAAAACGCTTTACTCAATTATTTGCTGAGCAAGGGAGAAATAAAGTAACTGTATGGAAATTAGCTTTAACCTATATGTATACAGCACCAGGAGTGCCTTTAATTTATCAGGGATCCGAAATTCCAATGTATGGTCCAGGTGTTCCGGAAAATCAGAGAATGGTCGATTTCAATAGTGGAGATAAGGATGTAAAAGAGTTTTTAGAACGAATCTCAGCATTACGGGATGAATTTCTGCCGTTAGCATATGGAGACTATGAATTAGTAGATTCTGATCAGGGAATGAGTGTTTTTAAACGGACTTATCAAGATGAATCCATATATATTGCTATTAATAATGATGAAGAGTCAAGGGAAATTTCGATGGAAAGTCTTGGTCCGGACAAACAATTACGAGGTTTACTTAACGATAATCTAGTGCGAGAAAACGATAACGGTGAATTTAAAATCGGTATTCCACGTGAAACCGCAGAAGTATATATTATTGAACAAAATACAGGGGTTAACTGGATCTTTATTGGTGTCGTAGTAGGTATATTTGTTCTATTTGTTGGGGCTGTGATTTATTTATCCCGAAAACAAAAGAAAAGAGAAGCAAATGAATGATAGAAAAAAGCAAGCATAGCTAAGTCTATAAGCTATGCTTGCTTTTTTCGTTCACCTGTAGGGTTTATCGGTTTTTTCTACGGATTTCTCTGAATATGCAACCCATAAAACTACTATTCCTATTAGTAAAAGTAAACTGGCGATCAGGAGACCTGTATTATAAAAAGTGAGTGTGCCGATGTTTAGCCAAGTTAAGAGGCTTTGGATAAATAATAATAATTCATTCATTGTAAAACCTAATAAAAAGATACTAAATCCAATAACTGTATATTTATTGATAGGTAGAACATTTGTCATTGTATATTGCACGAGAATAAAAATACTTATAAAACCTAATAAGGTAAGATGCAGGTAACCGATAATTACACTTCTTGTTTCAAAAACTAGACTTGCGAGACCAGGGGTAATAAGGCCTAATTCCATCGTACTTTTGGCAAATAAAATGAAAAAAATGATCCCAAGCATAATGCGTGTAACATTCGACTTTTGTTTGAGAAGTGACTTTCGTGCCCTCAAGAACGAAAGTAATATAGAAATAATAGCTATCCATTGTCCGACCGTACCAATCGCAGCGAGCGTAGAAACGAAAGAATGATGATCCACCCATAAGACAGATGCGAAAAAGTTTGGAAATAACGCGATTACATAAATCCAAAACCCTAGTCGCAACAATGGCTGATGAATGGGAATTTTTCTATTATCCAGAATGATTAAAAATAGCCCAATCAGGAATAGAAACAGCCAGCCATTATATTGGAAATGCAAATAAAAGTAAATGGCGATATCAAACCAAAACGTCTCTTTTAATCCTACGGAAGAAATATACCCAAGTGAAAAAGGTCCTATCGAAGAAATAACTAATGAAATTAAAGAAGCATAGATAAATAATTTACTTTCTTTTGGCATCGTGTGAATTCGCTTTATGGATCGGTAAATAAAGCTGACCGTCCAATATTCGATAAAAATATGTGCAGTAGACATAATAATAGAATAGAGACCATAGCTTTGGTATAAAAATGTGAGAAACATTGCTACAGTTACTAAAAACAATGTTATAATTAATGCTTTTGCTTCTGTTTTAGATTTTAATTTATGCCAATAAATCGTTAAAAAAATAATGACAACACTTAAAAATGTCCATCCTAAGATAGCCAAATGGGAGTGTCCATGTAAAACATGTTTATAAGGAAACGAAATGTTGGGTATGATTGGATATAAGCGCATCCAGACACCTGTAAAAGCAGTTAAAAAGAAAAAGAAAAATGTAAAATGAGTAAATACTTTTGGCACGTAACATCACCTTTATTCATTGCAGTGAAACAAGCGCAAATTTTGTCTTTATGTCTATACTAATCATGTTAAAAATAGAAAAGAAATGCAAGCTTCAACTAAAATTGTAAGAAATTCACAACAACTTTTTGTCGAAAATAAGAAAATAAACAGCAGTAGATTCTCTGCTGTTTACATGTATCCATCTTATTTATAAGTATTATTTAAGAAAAAGAGTGCAAGTGTTCCTGGTCCAGAGTGTGCTCCGATGACCGCACCGACCATTTCGGTGATAATTGTTTCGCAACCAAATTTTTCCTTAATCATATTCGCTAATTTGGTGGCTTTTTCTAAATCATCACCATGGCTTATACCAATCGTTTGATTTTTTAAGTCAACCCCTCGTTCTTCCATAATTTCAATCATTCGATGTAATACTTTTTTGGAACCGCGTATTTTCTCGAGAGGAATTAATTTACCGTCATCAACATGGAGGAGTGGTTTTATTTTAAGTAAAGAGCCAACAAATGCTGCAGTTTTACTGACTCGGCCACCACGATACAAGTATTCTAAATCGTCTACTGTAAAAATATGTTCCATGTGTTCTGCATGGTATGTAGCCATATCAATAATTTGCTTTACATCAGCCCCTTCTTTTGCTAATTTAGCAGCACGGAGAACAACAAGTCCGTAGCCAATCGATGCACATTTTGTATCAATGACGTGAAGAATAGCTTCTGGATATTCATCTTTAACATCTTGTTCAATCATTTTCGCTGTTTGATATGTACCAGATAACTCGGATGAAAAAGCTAAATAAACTAAAGGTTGTTTTGCTTCGGCATAAGATGTAAAAATAGTTTTAAATGTTTGTGGAGAGACTTGAGAAGTTTTTGGTGCAGCACCATCTCTCATAGCGTTGTAAACTGTTTTTGGAGAGATTTCAATCCCATCTTCATATTCCTCATCACTTAAATGGACAGTTAGTGGTACCACATCTATATCTAGTTTGGTATAATATTCTTCTGTCAGATCACAAGCTGAATCAGCAAGGATTTTAGTAGTCATACATTCACCTTCATTCAAATATTATGTTTGTTACTATAAGTTTAATGGTATATGGATAGATAGTCAAAGCATACTTATTAATTTTTTAAAAAGTTAAAATATAAAATGTCTCATCAGACATTAAATTGGAGGTACATCTTATGTTCTTAGTAGAAGCAAAGCGAATTATTACAGTGATTTTTGGTTCTTTATTGCTAGCTATTTCATTGAACTTTTTCTTAATTAATGCCAATGTTTATGCAAGTGGATTTACTGGTGCTGCTCAATTGGCATCCAGTATTTTTCAGGATTTTTTTAATATGAATATAAGCACAGGTATTTTGTTTTTTTTATTCAATATTCCAGTGTTTATTTTAGGGTGGTATAAAGTTGGAAAAGGATTTACAATTTACAGTGCTGTTTCTGTTGCATGTGTAACCATCTTTTTAAGTTTTTTACCTGTTATTACATTAACAGATGATATAATGATGAATGCAGTAGCTGGTGGTGTGATTGGTGGATTAGGTGTAGGGATTACATTGAAACTTGGTACTTCCACTGGTGGAATGGATATTATAGCAATGGTCTTATCCAGGTTAAAAGATAAGCCAATTGGAACTTATATTTTCATATTGAATGGGGTTATTATCGTTTTAGCAGGGATTTTATATGAGCCGGAGAACGCACTTTTTACATTGGTTACCCTTTATGCCACAACTGTAGTGATTGATGCGATTCATACCCGCCATGAAAAGGTCACTGCCATGATTATTACAGGCAAGGCGGAGGAGTTGCAGAAGGCTATTCATCAAAAAATGGTTCGGGGTATCACTATTTTACCTGCTGTTGGAGCCTATACAAAGGAAGATAGAAATATGCTCTATTTAGTTGTAACGCGTTATGAATTATATGATTTAGAACAAATTATTACCGATATTGATCCAAAAGCATTTACGAATATTGTTCAAACCACAGGTATTTTTGGGTTTTTTAGAAAAAGTGATTAATAATCAAAAGGGGAATAAGTATGAAGTATTTTTTGCCGATATTGATGGCGGTTATCTTGATTAGTTGCTCCAATACAAACGAGATAAATGATAACCCTGAAGAAGTTAAAGAAGATGTAGTAGCTGACGAGCAGGAAGATAACGAAGAAGAAGGGGATACTGCACAATTTCATGGTATGCATTTTAGGTTAGGTATTGAGGATGTAACGGTAACCGGGAAGGCAAAAGCAACAAATGATGAAATCTTTTATGTTATCGAGCAGGGTGAAGAACAGATTGTTGAGGAAACAAAGATAACTCTTGAAGAAGAAGAGGATGAGTGGACTGATTTAGAAATTAAATTTCCTCTCACCGAAGAAATGGAAAATAGTGAAGATGCGTTAGTTGCTATTCTTTATGGAAAAGATGATCATGGAGAACAAATAAATCCCAACATTCTTCCCATCAACCTCAATATGAAATTTTATAACTAAAGCGAAAGTGCCCTATGAAATAAAAAAGAGGCTGTCACTCCTGGGTGACAGCCTCAAGTTTTATCTATGTATACTATTAATATCCGTAGTTTTTAAATACTTCTTCGACCTTTACTTTTATATCTTCCCAATCGGCATCAAATTGCTTATTGACCGTGATAAAGTTTTGATATCCAAATACATTATCAACGCCTTCAATCTTCATTAAATCATTTAAAATTTCATGTTCACTTGTATCTCCAGGCATGACAGAGATACTATTGTCTCCTTCAAAAATAAGCTTGTCTGTCGTAAATTTTAATGCATTTGGATTAGGTGTTGTTTCTGCACGTACTCCCATTATTAAATCCCTCCTATATTACATCCATACCTTTATAATAGCAGAATTTCACGGATTTAAAAAGCAAATCACATTTATCTGCATATGCCAGGTTTTTCTTGTAGTATATCCAATCAATCTCTTTGAAGATGAGTGGTAATATCGCATACGGAAAGCGCAGGCGCAGTGTTTTTCTGTAGCGATTGTTTACCATTTATTCGATGACAAGAAAATAAGAAAAAAAAGATGCACCCTAAGAGGGGTACATCTTTTGGTTTTGTTTACTTAAAGTAATACTTTCGCATTATAGAAATGGTCTGGTTATTACCATCATAAACAAAACTAATTAATGCTAAGAGGTTTAGCTAAGTTGGTTTTGTTCTAGCTTTTGCTCTAACTGCTGTAACTGTTGTTTCTCTTCAGCAGAGGCATTCTTATAGGCAGCTTGAATGGCATTTTGTGCGGCTTGCTTATCTTGCTCATTCACCTGGCCACCTTGGGCTACATTTTGGGTTACATTAGCAATGGCATCTTTAGCTTGTTGAAACAAGTTATCCATTTAAAACCCTCCTACCGTATGGTGATCTGTCTCTTCTTTTTTTCTTTTTGCATCTGAGAATCGTTTATCGGGGAAATTTTTTGTTTTGGCACCTTCAGTCATTTTTAAATCATTAGCAGGTGGCTTCTTTTTATTTCCCATTTTGATTCCTCCCAACAAAAAAGTGAACGTTTTTTACGTTCACTAATAGTATGGTTTGCTATATGAAAATTATTGTAGGAAATATACGGTAAACAAAAGATCTTAATTAGGCATTTATTTTGACGTCAAGATTTAAGTAAGACTCAAGAAAGGTGCCAACACCATCTTTTTCATTTGTATCGGTTACATGTTTCGCAATGGATTTTAACTCATCAATCGCATTCCCCATTGCGACACCTACTCCTGCATAGTCAATCATTTCTAAATCATTATCTTCATCACCAAATGCAATAATTCTTTCTTCAGGGATATTATAATAATGTGCTATCTTTTGCAGACCGACTGCTTTATTTAGTCCTTTTCTAATAATTTCTATAATATTCCAAGGAGCACCCCATTTACGATGTTCAATCACTTCTGCGTGATGGTCATTAAAATGTTTTCTTAATTGCTCTACATGTTCCTCTTTCGGATGGATTAGCAAGGAAGTAGGATCTTCCTTTAGTTCATCTTTTAAGTTGCCAATTGTAAATGGATAGGTCTGACCAAGATTTTGGAATAAGTCAATGATTTCCTCATCATATTTATCAAGGAAAACATTGTCCTGAATTTCAGCCAATACATTATAAACACCTAAGTCGTAACAAGTATTAACAACACTTAAAGCTGTTTTCTTAGGCATAGGTGTATGTAATGCCCCCCATTTTTCATCTTTAGGATGATGGATTAGCGCGCCATTGAAATTGACCATCGGTGTATTCATGCCCAGTTCATGGTAGTAATTAATACTTGCACGGTGCGGTCTTCCTGTTGCGATGACCACAATATGGCCAGCCTTCATTGCATTAAAAATAATCTGCTTTGTTCGAGTACTGATCTCTTTTTTATCAGTAAGTAACGTTCCATCTAAATCCAAAGCGATTAAATGTTTTTTATTTTGCATTAATTTATTCACCTCATGTAGGTTAGTTTATCATGCCGCTGTACATCTGTAAAATCAATGTAGATATCTTTTTTATTCATCAGCCCCGTTTCCAAATTTGTACAGTTTAGTTGCATTATCTTTTTAAAAAATACTATTATAAGATATACATCAGCGAAGAGAGGAATATGAAAAAATGATCGGGATATATAAAAGAAAAGCAGAAAACATTCCTTATTTAGTCATTGTAAACCATGATAAAGAATTAGAAGCCTTGCCAACCGTTATTTATTCCCACGGTTTTACAAGCGCAAAAGAACATAATTTACCATTAGCTTATTTACTGGCTGAAAAAGGATTTCGTGTAATTTTACCTGATAGTAAGTATCATGGTGAACGCGAACAGGCGCCATCAGATCTTAAACGACAGCTCTCCTTTTGGGATATTGTGATGCAGAATGTAAAAGAATTACAAATAATTAAGGATAAGTTGGATGAAGAAGGTTTAATTATGGAACAAAAAATTGGTTTAGCTGGAACAAGTATGGGTGGAATTACAACTTCAGCAGCACTTACGAAGTATTCTTGGATCAATACAGCAGCCATTTTAATGGGAACGCCTAAATTAACAGATTATGCTAATTTGTTAGTTGAGAATTTAGTTAAAACGGAAAAATTGCCTATTCCTGAAAAAGAAATTGAACGACTAAAGAATCAAATAAAAACTTATGATTTATCCTTACAGATGGAAAAATTGATGCAGCGGCCACTTATGTTTTGGCATGGAGAAAAAGATAGTGTTGTACCATTTGATTTATCTTATACATTTTTTAAAGAAGTAAAAAAGCAATATAAAAACAGAGACAATATTAAATTTATTAAAGAAAAAGATCGTGATCATAAAGTAAGCCGTTTTGCTATTATTGAAACAGTGAACTGGTTTGAATCTCATTTAAATGAAAATAAGTGATTTAAATCATTTAAAAAAGTTATAAAATATGGTTAAATGAATATATGAATAATGAAGGAGGGTGAGATCATGGATGCAGCTTTAAAGGAAAATTTAATGGGAGCTCTTGAAAATGTTATCGACCCTGAAATTGGCATTGATATTGTTAACATGGGTTTGGTTTATGACGTTGATTTAAACGAAGAAGGGCTATGCACAGTAACCATGACACTTACATCTATGGGGTGTCCACTTGCAGGACATATCGAACAAGATGTTAGATACGTACTTTCAGATATACCAGAAGTCAAAGATATAGATGTGAATATCGTATGGGATCCACCTTGGGGTAAAGACAAAATGTCCAGCTATGCTAAGATTGCATTAGGTATTCCAGATTAAACGTATAACATAAAGCTTGATAGATATTCAAAAAAGGTTGATTCATCATTGTGACTGGATCGACCTTTTTTACACATATTTTTAAGTAAGGTTTAAGTAAGGGGTATAATTTGATGAAAACAATCCCTTTCCCGGTCTTTCAAGTTGTCGGATATAAAAATGCAGGAAAGACAACCCTAATGGAGAAATTGATTCATTACTTTGCAAATACAGGTATTCAAGTTGGTACCCTAAAACATCATGGCCATAATAGCCCACTGAAAACTGTAACAGGAACAGACGGTTTTAAACATAGTCAAGCAGGCTCAAAAGTTGCGGTTGTTAAGGGGACCAATCAACTAAAAATAATGGTAAACGATACGGGTATAGGTGAGTTAAAACAATTAATTCATTTATACACTTACTTTGATATTGACCTTTTACTTGTTGAAGGTTTTAAACATGCGAATTACCCTAAAGTTGTTTTACTAAATAACGAAAATGAGATGCATTTATTGAAAGAGTTGACACATATTATTGCAGTAGGTGTTAGAGATGAAAAGTTAGTTGATCAGCTTGACTATTTTACATTCTCTGTATCTCAGGTGGATAAAATAATCGAAGAGTTAGCCTCTATTATTATAAACAAGAAAATATAATTACCCAACTTTCGTATCAACAGTAAATTAGAGTAAGCTTAGAATACTTCTAATACATTCTCCTTGATCACCTTACAAGGTTGTTTTCTAAAATAAGATTGCTTTTACACAATAGCTATATGATGCACAGTAATTTTGTTTTCGGAACTTTTGTGTAATCGAGTTTCTTCAACGTTACATTATAAGTAGGAATATCCACCGAAACGTCACATGAGGAGCTCTCGTGTTACATTATAAGTAGGAATATCCACCGAAACGTCACATGAGGAGCTCTCGTGTTACATTATAAGCAGGGATGTCCACCGAAACGTCACATGAGGAACTCCCGTGTTACATTATAAGCAAGGATACCCGTCAAAACGTCACATGAGAAGCTCCCGTGTTACATTATAAGCAGGGACACCCGCCGAAACGTCACATGGGAGACTCCCGTGTTATATTATAAGCAGGGATACCCGTCGAAACGTCACATAGGAACTTCAATGTTCTCTTATTTATAGCCGAGAGAACATGTCTGCAGTTTACTGCACAGTTTACATCAAATGCGAAGCAAGGAAATTAACGAAGGGGGCCTTGGGGTCGATAAATCTGGACTGTATAGAGTCATGATGAAAGGCTAATTATCTGTGCATTTCACTTTGCGAAAGTTAAATAATTAGAAAGGACGACTTATGGAAAAAAATTATTGGATAACAGAAGAACCAATTGATATAAATGAATGTATTCAGAAAGTTATTAGAGCGGAAGCCGGAGCGGTAAGTACTTTTATGGGGACGGTTCGTGAGTTTACCCATGGTAAAAGAACGCTTTTTTTGGAATATCAGGCCTATATCCCTATGGCTGAGAAAAAGTTAGCACAAATTGGGCAAGAAATTGAAAAAAAATGGGGCAATACTAAAACTGCTATTGCCCATAGAGTAGGCAGGTTAGATATTTCGGAGGTTGCTGTTGCAATTGCTGTTTCCACCCCCCATCGAAAAGATGCCTTTGAAGCGAGTCGTTATGCAATTGATCGTATTAAAGAAATTGTTCCTATTTGGAAAAAAGAACATTGGGAAGATGGTACCAAGTGGATTGGTGATCAAAAAGAACAAACGTCTTATGAACAGCGAATTCCAACGAAGGAGGAGATGAACGATGGTTGATGTTCTTTTTTTTGCTGAGTTACAAGAAATAATCGGCAGTGAAAAACTGTCTTTTGAAGCTGAAGGAATGACTATAAAAGAATTAAAAGAAAAATGGCTTTCATCTGTCGAGAGAATTGATAATGCAATGGTTGCTGTGAATGAAGAATATGCTGAAGAAGACTTTATGTTAAATAACGGGGATACCGTAGCCTTTATCCCGCCAGTAAGTGGTGGCTAAAATGTATATGAATCAAAGCTGTTAGCTAAGTATGTGTTAACAGCTTTGATTTTATAATATTAATTAAAATAATTCCTCTTTCAATGCTTCTTCATCGAGTATTAAAAACCCTTCTTCCTCAGTTACCATTTTATCTTTCTTTAATTGGGATAAGGTTCTACTTACCGTCTCACGACTGGAACCAATCATGTTTGCAAGTTCTTTATTTGTAAAACGAGAGGTGAGGTGGATTTTTCCATTCGGGTCATCTACACCGTGCCTTTTCCCCAGACGAAATAATAATAAAATAATTTGCTCATAGGTGTTTCGTAAAATTTTTTCTTCTAATCGGGTTTGCAAATCTACAATAATATCGCCTAATACTCGGAATAATTTAATGCAAATTTCTGGATGTGTTGCAAGAATGTTTTCGAATTTACTAATTGGTATATAAATTAATATGGCATCTTCAGCTACTTCCGCATGAGCAGGATAATCATCTTGTCGAAAGAACCCTTGATGTGGAAACATATCTCCAGCTTGCAAAACATTAACGATTTGTTCCTTGCCGTGTAAGTCAGTGCGGTAAATTTTTATTTGACCTTTTTCAATAAAATAAACATTCGTTAATGGATCACCTTGAATAAATATATGAGATCCTTGACGATACATTCGGTGATTTGCGATATCAAGAATAGGTTCCATTTCTATATTTGTTAAATCTTTAAAAATAGGAAATCGTTGCAACAACTTTTGTGTAGTTGAGGTATCCAATATG
>Ga0079226_10001259_pt1 | contig 19351 bp, 19 predicted proteins | sample Poulit2014_FD_76345 | JGI IMG/M metagenome (GOLD analysis project Ga0079226, IMG submission 76345) | Agricultural soil microbial communities from Georgia to study Nitrogen management - Poultry litter 2014 | ecosystem: Environmental > Terrestrial > Soil > Agricultural land | place: USA: Georgia... | reverse complement strand
ATTTAAAATTATTTTTCAGGCTTGCCTAACAGAGAGAACATATTCTGTTTATATCCCTCTACACCTGGCTGATCAAAAGGATTAACGTTAAGAAGATAGCCGCTAAGGGCACAAGCTTTTTCAAAGAAATAGACAAGCGACCCAAACGTGTATGCATCCAATTTCGGCACGGTCACTACCATATTGGGGACTCCGCCGTCCGTGTGAGCAAGCAGGGCTCCTTGAAATGCTTTTTCGTTTACTTCATTGACCGTTTTACCTGCCAGATAGTTTAAACCGTCCAGATTATCTTCTGTCTCTTCAATTGTAATGTCAGATGGAGCTTCATTCACTTGTAAGATGGTTTGAAATAAATGACGCTCTCCCTCTTGAATGTACTGACCAAGAGAATGCAAGTCTGTTGTAAAGTTAGCAGCTCCCGGGAAAAGTCCTTTTCCTTCTTTTCCTTCACTTTCTCCGAAAAGCTGTTTCCACCATTCCTGGAAAAAATGAAATTTCGGTTCATATCCAATTAGCAGTTCCAGTTTCTTTCCTTGTTCATAAAAGATATTTCGCATCACAGCATATTGATAACTCGCATTGGACTCTAATGCTTCATTATCGTATTCATACATGGCATCTTTCGCACCTGCCATCATATCATCGATTGAAATGCCGCTGACGGCAATTGGCAAGAGCCCGACTGCAGTTAACACGGAATAGCGTCCTCCGACGTCGTCCGGAATGACAAAAGATGTATAGCCTTCTTGATTGGCTAATTCTTTCAAAGCCCCTTTTTCTTTATCCGTGGTGACGTAAATACGGTTTTTCGCCTCTTCTCCATATTTCTTTTCCATATAGTGTTTAAAAATCCGAAAAGCGATAGCAGGTTCTGTTGTCGTACCACTTTTAGATATCACATTAATCGAGATGTCTCTTCCTTCGATAATATCGAATAAATCATTCATGTATGTTGCGCTCAAATGCTGGCCGACAAAAATGACTTGCGGCACAGTCCGTTTATCACTGGTCAGTTGATTTTGAAAGGAATGCGTTAATAAATCGATAGCGGCTCTTGCTCCTAAGTAGGAACCGCCAATGCCAATAACCAGTAAGATGTCGCTTGTTTCTTGAATTTGAGCTGCTGATTTTTTAATCGCGTTAAACTCAGCTTGATCGTACTGTTCAGGTAAATCCAGCCATCCTAAGAAGTCATTTCCGGCACCTGTCTTCTCATGCAGCTGTTGATGGGCATTTTTAACTTTTTCTGTCCATTGCTGCATGGCATTTTCAGGTAAAAAAGGTGTTGATTTTGTTAAATCTAATTCAATATTTGTCACAAACGTAGCCTCCAAGTTCTTTTCGTTACATGTTTAAGATAATTGCTGCACAATATCCTGGTAAATATGCTGCCAAAGCTTGCTGTCGGTAGCGAAACGTCGGCTTACATTTTCAGCAAATGTTTTAAATGCTGCTTTGTATTGCGGGTTACTTTTGTCTTTCGGGACGTTGGCTTCCTCTTTGGCCTGCTCCGTTATTTTTCGAACTTCCGGTGCCATTGGGCCCCAATTTGTAATTTCGTAGCCATTTTCGTCGATGAAAATAAAAATAGGGATGACCCGTTTCCCGTCTGTTGTGTATTGGTCCATTAATTCGAGGTGCTCATCACGCGGCAACATGCTGACGGCCATTCCTGCTGTTTCTGCAATTCGCTGCATAATCGGAACATCTACCATGCAGTGTCCGCACCAGACTTCGGCAAGTGCAATCACACGAATATGTGATTTACGTTGTAAAAATTCCTGATCTTCTGCAGGAATTTCAAACTGTTCATACACATGAAAAAAATCTGTGCGATGCTTCTCTAAATCCTGTTGATAACTGGCAGGGGAGATTCCTTTTTCAAACCAATGATTTAAATCCATCACAATCGCTCCTTTAAAAATTCCCTTAATAATAGTGTACTGTAAGTCTGCAGAAACGTAAACAATTCTTTCTTGCCGCCTCAAAAGCATATGTATTGAAACTTTGAATAGAATCTTATATAGTAGACTTACAAACACATATCGATTCCATTTTCGGGGCAGGGTGCAATTCCCGACCGACGGTAAAAGAAGTAAGATACTTCTAAGCCCGTGACCTGCTATAGTTCTCTATAGTGGCTGATCTGGTGTAATTCCAGAGCCGACAGTTAAAGTCTGGATGGGAGAAGATGAAGCTATTAGTGCCTTTTTGGCGCTTATTCCTTGTATACAACAAGCCCTAAAATGTTATAGTTTTAGGGCTTTTTCATGTTGCGGGAGACGACAGCTTTTCCTTCATCAATACTGATGGATCGATATAAGATGAAGGAGGAAAAAAGATGAATCATCAATCATCTAAATTAAAGAAATTAGTCGTATTGTCTTTATTGTCAGCTGTATCATTGGTGTTATTTTTTATCAGTTTTCCGCTTCCGTTGCTGCCGCCTTATTTAAAGGTTGATTTCAGTGATGTACCAGCACTAATAGCAGGCTTGGTTTTCTCGCCGCTTGCCGGTATGCTGGTCGTGTTTTTAAAGAATGCCCTTTATTTTGTAGCGTCCGGAGCAACTGATCCTATCGGCGTCGTGGCGAATTTTATCGCTGGTTCTTTATATATTTTGCCGGTGGCTTATTTGTATCATCGTTATAAAGGTGTAAAAAGCATCGTTTCGGGGCTGGTCATTGGAACAGTCGGCATGGCTATCATAATGAGTGTATTGAATTACGTGATTATTTTACCTGCTTACTCCTGGTTAATTGGCATGGAAATGAATGAAACGATTAAATGGACCTCGGTTGTTGCGGGAATCTTGCCTTTTAATGCAATCAAAGGGTTGATTGTCGGTATGTTATTCGTTCCGTTATTTGTGAAATTGAAGCACTGGATAGATGATAAAAAGATTCAAGTGAATTAAATAAATACAGAAAAGCCATGAAAAGGGAGTAACCTCTTCCATGGCTTTTTTTATAAGCAGTTAAGAAGGGATAACACTTTTCCAGCAAAGGCGAAAAGAAGACTCGCGCTAAGAAAGGATGGCGAACGTTAAAGATTCTAGAGGCGTGCAGGGAGTCTGTCCTATAGCACAAACAAAAACATCCACTTTGAGGATACAGCGGATGTCTTGGTTAAAAAAATGATTAAGTTGTCCTTGATTTTATCTCGCTTTACTGCTTTGACTGAATCGTAAAGGAATGGTGGGTATCATATTGAAATGCACCAGCTGCAAAGGTGCGTTCCGTCATATCCACTTCGTTATCATGCGTAACGAGAAGCACAGTAGAAGATCTCGTGCCATATTGCGCTGTCCGAATAAAGATAGGTGATAAATGTTCTTCCAGTTCTATTCCGACACCAGTGTCCGGTAAGTTTTCTTTGCTTGCTTTTTCTTCGTCTTGTAACTGCCGGAATAATACTTCTTTATCCAAGAAGCTTGTTTGCTGGACATATTTCTGTAATTTCGTTCGTGCTTTGACGACTTTTGGCCAAGGTGTATTTAAAGAAGCATTGCTTAAAGAATGAGTGCCTGCCGGAATGAGCATACTGGAATTTTTCTGTTGACTGTAGTAATACAAATCATCTACTGTACCGGCAATGAAATTAAAACCATTATAGTGCTGATGCTCTGCTTGCAAACGTGTTAAATATTCAGTGACAGCAGGTTCGTTCTCTAAAAAATTTCGTGTGATATCTCCCCGTGAATAAGTATTGCTTTTAAACTCATTGGGGTTCCGGTAGTTGGTCAACGCGGCGAGATATCCGTGTTCTGTGATACCGAGCCACGTCCCTCCTGCTGTGACATCTCTGCCTCCCAAAATATGCGGAGCATCTTCCCACCAGTGCAATGGTTCTGCCGGACGAGCATAGGCTTCATCACGGTTCGCAATAAGGATTAGTTTGTAAACAGGGTGATTTTTTAAATGAAAACTAATGATACACAAAGTTGAGCTCCTTTTTATTCATGTCGTTGTTTGACTACGCCCAGTGTGCAGCGGGAGATACAAATCAGTTTGTCTGCTTCATCTGATATTTTTATTTCCCATACCATGGTTGTTTTGCCAATATGAAAAGGCGAAGCAACGGCCGTTACAGTGCCTGATTTTTTACTGCGCAAATGGTTGGCGTTAATATCAATGCCAAACACAATTTCTTCTTCCGGGTTAATATTTAGATATCCGCCCATGCTTGCAGCTGTTTCGGCTAATAAAACGCTCGCCCCGCCGTGTAAGAACCCTGCCGGCTGGTGGGTTCGCTCATCGACAGGCATGGTTAAAACAATGTTGTCTTTTTCCATGGTGACAATTTCGATTCCAAGTGTTTCCATTAATTGCATGTGCATGTCCATTTGTATTCCCTCTTTCTTTTAAAAGAAATGACCAATCAACAATGAAATTCCTAATAAAAAACCGTAAATAGTATTGTTTTTTCCTGTCGCTGCCATCGCAGGCATCATTTCAACAGGTTCATTGTATTTAACAAATCCTTTTAATACATCAATCGCAATAAACACGCTTAAAAAGGTGATGATTGACCAGATAGGCAAGACGCCGATGAAAATAAGTAATCCGGTATAGAGATACGCAAAGGTAAGCAGACCGGCTAAGAAGATGACGGCATTATCTTTTCCTAAAAGAATGGCGATGGTTTTGCGGCCATTTTCTTTGTCATTATCTAGATCGCGAATATTGTTTGCTAACATAATTGTTGCGATGAAGATTGCAACAGGGATAGAGACTAAAAGAACGTTCATATCCAAATGCTGTGTTTGAATAAAATAACTAATGGCAATCATGACAGTTCCCATCAGAAGGCCGGAACAAATTTCACCAAGCGGTGTATAGGCAATCGGCAGCGGGCCTCCTGTATATAAGTAGCCTATGAGCATAGAGGCGGAGCCGATGACGGCAATCCACCAGCTGGAAGTAATGCTGATATAGACACCTAATAAAACCGCAATGCCAAAAAAAAGAAACGCCAGACGCAAAATCACTTGAGGCCGAACTCCGTCGCGGACAATGGTACCGCCAATTCCGACAGAAGATTCGTTATCTAACCCGCGTACGAAATCGTAATACTCGTTGAACATATTCGTCGCAGCTTGAATCAGCAATGCCGCAAAAAGCATTGCCAGAAATAGAACAGGGTGAAAGGTGTCGTCATGGATGAATGCGAACATCGATCCGACAAATACGGGTACAAAAGAAGCGGTCAATGTGTGCGGGCGTAATAGACGCCACCATACTTGGAACCCTTCCCGTTCATTTAAAGCTTGTTTTACATTTATTTTATTTTGACTCATGCTACTCTCCTCTGACTAAAAACATTTATTATCTTTAATATTATGCAAGAAACCGAGGGAAGTCAATCATACAGGACTGTTAATTATAGGTAGTTTGCTTGAGAATCCGAGGAAAAGAGCATAAAATAGAAGAGGAGTGTTATTGGAGGTAGAAGAATGATTGATACGCAAGAAAAGACATTATCGTCTTATATATATGAAGCCAAAGAAAGAGCGGAGCGAAAGCGGGCTCCGCAACTTTTAAGCTGGTCAAAAAAAATACACCCTTTGGAAATAATCGATGTATTTAGAGAAGCAAAACAGATGAATCAAAATCGCTTTTTCTGGATGAATCATACGAATGACTTTTCTTTTGTCGGGGTAGGAGAAGCGGAGATTATAGAAACGGAAGACGCAACCGAAAGCAGGTTTCACCTCATAGAAGATAAGTGGCAGCAAGTACTGTCCCAAGCTATGGTGCATAACCCGTATCAACAAATGGGGACAGGGTTAACGGCGATAGGGGGAATGGCTTTCGATGCACAAAAACAATCGACAGCATTGTGGCAGAATTATCCAGCCGGCCGTTTAACTGTTCCGGCACAAATGGTGGTTTATTCGGAAGAGGAATATTTTTATACAGTGAACTGCTACGTTCAACCAGAGGACGATGTCGATAAAATCATGAACAACGTGAGAGCAAACGAAGAACAATTGCTTCACTCCAATAAAACAGAAGACGACCGATCCCATCAACAAATCCTTAGTAAAAATGAAAAGGACGCAGAAGCTTGGAAGGAATCAGTGGATAAAGCCGTACAGGCAATTCAGGATGGCGAAGCGAATAAAATTGTGATGGCTAGAGAAATGCGTATTAAGTTGAACCGCCAGGCAAATGTTGCAAATATACTGGAACGGTTGATGGAGACCCAACCACACAGTTATATTTTTGCTATTGAAGCAGGAGAAGATTGTTTTGTCGGTGCCACACCAGAAAGGCTCGTTTTACTGGAGGCGAATCGTTTATTATCGACCTGTTTAGCAGGGACGGCCCCTCGCGGAGAAACACAGGAAGAAGATGAAGCGATTCAGCAGGAGTTGTTTAACGATGAGAAAAATAGAGAAGAACATGCCTATGTTGTCCAAATGATTAAAGAAAGCATGCTGCCGTATTGCAAGGATATATCGATTCCCGAGGAGCCGGTGCTTTATCCGCTGCGGAACTTACATCATTTATACACGCCGGTAACGGCCACTTTATTAGAAGGGCAATCGGTGTTTGACGTCATGAAAACATTGCATCCAACTCCGGCTTTAGGCGGCTCGCCGAAATCGACTGCTTTAGCGTTTATCCGAAAAGAAGAGAAGATGGACCGTGGGTGGTACGGTGCTCCAGTTGGTTGGCTGGACAGTAATCAGAACAGCGAATTTGCGGTGGCCATCCGTTCGGGACTTGTGCAGCAGGATGAAGTCTCTTTATTTGCCGGCTGCGGCGTTATGCGTGATTCAGTAGCGGAAATGGAATATGAAGAAACCAATGTAAAATTTTTGCCGATGTTGCAAGTCTTGGAGGAGCAGGATGAATCATACTGAACATTTAACTTATTATGTAGCGCATTTTATAGATGAATTAGTCCATAACGGTGTGGAGCATGTTGTTATATCGCCTGGTTCCCGTTCGACACCTTTGGCAATGCTTGCGTGTGAGCATCCGGCATTACAAGAGTGGATATTGGTGGACGAGCGATCTGCGAGCTTTTTTGCTCTAGGAATGGCGAAGAAATTGCGTGCCCCCGTAGGTCTAATTTGTACTTCGGGAACGGCTGCGGCCAATTATTTACCTGCTGTGACAGAAGCCTATTACGGAAGAGTCCCCCTACTAGTTTTAACTGCAGACCGGCCATATGAGTTAAGGGGGATAGGGGCGCCGCAGACGATTAATCAGATGGATATGTATCGTCATTTCGTAAAAGAATATCAGGAAATGGCACCGCCGGAAGCGACAGAAGCAATGCTCCGTTATGTGCGAAATCGCGCAGCAAGAGCCATCAGAACAGCAGGAATGGATAATCCCGGACCTGTTCAACTGAACTTCCCATTTCGGGAACCGCTCGTGCCAGATTTCACTTTGAAAAACATCTGGGGCACACGCGAAACTGCTTTTAACCCGGCTGTTTATGGATTCAAAACATTGCCGGAAACCGACGTGCAGCAGATGGCTTCTATTCTTGCTGATAAAGAAAAGGGAATCATTGTTTGCGGTCCTGATGCTGGAAAAGAACTGGCTGATTTGGTTGTTGCGTTGAGCGAAAAGTTACAGGTTCCAATTTTAGCTGATCCGCTCTCCCAATTACGTGCTGGAAAACATGCAAAAACAACTATTATTACGGGTTATGACACCATGTTTCGCATGCCGGAAATCCGTGATCGTTTTAAACCGGATTATATCTTGCGTTTTGGAGCGATGCCGACGTCAAAAAGTTATCGATTTTTCGTCGAAGCACATGCGGATGTTCCGCAGTTTGTGGTCGAGCAGGCAAATGCAGTTCGGGAGCCTACGAACCACGACAGCACGTATATTTTAGCAGATGCCTTGCTTTTCAGCCAAGCATTGGAAGAGGTCGTAGAACAGAAGGTTTCATCCAATTGGTTGAAATCTTGGCAGCATCATGAACGAATCACCACCTCTGTTTTATCAGAAGCGGCTCCCCCGGATTTAACAGAAGGAACAGCCATCCGTATTGTAAAAGATGCATTGGCGGAGGAATCGTATCTATTTGTTTCCAACAGCATGCCGGTAAGAGACATTGACACTTTTTTCCATCAGACAGATAAAAACGTTTTCCTTTATGCAAATCGAGGAGCGAGCGGGATTGACGGAGTGACCTCTACCGCTTTAGGAATTGCAGCAGCAGCTCGTAAACGAGTCGTTCTAATAATAGGCGACCTTAGTTTTTACCATGATTTAAATGGATTGTTCGCTGCAAAAAAATATCAACTTGATTTGACCGTTATTTTGATTAATAATGATGGGGGAGGCATTTTTTCCTTTTTACCTCAATCCAAAGAAGCAACCCATTTTGAATCACTTTTCGGAACTCCTTTGGACATCGATTTCGAAAAAGCTGTGGCGTTGTATGAGGGAGCATTTTACCGAGTGAATACAGAAACAGCGCTGAAAGAGCAAATAGAAGCGGCGCAGTCTACTGAGGGGCTTGTCGTTCTTGAAGTGCAGACAGACAGGACGGAAAACGAAAAGTGGCATCAGGAACTGTGGAATAAAGTAAAACAGGAGTTGGTGTAGATGATAGAAGAAGTGACCAAACAAGTAGGTAAGAATAAATATCATTGCATCACTGCCGGAAAAGGAGAGCCGCTTGTTCTGCTGCATGGTTTCACCGGAACGAGTGATACATGGCGTCCTTTTATGGAAAGGTGGGCTTCTGCATTTCGCGTGATTGCTATTGATTTACCAGGGCATGGGAAAACGGATACACCTGATTTTCCGAATATGGTTGAATTTTGCGATGAGCTAGCTGAGATTTTGCATTTGTTTTCGATAAAAAAATGCCATCTATTAGGGTATTCTATGGGAGGACGGGCTGGGTTATCTTTCAGCAAACGACACCCGGATTATCTTGAATCCCTTTTATTAGAAAGTGCATCTCCTGGGTTAAAAACGGAAGGAGAGCGAGAGCAGAGACAGAAGCAAGACCAGCAATTAGCAGATAAAATAGTGACTGAAGGGATCCCTCTATTTGTTGATATGTGGGAGAATCTTCCGTTATTTGCGACGCAAAAAGGATTGCCAGAATCCTTGCAACAACAAGTGCGAAACGAGAGAATGGTTCAGACAGAAGCGGGTTTAGCTAAATCGCTGCAGTACATGGGGACTGGGGTGCAACCATCCTGGTGGGATCAATTAAACTCTTTAAGAATCCCTGTTTATTTAATTGTCGGGAATTTGGACGGCAAATTTGTAGAAATAAATCAGACCATGGAAAAAATGATGACCCAAAGTGAATTAGTCGTTGTTCATGAGTCTGGTCATGCGGTTCATGTTGAACAAGCGGAAAAGTTTGCTACAATAGTAATGGAGTTTTTATATTTAAAAAACACATAAAGGAGATGTTTATCTCATGACAGTACAATGGGAAAATGCACGGGAATATGAAGAAATTATATATGAAAAATCAGGTGGAACAGCTAAAATTACGATGAATCGGCCGGATAAGCATAATGCTTTTACTCCACTTACAGTTAATGAAATGATTGATGCATTCACAGATGCTCGCGACGATTCTTCCATCGGCGTAATTGTATTAACAGGCGCAGGTGACAAAGCATTCTGTTCAGGCGGTGACCAGTCAGTCCGCGGACATGGCGGTTACGTTGGAGAAGACCATGTACCTCGTCTGAATGTTTTGGATTTACAGCGTTTAATTCGAACTATACCAAAACCGGTTATCGCAATGGTGAATGGATATGCGATTGGCGGCGGCCATGTGCTGCATGTCGTTTGTGATTTAACGATAGCTTCAGACAATGCAAAATTTGGTCAGACAGGACCGAAAGTCGGCAGTTTTGATGCAGGTTACGGTGCAGGCTATCTTGCTCGCATGGTCGGTCATAAACGTGCACGTGAAATCTGGTACTTATGCCGTCAGTACACTGCTCAGGAAGCTTTCGACATGGGCATGGTAAATACAGTTGTGACCCAGGACAAATTGGAAGAAGAAACAATGCAATGGTGTTCCGAAATTCTGGAAAAATCGCCAACTGCGCTTCGTTTCTTAAAAGCATCATTTAACGCAGATACCGATGGTTTGGCAGGCTTACAGCAAATGGGTGGAGATGCCACACTGCTTTACTATACTACCGAAGAAGCAAAAGAAGGCAGAGACGCGTTTGCTGAAAAGCGTAAACCTGATTTTGATCAATTCCCGCGTTTTCCTTAATTTTAAAAAACAAAAAATAATAATGAAGTAATTTCATTCAATAAAAGCGAACTATTGCATGCTGAAGTAAAAAGTGAAGATCGTACACACGTGAAAAATGGAAGCCCCTCCCGGATTATTATTATGGTGGGAAGTTCCGACTTTTATGTTTGTCGTATTGATTTTTACGAAAACGGACGCTGATAGTTCGTTTTTTATTGAATGGAGTATTTTTCGCCCGGAAAGGAAGATTCAGATGACTGAAACAATCATCCCCCATTGGCTTACAAAGCAAGCTGCATTATCGCCGGAAAAGACGGCTTTAGAAACGATGGATGGACGTCAGCTATCGTTTAAGGAATTAAAAGAAACAAGTACTCATTTCGCTTATAAGCTGGCTTCAACAGGTGTGGAACCAGGAGATCGTGTCGCTATGTTGTCGGAGAATTGTGTTGACATGGTGATTGCGATTCATGCCCTCAGTTATTTGCAGGCAGTGGCTGTGTTTATCAACACCAAATTAACTTCTAAAGAAATTAACTACCAGTTGAAGGCGTCTCAGTCTATGTTGCTTCTGCAAACGAAAGCCATGCAGGAAGAGAAACAAATCGAGTTCTCTGACGTATATACCTATGAAGAGATCTGGCAAGAGGGAGCAGCAGTGGTGGAATTAGCGGAAGAAATTTCATTAGACATGCCTTTTACCATGATGTTTACTTCTGGAACAACCGGAAATCCAAAGGCAGTGCTGCATACATATGGCAACCATTGGTGGAGCGCTATCGGATCTGCGTTGAATTTGGGTTTGGATAAACAGGATAAGTGGCTGCTTCCTTTACCTATGTTTCATGTTGGCGGATTATCCATTTTAATTCGCAGCGTCGTGTACGGGATGGAAATCTATCTGCTGGAGAAGTACACTCCTGAGCATTTATTGCAAGCATTTACGGAAAAGCGAGTCACTATTGCTTCTATCGTGACCGTGATGCTGCGTGACCTTTTGCAAGAACTGGAGGGGGCTGCTTTACCCGACCATGTACGCTGTTTGCTTCTCGGAGGCGGGGCGGTACCTGCTCCATTACTGCAGCAAGTGAAAAAACATCAGCTGCCGTTATTTCAATCTTACGGAATGACAGAGACAAGCTCGCAGATTGTTACATTGAGTGAAGAGGATAGTTTACGGAAAATAGGATCCAGTGGAAAAGCTTTATTTCCTGCTTCTGTTCATATTAAAAATCCGGATGATTCGGGTGTAGGTGAGATCGCAGTAAAGGGACCAATGGTGTTTCACGGATATGATCATCAACCGGAAGCGACTGCTGAAAGTTTTTCGGATGGGTGGTTTAAAACTGGCGATTTAGGATATAAGGATAGTGAAGGCTTTCTTTTTGTCATGGAACGAAGAACGGATTTAATCATTTCGGGCGGAGAAAATATTTATCCCTCCGAAATTGAAAATGTTCTATTAGCAATGCAAGGCGTTGAAGAGGCTGCTGTTGTAGGGGAGTCGGATGATAAGTGGGGACAAGTTCCTGCAGCGTTTATTGTTGCCTCTCTTCCACTTAAGGAAACAGAGATGATAGAACGCTTAAAGCAGGAATTAGCCGCTTTTAAAGTACCCAAGCACTTATTATTTGTAGAAACCCTACCTAAGACGGCGTCCAATAAAATACAGCGTCACGAGCTGGCCAGACGACTAAAGAAAGCATAAAGAAAAGACTACCGGGGAGGTAGAGTAATGACACGCGAAAAATATTTTATTGATTTCACAAATTTACAAATTTCACAATCTGAAGTAAAAGAAAACCATGGTTTGGTCATTCATGCAACACAGGCTGAAGTCGATGTATTGTCTCATAAATTTGACGCGCTTCAATCGGATCAAGTGATGACGATGTTCAGAGCAAATACACCAATTATGCTTTATCACAATGCCGATTCCGAGGATGATTTTAAAGTCACCATCCGGGAAGCTTTAGAGATGATATATGATTTAGGAGATGAAAAAACAAGAGACTTTATCGAGGAGACAGGTGCCTTAAACGAGCGTCCAATCGATAAAGCAGAATCTTATCCTCGCACACGTCCACATTCTGAAGAATAAATGGTATACTAAGGATAGAGTTGTTCAGTACAGAATGATTGGAAAGTAGAGGGAGTTATGAATTTTACATTTAAAGACTATTATCATAATGAAGTAGAACTTTCCTTTGGTAAAGAACCATTTTCTTCCACACCTAAACATGTGTGGGTGGTCTGTAAATACAAAAACCAATGGCTGTTGACCAGACATCGCACAAGGGGGCTGGAATTCCCGGGCGGAAAAGTGGAGGCAGGCGAGACTGCTGAAGAAGCTGCAATAAGGGAAGTGATGGAAGAAACAGGGGGCATCATCCAGGAGATAACGTATCTTGCACAGTATTATGTGGATGGGAAAAGAGACTTTATTATTAAAAATGTGTATTTTGCAACGATAAAGTCCTTACAACCAAGGGAAGATTATATGGAAACACTGGGGCCTGTTTTACTTAAGGAACTTCCGCAAAATATAAAGCAAAATCGACAATACAGTTTTATGATGAAAGATGATGTACTGGTTCATTGTCTAGCGTGTTTAAACGACTAAAAGACGTCCTTTTCGGAAAGGACGTCTTTTAATGTTTCAATTATTATTATTGTTGTTTAAAACGAGGACCTGCTTGCTTTATTTCATCTGTTGCGTGTGAGAACTTCTTGAAATTATCATGAAATTTTTGTGCAAGTTCCTGGGCAGTTTGATCATATTTTTCTTTGTCTTCCCATGTGTCACGTGGAAATAATACCTCATCTGGCACACCAGGAATATGCGTAGGCATATGCAGTCCAAAAATTTCTTCCTGTTTTGTTTCGACTGTATTTAACTCGCCTTCTAATGCAGCATGAATCATCGCTCTGGTGTAGGAAAGCTTCATACGGTTTCCTGTGCCATACGGGCCGCCAGTCCAGCCGGTGTTTACTAAAAACACATTGGATTCAAATTGATCAATTTTTTCTCCCAGCATTTCTGCGTACGTACTTGGAGGCAACGGTAAGAAAGGAGAGCCAAAGCAAGCGGAAAAAGTAGCTTGCGGTTCTGTAATACCTCTTTCTGTTCCGGCTAATTTACTCGTATATCCGCTTAAGAAATGGTACATAGCTTGTTCTTTCGATAATTTACTAATTGGCGGAAGTGTACCAGATGCATCTGCTGTCAAAAAGATAATGGTGTTTGGATGACCTGCAACACTAGGCTGCAGAATATTATTTATATTTTCTAAAGGATATGCCGCTCTCGTATTCTCTGTTAAAGAAGTGTCTCCATAATCAGGGACACGTGACTCATCGTCTAAGACCACATTCTCTAAGACACAGCCATATCGTATCGCATTGAAGATTTGCGGTTCTTTTTCCGCAGATAAGTCCACACATTTTGCGTAACATCCGCCTTCAATATTAAAGACCCCATTTGGGCTCCAGCCATGCTCATCATCTCCGATTAATTGACGGTACGGATCTGCGGAAAGAGTTGTTTTTCCTGTGCCGGACAGACCGAAAAATAAAGCAACATCTCCTTCTTCCCCGACATTTGCTGAACAATGCATGGAAAGAATATTGTTTTGCGGTAACAAATAATTCATAATAGAAAAGATTGATTTCTTAATTTCCCCGGCGTATTCAGTACCGCCAATTAAAATAATCCGCTCTTTTAATGAAATAACGACGAATGTTTCTGAAGTCGTTCCATCCACACTTGGATCAGCTTTTAACGTAGGCGCTGAAAGAATCGTAAACCCAGGGATGTGTTCTTTATATTCTTCATCGGTTGGTGTAATAAATAATTGGCGCGCAAATAAGTTATGCCAAGCATATTCATTAATGACCTCGACAGGAAGGCGGTATTTTTCATCAGCTCCTGCAAAAGCTTTTAATGAAAATATCTCTTCTTTATTAGATAAATGTTCTGTTACTTTATGGTATAATCGTTCAAAAGAAGCTTCATCAATCGGCTGGTTAACAGCCCCCCAATCAATGACATCTGCTGATACGTCATCATTCACCACGAAACGATCTTTCGGTGAACGACCAGTGTATTTCCCTGTAATGGAACGAATCGCTCCGGTTGAACTGAGTATTCCTTCTTCTCTGGAGAGGATTTTTTCAACTAAGACGGAAACGGATAAATTATGCTGTATATTCTCTTTTGTTTTTAAAGCTTCTAAATTCAGCGATTTTGAAGTCATATTCATTACACTACCACCTTCGTAAAGTACTTGTTCTTTTATAGTATAACACATTAGACTGAATAACCCCTACTAAATATGCGCGGAAAATTAAAAGTCTTATTGTTTTTAATTTGTGTCAATTTCATCATTCAAAATTAGGAGTAGAATCCGAATAATTAAATTTTCGCTTTGATTGGTGTTCCGGATGGCCGCTTTCCGCGGGCAGCTGTTAAGCCGTCGTCAGGCCAAGGCCTTCCTAGTCTTACCGAGGCTTTACTTCCCGCAGGAGTCGGCCATCCTACACCCCAATCACAAAAGTTATATGTCATGAACACGAACATTGCATCAATTTTTATTTCAATAGTCCGTATTTACTTTGGAAATCAACACTTATGAAATTGATTCAATTTAGTTGCTTTTTAAAAGATACTATATAAAAAAACAATAGCGAACATAGTAAGAAATTTTATTGAATTTGAAAACGAATAACAGAATTTATGATAAATTGTCCGAAGGTTGTTGATATAGTTTTTAGTTTGGTTAAAAAATTTTTTCTGAACAATTAAATATGAACTAATGAATTTTGCTTTCACTATTATTTTAATTAGTGTGCAGGGAGTATACAACATCCTTATCTTACTTGCTTCTTTAAATATATTTTTACGCTGACAGCTGTATTTCAAAAATTTTAAGAACGATTAAGTAAATGTGCTCTGAAAATCGATGGTGATAAATATAGAATTCAATTTCAAACTTATTGGTGTAATTCTATTTTGCTGCTAATTCCATTTTGAAAGTTTCAGTTTTACTGTATTAGAGATAGCTTGATTCACATAGGTAGATATATAGATAAGCAAGATAATTTATAGTATATAACAAGAGCGCTTGCGTTGCTCGATCCTCCTAAACGATTGAAACCGTCTCTAGTCCACCATTTTACACACGCACATAGAGTCTATTGCATCATCTCGATTTAAGACTTCTTTACTACATTATATGGAATTTTTTCTACTATATGGTATTATTAGTTTAATTTCTAAATTATACTAACTAGTTCATAAGGAGATTGATGTTGTGAGCGGTTTTATTGTATTTATAATTATGGTTGTAATTCTATATGTGATAATACGTTTTTTAGCGAGTGATGAAATTAATGAAACAAACAACATTAGTAAGAGTAATATACAAAAAACATTAGAAAGAAATCAATTTGATAATGAAACAATTATTTATCAAAGTAAACTTTACTCATATCCTTATACCAAGCTTTCATTAAATATTGAAGAGGAAGTAATAAATGTAATTATTGTCGATGTAGGTATATCAAACACCATTGTAAAGACGATTGATTTTAATTCAATCATAGACATAGCAATAATTAAAAACCCGGAAACCATAGCAAACACATCTGCTGGAAATAGAAATGTTGGAGGTACTCTAGAAGGTGGTCATCTCTTCGGAGGATCAGGGGAAGTTGTAGGGCAATAAGCAAGTCTGCTGAGAGAATTCAGAGTCTGATTCTTAAAATTTCTATAAATGATATAAACAAATCTACAATTGAAGTGGAGTTTATTAACGATTATGAATTTACAACAAAAACAAGTACGGAAGAATTTAAAAAATATCAAAAGAACTTAATCAATTGTATCGCAGACGTTGCGTAATAGTTCACCAAAATCAAAATGTAAAATAGGTATGAATATTGTATGAGTACCAAAAATTATGATATGTGGGATGACTTAACCTGCACTATTACAAGTCAATCAAATCGTGTTAGTGAGTACCTAGGGGAAGGTTACAAGGTATCATTGGTAAACCCTTGGAAGACTGAGAATTATTTGTTAGTAGCTAATAATGGGGAACTTTTATATAACTACTTAGAAGATGAGGTAGATTAAGATGAAGGTTTCAATAGAGAAAACAAATAAGAAGGAGATAGGAAAATGACAGAAAACAGTAACGATAATCAAAAGAAGGAAAAGTTCTACCACAAGAAGTGGTTTGCAATTCTACTCATGGTTTTTATAGCTACTGCTCCAATTGGAATCTTATTGATGTGGTTAAATGGATTCTTCAGTAAGAAGGTAAGAATTGCTGTAACAATCGTACTTATGGCTATATTTATTCCAATAGCAATCCAACAAGACAAGGAACAGGAAGCCGAGCATGAGAAGCTCCGAGAACAACGAGAGATAAAGGAACAGGAAAAAGCCGAAGCTAAAGAAAAGGAAGATAAAGAACAAAAGGAACAAGAAGAAGCTGAGAAGGAAAAAGAGGAAGAAGAAAAGGATTTATCAGTAAAAGAAATGGTAGCAGCAGTAGAAGATGGAGAAGATGTAAAAGAAGTTATTGAAGAGAACGGGAAAGAGGTAGAAGAAGTCAAGGAAGTGGATTTAGGGGAAGAAGGTGGAAATACTTTACAGATATCAAATGATGACCCATTAGCACTTAATGAAGAATCATTTATGAAAATGGCTAGGCATATGTTCGATAGTGTAGAAGTAGCATTCGCTGACGAAGATATAGACACAGTTCAAGTATTCGTACAAGACGAGTTCACAATGGAAAATGGAGAGAACAAGACCCAAAACGTATTCAGTTACAATTACACAAGAGAAGATTTTGAAGACCTAGAATTAGATAATTTTAAAGACCTTATTTACGGAGAAGAATATAGAGTATTCCAACAAGCAGAGAACTACGCTATCCATCCTGCTATATATGATGGATTAAAAGATAAATATAAAAATGAACTTACACAATAATAGATAAAGGGAGACATGAGATTGATTAAAAAGATAACAACAATTACAGCAAGTTTAGCTTTAGCAGGAGTATTGGGAGCATGTTCAGACAACGGGAACGAAGCAGCAGAGGGCACTAATAACAATAATAATGAAGAAGTAACTGTAGATGAAGAAGAAGTAAACCTACTTCCAAATAACGTTAACGCAGCTCTAGTAATGACTACAGCCTCGAATTCTAAAGCAGGTAACCTCCTAAGTATGGCAGATGAAAACAAAGCTTTAGCTAAGGGGGATTCTGAGGAAGATTCCGAGGACAATAATGACGAAGAATCAGAAGACAATGACTCCAATAATAACGATTCTAAAGATGAAGAAGAGATAGCAGGAGCAACTCAGAGAGGGGAAGAGACTGAAGAAATCGGGCACCTTAAAGACGCTCTAGGAGAAGATGTAACTATTCATGATTTGTGGGAAGAAGACCTGTTCAGATTGTCTGATGAAGAGTTTGTATACCTGATGACAGAAGAAGAAGCAGAGACGTTTGAAAACGGTGGAACTGTCCACGCAGATAAAGCAGGTGTAGATGTATTTCAAGGTTTTGGAAGTGACTACGTTAAATCCGAGGAAGCCGAAGAAGCCGGTCTAGAAGAGTGGGAGTATGATGACTACGACCCTGAGACAGGCACTTACACTCCTTCAGATGAAAAGATGGAAGAACTAGAGGAAGAAGAAGTAGTAGAGCCTGAAGATATGGAACCTACCCCATACATCGAGGAATTGGAAGCTAAGTACGGAGACAATGTTACGATGGACGAACTAACAGATGAAGAAAGAAGTGAATTAGATATGTATGAAGCAACCTATTTTCATGTATTAGAGGATAATCAATAAATTAAAATTTAATTAATTCCTGAACATAGAAGGAGATAGTCTTAATGGATATCAATAACAATGTACAGAAAAAAGTAGGAATAGCTTTGATTGTAGGCTTTGGGGGTGCTATAGTACTAGCCGTTTTCCTAGCTATCATAGCCACAACTTTTAATGCAGTTTCCGGACCAAGTCAAGAAGATATTGAAATGACCGAGGGAGCAATCAGCTTATCACTATATGATAAGGACACAGTAGAATTTAATAAAGATACGAATAACTTTGAAATAGATATGAGGGAAAATGAATCTGTTAAAGAAATTAATTATATGACTACTACAGAAGATTACTACTTATGGGATACCGTACTGGAGATTTTCCACGGTTACTCTGATACAGTCACAGAAACCATGGATAGTGATAAATATGGGGTAGCATTACTAAATCCTAACAATTCAGACAATGTGCTATTGGAGATTAGAGACCATGAGGTAGAGTATGATGTTTCACAAGACCACTAAAAGGTCTTAATGAACCATTGATATGACAATGTTTTGTTATTTTATATTAGTTAAAAGTGCAGTTTCAAATACTATTATAAGGAAAGGAGAATAGAAATAAGAAAAGTATGGAGGCAGCGTCACATGGATGAACTTACAGACGAAGAAAGAAATAGATTAGATATATATGAATCAACTTATTTAATGTAACTAGAGGGTAGCCAATAAGAAACAATAATATATACCCTGAGACCTCATACTTGTTCAGGTGAGGTCTTTTCTTTTATCTTGAGTCATAAATTTTCTAAAGTGGTGTATTTTGAAACTGGTAGTTTCCTAGAGGGTGGTGTTTAAATGTCCCAATTTGGGACGTGGGTGAACCACATTACAGTATCTATATACAATCCTTCTATATACAACTATATCTATGAGAGGTGACTTCTCTTCGTTCAGTCATAAACTGAAAATCAGTTTAATCATTGAAACTTCGCTTCGCTACGTTTCTAATTAATACCTTTTTGGTTTTCTGAGTTAAAGGTAGAGAATATAGATGCCAATAAAAGACAAGGAGTTTCAGGAAGTATTAAAAGACATTAGAGGGACTCATGATAAAAGTAAAGGGAATCAGGGGGAGTTAGTTAAAAAGTAAAGGAGTCAGAAGGAGATTATTTTAAAGATAGTTTCAGGAAGTATTTAAGACTATCTAGGAATCAGGATAGATACAATGGTTTATTTAAATATGCCCCTAAGAGGTCTCAATTTGCTCATGTATCGTTTT
>Ga0079226_10001258_pt1 | contig 19352 bp, 17 predicted proteins | sample Poulit2014_FD_76345 | JGI IMG/M metagenome (GOLD analysis project Ga0079226, IMG submission 76345) | Agricultural soil microbial communities from Georgia to study Nitrogen management - Poultry litter 2014 | ecosystem: Environmental > Terrestrial > Soil > Agricultural land | place: USA: Georgia... | reverse complement strand
CGTACTCGGGGTGCGGCGCCTGACGCTACCGCCTCACACCCCGCGGCACCCGGCGAGCCCGGCCCGCCGCATCCCTCAGCGCACGGCGGGCAGGAAGCCGATCCGGTCGTAGACCTGGGCGAGCGTGCCCGCGGCGATCTCCCGCGCCCGCCCGGCGCCGACGGCCAGGATCCGGTCGAGTTCGGCCGGATCGTCCAAGTAGGCGTCGACGCGTTCGCGCAGCGGGGTGACGAACTCGGTGAGCACCTCGGCGGTGTCGACCTTCAGATCGCCGTACCCGCGGCCGGCGAAGGACTCCTCCAGCGCGGCGATCGTCCGGCCGGACAGGGCCGAGTTGATCGTCAACAGGTTCGACACCCCCGGCTTGGCCTCGCGGTCGAACCGGATCTCGGCGTCGGTGTCGGTGACCGCCGAGCGGATCCGCTTGGCCGAGGTCTTCGGCGCGTCGAGCAGGTTGATCAAGCCCCTCGGGTTGTCCCCGGACTTGCTCATCTTCGCGGTCGGGTCCTGCAGGTCGTAGACCTTCGCGTACTCCTCGACGATCATCGGCTCGGGCACCACGAAGGTCTTGCCGAACCGGGAGTTGAACCGTTCGGCGAGCGTGCGGGTGAGCTCCAGGTGCTGACGCTGGTCCTCCCCGACCGGCACGAGCGCGGCCCGGTAGAGCAGGATGTCGGCGGCCATGAGCATCGGGTAGGTGAACAGCCCCACCGAGGCGCGCTCGTTGCCGTCCCGGGCCGACTTGTCCTTGAACTGGGTCATCCGGGCGGCCTCGCCGAAACCGGTGAGGGTGTTGAGCACCCAGGCCAGTTCGGCGTGCTCAGGCACGTGCGACTGCACGAACAGCGTCGACCGCTCGGGATCGATGCCGATGGCCAGCAGCTGGGCCGCGGCCAGCCGGGTGCGGGCGCGCAACTGCTTCGGATCCTGGGCGACGGTGATCGCGTGCAGGTCCGGGATGAAGTAGAAGGCGTCGTGGGCGTCCTGCAACGGCACCCACTGGCGCAGGGCGCCGAGATAGTTGCCCAGGTGGAACGAGTCTGCCGTCGGCTGGATGCCGGACAGGACACGGGGTCTGCGCTGCGGGGTCGGAGTCGTCGAAGCCATGATCGTCATCCTTGCACGTCCCGGCCCCGCACCGGCCGCCCGGCCCCGGCCGGTGCGAGGCCGGCGGGGATCAGCCCAGCAGGCGTGCGGGGGCCCCGGCCGCCCGCCATGCCGCGGCCACCGGGGCGGGTGCGGCGTCGCCGACGGCCAGCAGCACCGCGAAACCACGATCCTCGCGCCGGTAGTGCGCGGCGTAGAAGGCCCAGGACTCGGCCAGCCAGCCGCGTTCGCCGGGCACGTCGGCCAGCAGCAGGTCCCCGTGATCGACCACGGTCAGGTAGCCGCGGGCCGGGCCGGCGGTGTCGGGCAGTTCGCGCATGCACTCGTCGAGCGCGTCCCGGTTGCGCCCGAAGTACTCCGGGAACGACCAGGCGTGTGCGGACTGGTCGAGCACACCGGTGACCGTGCGTGCCCGATCACCGGCCAGCCGGGCCACCGTCCAACCGGCCGCGCGCACCGCCGCGATCCGGGCCGCGACCGCGACCGGATCCGCGGTCACCTCGACCGCGCCGGAGGCCGGCAGCGCCGGACCCTGGACGCCCATCTAGCGCATCCTGGTGAAGCTGTCGTAGTGGTCGCCGGTGTACCAGGCCGAGTCGTCGTCGCCGGTGACGATCCGTTCGGCGTCCCGGCCCCGGTTCGGCTCCTTCGGGTTCACGTCCCACTCCCGGTAGCCGATGCGCGCCCCGTCGTCGCCGTGATCGGGCAGCCGGCCCTCCCGGTTGCGGAACACGTCCCCGCCGCGGGTGCCGGGCGCCTCGGCCGCGTCCGGCCAGTCGCCGGCGTCGATGTGATCGAGGGTCTGCCAGGCCCGGTCGGGCACCCCGGACCGGGACCGGTCGGCATCGGAGCCGCGGGTGTCGACGACCGAGGAGCCGGTGTCGGAGCCGGCCGACGATCCGGAGGCGCCGGAGAGGTCGATGCCCAAAAGGGCGCCGACCCCGACCAGTACGGCCGCCACCGCGGCGAGCACGCGGCGCACCGCGCGCGAATCGAAGTTCATCGGTAGGTCACGGTGACCGGGGCGTGGTCGGACCAGCGCAGGTCGTAGCTCGGCGCCCGGTCCACCCACCCGTCGCGGGCGGTCGCGGCCAGCTCGCGGGTGGCGACCTGATAGTCGATGCGCCAACCGGCGTCGTTGTCGAAGGCCTTGCCGCGGTAGGACCACCAGCTGTAGGGGCCCTCGACGTCCGGGTGCAGGGCGCGGATGACGTCCACCCAGGGCGAGTCGTCGGCGAAGACCTCATCGAGCCAGGCCCGCTCGTTGGGCAGAAAGCCCGACGACTTCTTGTTGCCCTTCCAGTTCTTCAGGTCCGCCTCGCGGTGGGCGATGTTCCAGTCCCCGGTGACCACCGCGTCCCGGCCGCGGCCGGCCAGCTCGCCGAGGTATTCGGCGAAGGTGACCAGGAACCGTTCCTTCTCGTCCTGTCGCGGGGTGTCGGTCTCGCCGGAGGGCAGATACAGGCTCGCCACGGTCAGGTCGCCGAAATCGGCCTCGATGTAGCGGCCCGAGTCGGCGAACTCCGGGTCGCCGAAACCGATGCGGTACGCGTCGGGGGCGGTGCGGGACAGGATCGCGACCCCGTTGCGCCCCTTCTGCTCCGATTCGGCGAAGACCAGGTGCCAGCCCTCGGCCAGTGCGGGGGCGAGCGCCTTGTCGGTCTGCGCCTGGTCGGCGCGCACCTCCTGCAGGCAGACGATGTCGGCCTCGGTGCCGGCGAGCCACGGCAGCAGGCCGTGCTCCTTCTTGACCGCGGCGCGCACGCCGTTGATGTTCACAGTGCTGATGATCGTGGCCACGGTGGGCAAGGCTAGCGCACCGGGTGTACGGCGGACCGGTGCGTGCTACCGGTCGGAGACCGCCGCGGGGGTGTCCGGGTCGCCGGGTGCGCCGAAGCCTGCGCCCCAGCACTGCACCGATCCGTCGTCCAGCTGTGCACAGCTCTGCTCCCCGCCGGTGGCCACGTGACGGGCGGCGCCGTCCAGCGTGATCGGCCGCGGCACGGTCGCCAGCGTCTCCGCGGTCGCCTCCGTCGCCTCGTCGCCGTCCCCGGCATCGGCTCCGCCGCCGTCCCCCGCGTCGGTCGCGGCCGGCTCCGCACCGGCCCCGGCGTCGCCCCAGCACCACACCGCGTCCTGGTCGTCGAGCGCGCAGGTGCCGAAACCGCCGGCGGCGAGCGCGTCGAAGCGGTGTCCGCCGGCGACCTCGGTCGGCACTCCGGAGGCGGGCAGCTCGCCGGTGCCCAGCTGGCCGAACAGCCCGCCGCCCCAGCACCGGGCCCGCCCCTGGTCGTCGAGCGCGCAGGTGTGTTCGCTGCCGGCTGCGATCGCGGTGATCCGGTCGTCGAGCATCACCCGGGTGGGCGTGTCCCGGTGGTGGTCGGCCCCGGCCAGTCCGTCGCCGAGTCGGCCGTCCGAACCGGCGCCCCAGCACCACACCGCGCCGTGGTCGTCGAGGGCGCACACGTGCTTGGCCCCGGCGGTCAGCGCGACCGCGGAGCGTTCCAGGTCCACCGGCTCGGGGTCGTCACCGACCGCCCAGCACCACACGGTGCCCTGGGCGTCGAGCGCGCAGACCTCGCCCAGGCCCGCCGCCACCGACACCGGTGGGGTGTCCAGGCCGGTGCTGACCGTCCGGCCCCGGTCGCGGTCGTCGTCGGCGGACACCAGGAGGCGGCAGTCGACGGTCTCGTCCTCGGCGCTGACGCACAGCTGGGAGCGCGACAGCGCCACCGAGGTCGCCTGCCCCGCGGTGTCGACCGTCCATCCCCGACCCTCGTCCGCATCGGCGCAGCGGACCCCACCGTCGTCGATCCAGCAGGCCACGGCCGGGCCCACCGCCAGTTGCGGGCCGTGCCCGACGACCGCGTCATCGGAGTCCGAACGCCACCACACCACGGCGGCCACGATCAGCACGATCGCCACCAGCGCGGCGATCGTCACCGGGATCCACTGTCGTCCCCACCAGCGTTCCTGCGACTCGGGCGTGGGCGCGGCCTCGTCGGCGCCGCCGCGCCGATCGGCGAATCTGCTCCAGGCCTCCTGTGCGGCGGGGTCCGCGGCGTCACCGTGTCCGGCGGCGCGGCCCTCGGGTGGGGTGTCCATGTCCGTGACTGTAATCCCCCCGCCCGGCTCGGGCGCGCGATGCCGCGCCTGCCCCCCTCTCCGGACGCCGGGAGTGTTCTATGGCTAAGATCGGCCCCAGGTCATGAGTACCAGCGTCAAGCCCCGGCTCGCTGGTCGGCAACCCTCCAACCGCGGTGGGGTGCCCCGGGTGATGACCGGGTTCGATCGCACCGGCGCAGCACCGCGACCGGTACGGGACGACAAGCGCGGGCCCGCTGGGGCGGGCCCACACGAGCTGGGCGAGGCCCCGACGGAGGTTCACGATGTGTCGCGACTGTTGATCCGACCCGCACCTGCCTTCCGTCCCTTCATCCTTCTGGTTCCTCATCGCCGGTCCGCACCCCGACTGCGGGGATCGCCGGGGCGGTGAGCACATCCGGGCGCGCGCCCACCCCTCCCACACGACACAGGAGCACTTCGATGACCGAGAACGATCCCACCGCGAACTGGTCCTTCGAGACCAAGCAGATCCACGTCGGCCAGTCCCCGGACGCGGCCACCAAGGCCCGGGCCCTGCCGATCTACCAGACCACCTCGTACACCTTCGACTCCACCGAGCACGCCGAGGCGCTGTTCTCGCTGGCCGAGCCGGGCAACATCTACACCCGGATCATGAACCCCACGGTCGACGCGGTCGAGCAGCGCATCGCCGCGCTCGAGGGCGGTGTCGCGGCGCTGCTGTTGGCCTCGGGCCAGTCGGCGACCACCTTCGCGATCCTGAACATCGTCGAGGCCGGCGACCACATCGTGTCGAGCCCGCGGCTGTACGGCGGGACGTACAACCTGTTCCACTACACCCTGGCCAAGCTGGGCGTCGAGGTGTCCTTCGTCGCCGATCCGGACGACCCGGAGTCCTGGCGCGCCGAGGTCCGCCCGAACACCAAGGCGCTGTTCGGCGAGACCATCGGCAACCCGCGCGGCGACGTGCTCGACCTCGAGGGCATCTCTGCGGTCGCCAAGGACGCCGGGGTGCCGCTGATCGTGGACAACACGGTCGCCACCCCGTACCTGATCAACCCGATCGCCCACGGCGCGAACATCGTCGTGCACTCGGCCACCAAGTACATCGGCGGACACGGCAACTCGATCGCCGGTGTGCTGGTCGACGGCGGCAACTTCGACTGGACGGTCACCGACGCCGACGGCAAGGCCCGCTTCCCCGGGTTCACCGAGCCGGACCAGAGCTACCACGGCGTCCGGTTCGCCGACCTGGGTGCGCCGGCCTTCGCGCTCAAGGCGCGCGTGCAGCTGCTGCGCGACGTCGGCGCCGCGCCCTCGCCGTTCAACGCCTTCCTCATCGCGCAGGGCCTGGAGACCCTCAGCCTGCGCATGGAGCGGCACGTCGCCAACGCGCAGAAGGTCGCCGAGTTCCTCGCCGGCCACGCCCAGGTCGAGGCCGTCTCCTACGCCGGGCTGCCCTCGTCGCCGTGGCACGAGCGCGGCAAGGCGCTGGCCCCGCGCGGCACCGGCGCGGTGCTGACCTTCGACATCGCGGGCGGGGAGAAGGCGGCGCGCGCGTTCATCGACGCGCTGACCCTGCACAGCCACGTCGCCAACATCGGCGATGTGCGCTCGCTGGTCATCCACTCCTGGTCGACCACCCACCAGCAGCTGGCCGACGAGGAGAAGCTGGCCGCCGGCACCAAGCCGGGCCAGGTGCGTCTGGCCGTCGGCCTGGAGGGCATCGACGACATCATCGCCGACCTGGAGGTCGGCTTCGCGGCGGCGAAGTGACGCTCAGTCCGCTACGCGCTCCCCGTCCGTCGGCGCTGCCGGCGGACGGGGAGCTCGGCCACGTCCGCATCGGCGCGCTCCCGCTCGAGGACGGGACCGAACTGGCGGACGTGACCATCGCGTTCAAGTCCTGGGGCACGCTGTCGCCGGCCCGCGACAACGTGGTCCTGGCACTGCACGCGCTGACCGGTGACGCACACGCCGCCGGGACGGCCGATGAGCACAATCCGGCCCCGGGCTGGTGGGACGGGCTGATCGGCCCCGGTCTGGCCCTGGACACCGACCGCTGGTGCGTGATCGCCACCAACGTCGTCGGCGGCTGCGGCGGCAGCACCGGACCGGCCTCACCGGCCCCCGACGGACGGGCCTGGGGCTCCCGGTTCCCGATGATCACCGTGCGCGACCAGGTCCGCGCCGAACGGATGGCGCTGGCCGCGCTCGGCATCGAGTCGGTGGCCGCGGTGATGGGCGGATCGATGGGCGGGGCGCGCGCCCTGGAGTGGGCGCTGACCCACCCCGACGAGGTCGGCGCGGCACTGGTGGTGGCCGTGGGCGCCCGGGCCACCGCCGACCAGATCGGCACCCAGACCGCACAGATCCAGGTGGTCACCGCCGATCCGCACTGGCAGGGCGGGGACTATCACCACTCGGGCCGCGCCCCCGAGGCCGGACTGGGTCTGGCCCGGCGTTTCGCGCACCTGACCTACCGCTCGGAGAGCGAACTGGACCACCGCTTCGCCAACCTGCCGCAGGACGGGGAGGATCCGCGCACCGGCGGGCGCTACGCGGTGCAGAGCTATCTGGACCATCAGGCCGGGAAGCTGATGCGCCGGTTCGACGCCGGCAGCTACGTGGTGCTCACCGAATCGCTCAACCGGCACGACGTCGGGGCGGGCCGCGGCGGGGTCGAGGCGGCCCTGGCCGCGTGCACGGTGCCCACGATCGTCGCCGGCTTCACCTCCGACCGGCTGTATCCGGTGCGACTGCAGGAGGAACTGGCCGCCTCCCTGGGCGACTGCCGGGCCCTGCACATCATCGACAGCCGGGACGGCCACGACGCGTTCCTCACCGAGTTCGACCACGTCGCCGCGCTGATCACCGAGACCCTCGACCTGGTGCCCGCGCGCGACTGACCGCCCCGGGGCTTCAGCCGTTCCGCGGACCGTGGCGTCGGGGCCGGGTCAGTCGGTGCCCAGCGGGGCGATCGACACGCCCAGCCAGATGATCAGACCGCCGAGCGTGGCGAGGGTGGCGACGTCGAATCCGCGGCTGCGCACCGCGAGCACCCCCACCCGGTCCTCGGTCATGACCAGGCGGATCACCGCGGCCACGACCGTGACGATGCCGAACACCACCGTGCCGCGGCGCCACCGGTCCAGGGCCACCAGCAGCACGGCGGCGACCAGCCCCGTGCCGATCAGGATCAGCGGCAGATGGATCGTGTAGAGCCGCTGCCACAGCGTGGTCACCGGGCCCCGGTACTGCGGGATCCGGGTGGGTACGGCCCGGCCGTCCGGGTCCTCGTCCGCCCAGGGGCGCGGCTGAGTCATTGCTGTCCGGCCCGCCTGGTCACCGGTCGACGCCGGCCAGCTGTTCGGCGCGCTCGACGACGTTGTGCAGCAGGAAGGCGCGCGTGAGCGGGCCGACTCCGCCCGGGTTGGGCGAGAGGAAACCGGCGACCTCGGCCACGGCCGGATCGACGTCCCCGCGCAGCTTGCCGTCCCCGTCGCGGCTGACGCCCACGTCGAGCACGGCCGCACCGGGCTGGACCATGTCTGCGGTGATCAGCCCGCCCACACCGGCGGCGGCGACCACGATGTCGGCCCGGCGCACCTCGGCGGCCAGATCCCTGGTGCCGGTGTGGCACAGGGTCACGGTCGCGTTCTCGCTGCGCCGGGTCAGCAGCAGGCCGATGGGCCGACCGATGGTCACCCCGCGGCCGACCACCGTCACCCGCGCACCGTCGATCGGCACGTCGTATCGGCGCAGCAGGTGCACCACCCCGCGCGGGGTGCACGGCAGGGTCGCCTCCTTGCCCAGCACGAGCCGGCCGAGGTTGACCGGATGCAGACCGTCGGCGTCCTTGTCCGGATCGATCCGCTCGAGTGCGGCGTTCTCGTCGAGGTGTCCCGGCAGCGGGAGCTGGACGATGTAGCCGGTGCACGCCGGATCGGCGTTGAGCTCGTCGATGACCGCGTTCAGCTCGTCCTGCGTGGTCTCGGCGGGCAGGTCGCGGCGGATCGAGGCGATGCCGACCTTCTGGCAGTCGCTGTGCTTGCCGCGCACATAGGACGCCGAGCCGGGGTCGTCACCGACCAGGACGGTGCCCAGTCCGGGGGTGATGCCGCGGGCGCGCAGTGCGTCCACCCCGGCCTTGAGGTCGACGAAGATTTCGTCGCGGGTCGCCTTACCGTCGAGGATCGTCGCAGTCACGACTCCCATTGTGTCAGGCGCGTGCGCGCCCGGGTACGCGGGCGGGCAGACTGACCGATCGTGTTCCACCTCGTCTTCCACCGGCCCCTGATCCCGCCGAACACCGGCAACGCCATCCGCATGGTCGCCGGCACCGGCGCCCACCTGCACCTGGTGGGCCCGCTCGGCTTCGACCTGAGCGAGAAACACCTGCGCCGGGCGGGCCTGGACTATCACGACCTCGCCCAGGTCACCGTGCACGAGGACCTGGGTGCGCTCTGGGCCGCGCTCGGAAAGGTGCGGGTGTTCGCCTTCACCACCGACGCGACCACCGGCTTCGGGGAGATCGCCTACGCACCCGGGGACGTGCTGCTGTTCGGTTCGGAGACCACCGGGCTGCCGGCCGAGGTGGTCGCCGACCGGCGCATCACCGCCACCGTGCGCATCCCGATGCTGCCCGGGCGCCGGTCGATGAACCTGTCGAACTCCGCGGCGGTCGCCTGCTACGAGGCCTGGCGGCAGCACGGATACGCCGGCGGCCACTGACCTGGGGGTACCCCGCGGTACCGTTGTGCCGACTTGACGGATCATTGGGTTTACACAACAGTTCGTCATATGCCCCCACCGCGTCGACGTCGCCCCCTGCACAACAGGGTCGCCGTTCTGCGTGCCGAACAGCGGATGAGCCGCGCCGAACTGGCGGCGCTGGTGTCGGTCAACCCGCAGACCATCGGCGCCCTCGAGCGCGGCGATCACTATCCGAGCCTGGATCTGGCGATGGCCGTGTGCGAGGTGTTCGCACTGCCGGTGGAGGCGGTGTTCTCCCGGACCGAGTTCGCCCCCCTGTCCGCCCGGGTCTACGGCACCGCCGCGGCCCCCACCGACGACGAGGCTCCGCGATGACCCCCGCACACCTCTACGACCGCCTGCAGCACCGGCGCACCGAGCGCTATCTCAAGCGCGCTTGGCGGCACCGCCACCGCTTCCCGCGCTGGCGCAGCCGCGCCCGGCGCCGGGTGCTGGTGCTGGTGCTCGGCGCACTGATGACGGCCCTGATCGGCGCGTCGCTGTGGACCTACACCGACGCACCGGCCGCCTACACCCTGGTGCTGGTGCTGATCCTGGGGTTCCTGGCGCTGTGGACGATGCTGCAGATCGTCTCCGCCCGCGGCGACGCCCCGCGTGATGCACTCGACGAATACGAACTCGCCCTGCGCGACCGCGCCCGCTCGGTCGGACTGACCGTCACCCAGTGCGCGGCCTTCGTCCCGGCCGTCGCGCTGATGGTGCTCGGCCAGGCCGATTCCCTGCCCACCCGACTGGCCTACACCGGCGGCCTGCTGGTGATCGTCGCGCTGGTCATCGGCTCGGTCACCCCGACGGTGATCCTGGCCTGGACCCGCCCCGACCCCGATGTCGACCCCGACCTGGAGGACCTGTGACCACCCCTGCCCCGGCCGCGACCGGCCCCCTGCACGTGCAGGGCCTGTCGAAGTCCTACGGCGACCTGCGCGCCCTCACCGATGTGACCTTCTCCGTCGCCCCCGGCGAGATCTTCGGTTTCGTCGGCTCCAACGGCGCCGGCAAGACCACCACGATGCGCATCGTGCTCGGCGTGCTGGCCGCCGACGCCGGCCGGGTGACCGTCGGCGACCGCCCGCTCGACGCGCAGCTGCGCCGGCGCATCGGCTACATGCCCGAAGAACGCGGCCTGTATCCGAAGATGAAGGTCGGCGAGCAGCTGACCTATCTGGCCCGCCTGCACGGACTGCCCGCCGCCGAGGCGGACGCCGCGGTGGCGCGCTGGACCGACCGGCTCGGCATCGCCGAACGCACCGGCGACACCGTCGATGCGCTCAGCCTGGGCAACCAGCAGCGGGTGCAGCTCGCCGCCGCCCTGGTGCACGATCCGGCCGTGCTGGTGCTCGACGAACCGTTCTCGGGCCTGGATCCGGTGGCCGTGGACGTGATGAGCCAGGTGCTGCGCGACAAGGCCGCCGAGGGCGTGCCGGTGATCTTCTCCAGCCACCAACTCGAACTGGTCGAGCAGCTGTGTCACCGGGTGGGGATCATCGTCGGCGGCGCGATGCGCACCGTGGGCACCGTGGACGCGTTGCGCGATCAGGGACCGACCCGGCTCGAGATCGACGCCCCGGCCGCGGCCCCCGGCTGGGCCGATCGACTGCCCGGGGTCACGGTGCTCGGCCACACCGCCGGCCGCACCGTCGTCGAACTGGCCCCCGACGCGGACGACCAGCAGGTGCTCGCCGCCGCGCTGGCCACCGGGCCCGTCCACGGGTTCACCCAGCGCCGCCCGAGCCTGACCGAACTGTTCCGAGAGGTCGTGACCGCATGAACGCCCACCGTCCCACCACCTTCACCACGGTCCGGCTCATCGCCGCCCGGGAGCTGCGCGCGCAGACCCACAAGAAGAGCTTCGTGATCTCCAACGCGCTGATCCTGCTGCTGATCGTCGGCGCGATCGTCGGCTTCTCGCTGCTGTCGGGCTCCGACGACGAGGACTACACGATCGGACTGGTCGGCGACCAGGAGTTGTCGACCTCGCTGATCGACACCGCCGCAGGACTCGATCTGTCCGTCGAGATCGACCCGCTCGGCGACCGCGCCGCAGCCCGGACCGCGGTCGAGGGCGGCGATGTGGACGCGGCCGTGCTGCCCGATACCGACACCGGCCGCGGGGCGGTGACAGTGCTGGCCGACGACACCCTGCCCGCCGACCTGCACGCCGCGATCTCGGCGACCGTGCAGTCGGCCGCGCACACCGCGGCGCTCGCCGAGGCCGGCGTCGATCCCGCGCAGATCGCCGCCGAGGTGGCCGCCGCGACGGTGACCGTGGAGACGCTCGAGCCGGACGATCCGGAGGCCGGGGAGCGCAGCGCACTCGCCCTGACGGTGATCGTGCTGATGTACATGCAGATCATGGTCTTCGGCATCGCCGTGGCCATGGGCGTGGTCGAGGAGAAGTCCAGTCGGGTGGTCGAGCTGCTGTTGTCGACCGTGCGGCCGCTGCAGCTGCTGTGGGGCAAGATCCTCGGCATCGGCCTGGCCGGGCTCGCCCAGCTCACCGCCTATGCGGTGGTGGGGGTGGCGACCGGACTGGCCACCGGGGTGCTCACCCTGACCGGCACCGCGCTGGGGGTGCTGGCGATGACGCTCGGCTGGTTCGTGCTCGGCTTCACCCTGTTCGCCGCGCTCTACGCCGCGGCCGGATCGATGGTCTCGCGCCAGGAGGACGTCAACTCGATCACGATGCCGCTGACCATGCTGGTGATCGCGATGTTCGTCGCCGCGATGTTCGTCATCGACGAACCCGACGGCACCGCGGCCCGCGTACTCGGCTGGATCCCGCCGACCTCGACGACCGTGATGCCGCTGCGGGTGGCCGCCGGTGTCGCCGATCCGGTGCAGATCGGCGGATCGATCGCGGTGATGGTGCTCGCGATCGCCGGGGTGACCGTGGTGGCCGCCCGCATCTATCAGCGGTCGGTGCTGCAGGTGGGCCGGCCCCTGCGCTGGCGCGAGGCGCTCGGCGCCGCGCGGCAGGGCTAGACGGCCGACCGGCTCTCGGCCCCGTCGAGGGCCGGTCGCCCGCCGCGCCCGCCCTGAGACTGGCGGTGCCGCTGCTGGTAGACGCTCGGCGACACCCCGTAGCGGGCCTGGAAGTTGTTGCGCAGCGTCGCCGCGTTGGCGAAGCCGACCGCGGCCGCCACATCGACCACCGACATCGTCGGATCGGCGGTCAGATGCTCCTGGGCCGCCTGCACCCGCCGCTGGGTGATCATCTCGGTGATCGACAGCTCGGCACCGTCGAAGTACCGGTAGAGCTGGCGACGACTGATGTTGAGCAGATCCGCCAGCGAGGTCGCGGTCAGGCTGGTCTGCGCGTAGTACCGGTCGATCAGTTCGCGGGTGGCCTCCCGGATGTACAGGCCGCGGTCCTGCGAGCCGATCGGTCCGCCGCGCAGCTGGGAGACCATCGACATCACCAGATCGAGCACCGCGTACTCGTCGATCCGCGGGTTCGGGGTGACCGGCGCGCTGATCGTCTCGGTGACGAACCGGGTCAGAAACGCCGTCGCCGACCGGGTCAGCGTGGTGTCCGGCAACACGGGTGAGGGCATGCGCAGCAGCGCCTCACCCTGGCGCCCCAGCAGCGACAGCGGCATGGCCACACCCAGCGGATCGGAGATCTGCACGGTGGTGCGCGCATGGGCGCGAGCGCTGGTGAGCACCACGAGTTGGCGCGGGCCGTACCGGTATTCGGTCCCGTCGTAGTCGATGGTGGTCGGGCCGGGCAGGCTCGACAGTCCGACGAACACCATCGGTTCGCGGCTGACCCCGTAGGTCATCCGGACCGGGGTGTGCAGCATCGCGAACGCGGAGATGTTCACCAGCCGGCGCGCATAGGCGCGGATCTCGAAGTCCTCCGGCTCCGGCGCCGTGACCTGATCGGCGGAGATCCCGTCGCACAGTCGGCGCAGACCCGTCGCCCCCGACGCGTGCAGACTCCGCATCGACGAGCCCAGCGGCTCGCCTGCACGTCCGAGGCTCGCTTCCCAGGATTCGACAAGACCTCTCGGCAGTCCCTGCACGACGGCCTCCCCCTGCATCGGTCGGCGGCGCGCTGGCCGCCTTCAGTGACATCTACCGGCGGCAGAGAGCGGAAGGAGAGTCACCTCGCCGCTGCCACCGCACACAGGATATCACCCCCCGACCTCACCCCCCATCGGTCGACGGTCACCCCGGGTCAGTCGATCAGACCTCGTCCGCGCGCGGTGGCCAGCGCCTCAGCGCGCGAACCGGCGCCGAACTTGCGATAGATGTGCCGCACATGGGTGCGCACGGTGTTGATCGACACCCCCAGCGACTCGGCCGCCTCCCGCCGGCTCAGACCGGTGGCCAGGTGCTCGAGCACCACCTGTTCGGCCGGGGTCAGCCGCGGGCTGACCCCGCGGTTGTCGACCACGATCGACTCTAAGATCCGGTCGATGAAGTCCCGACTCTGCTCTGATTCGGCCGGCACCGCGGCCAGGATCGCCGCGACATCGGCGGCATGGTCGAGGAAGGGCATGACCAGCGTCTCGTACTCGGCCAGCTCCAACGCCCGGGCCATCGCCGGCCACACCTGCGCGGCCTCTCCCCCGCGATGGGCCAGCACCGCGCGCAGCATCCACAGTCGCACCCGGGTCAGCCGGATCATGCCGGACTCGGGGGCGTCGATCCCGCGCAGCGCGGCGGTCGCCTCGTCGATCCGGTCCTCGGCCAACGAGATCATCACCGACGACACCGCGACCTCGGGCAGATCGCCGTAGTGCCGGCCCGCCTGCGCCACGATGTCCGCGGCCGTCAACGTCCGCCGGGCCGACAGCAGCATCGCGACCACGCTCGGCAGCAGCCGCAGCGCGGTGCCGGCCCGATCGATGCGGATGAGCTGTTCGAACGAGCGCGCCAGCTCCACCGCCTGCGCCGAGGTCGGCCGGTCGTCCGCGCGGGCCCGCACCAGCTGATAGATGACCGTGGTGTGCGGCCCGGTCCGGCGCACCCCGGCCAGGTCGTCCCACTCGGTCGCGGTCGCGTTGCGCAGCACACCGAGCTCCAGCGAATCCGCATCCGGATACTGCCCGGTCAGGATCCGCCCCATCGCCGCGGTGGCCGCGGCCTGGACCGCCATGGCATCGGTCAACAGTTCGTGATCGGCGGCGAAGTTCAAGGCCGTGACGGATCGGCTCGTCATCAGCTCGTTGTCGCCGGAGTAGCCGGCCACCGTCGACAGGATCGTGGTGGCCATGAGCTTCAGCGTGGCCTCCGTGCCCATCTCCGCGAGCGTCATGGCCTGCAGGATCATCGACTCGGCCTCCACCGGCCGCCCGGCGAACAGCTCGGCCACGCCGGTCTGCAGCGACAGGTAGGAGTCGGTCTCGGGCACCCCGGTGCGGGGATGCTCGCGCAGCACCTCCACCCAGCGGGGATCGACCTCGGTGCCGATGATCTGTCCGCACTGCACCCGCAGCGCCGACTCCAGGGCCAGATCGAGCGCGGGCTCCTCGCCCTCGGGCTCGGGCACGCTCAGATGTGCCAGGGCCGCGTGCGGCGCCCGGCCGCGCAGCGCATCGACCGCACGGATCAGCCGCACCCCGCGCACCGGCCGGCCCGCCAGCGCGGACAGCAGTCGGTCCAGATGCCCGAGCCGCGCCAACCGCACACCGTCCCGCAGCAGGAAGGCGCTCGCGGCCTGATCGTCGGCGTGCGCGTTCTCCCACCGCGTCCAGGCCTGCGCGTCCCGGTCGGCCGCAGCGGTACCGGTCCGGGGGTAGGCGTCGGGATCCGGATCCGCGAGCAGGTCGGCGGCCGCCTCGGCGACCGCAGCCGGATAGTGGTACCGCAGTTCCTGTCCTTCGGGCAGGGTGCGGCGCATCGGGATCTCGGCGGCGGTCAGTCCGCTCATCCCGGCCGCGAAGTCCACGCCCGGCATGCGTGCCCGCGCCTCGTCCGCGGTGATCCCGCCGTCGCGCAGTGTGCCGAGCAGGAAGGACTGCAGTGCGTCGGACAGGCCGACCACCCGCTCCGCGGCAGACGGGGGCCTGCTGCCGGGACGGCTCTGCGCGCTCGACGGAAACGGCACAGTCCTCCCCCACCTCTCTGGCACGAAGACGACGCTTTGACCGTCACAGCTTACGATCAATCCCGGTCCGGCGCGCGTTGGAGAGAGCCTCGTCACCGGAAGTCTCGAGACGGTACCGCCCCCGCCAGATCGAGGGCGTCGAGGCGGTCCGCGCCGAGGCTGACCGCCCCTTCGGCGTTTCGAACCCGGCCGCGCACCACGAGCGCGGTCGCGGTGTGCGCCAGGCGCTGATAGCGGCGCCACAGTCCCGGAGTGCACACCACGTTGACCATCCCGGTCTCGTCCTCCAGGTTCAGGAAGGTCACCCCGCCGGCGGTGCGGGGCCGCTGACGATGGGTCACCGCCCCGGCCACCGACACCCGCGCACCGTCGGCGACCTCGCACAGCCGCGCGGCCGGCACCACACCGGCCGCGTCGAGTCGGGTGCGGAGGAACTGCACCGGATGCGCATCGGGCGAGACCCCGGTGGCCCACACGTCCGCGGCCACCAGTTCCAGCCGGCTCATCCCGGGCAGCGCGGCCGGGGTCGGCACCTGCGTACCGATGCCGGGGAGCCGGTCGGGCCGTTCCTGCGCGGCCGCCCCGGCCTGCCACAGCGCGGCCCGACGGTCGAGTCCGAAGCAGGCCAGCGCCCCGGCGGTGGCCAATGATTCGGCCTGCGCCGCGGTCAGCCGCACCCGGGAGGTCAGGTCGGTCACCGAGGCGAAGGGCCCGCCGCTCTCGCGCGCGGCGACGATCCGTTCGGCCGCCTGCGCGCCCAGCCCCCGCACCGCCGCCAGGCCGAGCCGGACCTCGGTGCCGCCGGCGGTCAGGGTGGCCTCCACCTCGGCGGTCTGCACGTCCGCGTGGTGCACGGTGACCCCGTGTCGGCGCGCATCGGCGACCAGCGACTGGGGTGAGTAGAAGCCCATCGGTTGGGCGCCGAGCAGGGCGGCGCAGAACACGGCCGGGTGGTGACGTTTGAACCAGGCGGAGTAGAACACCAGGGCGGCGAAGCTCTGCGCGTGGCTCTCCGGGAATCCGTAGTTGGCGAAGGCCTGGAGTTTCTCGTAGATCCGGTCGGCGACCTCACCGGTGATGCCGTGCCGGTCGGCCATGCCCGCGTACAACCGCGCGCGCAGCCGCGCCATCGCCTCCGGGGACCTCTTGGCCCCCATCGCCCGGCGCAGCCGATCCGCCTCGGCCGCACTGAAACCGGCCACGTCCACGGCCAGCTCCATCAGCTGCTCCTGGAACAGCGGGATACCCAGGGTCTTGGCCAGCGCCCGCTCCATCGACGGGTGCAGATAGGTCACCGGTTCGGCACCGTTGCGGCGCCGGATGTAGGGGTGCACCGAGCCGCCCTGAATCGGTCCGGGCCGGATGAGCGCGACCTGCACCACCAGGTCGAAGAAGGTGCGTGGCCGCAGCCGCGGGGAGGTCGCCATCTGCGCGCGCGATTCGACCTGGAACACCCCGACGGTGTCGGCGCGGGCGATCATCTCGTACACGGCCGCATCGGTCAGGTCGATGCGCGCCAGATCCACCTCGATCCCCTTGTGCACGCGCATCAGGTCGATCGCCCGCCGCAGCGCCGAGAGCATGCCGAGTCCGAGCAGGTCGAACTTGACCAGTCCCACCGCGGCGCAGTCGTCCTTGTCCCACTGCAGCACCGTGCGCCCGGCCATCCGGGCCCACTCCACCGGCACCACGTCGGCCACCGGTCGGTCGCACACCACCATGCCGCCGGAGTGGATGCCCAGATGTCGCGGCCGGCCGACGAAACGGGCCGCCAACTCCAGCACCGGCCCCGGGATCCCGGTCTGCGCCGAGGTCTCGGCGACCTGCTGCGCGTCCGCGCCGACCGCGGGCAGGTCGACCCCGCGCATGCTCCGTGACCAGTCGTCCTGGCGCCCGGGCGGGAACCCCAGGGCCTTGGCGGCGTCGCGCACCGCCGACCGCGGCCGGTAGGTGATCACGTTGGCCACCTGCGCGGCACGCTCCCGGCCGTAACGGCCGTAGACGTACTGGATGACCTCTTCGCGCCGCTCGGACTCGATGTCGATGTCGATGTCGGGCGGCCCGTCGCGTTCGGGCGAGAGGAACCGTTCGAACAGCAGCCCCGCGGCCACGGCGTCGACCGCGGTGACCCCGAGCGCGAAGCAGACCGCGGAGTTGGCGGCCGAGCCGCGCCCCTGGCACAGGATGGACTCCCGCCGACAGAACTCGACGATGTCGTGGACGATCAGGAAGTACCCGGCGAAACCGAGGGCGTCGATCACCGCGAGCTCGTGGGCGATCTGGTCGGCGGCGCGTGCGGCCACCGGGGATCCGGCGTATCGCCGATCCGCCCCGCGCCGGACCAGTTCGGTCAGCCAGCTGTGCTCGGTGTGCCCGCCCGGCACGTCGAACGGCGGCAGCTCCGGGGCGATCAGGTCCAGTCGGAAGGCGCACTCGCGCCCCAGTTCGGCCGCATGCGCCACCGCGTCGCGGTGCCGGGGGAACAGGGCGGCCATCTCCGCCCCGGAGCGCAGGTGCCCACCGGCGGGCGGCAGCCAGCCGGCCGCCGCGTCCAGGTCGCGCCGGGCCCGCACTGCGGCCATCGCATCGGCCAGCCGACGATCGGCCGGCGCGGCGAAATGCGCACCGGTGGTCGCCACCGTCCGCAGCCGGTGTTCGTCGGCCAGCGCGGCGAGCGCCGCGATGCGTTCGTCGTCCCCGGGGTCGGCGGTGCGGGTCAGCTCGACGGTCACCCGGCCGCGGCCGAACAGCTCGATCAGTTCACCCAGCGCGGCACCGGCGGCCGCCCGCCCGGCCGCAGGATCGGCCGCCGCGGACAGTGCGCGCCGCACATGGCCCTTGCGGCAGCCGGTGAGGATCTGCCAATGTCCGCCCGCCTGCTCGGCCAGTCGGTGCAGGTCGAACCGGGGCCGGCCCTTCTGCCCGCCCGCCAGGTGCGCCTCGGCGATCGCCCGAGACAACCGCCGATACCCTTCGGGGCCGCGGGCGAGCACCAGCAGATGCGCAGCATGTGGATCCGGCCCGGCCCCCTGACCCGCCCGCGGCTGCCGGATCCCGTCGGGTCCGGCCGGCAGGCTCAGTTCGGCGCCGAAGACGGTGGCGAGCCGATGCTCGGCGGCCGCCTCGGCGAAACGGACCGCGCCGTAGAGCCCGTCGTGATCGGTCACCGCCATCGTCTCGAGGCCCAGCCGTGCCGCTTCGGCCACCAGGTCCTCCGGATCGCTGGCCCCGTCGAGGAAGCTGAACGAGGAGTGTGCGTGCAGTTCGGCATAGGGCACGGTCGGCCCCGCCGGGCGGGACCGGCCAGGGCTGCGCGGCACCGGCGGGACCTGCGCGCACCCCGGCCCCGCCGGACGATCGGACAGGACGCGTTCGAGGTCCGACCACTGCTGCAGCCCGCCGTCCCAGCCCATCGCACACCTCCTGACCGCGGTGCCCCACCCCACACCGGAATAGAACACCAGTTCGATACAGATAGGCTAGCGCCGCTTACCGACAGCCCGCCATCGCGTGACGACGAAGGGGGCCTCATGGCCTGGGACATGGCAGTGGTCTCGGCGTTCGTCCGTGCCGCACGCAAGCCGACCTACACCGACGCCGCACGGTTCCGCGCGCATCTGGAGGCGCCCAAGCCGGACGGCGCTCCCCCGCTCCGGTTACGCAGGCGCCACCGGGTGCAGATCCGCGAGATCGACGGTTTCCGCTGCGTCACCGTCACCCCGCGCGGCGGCGCGGCCGACGGCCCGGTCGTGCTCTATCTGCACGGCGGGGCCTACGTCAGTCCCATCGCCCGGCAGCACTGGGCGCTGATCTCCCGGCTGGCAGGCGCCGGCGCCGCCGTGCACGTGCCGCTCTACGGCCGCGCCCCGCAGCACACCTACCGCGAGACCTACCGGCTGCTCGACGCCGTCTACGCCGACCTGGCCCCGCACGCCGATCGACTGACGGTGATGGGTGATTCGGCCGGCGGCGGACTCGCCCTCGGCCTGGCCCAGGTGCTGCGCGACACCGGCCGACAGATGCCGCGCGCGCTGACCCTGATCGCACCCTGGGTGGATGTGACCTGCAGCAATCCGGGCATCGCCGCGATCGCGCCGCATGATCCGTGGCTGTCGACCGTGGGCGCGACGATCGCCGGGCAGGCCTGGGCCGGCGGCGACGATCTGACCGATCCGCGGCTCAGCCCGGTGTTCGGCTCGATGGCCGGGCTGCCGCCGATCGACCTGTATTACGGCGATCGTGACATCACCTTCGCCGACGCCGACCTGATCGCCCGGCCTGCCCGCGCGGCCGGGGTGGCGGTGGATCTGACCGTGGCACCGGGCGCCTG
>Ga0079226_10001257_pt1 | contig 19358 bp, 15 predicted proteins | sample Poulit2014_FD_76345 | JGI IMG/M metagenome (GOLD analysis project Ga0079226, IMG submission 76345) | Agricultural soil microbial communities from Georgia to study Nitrogen management - Poultry litter 2014 | ecosystem: Environmental > Terrestrial > Soil > Agricultural land | place: USA: Georgia... | reverse complement strand
TACTTTGATCACTTTCACGGTTGCTTTTTCTCCCGGTAAACCGTACGGGACAAATATCGGATATCCATCGACCTTTCCGACTCCGCTTCCTTCCGACGTTAAATCTTCAAACGTTAGTGTGATCGTTTGATTCTTTTTTACTGGAGGTTTCCTTTTTGTCATGATGATAACTCTTTCCTTTATGTAAAATTCTTTAAATATTTCTTTTGTATTATACGTTTTATAACTTCTGCTATGCTCATTTTAACATAAGTATTATCCTTGCCCTATGCTGAAGGACCCGATAAAGAAAATAGCAACAAAAAAATAGATCCATTTCGATCTATTTCGTATTTTCTGTCTGAAATATGATTAGGAATGATTAACATTTTTCCTCTCTAAATGTTTTATTAACTCCTCACTATTACATACGACACCGAATGTTTGTCGACAATTTTCTAAAGTCATTTCGTGAAATTCTCTCCCATACGAAGATGCACAGCAATCTTCTACAATGACGACATGATAATCTTTAGAATAAGCTTCTCTTGCAGTAGCTTCTACGCAAATATTTGTTGCAGTTCCAGTACATATGACAGTTTTTATTCCAAAGTTTCTTAACATTGTATCCAAATTTGTTCCGGTAAATGAATTATAGCGATGTTTATCAATTACTATTTCATTTGGAAGCGGTTTAATTTTATAAAATTCAGCCCCCCAAGTTCCGAAAATACAATAGTTCTGAGGTAAATGATTTCGTTCATGACGCAAACGAATTGTGTCTGACAAATAAACATCATCATAAATCGCTTTTATAAAAAATATTGGGACACCTACTTTTCTGCTCGCTTCAATCAATTTTTCCAGCCTAGATACCATTTCTTGAATAGGCTTCATATCTCGACCAAGCCTGCCAAAAAAACCATCATCTGCACAAAAATCATTTTGAATATCCATCACAAGCAAAGCCGCTGATTTGGGAGTAACTTTATCGACTAAATTATTTAACATTAAGTAACTCACTCCTTTATTGTATGATTTAGTCTGCGCTTTCTTTTAATCTATTATTTTACAGAACTATCTGATACAAACCCTTCTGGTTGAGAGAAAGTGGAATGATCATCGTCACGTTTCCACAATTCAAAATAACTTTTAACATGTTCATCTGAAAATGGTTTTGTAAATTTACTAACAATGTAAACAGTAAGAAACGTAATGATATTACTAGATACCCAAGGCATAAATCCTAACGTTAAACTAGAAGGTAAAATGTTTGCTAGTAACCCAATCATTACGACTAAACCAACAACCCCACCTGCAACAGCTCCAGCTTTTGTTGTTCCTTTCCAAAACAAACCACAAAGAATAACCGGTAATAACGCTAAAATTCCTTGGATAGAAAATGTACCAATCCAAACGACTAGACTAGGTGGATTCATTGCAATAAGTCCAGCTACTAAAGCAAACACAACTAAGGAAATTCTTCCTACTAATGTTTGATGTGCTTGAGAAGCATTTGGATGAACATGTTTCTTATAAATATCACGGGTGAAAATGGCACTAACCGCCAATAATTGAGAAGAAGCTGTTGACATTAATGCAGAAATTACTCCAATTAATACAAAAGATGCAATATACGGATTAAAAAGATGCATTGCAAGAATCGGTAATACTTGGTCTGTATTATCAACGTTCGGTAATATTGTTACTGCAAAAACACCAACGGTTACCGCTGAAAATAATAAGAGAATAGATGCAATTGGAACCCATACTGCCTGAGCTTTAAAGGCGTTCGTATCTTTACTCATATATAGTCTAGTAAATGCTTGCGGCCAAATTAAACCACCGATTGTACATAATAATCCATAACTTATCGCATATTTAAACGTCCAAACACCATTGGGACCAGGCATTGTTAATAGTTCAAGAGAATTTAATTTTGAAAGCTCATTTTCAACATTACTAAATCCTACACTTCTTAAAATAAGAATTAACGCTGTAACAACTGCTGTAATCATAATAAATGCTTGGATCGTATCATTCCATGCAACAGCTCGAAGTCCTCCAAAAAGCGTGTATAACACAATGATTGCTAACATAATCCACATTGCTTGAATATATGTTACAGCTCCACCTGTTGCAATTTGGATCGTAACTCCACCCCCAATGATTTGCAACCCGATAAAAGGTGCTAAAAATCCTAATGCACTTATCCAATATAATATTCCTACTGTGTTTGATTGAAACCGATGGCTTAAAAAATCGGATACTGTTAGAAAGTTAAATTTTCTCCCTGCTTTCCATACACGAGGGCCTAAGAAACCAATAGAGATCCCTAAAAATGCGCAACCAAAAGGTAGCCCTAATAACATGCCATAACCATCTATATAACCGGATTGAGGTAATCCAAGTAAAGCAAATGCACTTTGAATCGTTGCAAACATTGTTCCAAATAGAACGAGTGTACCTAATGTTCCCCCTCCCGAAAAGTATTCCTGAGGCGTAGCTTTTGTCCTTTTAAAAGCAACGTATCCTAAACCAAATACTAAAATGAGAAAAACAATACTCATCCCTATAAAAATTTGTACCATTCGTTAACCTCCTCTTTTTAAATAATTATTTAAGAATCATTCCAAAAAAAGTGGACAAATAATCTTCCCACAACACTTAAAATGATCGTAATAACGACGGTATACCAAACCCAAAATGGAATCCCAATGATGAGAGGCTCATAAGTTCGCCAACCAAATCCTGGAATATAAGCAAAAAGGAAAATCGCTAGAAATATAAGAAACCAATGAATTTCTTGTAGCTTTTTCACACTTTTCCCTCCCTTCATGTGTTTGAATATTCTGACTTATGAATGTTGAAATAGACACTTGTATTAAAGTAATCGATGGGTACCGATATAATAATAACCATCCCAGTTCATGATGACTTACACGTGATCTAAAGTTAACATCATCTATTCAGGGATGGTTACAGAAAGTAATTTAAAGTTTATGTGCCAATACGATAAGGACTCCGAGTTCGATTTAAACTAGCGACAGCACTTAAACATGCCATATAAGTTGTTCTTGGGTTAGTCGGTACTGGTTCATTTTCTAATGTCATTTGAAAACGACCCGCCTTACCTTCCCAAGAAATTTCATGCGTATTATATTTTACATGTGGATCTGCAATAATTCGAATTTGTGTTTTATCAAAACCTATACCTGCTAAACTGAGAGCAGCAGCGATATTAATATTTTGCGGAAATTCTTTCACACAATGCCTTGCTGAACCTTCATACAACACTGTAGGTTCTTCCATGTTTTTTAAATCGAGATTCATTTTTTCAACATAAGGTATGTCTTTCCAAGCTACTGGAGCTTTCCTTGTTGTCATCGTAACATTATCTACTCCAGCTATTAATGCCGCTTGCAGGGCATCTAATCTCCCAATCCCTCCAGAAGGAACATGCAAAATACTATTTCCACTGTTTGCTTCTGAAATCAGTTCTTCTAAGACGTTAGCATCAACTAATGTTCCTAGACTTAAAGGAATCAAATCAATCCCCGCTCTTAAAATTTTAGGCCCGTAGTCTGCCAGAGCTTCATGGGAAGCAGTTTCTACGACGACATTTAAATCATAGTCCAGTAGTTCGTCTGGATTCGTAATCCACGGGATATTATATTCATCAACCTTATCTTTACCCTTTGATTGATTCGTTCTTCCGCAAACAACTGCTACTTTCGCATTTTTTACATCATTTATTTGAACAGCATCTAATACATAACTACCTATAGTGCCACATCCTATGATACCTATCCTTAGCTTTCTACCCACTAAATTTTCCTCCTTGTTCACCGATTTATCTAATTAGATATTCATAAACACGATATTACAGTGCTTTAACAAGGCCGCCTTCAACGAGTAAAGATCGCCCAGTTAGATATATGTTTGCTCTTGAACAAAGGAAAACTACTGTACGTCCGAATTCTTCTGGTTTTCCATATCTCCCTAATGCAATTCCGGCTTCTGTTTTTTCAACTAATGCTTCCTTACTAATTTCTAACTTGTTTGCCCTCATTTGATCTAATTCCTCAATTCGGTCTGTAGCAATTCGGCCCGGACCTACTGTGTTAACAAGGATGTTGTCTTTTCCAAGTTCAATCGCTAAACTTTTGGACAATCCCATCACACCTGCTCGAAATGTATTGGAGAGAATCAGATTATCTAATGGTTGCTTGATAGAAGACGAAGCAAAATTGACAATATGTCCTCCTCCCTGCTCACGCATATATGGAAGCGCCTCTCGAATTGTCCGTATATAACTAAGCAATGTTAATTCAAATGCATGTTGCCATCCATCATCTTCGAAAGAATCAAAGCTTCCAGCTGGAGGACCACCAGCATTATTAATTAAAACATCTATGGAGCCATATAAGTCTACCGATTTTTTTATTAGTTGTTTAATAGATTCTGGTTGAGTAATATCGCAGATCATATATTCAACTTGTTCATTTCCTGTCTCTTCCTTTATTTCAATAACTGCACGTCTCAACTCTTCTTCATTTCGACTCGAAATTAACACACTTGCCCTTTCCCTAGCAAATTCAAGCGCAGTTGCCTTACCTAGCCCTTTACTTGCGGCTGTAACTACAACAGATTTGTCTTTTAAATGTAAATTCAATGCTAATTCCTCCTCCAAAGTCAATTCATCATATTTTTAAATCTTTTACTTGATTAACTAATGTTTCAAAACCATCAATCCTGCATTCTACAACATCACCATCTCGAATAACGACAGCTCCTGGAGTTCCTGTAGAGATAATGTCGCCGGGCAATAAAGTCATTACTTTAGAATGAAAAGAAACCAAATGCCAAGGCTTAAAGGTCATATTTGATACGATGTTTTCTCTATGTATTTTTCCATTAATAACTGTTGCTACCTTTACATTTAAAACATCATCAACTTCATCCGGAAAAACTAACTGAGGACCAAAACTAAAAAATGTATCAAAGCTTTTTGCTCTTGTTAAATATCGTGGATTTACTTGTAAAATATCTTCAGCAGTCATATCAATAACTGTAGTAAATCCAGCGATTACATTTGGTGCTTCTTCCTCCGAAACATCTTTACATTCTTTTCCGATAATGATGCCAAGTTCTGATTCTGCGGTTGTTCGATCCGATTGATAAGGAATTTTAATCGTATCTTCCGGTCCAATAATTGTCGTATCAGGCTTCATAAAGCTAGCAGGTTCTGTTTTTGGCGTTTCTTCACTGAGATCTGAAGCGTGTTCAACGTAATTTAAACCAATTCCCCAAATTTTACGTGGATGCCTGTAAAGTGGCCCGTACTGTATATTTTCTTTAGGGATAAATTCATTTGCTACAGATCCAAGGAATTTTTCACCATCATTCCGATACCATTCTTTCATCTCATTAAACTGATTCGAACGTATTAATTCTAATAACTCAGTCGACCAATTTTTATGTAGCTTGCGATTAAGAATATCTACAGGTAAAGCACCAAATTCATCAATAATCGCGGCAGTTTCTACACCATTTTTACGAATTGTTGCTAAACGCATTGTTTATCTCTCCTTAACTATAATCTTTAGAAATAGCCAAGAACAAAAGCGCAAGCGTCCTTAAGGGCTAACAACACCATATCCTGGGACTCTAGCTAAATCTCGCACCATCCGAAAAGTGTTTGTGAAAACGCCTTTACTTCACGTCTAATGCATCATAGTGACTTTTACTTTTTTTCTTTTTGTTTAAGCATATGCATTTGCTTTTGGGCTTTGTACACTTCATCAATATGACCTTTCATTTCTTTTTCTGCTTTAACCCCATCTCTTTTACAAATTGCTTCATAAATAAGCCGATGTGCATTTAACGCTTTATCTCTTCCTTTAGGAAAAGATAGTGTAATACTTCTTCCTTCGTATAATTTTTCATCAATTTGTTTTAACATCTCTTTTAAAATAGGATTTTTTGCACCATCAGATATTCTATAATGGAAATCATAATCCGCTTGAATACGTTCTTTTAAAGGTAAGTGGTCATTTCTCATCCTATTTAATGCTTCTTTTAGCAGGTTTTTATCCTCATCTGTTGCACGTTCTGCAGCCAGCTTAGCTAACTGACATTCAATTATAGTACGTGCCTCGTGAAGATAATCTAAATATGTTTCATCATCTAAATCTTCTTTTAAAGATTCATTTTCTAGTTCTTTTTTCAAAAAAATACCTTTTCCTTGGATAATATTGAGATAGCCAGAATTTTGCAGTACAATTAAAGCCTCTCTCAACGAAGTACGACTAACGTCGAGAATCTCAATTAAGTCCTTTTCTGTTGGCAATTTATCCCCAGGAACAAGACCATCGGCTTTAATTAAAACTTTAATTTCATCGACAACAATTTCAAATAGTTTTTTCTTTCTTGCCGTCCTATTCATCTAGTTATCTCCTCATATATTATGTTTAGGCTTTATTTTATCGCCTATTATTCTTAACAATTCGTACACGAATTAGTTTATATTTCGTAAAAATATTTACTAGTATTAAATCCGTTGCTTTTTCTCTTCAGGCGGACGCTTTCCGCGGGCACGGCCTCAGCTTCTGTAGCTCCTCTTTCAGAGTCGCTACAGTGATCTTCGGACTCGTGGGACTGCGCGTAAATGCTCATCCCATCGAAGATCATTTGCTGTTCCCGTTGGAGTCACCGCCTTTCGTTTCAAGCAACTTATTCCCTGCAAGTATTATTTAAAAATTTAAATTTACTAAGTCATATGTCAAATGTTTTTGACGTTCCGTGATATTCCTAAATAATGATCTTAAATTCTTCTCTCCTTGCGGGCATAACCACATAAAAAAGACTGTTTCCCAGTGTACGTTTGGTGAATGCGTTACAACGCAAAAACCAAATTTACACGCCGAAAGGAGCGTCATGCATGAAGTATTAATAGCTTCTAAATCCTTCACTCATTTCCAATAAATTAAATTTTATTTAACTGGGTTAGATTAGTGTTTTTACCTTGATAACTAAATAATTATTCATTTTTCACTTGTTATATTGTTTTGATTTTATTTACTTGTTTTTCTATCCGTTCCATCGCCACTGCTATATTTTCATAAGAGTTGGAAAAAGCCAATCGTACGTACCCTTTTCCAAATTTTCCAAAAGCGGAACCAGGAACAACCGCTACATTAGCTTCATGTAAAAAATAATGTGCTGCCTTTTCATCAGTCATTCCTAAATTGGAAGTGTTAATAAAAGCATAAAAAGCTCCTTTAGGTGGAACAACGTTTAAACCGTTCATTTTACGTACAGAGTCAATAACTAATTTTCTACGTTGATCAAATGCTAATCTCATATTTTCTACACAACTTTGTGAGCCACGTAAAGCTGCTTCAGCTCCCCTTTGGGCAAATGATGTTGCACATGTGACAGTATACTGATGCACGCGGACTGCTGCATCTATTAGCTCCTTAGGTCCAGCTAAATAACCAATCCGCCAGCCGGTCATCGAATAAGCCTTGGCAAAACCATTTACTACGATAGTTCTTTCATCCATATTTGGTAAACTAGCAATACTATCATGTACAGCGTCTTCATAAATTAATTTTTCATAAATTTCATCTGATAAAACGAGTAAATCATGCTTTTTAGCTAATGAGGCTACTTGTTCTAAAGTAGATTTATCCAATACAGCACCTGTTGGATTATGGGGGGTATTCACTACAATCATTTTCGTTTTAGGTGTAATCAATTTTTCAATATCATTTGGATTTAGGCTAAAATTATTTTCTTCAAATAACGGATAAGACACACTTTTAGCGCCCGCTAATTCTGCACAATAAAAATAATGACTCCAAGATGGATTAGGAACTAGAATTTCGTCTCCTGGGTTAAGGGTTGCCATCATCGCCAAAGATACAGCCTCATTAACACCAACTGTAATAATAATTTCATTATCTTTCACATAAACGTGATTGTCTTTATATAACTTTTCACGGACAGCATCAATTAAATCTGCATGCCCATAATTTGAGGTATAATGTACCTCTCCATCTTTTAATGCTTTAATGGCTGCATCTTTTATATGTTGTGGTGTATCGAAATCTGGACGTCCGATTCCTAAATGAATGATATCCTTACCTTCTTTTTGTAATCGGTTCGCTTCTTCAAATACTTTACGAATGCCTGAAAAGGGAATATGATCCATACGTTTTGCGACTTTATTCAATTCCAGCTCACACCTTTCATTAACATAATCGTATCTTTTAAAGCTGCGGCTGCCGCTGCTTTGGGATAAGACTTTCCACCAATAACTGTTAGGTCTCCCATCGTATCTGTCATGAAATGAATACCTTTTACTTCGTTATGGATATTGATCATCGGGTGACTAGTAAGCAACTCCTCAGCTTTTACGCTAACCTTTACTTGATTATTTTCTTTTACAGCTTCACCTATTAATTTAAAGACTTTATCATTTTTTTGAGCCGCTAGAATTTGCTCCGCTGTAATATTCGTAATTCCATTTATCTCCACTTGATCTAACGTAAGGTCTGCATCCATTACAGCATTTGCTAAAATTAATATTTTTGATGCCGTGTCAAAACCTTCTACATCACTTGCTGGATTCGGTTCAGCGATTCCTTTCGCCTGCGCTTCTTTTAAAGCCTCTTCATAAGACATTCCTTTTTGTGTCATCTGCGTTAATATAAAATTAGTCGTCCCATTTAGAATACCTTGAATCAACCCTACTTCAGTTCCAGCTAAACTTTGTAAAGCAATATCAACTGTCGGTAAAGCTGCTGCTGTTGCACCACTCAATTTGATCTGTGCATTATTTTCGGATGCTAATCTTTGTAATGATTGATAACTATGTACAAGTGCACCTTTACTTACAAAAACAACATGTATGCCTTGCTCTAAAGCCTTTTTTGCATAATCTAAACTTAATCCCCCAGTTTTTACATCACTTAGACCAGCTTCAATAACAACATCAACGTTCATGTTGTTCAATATCTCGATTCCTGAAACGTTTAATCTCCCTTTTTTTGGATAAACTCCAATTTTTCTTTGATTTGACTTAACTTGTATTACTTGATTGAGATCTAGCCCAGACTCATCCATTGCTACACCTGTAGAGTCTGCCACTCCAACAATAGTTAACTCTAAATTATACCGATGCTTTAAATTTTCTTTCTTTTCTTGAATTAATTCAAGAAACTTTAAACCGACAGTTCCACATCCTAATAAAGCTACATTTAATTTCAAAATTATCACACCTGATTGAATTTTTTAATAATTTAATAATTAAATTTCACACTATCATAGGACCAATTTACCGTCAAATCCGTTTTATTTTAGTTTGAAACAAATAAATCACGTTAAGAATAGAGTGGCTACTGTACAAGTAATATTTAGTAGTCACTGTTTTTAAGTTTTGGTCATTCAACTGATTCGTCGTAGGATATTTCTTGTTCATCATAGTATTTTGCAGCTCCGGAATGGAAAGGAATACCCTTAATGTTTTCTACGTTATCAAGCTTTACATATTCTGAAACAACGTGAACATCCTGTAAAAACTCATTATTTTCTAATATCGATTGTACAATATCGTAGGCGGTATCCTCGGGTAAGTCCGAGTTCGTAGTAAGCGCAATCCATACAGCAAAAGTTTGAACATCTTCTTCGAGTGAGTTATAAGCATCTGTTGGGATTACATCTTTTACAAAGTATTCGTAATCTGTCGTAAATTTTTCTATTTCATCATCTGAAAATGAGACGAATTTAACATCATGTGTCGTTTCTAAATCAGTGATAAAAGGAGCAGGTGCTGCAGTATTTACAATCGCCGCATCGATGTCCCCGTTTCTAAACGCATTTGTTGTTTCAGAAAAAGATAAATATTCTGGTTTTATATCCTCATCTAATGACATGCCCATCTGTTTAAAAAGCATTTCATTTGTGGCTAATACTCCACTTCCAGGTTCACCAACTGAAACAGTTTTTCCTTTTAGGTCCGAAAATGTATCTATATCCGAATCTGCTAACGTGACTATTTGAACTAAATTTGGATACATTGGTAATAAAGCGACCATGTCTATCGGTTCTTCAAATTGATCGGTTCCATTAAAAGCATTCAAAGCGACATCCATTTGCATTACTGCTAATTCTACATTATGATCATTTATTAATTTTGCATTTTCCACCGATCCACCAGTGATTTCAGCAACCGTATTCAGATGATCGTGCTCATTATTTAAAAGGTCAGAAAATCCCGCCGCCATCACATAAAATGTTCCAGCAGCTCCAGCACTAGCAATCGAAATATCACTTGCTTCACCAGAATTTTCTCCGTCATTTCCAGCAGTATCATCTGTTCCATTTCCACATGCACCGATACAAATACCAAGTACAACAAACATAATCATAAGAACTAACTTTTTTCTCATATGAACACCCCTTTAGCTAACAAAATGAATTTAACAGCGAGTGATTATCTTTTACTGAGCAATCTTCTCTGCATTCATCACCTTCTTTCTACTATTCCATTGCAATATAAGAATGATCAAGAAACCAATAAATCCGCCAAAATTTATCATTTCATTTGGAGTAATTAACAATAAGCCCGAAACAATTAATAAAGTACGCTGAATAATTGTTGTCTTCACTAACAACCATCCCGCTAAACCAGCGCCTAGCAATACTGCACCGAAAAGACCTGTCAAACCTGATAATAAAACTTCAAACTTACTTCCCAAACCTAACATTGCTGGATTATAGACAAACATGTAAGGAATTATAAAACCTGATAGACCTAACAGGACCGCACTCCATGCTGTCTTCCAAAAATTTGATTTAGCTATACTAGATGCTGCATATACTGCTAAAGCAACGGGGGGAGTAATCATAGAAATAGCTCCGAAATAAAATACAAACATATGTGCAGGTAAAGGTTCAATACCTATCCGAATTAATGCAGGAGCGCCAAGCACCGCTAAAATTAAATAAGCAGGTGTTGTCGGAAGACCCATCCCTAAAAGGATACTCGCAAGCATAAGCATAACTAAAATAAGTAGTAAACTTATATCTGCAAAACTAATAATTAAAGAAGAAAATTTCAAACCGACACCTGTCAAATTAACAACCCCGACAATGATACCAGCACATGCAGTTGATGCAATAACAACAAGTGATGTTCTCACTGCATCTACAATCGCTTCTTTAAATGCATTTAGAGGTCTTTTAGTTATAAACGCTCCAATAATAAGCGTTATCAAAACAGCATATACTGCAGATTTCATTACGGACAATTGAGCAACTAGTAAAAAGTAGGTTAGTGCTACGATTGGCAAAAAATATATAAATTTAGACAAAAACAATTTCTTTAAAGGAGGTAGCTTACTCGTATCGCTACCAGTTAATCCTTCGGCATGTGCCCTAAAATGAACCATACCAAATAATGCCCCATAGTAAATAAGTGATGGAATAAGAGCCCCTAATGCAACCTGATAGTAAGGAATACCAATAATCTCAGCCATAATAAAAGCTGATGCTCCCATCAATGGAGGCATAAATTGTCCTCCTGTTGAAGCAACGGCTTCTACACCACCGGCAAATTCTTTTCGGTATCCAATCGATTTCATCAAAGGAATTGTAACCGTACCTGTTCCAGAAACGTTAGCGACGGCACTGCCAGATATACTTCCAAAAAACCCACTAGCAACGATAGCAGCTTTTGCTGGTCCTCCAGGGGATTTTCCGACCATTTTTGTAGATATATCGATATAATATTGTGCGATTCCTGTTACTTTCAACAATGCACCAAACAATATGAACAAATAAATAAATTCAGCAGAAACACCAAGAGGAATACCAAATATCCCTTCCGTTGTTATAGAAATCTGATTAATTATTCTAGAAAGATCATATCCTCGGTGTCCAAAAGAACCTGGTATATAATTTCCGAATAATGCGTAAGCAATAAATATAATTGCAATTCCTGTTAGAACTTTCCCTGCGGTCCGACGTGTAAAATCAATTACTAAAACAATAATTATAAATCCGGCAATTAAATCCATCATATTTGGTGTACCAAATCGATAAACAATCGCTTCAAATTCTAAAATAAAATATAAAGAAGTAAGAATGCTTAATAAACAGACAGTGATGTACCAAATATTTTTTAATGTACTTTTTGATTCATCTATAAAAATTAAATATCCAATCACAAGTCCGAAAGCTAAGTGAATATTTCTTTGTAATAATGCAGTAAAAGGTCCAAAAAATGCAGTATATAAATGGAATATCGCCATAGCAATACCTAAAACAGTAATTAAGGTTTTTAGATATTTTGTAAATTTGCTAGTCAAGCTGCAACACTCCCTTAATGAATATATTTTGATTTAATTTTATAGATAATTTTCTTTTTCACTTAAATAAAGCTTTCAATTTATTGTTCAAAGTTATTGAAAAAAATTATTATATTTAAATAATTTTTTTAACGAATATTCAATATGTGTTTCATCAGGGAAAAGATATAAAAAGAGGATTCATGTTGTGAGTATTATATATGTGTAGTCGGCGACACTTTATATTCTCAATGGTCAGAATGTTCATTTTTTGATAAGTTCATACTATCGTAGTATCAATTCTATTATCAATAAACATTTATATGAAAAATATTTAACATTATGTTTGGATAACTTAAAATCAGAAGTTCTACTTCTATATATCGGTTAAATAAAAATTCCTTTGCATCTTCATAACATGCAAAGGAATTAAGTAATATTATAATTTTATTTTTTATATTTAATGACACGTGAAAGTTCATTGTTTAAATGATCATCTGTATCCTGGGTAGTTTCTTTTTTCATCGTTATTTTGTAAAGTATAATCCCGAAAATAGTCCAAATTATGATGATAATCCATTCAGGCCAACCTAATGCTGAAGGCATTCCCGGCATATATAAAATGCCCACTCCTATAGACATAACGATAGCTATCCAACCAAAAACATTCCCACCCCTTAAGTAAAATGGACGAATCATTTTTGGTTCTCTTTTACGTAAAATAATAAATGAAATTGCTACCATTAACCAGGCAACAACAAGGCCTAAACCACCAGCATCTACAAGCCATACTAAAGCCGGACGACCAAAAAATGGTGCAATTGTGGATAACACCCCAATTAATAGGATGGCTTTATGTGGAGTTTTATATTTTGGATGAATATCTCCTAAAGCCCGAGGTAACATGCCCGCCCGTGCAAGTGCATATATAGCTCTGCTGCCTCCGACATAGAATCCGATCCAGCTCGTTAAAATACCACCAATTCCACCGAGTACTAAGACATTACCCATCATCTTACTATTTCCGAATGCTTTTGCCATCGCATCAGCGGTTACTAGATTTGATTCGCTAATTTCAGAAGGAGTTAATACTCGAGAAACACCAAAAATAATCGCAACATACCAGGTCACTGCTAAAATAACAGAAAATATTAGTAATTGTCCAATTCTTTTTTGTGGAAGATTAATTTCTTCTGCCGCTTGTGGAATAACATCAAATCCTACAAACATAAACGGGGTCATAATAACAACTGTAAGTAGTCCAGCAGTACCGTTTTCAAAAAGTGGTTGCATATTAGCACTTGAACCAGCAATACTACTTCCTGTAATTAACAGAACTCCAGCAATAGCAATTAGTAATGTCAAAATAAACATTATGGCCGTCGAAAATTTAATTCCCCGGTAATTTACCCATGTAATTAAAATAGAACCTAGAATTCCAACACCTGCCCAGGAAGCGGTTACATCCCAGCCGGAAATTGTATACATATAACCGACACTATAGTTTGGAATTAAATATTCAAACACTGTTGGTAAAGCAACAGCTTCAAAGGCCACAACAGAAACATATCCAAGAATAAGTGCCCAAGACGTTACATAGGAAGCTACCCTTCCCATCGCTTTAAAACTATAGATTAGTTCTCCACCCGCAAGTGGCATTGACGATGCTAATTCCGCATAGGTTAGACCAATTAAAACAACGAGTACTCCACCGATAAGAAAGGCAAGTATCGCACCTAGTGATCCAGCTTCGGTTATCCATAGGCCAGCAGTCACAACCCAACCCCAACCAATCATAGCACCGAAGGCAAGAGAAAGAACATCTTTGTTTCCTAGTATTTTAACTAACTTTTGATCTTCCATTTAATTCCCTCCTAACATATACATTCCTTATTACGTATACTTTGTCGTAAATGTCATTTTTTGTCAAGAAAACTATCATTTATTAAAGTAAACACGCTATAAAACTCTAGAAAAATATCAACCTCCTAAATATTCAAATCTATATTGACTATTTAACTCCTCCATCGTTTAATATGTTTTATTCATATTCTCCATTACATTTTTACCCTTTCTAGAAGTTTATCCTAACTAATCTAATACCACTCTTTGTTTTAATCGTATGACATTATTCGGTTTCACATTCATAATTACAATGAAGTAGAGTCAATTTCATTATATGAAAATTAATGTTTGAAACTTCCTATTCATCGAAGGTTAAGGAAACACCTATGGAAAGGGAATAGATTTTTGCAAACACTTTAACGACAAGTAAAAGAAAAATATATCATTATTATTCGGAGGATTGTTTATGATAAGGAGTGATGAAATTCATTTAGTTTCTAAACATAAAAAAACGAAACAATAAGCTTTATTACGCTTTGTTTCGTTCACCTTTTTCCAAATTGGCTTTTATTTTAACTTCTCGCTCGATAAATTCCTCACTTACGAAAAAATCGATATGTTGTTGTAAATTGACTAATTCACCTGGTAATTGTCCGCCATACTCACCATCAACGTTTAAAAGCATTTTTTCTTTCGGGGTTATTTTAATTCGTTTCGCTTGTGTATAGATAATATTCTCATCTTCAATATGTAATCCACGAATTGCAGCGGTAGCGAGACGTAAAAATTCTGCAAGATTTGTTTTTTTCAATATGATCAGATCGAAATATCCATCATCAATTAATGCATCAGGAGCAAGCTTTTCAAATCCTCCAACTGAATTCGTATTTGCAACTAAAAATAACATTATATCTCCTTCAAAAACATGGTCATCGTATTCGATAATGGTCGAAACTGGTTTTAAAAAAGGTAACATTTCAATCCCTTTTAAATAATACGCTAACTGACCGAGAGTCGATTTTAGTTTAATGGGTACATCATACGTTAATTCGGTTAAATCTCCACCACCGGCGATATTGATAAAATAATGGTCGTTCACTTTTCCAATATCTAGAGTTTTTATCCGATCCTTTAAAATAATATCGACTGCTTTTTTTATGTCGCGAGGAATGGATAAGGCTCTAGCAAAATCGTTTGTCGTACCGGCAGGAATGACTCCCAGTTTCGGTCTATAATCTGCTTCGGCAATTCCTTGAACGACTTCATTAATCGTTCCATCTCCACCCGCGACAATAACGATATCATGTTTACGTTCGACTGCAATTCTTGCAGCTTCTGTAGCATCCCCTTCTCCAGTTGTTGCATGAGCAGAGGTTTCGTATCCTGCTCGTTCGAATCGTTCTAATACGGTAGGTAGCTCTTTTCTAAACAATTCTCGACCAGCAGAAGGATTATAAATAATTCGTGCTCTTTTCACAAAAAGCCCTCCCTTATTAGCAGAGCGAAAAAAACTAATATGGAAAGACTACTAACAAAAAGCAGTAGCCTTTCAATGAAAAAGCATTATCATCATAAAAATGTATGTTTTAGATAAAACTAGTATAATCCTTTATCAAACAGCATTTTTTCGACAAACGAACTTCTTATCGTTTATCAATTTCTTCTTTTAAAATTTTATTTGCCATTTGTGGATTTGCTTGACCTTTCGTTGCTTTCATCACTTGTCCAACTAAGAAGCCAAGTGCACGACCTTTACCATCTTTAAAGTCAGCAACGGATTGTTCGTTTTCATCTAACACTTTATCGACGATTTCACGTAATTGACCCTCGTCTGAGATTTGCACAAGTCCTTTTTCTTTCACATATTTTTCTGGATCTGTGCCGTTTTCTACGAGTTCCACAAACACTTTTTTCGCAATTTTAGAAGAAATGGTTCCATCCTCTATTAACTGAATCATTTTTGCTAACCCTTCAGGCGTAATTTTTAAAGCTTGAAGTTCTTTTAAATGTTTATTCATGTAAGCCGAGACATCACCCATTAGCCAGTTAGAAGCTTGTTTGACATCTGCACCGAGTTTTACAGTCTCTTCGAAGAAATCAGCCATTTCTTTTGTTGCGGTAATAACTCCAGCATCATATTCTGGTAAATCCATCTCTTCTACATAACGTTTCTTGCGTGCATCCGGAAGTTCCGGGATTTCTTTACGAATTCGTTCCTTCCAAGCATCATCAATGTAGAGTGGAACGAGATCTGGGTCTGTGAAAAAACGATAGTCATCTGCATCACTTTTAACACGCATTAAAATTGTTTTTTTCGTTTTTTCATCATAGCGACGTGTTTCTTGTTGAATGGTTCCACCTTCAGATAATACTTTTGCTTGTCGTTTTTCCTCATATTCTAGGCCCGCCCGCACAAAAGCAAAAGAGTTTAAGTTTTTTAGTTCTGTCTTTGTCCCAAATGCTTCTTGGCCAATTGGACGAAGGGAAATATTCGCATCGCAACGTAGTGAGCCTTCTTCCATTCGTACATCTGACACGCCCGTATATTGAATAATGCTTTTTAATTTATCTAAGTATGCATATGCTTCTTCTGGTGAACGAATGTCTGGCTCCGAAACAATTTCTATTAAAGGGGTTCCTTGACGATTGTAATCAACGAGTGAACCATCATGCGCATGTGTCAATTTTCTAGCATCTTCTTCTAAATGAATTCGTTCAATGCCAATTTTCTTTTTCTTACCATCGACCTCAATTTCAATCCAACCATTTGCTCCAAGTGGCTGCTCATCTTGAGATATTTGATAGGCTGCCGGGTTGTCTGGATAAAAGTAATGTTTACGGTCAAAAATTGTCTCAGAAGCAATATCACAATTAAGTGCCATCGCGGCTTTCATGCCGAAATTAACTGCTTCTTCATTTAAAACTGGTAATGTACCCGGATATCCTAAGTCTTTAGGATTCACATTTGCATTTGGTTCATTCCCAAATACGTTTGGGCTGGAAGAGAATATTTTTGAGTTTGTTTTTAATTCGACGTGGACTTCTAATCCAATGACTGTTTCAAATGCCATTATTCAGCACCCCCTCTTTCTGGACGCTTCTTATGATGGTTTGTTGCTTGTTCATACGTATATGCCGCACGATAAACAGTTTGTTCATCAAAGTGCTTACCGATAATTTGTAAACCTATTGGTAAACCTTCTTCTGTATAACCACTTGGAACTGAGATAGCTGGTAAACCAGCTAAGTTTGCAGGAACGGTTAACATATCGTTCATATACATCGTTAATGGGTCTTGTACTTTTTCATCAAATTTAAATGCAGCAGTTGGGGTCGTTGGACCTACAATAATATCATATTGTTCAAATGCCGCTTTAAAATCATTCTGGATCAACGTTCGTACCTTTTGTGCTTTTCTAAAGTAAGCTTCATTATAATCGCCACTTAATACAGTCGTTCCTATTAAAATTCGACGTTTTACTTCTTCTCCAAACCCTTCACTTCGGGATTGTTTAAACATGTCGATCATGTCCCTTGCATTGTCTGAGCGATGGCCAAATCTGACGCCATCAAACCGTGCGAGACTTGAAGATGCTTCTCCATTTGCGATTAAATAATAAGTAGCATCTGCATACGCTAAATGTGGTAAATTTACTTCTTCCCATGTGGCTCCAAGTAACTCAAACATTTGTAAAGCATTTTGAACGGACTCTTTTACCTCTTCAGAGACCCCTTCTCCTAAAAATTGCTTCGGTACGGCAATTTTTAAATCTTTTACATCTTCTTTTAGTGAATCCACATAAGATGGTATTTCTTTCGGACTACTTGTCGAATCGTTTTCATCGTGACCAGCAATTATTTCTAACACACGTGCATTATCTTCTACCGTTCTCGTAAGCGGACCAACATGATCAAGCGAAGGAGCAAAGGCTACAACCCCATAGCGAGAAACAAGACCATACGTTGGATTCATTCCAACAATTCCGCAAAAAGATGCAGGTTGACGTATTGATCCACCAGTATCTGTTCCTAGGGAATACATTACTTCCCCAGAGGCAATTGCTGCAGCAGAACCACCACTCGATCCTCCTGGAACGTGTTCATGACTCCAAGGGTTAACTGTTTTTTGAAATGCGGACGTTTCTGTCGAGGAACCCATAGCAAATTCATCTAAATTGACTTTACCAATCATGAGGGAATCTTCACTTGCTAACTTTTCAGTTACGGTCGCATCGTAAAGCGGGTCGTTAAAATTAGCAAGCATTTTGCTAGCACATGTTGTCCGAATTCCTTTTGTGACGATATTATCTTTAATCGCACCAGGAATAGCAGACAGTTTCTTATCAAATGTTTGTTGTTCATCCATTTGTCTCGCTTTTTTTAATGCATCTTCTTTATTTAATGTAAGAAATGCTTTGATCTCTCCATCAACTTTATCTATTTGATCAAAGGACATGTTCGTTACTTCTTCGGCTGAAATTTCTTTTTTATGTAACATATTTTCAATTTGTTTAATCGTGTAATTGTATAGCCCCATCCGTCTAACCTCCTTAATCCATTATTGAAGGAACCTTAAATTGTCCATCTTCATGATCAGGTGCATTGTTTAATGCCTCGTCTCGTTGATCCCATTTCTTAGGCTCGTCTTTCCGTAAAATGCTTGTAAGTGAATTTCCGTTCGTAGTAGGTTTCACATCGGTTGTATTTATTTCATTTATTTTTTCTGCAAATGTTAAAATTTCACTCAATTGGGTACTATAGTTCGCTGCTTCCTCATCTGATATTGTTAGTCTCGCTAAATCAGCTGTACGTAACATATCTTCTTTTGTAAATTGAGCCATTTCTTTTCACCTCCAAGATTGGTACTAGTTATATTTGTTTACGATCAAAATGTATTAAAATAAACGATTATTAAAAGTTACACACATTTGATAATATCAGAAAAGCTTCTATGTTAGCAACTAATCTTGTTTTGACAACAACACGAGTCGTTTTAATCATTTAAGTGGCTGGACATAATTAAAAATTTTACTATAAAAGCCCAACAATTACTGGATATGAAACTTAGAACATTACTTCTTCTACTTCTACTGTTAGAGCTCACATAGTTGACGTAAACTACGCAGTTACATCATCTAGTGTTGAAAAAGTCGGCAAGAAACTAGTACAATTATTCAG
>Ga0079226_10001256_pt1 | contig 19364 bp, 16 predicted proteins | sample Poulit2014_FD_76345 | JGI IMG/M metagenome (GOLD analysis project Ga0079226, IMG submission 76345) | Agricultural soil microbial communities from Georgia to study Nitrogen management - Poultry litter 2014 | ecosystem: Environmental > Terrestrial > Soil > Agricultural land | place: USA: Georgia... | reverse complement strand
GGCGTCCGGTGACCTGCTCGATGGCGTGAGCGATGGCCCAGTCAGAGGCGCTGGCACCGCCGTGGGTCGCGACACGGACCACGTCAGTGGTGGTGACACCGGCGATCTCGGCAACCTGCACAAACAACGACATCCGTGCCCCCTTCCTAGAAGCCCCCAAGGCCTTATCTGCTTTGGATGCCCCAATACAAGCACGACGTAGCGCCGGAGTCAAGTCTTTGGTACCTTTGGGGCATCCAAATAAGGAGCGAGAGGAGAAACCGCAGATGGCAAGGCCGGAGCCGCTGTACATACGACCCGCCAACTGGGTGCGTCAACAGATCCGTGATGGCGTGCTCGCCCCGGGAATGTCCGCCCCCACAGAGCGTGAGCTCGCCAAACAGTTCGGGGTCAGCCGGGACACCGCAGGTCGATCCCTGGAACTGCTGGTTTCAGAGGGATTGCTCACCCCGGGAAACGCACGAGCGGGCCGACGAGTCCGTAACACCCGCGTGCTGCCGGTCCACGCGAGCCGCAGTGAACAGATGGAGCGGCGTCTGAGCTCGGGTGTCGACGCTTGGGTGTCCGACACCCAGGAAGCCGGGCGTGAGCCTGGGCAGACCATCGATGTCAGCGTCGTGCAGGCCTCCGAGGAGGTCGCCGCGTGGCTGGAGATCGACGTGGACACGCCGGTCGCGGCGCGTCGCAGGGTGCGGACCCTGGACGGAGAACCCAGCAACACGGCCACCACCTACTACTCCATGGACATAGCCCAGGAGCTGCCACAGATCCTCAACCCTGGTGACATCACTCAGGGGGTGCTCGCACTGATGGCCGAGCACGGATACGTCACCGAGTACTACGTTGACGCACTCCGCTGGCGCCCTCCCACTCCCGAGGAAGCTGACGCGCTCGGGATCGGGCAGGGGGTGGCGGTCCTGATCCAGTCACGCACCGGATACCAGGACGGGCGCCCCATCCACATCACCCGCACGGTGTGGCCCGGAAACACCATCGAGCTGCGCTACGAACTGCCCGCCTAAGGAGAACAACACATGATTGACGGATGGCCGATACGGCTGGCAGACAAAGACGACCTCGATGACGTCGTGGACATTCTCAACGAATCAGGCGCGCGTCTGGCCCTACGTGGCCTGGACCAATGGGGGCATAACTGGATGCCCGCCGAACGCATGGCCGCAATGATCGACCGCAAAGAGGTCTACGTCGCCTACAGGGCCGGGCGAGTTGTGGCCACAGTCGCCCTCTCGGAGGACCCCGGGACGTTCTGGACTCCGGAGGAACGGGCGGAGCGGGTGATCTACATGGGAAAACTCGCGCGCCGAAACGACGCCCCCTCTGGTGTGGGGGTGTGGATGATGAACGTCTGGGTGCCTGGATGGGCGTGGGAGCACGGATACGACGTCGTGCGCTTGGACGCATGGCGTACGAACCCTGGTCTGCACGAGTTCTACCGCAGCCGTGGGTGGAAGTACGTCCGCACGGAAACCGTGCCCGGCAACAAGTCAGGTGCTCTATTTGAGAGGCCAGCGCGCCCGGCCCCCGGCCAGGTGGCAGGCGCCTGTGATCCATAAGGAGAAGCAATGATCATCGAGAGCCACGTCAGTGTTCATTCCCCTGACGCACCGACAGCGATTATGCAGACGAGACCGGATGTCCTATTCAAGGTGCCCGGCTCCGTGGTGCGGGGTGTCCCTCCGTTTCTGGAGACAGACCACCCAATCACGCTGCCTCCTGGTCGGGAGCGCCTAGTTTGGCATGACGGTTCGGTGTGGAGAGTGGGCGTCCCTGGGTGGGGTGGTTCCTACGCCGACTATGTCGTGCACTGGCCAGAACTCGAATCCCTGTCTGCCGACACCAAGTACATGTTGGTGGCGCCTAGGACTAGTGGTGAGGACGTCACACTGGTATCAGCCTAGAAGTGAACATGTCCCGGGCGGTAAAACCCGGAGACAATGACGAAGGCCCGGGTTCGCACCCCCGGGCCTTGTCAAGAAGATGAGCTGGTCGATCGCAACTTCCAGGAGCTCACCCAAGCACTCTCACCGTACCTAAAGGGTTCGGTGAGTCCATCAAGCTTCCCGGAATGTGTGATTGACCTGGAAAGGTCGATCCTTGTCGTACTCGCTCCAGCGCCCCGTGGACGAACACGGAGCGCCGATCATCGGCCCACAGGGCCGCCCGATCATCATCCCCCACTTCCAGATCCCTGCATGGATCGTCTTCGACTACCAAGTGGACGCTCGCGCGCTGGGGGCCTACGCCTTCCTGTGCGCGTTCCTCGACCCGGCCGAGGGCGAGGTGTCCTCGTCAGTGACCGCTACGGACGTGGCCACCCGATTTGGCGTGACCGAGCAGGTCGTGATGCGCAAGGGAGGCCGGAAGAACAACCCTCCCGGCCTGATGTGGCGGCTGGCCGAGGCCAATGCACTGATCGTCGGACCCGGTGTGGTCAAAACCCGAGATTGCGCTGGTTGCCAAACTCCGGTGGACGTGCCCTGCCCACCGGAGTGCTCCGAGACCAAGGGGCGCAAGCGCGTCAAACCTCGGTTCGAGCTGGCCCAGCAGCCGCCCCAGGGATTCTTGTACGAGGGGCCGATGAGCCGGTGGGAGTACCACAGCAGCAAGCTCATCGCCAAACGGCTGCGCGAGGAGGCCCCCGACAGCGGGATCCCGGCGCGCGAGCGGCGCCGGGTCGTCCCTTTCGTCCAGGTGCTGGCCTGGCCAGCGTTCGATACCACGCTCGACCTGCTGCATCTGGGCGTGTACGTGTTCCTGGTCGCGCACACCAGCCTGGCCGACGGGGTGATGAGCACCGGCGACGACCTGTACCGGGAGGTGATCGGGCGCCGGTTCGCCTTGTCGGCGTCCCGGGTCAGCGCGATCACCCGCCACCTGGAGGAGCGGCGGTTCATCGCCAAGCGCGGCTTGCTCCGTGCCCAGGACGGCCACCGGCACGGTATGAGCGGTGAAGCGACCTCGTACATGGTCCAGGTGCTGCCCCCGGCGGGGCTGATGCACCCGCAGCCCTTGCGGGTCTCGGAGTGGCGGGCCCCGGAGCGGATCACCGAACGGCAGGAGGCCGTCCGCAAGGACCCCAGTGTCTGCCTTCAGTTTCCACACACCCTCTCTGAACTGGGAATTGTGGATAACTCCCGTCATCCACAGACGAGTGGGTGTGGAACTGAGAGGCTGGGGGTGTGGGAACGAGAGGGTGTGGATGTGGAAACAGGAGACCTAAATACACACCCTCTTACACACCCTGAGACACACCCTTCTCCGTCCGTGGGTGCTCAGCCACAGGGGAGGGACACGGTGCCGCGAGGCTTGGCTTCTTCGGGCGGAGACAAGGGGTCGAGGGAAGGGGGAAGGTCACAGCCTGGGGTGCCTGCGGCGGCCCAGGCCGGCCTGGACCTGTTGGCACTCGTGGCGAGTCACGTGCCGCGCAGCTTGTGCAGGAACGGGCGGGCCGACCAGGAAATGCTGGCCGCGAGGCTCGGCGTCGTCTTGGAGTATGGGTTCACCTTTGAGGAGATCCAGCTGGTCTTCGACGGGATCACCCCGGAGACAGTCCTCAACCCCTTCGCGGTGGTCGCGGATCGCATCAAGTCCGTGTCTCGGCTTCGGGAGCACCTGGCGAAGGTCGCTGAGCGGCGTGCAGCAGTGACGGAGGTCCCTGGCCCTCGGGTTCCGTCGGTGGGCCGGTGCGGTGTGCACGGGACCGAGTACGTCCCGGAACTGTCGACACTGGAGGTGCCGTTCTGCCTGCTGTGCGACCGTGAGTTTCGAGAGGAAGCCAAGGAGGTAGGGAGTCGGGCTATCACGGACGGAGGGAGTGAGTACAGCATTTCAGAGAACGTTCACGAGCCCGAGACTGAGGACCTGGATCCAGCCGTGCTCGCTTCCCGTGCCCAGGAAAGCCTGGCAAGCGCAAGGCAGGCGCACCGTGCTCCCGGACTAAACCTGGCCACCGTCCTAGACGAGATGCTGCCAGCACCTGAGCGCGAGTACTGCGGACGGTGCCAGCAGGAAGGCCGGTACATCCTGGTGCCCTCTGCGACCAGCCCGGATGGATACGAGCGTCGCCGGTGCCCTCGTTGCGGATGACCAGAGGCCAGAAACCGAAAAATCACCTTGACACTGTAAAGGTGAATGATTGTTCCCCCGCCCCCGCGCATGCTCAGCCATGGGTTCGAGGCGCGGGGGCGGGGGTCCGGAGGGGCCCCCGCGCGAGGGTCAATACTCCATGTGCCTCCCTTTATAAGAGAGGCATCACTGCTTTCCCCTTCTGACCTGCATAAATGTAGGTCAGAAGGTGGGTTGTAGCCCACCTTGCGACTCTTGAAGGTGGGCTACAACCCCGCACTCTGACACGCCTGAAACTCGAAGGTGGGTTGTAAGCCACGTTCATGTGGCAATTAAGTACACTCGGTGTTTGCCACAAGCACTCAGACCACCCCCGACCCACGAACGAGGTGACCGTGCCCAGCAGCATCGGTCGACCGCGCCTGCGGCAGGTGCCGTCGCCCCAGGACGCGCCCGCACCCGCCGACGGCCCCCGACCGGTTCCCCCCGAGGTCACCACGATCAACGTGCGTACCGGCGATAAGCTGGTCGTCGAGCCGGGCCACCGCACCGAGTACGACTTCTACGGACGCAACGGCTACTACCTGATGTCGCGGGAGTTGTCTGCGCGTCTACCGATGCTGGGGCTCAACGCCACCCAGTACGACCTGCTCCACCTGATGATGGGAATCCAAGAGCGCGGCGGCATCGTCACCCAGACCCAGGCCAAGCTCGCTGAAGCCTTGGGCATCCACCGCACCGAGATCGTCAAGGCAATGCGCCTGCTGCTGGAGCTGGGCCTCATCTGGCAGGAAAAGCGCGGGGTCTACCGGATCAACCCTCGGTGCGCGTTCTACGGGCGCAGCGGGGAACAGATCGAAGCGGTGCAGGCCATTCCGGAGCATGTCCCGGATCTCAACCTTCCGGATTACACGGCCCGACCGCCACGCCGTCGCCGTCAGCTGAAAGGGGTCAAGGAATGAGCCACGACGCAGAAGCACAGCGCGAGGTCACGGTAGATGAGTACGCGATCCTCCAAGCCCAGCAGCTCCCGCTGATCCTGCCGATGTACCGCCTCACCGCGACCGAATACGACGTGTGGAACACCCTGCTCGGTCACATGCAGCACGGCGGTACCGTGCCACTGGGCCGCGGAGACATCGCCACACGGCTCAACATCGATGCCGGGTCGGTTTCTCGTGCCCTCAAGCGATTGCGAGACCTCGGGCTCATCTGGCAGCTTTCTCAACGGAAGTACCAGGTCAACCCCGTCATCGCGTTCAAGGGCTCCCCGGAGGAGTGGGTGACGGCGATGGACTCCCTCCCTGAAGACGTTCCGCCGGTGCCGTTCCCCGACCATGCCGTTCGCCCGCCGCGGCGTACCCCCCGGCGTCAGGCGCCCCGGCTGCATCCTGTCTCCGCCTGATGCGGGCCCTCACTCGGCCAGGACCACGGTGTGCTGTATCTCCGCTGTGAACCAGGCACAGGTCAGCGTTCACGTTCTCTTGGGGGTCTTCACCTCCTGGGCAGCGCCTCGTCAGTCGAGGCGCTGCCCGCTCCCGGATCCGGGCCGCACGGTGGGCTGTGCAGTTCCGGTTAGTCCTCGAACAGCCTCCGTACCTCGCACGCCTGGTAGAAGGCCGCACCCTCGGTTTCGGAGAACTCTTCAGCCCGATCGGGGAGCACCACCTTGTTGGGATTTTCCTCCAACGCTATGCAGAGTGCTTCGAGCATCCCTTGTCGTCGAAGCTCGATGTTGCTGCGGGCCTCCGGGTGCTGGTCCTGCATCGATAGCCTCAGCGCGTAGACCTGGGAGGCGATCCGTGCCCTGGCCTCGAAGGCGGCGTCTTTGTCGGCCAGGGTACCCCGGGCGAACTCGGCCTTGCGCTTCATGGGCGTGATCTCTTCGAGAGCCGGGAAACTGCCCTCGGTCACGTGGGCGATGATGCGCTCACGGTCGGCCTGAGTGAGGAAAACCCACAGGTCGGCCGGTATCACCGGCCAGCCCTTCTCTTTCATCCAGTCGGTGCCCGTGTTCACGGTGTCGTCGTACCTCATGTCGGCTCCCATGTCCTTACGCTGCGTCGTTGGTGTTCCAGTCCGAGGCTGCGATCGGCGTCGTCGCCCAGACCGCCCTGGCCTGAACCCATCCAGGTGTGAAAGGCCCTCGCCTGGCCGGAGGGGCAGCCTCACCGGCGGGGCCGCTGCGCCGTGGAGGGCCCGCTCGTTCCCGGGCCCTGGGGCGCCCCAGGGGTGTCCTTCGACAGACGAGGCACCGCCCACCCGGTCTTGACCGGGGCCTTGCGGTGCGCCTGAGCGGCATCGGCGCGCTCGGCCTGCTCCCACAGCCGGTCCCAGCTGCGGGACAGCTCCTGGTGCGCGGAGCGGATCACCTGCGGGTCGGCGGCCACTCCGGCGGTCTGGGCACCTTCCCGGGCGCTGCGGCGTGCCTGCTCCAGCTGTTCGGTGGCCGCGGCCAGCACCTGGCGGGCGTGGGTGGCCTGCTCCCGGACCTGGGCGCGGCTGGTGCCCTCCACCGCCAGGGCCACGTGCCCGCGCTGGGCACGGGCGTCGAGTTCGCTCACCCGCTCGCGTGCCTGCGCGAGGGCGGTCGCGGCCTCCTCCACACGCTCCAGCGCGCCTACGGTCTCGGCGAGCGCACGGCGGCGCTCCAGCAGGGCGAGGCTTCGGGGGCCGGGTTCGTCGGTGGCGGCGGTGACCGGGGCGGTCCCGGCGCGGCCACGGCCGCGCATGGTCTCGTCGGTGACCATGGCGTCGTCGGGCTCGTTGACGGTGGGCGCGTAGGCGGCGACTGCGCGGTCGGTGCGCTCGCGCTCGGTGCGGGCCCGGCCGCGCTCGGCCTGCTCCTCCAAGCTCTCCAGCACGGACAGGGGAAGGTAGAGGTCGGTGCGGAGCTTGGCACGTGACATCGCCGAGTACAGGGTGTGGCCGTCCACGCCGAGCCCGTAGAGGTGGGCCCGGTCGGCGGTCAGGCCCTGGGCGGCGGCCACGGTCATGGCGTAGCCGTGGCTGAGGTGGCCAGCGGAGATCTGGGCGGGGCTGATCCACTCCTGAGTGGTCTGTCGGCCGCGCCGCCACTGGATGAGCGCGCCCTGGCGCCGGTCGACCTTGAGGACCTCGGCGCGGTAGCCGTTGAGCACGTCCGCCCGCTCGGCGTCACGGCGGGAGCGGTAGTCGTTGGCGCGCACCCGCACGATCTCGCCGCGGGCCAGGCTCAGGCGCTCGCCCCCGGCCAGGGCGAAGGTCACGTCGCGGCCGTGGAGCCGTTTCTCCAGGCGGAGCAGGGAGCGGGCGCGCAGGTTCAACTCCTCCACATCGGCGTTGCGTCCGGCCAGCAGCAGCACGTGGTCGACCACGTCCAGCGCCGCGGGGTGGTCGGAGGCGTCGCGCCACCAGTTCGCGAGCGCGGCGACGTAGGTGTCGGCGGGGGAGTCGGCGGCGTGCACGCGGCCGGCGCCCGCCCACTGGGCGAGCGCGGTGAACCGGGCCTCGTTGGTGCCCTCGCGCCAGGTCGCCAGCGCGGTCCGGTCCAGCTGCACCTTCTGGCGCATGTTCTCGTCCAAGACCGCGCCGTCGACGATGCGGTGGATCTCGGCGAACCCTCCGCCGATGCCGACCGCGCGCAGCTGCTTGGGGTCGCCGATACCGACGACCTTGACGCCCTGGGTCTCGGCCGCCGTCAGCAGGCGGGCCAGGGCGCGGTCGTCGACCATGGCTCCCTCGTCGATGACCAGGACGTCGATGTCGCCGAGCCCCTGGCCGTTCTTGACCGCCTCCAGCAGGGACGCGATGGTGCGCGAGGCGATGCCCGCCTCGGCGTGCAGGTTCGCCGCCGCCACCGCCGCGGTGGCGGCCCCGCCCACCCGCAGGCCCTGGTCCTGCCAGACCTGGCGTGCGGCGCGCATGATCGTCGTCTTGCCCGCCCCGGCCACACCGATCAGCGACTCGACGCCGTGCCCGGCGCCCACCAGGCGCTCCAGGGCCTGGCGCTGGCGGGCCGAGAAGGCGAACCCCTGGGCGGCTTCGGCCTGGTCCAGCAGACGGCGCGCGTGCTCGACGGGCACCTGGGAGCAGTCGGCGAAGCGGCGCTTGCGGGCCTGGGCGCGGATGTCCTGCTCGGCCTGGAGGACGTCGGAACTGGTGTAGCGGGCGGCGTTGGCCATGTGCGCGCCGCCGGAATCGGGCAGCCGCACGGCGAAGGGGGAGGCCAGTACGTAGTCGGTGAGGCGTTCGGCCGCTTCCAGGTCGGCGATGCCGTCGGGCAGGGCCTGCATCACCGCGCGGAAGACGTCGGTGCGGCGCGCGACCTTCTGGCCTGCGGTGACCCCGTGCTCGGGGTCGAAGACGAGGCGGGCCACGTCGTCGGGTGACAGCGGCGCATCCGGACCAGTGGCGCCTGCGGCGGAGCCTCCGCCGCCCAGCACGGCCGCGACCAGTTCGTCGGGGTCGATCCCGGCGTCCAGGGCGCGCTGGCGCCACTGGGCCCGCACATCGGTGGGGGCCAGGTCCTGCTTGTCCTCGGCCAGCTGGGCGGCCACGACCCTGGACTGGGCGGAGGTGGCGTCCTTCCCGGCGGCGTCGAGGATCTGGGCGCTGCGCCGGGAGAACGGGGCGCGCTGCTCGGGGCCGACCGGGTCGAGTTCCCAGGCGCGGGTGCGCTCGTCGCGCATGTAGGCCAGGCCCAGCCGGTCGCGCAGCTTGGCGCGCATCCGTGCCTCCACGAAGGAGCCGAGCGCGCCGATGTGGCGGAAGAAGTCCCGGCCTCCGGCCGCGACCGTGCGCCACTTGCCGTCCGAGCACAGCACCATGTTGGCCAGCATCACGTGGGCGTGCAGGTGGGGATCGCCGACCTCGCCGTTCACCGGGCGCGCGGTGCGGTGCAGGGTGATGGTGCCCATCAGCCCGGAGGTGTCCAGTACCTCGGCGGTCTGGCCGTTGCCGTGGTGGCCGCTCATCCCGTAGGCCACCCACTGCTCGGCGGCGGCCACGGTCTCGCGCACGGACTCCATGAAGATGTCCTCGACCAGGCGGTTCAGCGACTCGTCGCCGAGCCCGTAGAAGGCGCTGAAGGACTTGGGCAGGTCCAATCCCATGTCGCCGCCGCGGTTGCCCACCCGCACCCGGCGGTCGGCGTTGGCCAGCGCCTCCTCCAGGTCGGCGGCTGGCCACAGCATCTCCGGGTCGATCCCGGCGGCCTCGGCGATCGGGACCATCTCGGCCGCGGGCGCGCAGTGGGCATCGCCCTCCCGCTTGACGCCCCGCTCCAACTGGGCGAACCGCTCGGCCAGGGCATCGGCGCCCAGGAGTTGGGCGCTGCTCATGTGGGCGGCCTCGGCGACCCGCCACACGGCCTCCACCAGCTCCCGCGTGGACAGCTTCGCGTCGGGGTGCACCGACAACTTCGGCTTCACCAACCGGGAGCCGTCGCGCGGGTCGCGCCCGTCCATGATGGCGCGCGCCATGTCCAGGTCCTCGGCCGAGCGCAGCGTGGTGCCCACCGCGATGCCGAACTCGGCCAGCCCGGAGCCGACCCACTCCAGCGGGCGCTCGCCGGAGGCGAGCCGGTATTCGAGCTGGGCGTCGTTCTCCTCGGGGGTGAGGATGACGCCACTCTCGCACCCGGACTGGGCGGTGAGGCGGTACTCGACCTGAGCCTGATCCGGCCCGAACTTGCGGTACGAACCGCCCACCACCCACCCCCTTCACCTGTGCGACACGCCGTAATCCCGTATCGAAGATACCTAGGTACATCCGCTTTTTGAACCACTGACGCGCATTCGAACATATGTTCGAATGCGCGTCAGTGGTTCCCCGACTGAACCTCGCTCGTCCGGGGTTCAGCCGAACAACACTGTGCGGCGTAGCCGCTCCTTTTCCCGGGGCCAGCAACCTTCTCGGGAACCGGGTGCGGGCACGCGAAAGGGCCCCGGCGGATCGCCGGGGCCCTTGGGGTCGGATGTCGACCCGAATGACTTCCGAGCTGGACGTTTATTGATCCGTGACCTGATGGTGAGGGTGGCCAACGGGGTGGGGTGCGGGGGCAAAGCCCCCGCACCCCACCCCGGGTTCCCCCATTCCGTCGCCCGTCATCCGCGCGTAGCGCGAGCGCGCCGTGGGGTGGTCTGCCACCCGAGCTTGCTCGGGCTCGACCCCAGAGCGGTGCCGGGTGGACCGGGTGGAGCGGGCCGTGAGGAACGAGCGGGCCGTGGAAGCCGCAGCCGCCCGGTGCCGTGGCGGGGTTGGCGGGCCGCCGCGCGGGGTGCTGGTCTGTGACCGGATGACGGGCGACGGAATAGGGGGAACCCCTACCTCAGCCACGCGCCGCGCCGCACCCGACAGCACTCCCCCTCCCCCATTTTGGCCGTCCGGGGCTTCCCCGCCGGAGGCATTTTTCACAGGCGGCCGGCCAGGGCCCTGGAGCGGGCTCCTTCCGGAGCGCGGGGCGGGCATGCGAGGGCCCCTGCGGCCTGTGTGCCGCAGGGGCCGAAGGACGAAGCCGATGGTTGCCGGTCGCCGCTGGACCGGGACGCGGATCCTACTTCTTGGGGCCGCCCGACTTCGTCGGCGTGGGCGTGGTGGTCCGCCGGCGGGAGGTCGACGTGGTGCCCGTGCTCGATGGAGCCTTGGGCGTGGCCCGAGTACCAGCGCTCGCGCGCGGACTCGCTGCCTTCCCCGTGTCCTTCTTGGCGGCCGTCCGCCGCGTGGTCGTCTTCCCGCTGGTCTTCGGCTTGGGCGCCGGTGCCGCGGTGGCTGCTTCGGCCTCCTTGAGATCGAAGCGGGCCTGCTGTACGGCTGCGGAGGGTTTGTACTTGGGAGAGAAGACCTTGTCCAGGGTCTCCTTGGGGTAGGAGTGGTTGCCGCGCACCTTGGACTCGTCGTCGAAGTGCTTGCGCATGGTCTCGGGGCTCAGCGGATCCTTGCCCGTGTTCTTCCTGCCCTGCTGGATGCCTTCGATCTGGTTCAGCAGACGGGCCTCTTGGCGGTTGGCTCGGGCGGCCTGGACGTGCTCGTCCGCTTGGGCCATGACCTCGCGCAGGGGTTGTCCCACCGTGGGGTGCGCGCTCGCGGCCTGCTCCATCGCCTCCAGGCGACCGGCGCCCTTCTCCCGAGCGGCATCATAGGCCTTCATCAGCTCAGGGTCCTGGATGTGGAGCCTGGCCTCGGCCTTATCCGCGATCTTCTGAGTGACCTCGTGGTTGACGGGTGCGACCTGACTCCACAGCAGGAGGGTGTCGTCGATGCCCAGGTTCGGAAGGTTCTTCATCACCTCGGACCCGAGCACGCCGATGGCCGCTTCCTGGTCTGAGCGGCTGCTCTTGACGGACTCCTTCTTCGCCGAGGTCTCACCCTTGGCGTCGTCCTTCGCGGTGGCCTTGTCTTCGGCGTCCTTCTTGGGAGCGGTGCGCTCCTCAGTGGAGGGGGAGTCGCGCATGGCGCGGCGGGCCTCCCGGAACTTCGCGAAGTTCAGCTTGCCTTTGGGCCACATGTCCTTGAGGGCCTTCAACAGGTTGATGACCTGCTGAGCAAGCTTGCGGGGATCGAGATTGATGCGCGGAGGCGCGTTCTTGTGCTGCTGGATCGCGGCGCCGAGCGCTCGGGCGATCTTGACCCCCTGCTCGGCGGTCATCTTGGTGAGGACCGCGCCCTCGGTGCCAAGAGGTTCGGGATGAGGAATCTCCTGATCCCGATCAGTGAGTGACCTGGATGTCGACATGCGCTCAGCCTATGAGGGCGCGCCTTGGCCGGTCCGGGCGCGCCGCTGAGAATCTGCGATCATCTGGACCGTGACTGCTCAACCACCTCTCCCCACGGCTACGCCTTTCGGGCCAGCGCAGGCCCCTCCGCTGTCGACGGCTACGGCCCCTCCAACTGGGCCGGTCCCTGAGACCACACCTGCTCCTGGGCCGGGTGCGGCCCTGCGTGCGGCCACCGAGCAGGCACCCATGCCGCAACCGAACACCACCGGGGAGCGACCGGTTCCGGCCACGGCCGACCAGCCGGAGGCAGAGCCCCCCGCCGCCGGGCCGAACACCCACAGCACCCCAACACCCGTGGAGGCGCAGACACCGACGTTCGCCCCCTGGCAAGAAGCGATCGAGGTCAAGAACCGTGAGGTCATCGAAGAGGGGTGGGTCGTGCGCTCCTCTTCGTCCACACATGTCAGTGCCGCACGGCGGTTCCTTGCCCGCGCCTCCTTCGGCCTGGTGCCGGAGGAATCCCCGCACGAGATCCGTCTACGCGAGTTGACCGGTCGTATCACCGTTCCCCTTCCCGATCACCATCGCATCGCGGTGCTGAGCCTCAAGGGAGGGGTCGGCAAGACGACCACCTGTCTGGGGGCCGGATCGGTTCTGGCCTCATTGCGCGAGAGCCGGGTCATCGCGGTGGACAGCAACCCCGACCGCGGAACCCTCGGGGACAGGGTCGAGCTGACGACCCCGTTCACGGTCCGGCAGCTCAACGCCGACGCAGACAGCATCAGCCGCTACACCCAGATGCGCCGCTACACCTCCGTCAACGACTCGCGCTTGCAGATCCTGCCCAGCGATACCGCAGGAGTCGAGCAGTACGACGCCGACTCCTACAAGGTCACAGCGGACCTGCTCGAACAGCACTACGACCTGGTGCTCACCGACTGCGGGACCGGGCTGCGCCACTCCGCGATGGCCTCGATCCTGGGTCTGGCCGATCAAGCCGTCATCGTTTTGGAACCGGCGCTGGACGCGGCTAGATCGGCTGACTCCACGCTGGGCTGGCTCATCGAGAACGGTTACCGCGACCTGGCGGCCAACGCCGTGGTGGTCGTCTCGGGGGTGGACGCCAAGACCCGGCGGTCCATCGACCTGGACCAGGTCATCGAGCATTTCCGGCCCCAGGTCCACGGCGTCGTCGAAGTGCCCTTCGATGACCATCTGGACCTGGGCGGCATCTTCCGGCTCGAAGCGTTGCACTCCAGCACTCGCGAGGCCTACATGCAGGTGGCGGCCTTGATCGCCGGGCGCCTGAACCGCAAGACGGCATGAGCGGTGGCGGGAGCGGAGGTGCCTACCCCGCTCCCGCCACCCGCCGTACCTGACTGACGTTTTCCGGCATCAGGTACCACCCGCTGTCGGAGATCTCAACAGTGCGACCTGTGGCCGGTGAGTGGACGTACTGGCCGCTGCCGATGTACATCACCACGTGCGAGGGCACCCCCGGAGCCTGCATGGACGAAGAGAAGATCAGGTCTCCGGGCTGGACATCGTCCAAGCTCACCTGAACCCCGTCGCGAACCTGATCGCCGGTGTAGCCACCGATCGTGACCCCGGCGTACTCGTAGGCGGCCCGCAGCAGCGAGGAACAGTCGCAGTTGTGCACCCAGGAGTTGTTGCCGTCACGTTGCCCGGCCGGAATGTCACCGGGTAGACGCGGGTCGGTGCAGGTGCCGCCCCACCGGTAGTAGGTGCCGACCTGGGCAGTGGCCCAGACGATGGCTTGCCCGGCAACCCCGCCAGCGGCTTCCAGGGACCGGGCGTAGCGGCGCGCGTAGTCCATCACATCGTCCACGTACCACCAGGCGTGGTTGTAGCCGTAGATGGCGTTTCGGTAGGCGTCCAGGGTTTCGCCGTCGGCGCCGTGGTCGCACAGGTAGTTCGCGGCCGCGGGGATGGCGTCGGCCGGGTGGTAGACGTTGACGACCCCGTCTCCGTCGCCGTCCATACCCCATCCCTGATCGGGCCGGTCTGCTGCGTCCATGATCGGCTGCCCACCCCAGGAGTTGCCTGCTGCGGATCCGTCCAAAGCGCCGAACTGCATAGGCCCGGCGGCCCCCCAGTCGTTGTGCCCGCTCGTGATGCCTGGTCCTGGCCAGCGGCCGTGGTCGCTCTCGACCTTGCCGATCCCGGCCAGGATCGCCCAGGGGATCGTGCATTTCTCAGATGTGGCCGCGGACTGGTACAGGGCCAGGTACTCGGTGGGGATGTCCTCACGGGCGAAGTCGGTGGGCTCTCCCCCCAACCCGCCGACCGCGGAGGGCGGGGATGCGGAGAACAGGGAACAGCTTGTGAGCGCCAAGGCCAACAGCACGGCGGTACTTCCAGCGGCGAGGGTCTTGAGCACGACACCTTCAAGCAGAGGGAGGGACGAGGGGGCAGGAGTGTGATCAGAGCAGAATCTGGTCGACGTACCAGGCCCCACTGTGCTGGAGCAGCAGGAGGGCCTTGGTGGGAGCCTGCTCGGTGCGTTCGCCGCTCGTGGTGGTGATGGTGCGAGTGCCCTGCACCATGTAGTAGGCGTGGATCTCATCAGGGGAGGGCGCGTTGGGGTCGACGTAGGAGACGACATCGCTGATCTGTGCGACCTCGTCGGCTTCCTGGGCACGCGCCCATTCGGCGGAGGGCAGACGCGCACCGGACTCGTGCTCGACCAAGGCGTCGGTGGCCAGCGCGTTGATGCGCTCGGTGCGGCTGCGCGCGGTGTCCGCTGCGGTGTCGTAGGACCAGTACGCGACATAGAAGGCCTCAGCGACGCTGGACGGCGAAGTCTCATCGGCCGCGGGGACCTCAACACGCGAGGCGGGGCGCTCCTCGTCCCTCACGGCTTCAGCGGGGGAGGCGGAGACCGACGGCGTGAGGCTTGGGGAAGCTGATGGGGTTTTGGTCACTGGATCCTGCGACGGCGCCGACTGGCACCCGGTCACGACCACCACACACAGCACGCCCGCCATCAAACGCGAAGCGAAGTTCCGTTTGCAACTAATGGAGCATATGTGGCCAGAACGGGTCACTGACACCTCCTGATTCTGGATTGGCTGATCGCCTCGGTAGGCTATCTCGCGCGTGGCAGAGGGTTTCGGCCACGCTCTGGAACGTAACGGAGGCTTCACCGGTGACAGACCCGTCCCAGCCAGCAAACGAGGGATGGGGGGAGGGCGTCGTGGTCTTAGGCGCCCACGGCGGCGCTGGCACGACGACGCTGACGCACTGGCTCCCCTCACCGTCGTTCGACCTGGGGCCCATTACGGGCCCTGATGGCACGGTTCGCCAGGTCACCCCGTACGGGCGCCCCGTCATCGTGACGACCCGCAACACGGTCTGCTCCGCACATGCGGCCTCGATCGCCATCAACGGGCTGCGTGATCAGGGACTGCGCGTGGCATGTTTGGTCATCGTCGCCGACGGCGCGGGCAGCGAACCACGGGAAGCCAAGGTGCGGTTCCGCATGCTCGAAGGGCATGTGGAGGGAACCGTGCGGCTCTCTTTCCTGGCCACGTTGCGTGGCAGCGAAGAGGTGCCCCCCGAGGAGGAGCTGCCGCGCAAGATGGTCTCCGAACTGACCAGGATCAAGGAACTGGCCCAGAAAGACGACACCCCATGACCGACTACGTATCCGCCTTCGACGCAGCAGTCATGCTGGCATCGGCTCCCGACCCGGCCCCGGTCGTCCCCGACGGGATGCAGGACCCCGTCAACAGGATCATCGGCTGGGGCAAGTGGATCGTCATGGCCCTAGGCGTCATCGGCCTGCTCGTGTGCGCTGGCCAGATGATCATGGGCCGCAAGAACCGGCACCAGATGGCCGCTGACGGAGCCACCGGCATCCCCTGGGTGATCGGCGGAGTCTCCCTCATCGCCCTGTCAGCCCCGCTCATTGATGCGTTCGTATGATGGGGCCCCGCAAAGAGTTCGCGCCCTTCTCCCCCTCCCCCCAACGGCCGCGCCTGCGCCTGCTGATGGTGGGCGGCGTCGCTGTGGCAATCCTGGGCGGGTTCGTACTGGGGCGCGCCTGGGACTCCTCCGAGTCGGCCCCGGCTCAGGAGAGCACCGAAGCCGCCGGTGCACCCGCGCCCTCCGTGACTCCCGATGACGACGGCAACCTGTCACCCGATGATGTGACCTGGCGCGAACACGCAGGGCTCGTCATGCCGTTCTCCGCCGAGCACGGCCCCTTCGAGGACGAAGACGGCTGGGTCCGGGGCTTTGCCCGCACCCCTCAGGGTGCGGTCATGGCGGGCACCCACATCTTCCTCCAAACCAGCAGTAAGGCCGACCTGCCCGAGGAAGCCATCCGCGCCTCCTTCAACGGACAGCTCACCGGCGAGCATGCCGAGGCCTTTGTCGAACGCATGGTCGCCGACGGGTTCGAGCCCGACCCATCCCGAGCGAACATCAACGTCGAGGGATACCTGCTCCACGACTTCGACGACAACGGCGCAGTCCTCGAGCTGGCGGCCGGCACCGCCACCGAGGGGGCGGACGGCTACCCGGTCTACACCGCCACCATGCTCACGGTCATGTGGGAGAACGGCGACTGGCAGCTGCTCGTACCCGAAAGCACCATGGAGCACGTACGCTTGCTCGACACCCTTGATGAGTTCACCCCCTTCCCCCGCGACGAATAGCGACGCATGCCGGACAGTACGAGTTGTGAGGGTAGTGATTTCCTCAGCGACCCGGGCGGATGCATCCGCCAAGGGCTTGAGAACACCCGCGACGAGATCATCAGCAACATCCGTGAAGCGGTCGTCAACACTGTGAACAATGAGACCGAAGCGGCGCTGGAGAACATCGCCGAATCCATCAACAGCGCGGTGGCCTCGATCCTGGACATCCTGGTGTGGTGGATCGTGGGCGGCGAGAGCCTGGACCTGAGCACAGGAACCCACGGCAACACCATCACCACGATGGGCGGGTACATATCGCCCATCGTGGTGTCGGTGGCCGTCATCGGCGTTCTGGTGGCAGCTGCCAAGATGGTGCTCAGCCGCAAGGCCGCCCCGCTGATCCCCATCGGCCAAAGCCTGTTGATCATCATCGCCGTCCAGGCCATCGGCATCCCCGTGGCCAACGCCGTCATCGACTTCGGAGACCAGTGGTCGAGCTGGGTCATCACCGACTCGCGAGATCAGGGCGTGGACGAACGCCTGATCCACGTGCTGACCTTCGGCCAGTACTCCGGCGGTGAGGTCGATCCTGACACCTCGGTTGCGGGCCTGTGGGCCTCGACCCTGCTGGTCACGCTCTTCGGGCTCGTCGTGATCTTCGTGGCCGCCATCCAGATCATCTTGATGATCTTCCGTGAGGCGGTCATCGTCATCCTAGCCGCCATGCTCCCCCTGGCCGCGGTGGGCATGCTCATGCAGTCCACCTCCAGCTGGTTTCACAGGGTCACCAGCTGGATGCTCGCCCTGATCCTGTATAAGCCCACCGTTGCGGCCGTGTATGCGATCTGCTTCATCTTCATCTCCGAAGGCGAGGACCTGTCCACCTACCTGGCCGGGCTGATGATGCTCGTGCTCTCGCTGTTCTCCCTGCCAGCGCTCACCTCCCTGTTCTCCTGGGCGGGAGGATCGGTGGCCGGTCCCAGCATGGGCGGCGCCATGGCCGGGGGTGCGATCGGATCCGCCATCGGCTCCGGCGGTGGCGGCGGTGGCGGCGGTGGCAAGTCCGCGCCCTCCAACCAGGCCGCTGGCACCACCCAGCGCCTCGGCAGCGCCGACTCCGGTTCGACCTCCACCGCCAGCACCAGTGGTAACGGCGGCGGTGGGGGCAGCGACAGCCCCACCGGTGCCAAGGAAAGCGTCAGCGGCCAACAGGGCACCACCCAGTCCCCCGACCAGGAAGACGGCAACGGTCCCACCGGTGCCAAACCCTCCTCTAACACCGGCAGTTCCACGACCGCCGTCGTCGACGCGGGGAACAAGGGCAACACCGTGGCAGGGCCCGTCGGTGGAGCTCTGGCAGCCGGCGCCAAAGCCACCCAGGAGGCGGGCAGCGCGGGCTACAACATGATGGAGCAAGCCGCGACCGCCTCGACCACAGCACCCGATCAGCAGGAAGGCAGCACCTGATGGGCGACGAGGCCCCCCGCACCTACGGCGGCTGGCGCCGCTCCCGAGCCATCGGCTTCTTCGGACTGGGCATGGCAGGGACCCTGACCCTGCTGGGTACTTTTCTGTTCCTGATCATCGTCGCCCAGGTCGCCCCCGCACTGCTGCTGTGGGTGGCCCCACCCGCCGTGCTGGTGGGCGCCTCGGTCCTGGTACGGGTCAACGGCGAACCGGTGGGCATGGTCGTGGTCCAGCGCGTACGCTGGGCCCTGGGATCCCTGCGCGGCCACACCCGGTACAAGGCCGGAGTCATCACCGACCACCCCCACGCCTTCCAGCTGCCCGGAACCCTGGCCCCGCTCCAGCTCAAGAGCGCCCAGGACGGGTTCGGCGGCCAGTTCGGCGTGGTGTGGAACCGGCGCACCGGCGACCTGACCGCGACCTTGCGGGTGGCGCCCTCCTCGATCTGGCTCGCTAACCCCGACGAGGTCGACACCTGGGTGGCCAACTGGGGGCACTGGCTCTCCAGGTTGGGGCACATGCCCCAGGTCAAGTGGGTCGCGGTCACCGTGGACACCGCCCCCGAACCCGGATCGGTCCTGGCCGAGCGGGTCGGCACCTCCCTGGATCCCGAGGCGCCCGAGCGCGCGCATGAGATCATGAACGAGTTGGTGAGCATCGCCCCCGCCGCAGCCGCCGACGTCGAGACCCGCGTGAGCGTCACCTTCGACCCCACCAGGTTCCCGGCCCGCCCCAAGACCATGGTGGAGGCCATCGGCGAAGTCGGCCACAGCCTCACGCAACTGGAGTCCTCCCTGGCCGAGTGCGGTGTCTCGGTGCTCGGGCGGGCCACCGCCGCCCAGATCGCCGGTGCGGTGCGCGTGGCCTTTGACCCCGCCGCCCGCGGCAAGGTCGATCAAGCCCTGGACGAAACCCCCGAGGACCTGGTACTGGAGGGCGCCGGTCCCGTCGGCGCCCACGAGCACGTGGGCTTCTACGAGCACGACTCCGGCATCAGCGTCTCGTGGGCATGGAACGAAGCCCCCAGGCAGAATGTCCAGTCCCAAGTGCTGGCCGGACTGGTCTCGCCTACCCGAGACCCCAAACGCGTCACGCTGATCTACCGGGCCTACAGCGCCGCCCAGGCCGCCAACATCCTGGAGGCGGAGGTCAACGCCGCGCACTTCCGCCAGTCCCTGCGCCGCAAACGCGGCCAGGACGAGACCGCCCGCGACGCCTTCGACCAGGCGCGCGCACGCCAGGCCGCCGCAGAAGAAGCCGCCGGTGCCGGGGTGACCCTGGTGACGATGTACGCCACCGTCACCGTCACCGATCCCGAGCAGATGCCGCGCGCCATCGCCGAGCTGGAGTCCTCCGCCGAGGCCGCCAAGATCCGGTTGAGGCGCTTGTGGCATTCCCAGTCCACCGGGTTCGCCGCCACGCTGCCGTGCGGCATCTACCCGCCCGCGCT
>Ga0079226_10001255_pt1 | contig 19366 bp, 14 predicted proteins | sample Poulit2014_FD_76345 | JGI IMG/M metagenome (GOLD analysis project Ga0079226, IMG submission 76345) | Agricultural soil microbial communities from Georgia to study Nitrogen management - Poultry litter 2014 | ecosystem: Environmental > Terrestrial > Soil > Agricultural land | place: USA: Georgia... | reverse complement strand
CGATGTGGAACATGCCACCGGCGAGCTTGTCATGGATGATGTTCGGTTTCGATACCACGATGCTCCTGCAGACCAACCCGATCTGTTATGCGGAGTCAACCTACATATCCGGCCCGGAGAAACCATGGCACTGGTTGGTGTCACGGGAAACGGTAAATCGACCCTATTGCAACTGATTCCCCGGATATTTGATATCACCTCTGGTCAGATAACTATCGATGGGGTTTCCGTGCACGATATGCACTTAGACGATGTACGTCGGTTAACCGCCTTTGCATTTGAGGACACCACATTATTTTCTTCATCCGTACGTGACAATGTGTTGTTAGGCGTGGATCCGGAACTTCCCGAGGCTGTCCAAGAAGATATCGCCTGGGAGGCGTTAGCGGCTGCTGACGCTAAATTTGTTACCGAGCTTGTCGACGGTATCGACACCCCCATTGGCGAACAAGGTTTTTCGCTATCTGGTGGCCAGCGACAACGACTGGCGCTGGCGCGTGCTATTGCCGCCCGTCCTGCATTACTGCTCTTAGACGACCCATTATCAGCATTAGATACAAAAACCGAGGAGCGCGTGGTAGGTCAGCTACGGGCCATCTTAGATAACACCACGACATTACTTATCGCCCATCGCTCCTCCACGGTGGCACTAGCAGACCGGGTGGCGCTGTTGGACGAGGGCCAGATCGTGGCGGTGGACACTCACCAACGATTGCTCCGTACCTCTGATCGGTATCGGTACCTGATGGCCACTCCGGCCCGTGGCAGTAGCGAGGTGAATATATGAGTGTGCCCGGTAGCACCCGTGACGAGGCAACTCGCTATTCGCAGATGACCAAGAAAGAACGTCGAGCTTCCCTGCGGCTACTGGGAAGCTTGCTGAAACCATACACGTGGCAGCTGGTTGGTTTATCACTGATTGTGGTGCTGACTCAACTCATGACAGTAGCTGGTCCAGCAATTATTGCATGGGGCATCGATCATGGGTTGCCGGCATTATTGGATGGGGTCCCGGTGCCTGCCATTGCCGCTTCCGCAGCCCATATTGTGGTCGCTATTTCAGCCGGCGGGTTGATGTATGTATTTGTTCGGTGGAATATGACCATCGGCCAGAATATGCTGTTTCGATTACGCAAACGTTTGTTTTTACACACCCAGCGTTTGGACATGACATTTCACGAAACCTACGCTTCGGGGCGTACAGTGGCACGTCAAACCACAGATATGGATGCCTTAGCGCAGCTGCTGAACTCCGGGCTGGATATCATGGTCGGTTCGGTGTTGCAGATGGTCTTTACCATGGTGCTCATCGTGACCATGGATGTGCCGTCTGGGCTGGTGATGGCGGGACTGCTAGTACCCGCCACAATGCTCACCGTATGGTTTCAAAAACGTTCTTCAGTTATCTACCGTCAAATTCGGACGAACGCTGCCCGGCTAATTGCACATTTTGTTGAAACCGTAACCGGGATCCGTGCGGTAAAGTCCTATCGCCGACAACGTGCAAATGGTGCCCAGTATGAACAGTTAGCCGAAGATCACCGACAGTCCTCGCTACGGTCCGTCCAGCTATTTGGGATATACCAGCCAATGTTACGTTGGCTTTCTACGATTACTATCGCCGCGGTACTGATGGTCGGTGGTTTCCGGGTGCTGGGTGATCAACTTCAGGTGGGTGTATTGGTGGCCTTAGTGCTATATGCTCGACGGTTTTTCCAACCCATCGATGAGATTGCTAACTTCTACAATACGTTTCAATCCGCTGTGGCGGCGCTAGAAAAAATCTCCGGACTTATGGCGGAACGACCAACAGTCACCGATCCGGAAATACCGGTAGAATTACCCTCAGTTGACGGCGAAATCGTCTTCGATAATGTGAGTTTTCGCTACGCCCCGCAGCTTCCGGTAGTATTGCACCCAACCTCGCTGCACGTACCTGCGGGACAAACCGTGGCCATTGTGGGATCAACCGGTGCCGGCAAATCCACAATCGCAAAACTGCTAGCTCGGTTTTATGATGTCACCCATGGCGCCATTACTTTAGATGGCGTCAACCTTAAGGACATCTCACAAGATGCGTTAACCAACAACATCGTGATGGTTACTCAAGAGTCCTACCTGTTCTCGGGTTCGGTTGCCAATAACATTGCCTTGGGTAATCCGGATGCTTGCCGTGATGAGATTATCGCTGCCGCACAGGCCATTGGCGCCCGAGAATTTGTCGAGCGCCTACCGGAAGGATTCGATACTGATGTACGCGCCCGAGGCGGTCGGATGTCGGCTGGGCAACGCCAATTAATTTCTTTTGCGCGCGCATTTTTGGCCAACCCAAACGTTTTAATCCTTGATGAAGCGACGTCGTCGTTGGATGCTCCAACCGAAGCCGTGGTACAGCAAGGGCTAGAAGAGCTCTTGGGCCGCCGAACTTCGTTTATTATTGCACATCGACTTTCTACGGTAATGATTGCCGATAGAGTATTAGTCGTTGAGGGCGGGAAAATTATCGAAGACGGGACCCCGGATGAATTGATTGCCACCGGTGGACAGTTTTCACAGCTATATCACGCCTGGCAGGATTCCCTCACAGATTAGGGCTAAGACCGTATTAAGGAGATGATCCGTTTGTCAGGAAGATTCAAGGCCGGTCTACTGGGTGCCGGGATTGGGGCCGTCCTTATCGTGCTGGTGGAACTTCTGGCGGTGGTGCTCAATGGTGAGCAATTCTTTGGTAGCCAGCAGTCTTGGATTATTCTGGCCATCGGAGTAATTGTCTGTGTGTGGGTACAATTGCGTGCTTACGACCAGCAAAAGGGCAGCTACGCAAGAAAAGACGGCACCTCCAACGCAGGTTCTAAGGACTAACGGATGTCGCCTGACCAAATTGGATTTCGCCCAGGGCGCGCCGTGGCAAATCATTGAGCGTGCCAAACCGGTGGGCCGTCATCGTCACTGATTGCTCCCGGAGGAATGGCAACATTTCTAGCCGACCTGCCGAGGTGACCGGTTGAGTATAGAGCGCGGTTTCTGGGCTGTGGGCGGTGGCGGTTATAGTATCAAAGTGCTCCTCAGGGCCAATGAGGCGGATTCGGTTGGTACCTTGTGCTGGGTCCGCATCCGCCAGACGGCTGGCACGCTGCAGCCAGGTATTGGTATCTTCAAAGACAACATCAACATTGGTACCAGTAAACACCTCGGCCAGTTCTCGCGGAGCTCTTGTGGGCAGCGAAACGACATTGGTTGGTATCACGCCTGTGCCGTGACCTGTTGCAACTGCCTGCTGCACCCGAATTCCACTAAAAGCTACCCGCACCGTTTGTGCCAGTGTTGCCGAGGTGGCATTTGTTGCACGTATGGCTACTGAAACCGGCCGGTAGCGCAGCGCATTAATCTCCACCTGTAAATCTGATACATCACGTTGGCCGGTGAAGGTTTCTACGGCCTGTGCATCGTGGGCTACAGCTGCTTGCAACCAGCTAGCATCGTCGTCTTCGATGATCGGAGCTACTATGCGGAACAGTTCATTAGCCTGTATATCGGTTGTGGTAGGCAAAGAGTCGGGATCGTCAGCCCAATTGCTTAGACCCAATAGATAGTTGGGTCCACCCACTTTGGCGCCTGGACCAATCGAGGAGCGCTTCCATCCACCAAAGGGTTGTCGACGCACAATGGCACCGGTAATGCCACGATTAATGTAGAGGTTTCCGGCGGTGATACGCTCGGCCCAATTACCGATTTCATCCGGGTCCAGAGAGTGGATACCGGAGGTCAATCCATACGGTACGGCATTGACGTAATCAATGGCCTCGTCCAAGGTTTTGGCGGACATGACACCAAGGATCGGACCAAAGTATTCGGTCAGATGATATTGGGAACCTGGTTTAACCCCGGAACGCACGCCCGGTGAGTAGAGTCGGCCAGTATCATCAAGTGGACGGGGTTTGAGCTGCCAGCGTTGCTCATCTTCCAGTTGAGTCAGTCCTTGCTGCAGCTTTTCGCCTGGCACATCAATGACCGGTCCCATTTGAGCCTGGGGATTGTTGGGGTGGTCTACGACCAGTGAATTCACTGCATCTAGCAGTTGACGGTGGAAGCGTTTACTCACGGCTGTTTGCCCCACCAGGATCACCAAGGACGCGGCTGAACATTTTTGGCCAGCATGACTAAAGGCAGAGTCCACTACGTCGGCTACGGCGAGATCTAAATCCGCCGACGGGGTGATAATAATCGCGTTTTTGCCTGATGTCTCGCCAAATAGTGGCATATCAGGCCGTAATTGGGTAAATAACTGTGCAGTTTCATATCCGCCGGTCAGAATAACCCGCTCGGCACGACGATCTGTTACCAGGCTGGTACCGATGGTAGATTCTTCAGCAATGACAAACTGCACCAGTTCATGGGAAAGCTCAAATTCATCCAGTGCCGTCCAGATAGCTTGAACAATGACGGCGGCGGTACGTTGGGCCTGGGGCGCGGGCTTGAACATTACCGGTGATCCAGCGGCTAATGCTGAGACAACTGAACCAGTGGGAATTGCTAAGGGAAAATTCCACGGTGGGGTCACCACGGTTAATCCCACCGGGTGCGCCCGGGCCCCCGGTATCTGGTCAAGTTGTCGACATTGTTCTGCATAAAACCGAGCAAAATCGATGGCTTCGGAGACCTCTGGATCCGACTGATCAATAGTCTTGCCGGTCTCGGCACCCATCACCTCAATGAGCTGTCCGCGCACAGCCGCTAAGTGGTCACCAATCCGAATTAAAATCTCTGAGCGAGTTGATAACGGCAAGTCTTGCCATGTGCAACCGGCCCGTTGAGCCCCCGTAATCGCAGCATCCAATTGAGCTTCAGTTTCGATGCGATGGGCCTTGACCACCGTCTGACCCAGTTGTGAGGTTGCCATACGCTCAATAATCTGGCGGCCCCAATCACGGTTAGCCGGTAAGTCCGAGTCGGAGTCTGCAGTGTTGACAAAAGCCTGGGGTGATGGCGCCGAGAAGTCTTCAGTCTGGCGGTTTTGATTTCGCCGTGGCTCGGGCACGAAATCAACTTCGTTTTTTAGCTGTACTAGTGACGCTAAAAAACGGTCAGCTTCGCGTTGAAACATCGCCTCGTCGTCCAGTTTAAAAACCGCCGACATGAAGTTGTCGTCTGAAGCACCTTCTTCCAGTCTGCGCACCAGATATGAAATAGCCACATCGAACTCGTCTGGGTGCACCACCGGAGTGTAGAGTAACAGCCGCCCCACATCGGCGCGCACAGCCTCGGCTTGTTCGCTGGCCATACCCAATAACATTTCAAAATCTACCGGCCCGTTTTGCACCGGTATGCTGCGATGTTGGAGCAACAGATATGCCAAAGCGATATCGAATAAGTTTTGGCCGGCCACGCCCACATGCACATTGGCAAGCCGCTCAGTGGTCAACGCGTAGTTAAGTATCCGTTTGTAATTGGTATCGGTATCCTGCTTAGTGGGCCATACCGTTTGGGGCCAACGATGTATAGCAGCTTGCACCTGTTCCATGGGCAGATTCGCACCTTTAACCACGCGAACCTTAATAGGTGCTCCTCCGCCGGCAACCCGCTGGGTGGCAAAAGCTTGCAGATTAACCATGGCCTGATAGGCGTCCGGAAGATAAGCCTGAAGGACAATGCCCGATGAATAATGTAGGAATTCGGGTTCTGAAATAAGTTTGCGGTAAACGTCCAGAGTCAATTGGAGGTCCTTATATTCCTCCATATCCAAGTTAATGAAGGTGATCGGGTTCGCTTGCATGGCGGCACGGTAAACCGGACGAAGTTTTTCGACAATGTTGTCCACTGCCTCTTGGTGTGCCCAGTGGTTATGTGGGGCAACGGTAGCCGAGACCTTAACTGAAACATAATCAACATCATCGCGAGCAATCAGTGCCAGCGTATCGGCAATACGTTTATCAGCTTCTTGCTGTCCCAAAATCGCTTCGCCCAACAGATTTATGTTCAAATCAATCCCGGGGGTACGAATCTTTTGAATCGCTTTGCCCAACTGATTGTCTCGTGAATCGATGACCAGATGTCCGACCATCGCTCGCAGGGCGGCTTGGGCGGCTGGGACAACAACTCCCGGGGCCAGATTAGCCAGTTTGCCCCCGGTCCGGATCGCGGTTTGTAAATGCCAGGGCAAAAATCGGGGAGCTTCATCGGCAATGTGTGATAACGCTTCGGCTGCTGTTGCATTATCTTCGGGCCGGATTACCCGATCAACGAACCCGACCGTAAAATCCAAGCCATTAGGATCTTGCAGTACGCCTGATAGCTGTTGTGCCGAAGCATCCGGTTTCACCTTAGAAGCCACCGCTAACCATTTGCGCACCTGCTCAATCGCGGCCTCGCCCAGCTGCCACGGCATGATATCTGCTTGATGACGATGTGCTGTCTGCATGAGACTCCCGATTTACGACACTGTGTTGTGACACACAGCATACGACTAGAATAGGTTCGGGTATAGCGAATAATATCGAAAGGAACCTTGCGGTAAAAGCGAAGGATATCTGTGTTAGATCTGCATCGTCTCAGTTTGCTGCGAGAGTTAGCCACGCGAGGTACCATCACAGAAGTGGCCAATGCGCTCAACTTTGCGCCCTCAACAGTCTCGGCTCAGTTAACGCGTTTAGAAAAGGAAGCGGGTACTACCCTGCTGGTGTCATCGGGACGCAAACTCATGTTGACGACCGCAGCACTAAGGTTGGTTGAGCACACCGACAAGATGCTGGCGATCATGGAACGGGCCACCGCCGAGTTAGCCGAAGCCGAGACCATGGTAGCCGGAACCGTACGAGTGTCAATGTTTCAAACTTCCGCCCTAGCGTTGCTGCCTGGAACATTAGAGTTCTTAAGCCAAACCCATCCGAATATCCGGTTAGAAGTATCCCAGCGAGAACCCGAACAGGCCTTGCACGATACTTGGACAGGCGACTTCGATATTGTAGTCGCCGAGCAATATCCAGCACATGCGGTCGCGCAGTTACCAGATATGCTCACCACTGCACTGGTTGACGATCCTCTCCGGCTTGCAATCCCCAACCACGTGGCTGCCCAGATCAATACACTGACTGATGCGGCCAGGCTGCCTTGGATTATGGAACCGGCACCGGCAGCCTCACGTCACTGGGCGCTCCAACAATGTCGCACTGCCGGGTTTGAACCCGATATTCGGTACTCTTCGGCCGACCTTCAAGCACACGTGCAGTTGATTGAGGCCGGTGAAGCAGTTGCAATCCTGCCTGGAATTCTTGGTGGTTATAGCCCACCCAACGTTAGCTGGGTAACGCTTGACGACGCCCCACATAGGCACATCTTTTTTGCTGTGCGACAGGCCGCTGCACAACACCCAGCGGTCGCTGCGGTCGCTGCCGCGTTACAGCGACACGCCTGCAAGGCCGCAAAATCCTGACTACAAATTTGGTGGACACGACCCAGTCGTTGACCAGGCTTTTTACAGATATTTCTCAACCAAACGAGTCGGACAACGCTGCGATTCCAGTCGCATAGGCCTGGTGATTTCGCCGTTAGTAGCGAATAATCATGTGCTATGACTGAAGAACATGCCTATCAATCAGCCGCCATAATTATTTATTTACTGCTCATGGTTGGCATCGGTTTCTATGCCTACCGTCGAACCAAAACGGGGAAAGACTTTCTGCTTGCTGGTCGTGATTTATCTCCGCGTGTAGCCGCGCTTTCCGCGGGTGCCTCGGACATGTCTGGTTGGCTCATGATGGGCTTACCGGGGGCCCTGTATGCCACCGGACTTATTGAATCCTGGATTGCCATCGGATTGACGATCGGAACCTGGCTGAACTGGAAAATCGTTGCCCCTCGGTTGCGGGTCTACTCAGAAATCACCGAAGATGCGATTACCATGCCGGCGTTTTTTGAGCGTCGTTTTCGAGACCGTACCCGGTTACTACGTTCGGTGTCAGCCGTTATTATCTTGGTGTTCTTTATCTTCTATGTGGCTTCCATGATGGTCGCTTCGGGCGCGTTTTTCGAGTCCGCTTTCGGCTGGCCATATCTGGTGGGTCTGCTCGTCGTGGCGGGCTTCACTCTGCTGTATACGGTATTTGGCGGATTTTTAGGGGTGTCGCTGACCGATGTGGCTCAGGGCCTGCTGATGCTTGCGGCTTTGTTAGTTGTACCGGTGATGGCCACTATTAAGTTGGGTGGCCCCGGTGAAGTCATTAGTCTGATCTCACAATCCGAAATCCAAGAAGGCCTAAAGCATCTATCCTTTACGGGTGGCGGAATGACCGTGAGCTCGGCCCTCATTATTATTTCTGGGCTCGCCTGGGGTTTGGGATATTTTGGGCAACCACATATTCTTGCCCGGCATTTTGCTATTCGCGACCATCGAGAAGTGAAAACTGCACGCCGGATTGGCTTCAGCTGGGTCGCATTGTCAATGGGCGGAGCAGTGCTGACCGGATTGATCGGAGTGGCATGGTTTCAACGCGAAGGACAAGTCTTGGATAATCCTGAAACCGTCTTTTTGCGTTTGTCACAAATTCTTTTTCACCCATTCATTGCCGGACTAGTTCTGGCTGCCGTATTAGCTGCCATCATGTCAACAATGTCGTCACAGCTCATCGTTTCCTCGTCCGCTCTGGTTGAAGACATCTACGGATTATTTAAAAGCCACCCGAACCAACGTACGCAACTGTGGCTAGGGCGGGCTGCTGTCATTGTCGTTTCGATTATTGCCGCTTTAATTGCCCAAAACCCCGAGTCAACGGTGTTAGATCTGGTCGGTTTTGCTTGGGCAGGTTTCGGGGCGGCCTTTGGTCCGATGATACTTTTAGCACTCTATTGGCGAAGAGTCACTGCCATGGGCGCTCTAGCAGGCATGGTTGCCGGTGCCGTCGTGTCTTATGTTTGGGGCACGGTTCCGGCGATCAAGGAGGTACTCGATCTTTATGAGATTGTCCCAGGTGTCATTGCAAACTTTGTAGTGGCCGTGGTGGTTTCGCTGCTCACGGCAAAACCGGCACCAGAAGTTGACGAAGAATTCGGACAGATGGAAACAACAATCAGTGCCAGCTAGCACGATGAGACATAAAAAACTGGTTGGCAGCACCTCAACATTGAAGCCTGCCAACCAGTTTTTTAGCTCTACAAGTAAACGATTTTTACCACATAGGCATGGGGCCTAAGAGGTACTGGTCGATTTCCCACTGGGTGACTTGCGAATGATACATGGCGAATTCTTTGCGCTTTTCTTCAGCAAAGAAGTCCACGAAATCGCCGTGTGGCCCGGAGCCCATCGCTTTTCGCATAACATCGTTTTGCTGTAAGGCGTTGGCTGCTTCCCATAGGGTCGCGGGCAGCGGCTGAAAATCAGCCAGCTCGGCATCACTCATGGCATAGGTGTTGCGTTCTTCCATGCATTCACCCGGATCAAGTTCACGGTCGATACCGTCCAGCCCAGCAGCTAAGATCGCAGCGGTTGCCAAGTGCGGGCTGGCACCACCATCAACGCCGCGGTGTTCAACGCGACCGCCATCAGGAATGCGCAGCATAGTTGTGCGGTTGTTAGCTCCATACATCACATGGGTCGGTGTCCATGTTGACCCGGATGACGGGTGCGGTACGCCAATACGTTTATAGGCGTTAACGTTAGAGCCAATTAGTGCTTGCATCCCCCATGCATTTTCAAGCACACCTGCAATGAAGTGGTAAGCAAGCTTGGAAAGTCCAAGCCGATCCGACTCATCAAGGAACAGGTTATTTCCGTTTTCGTCCCACAAACTAAAGTGCGTGTTGAGTCCGTTTCCGGTGTTACCGGTAAAGGGCTTGCCCATGAATGTCGGGAGGATACCCTCACCTTCGTGGTAAGCAACGGCATGAGCCATGTAATGCAACATAATGAGGCGATCGGACGTAGTCATCGCATCGGAATAGTCAATATTGATTTCGTATTGTCCGTTGCCATCTTCTGAGTCAATGGCGGGGTTGCCCCACCCCATCTCATTGATGTAGTTAGACAACTTACTCAAATATGGCCATGCACGTTCGATTCCGTAAGCGTGATAGCAGGGTTTAATGGATGTGTCCAACGAATCGGCGATCTCAATGCCGCCGCCTTCTTTTTGACGAACCAAGAAAAACTCTGGTTCCATCCCGGTTTTGAATGTCCAACCCCGTTCAGTTTGAATCTCATCCATTAACCGTTTCAGGATATTTTGCGAGGCATAAGGCCACAGCTCGCCCTTAACGTGCGGGAACGCATGTAAAACTGCCATATTTCGGCGCCATGGCAACCGGGTGTAGGTCGTTGGGTCAGGGACATAAGCGATATCTCCATCAGCCGGTGTCTGCCAGAGTCCACCACTTGCAAATCCAGCAAACGCTGCACCATTATCTAGCAAATCGTCGATATACTGAGCAGGTGCCACTGATGCATTCGGCTTACCATTTACTTCGGTTCCTAAGGCCATGAAGAACTCAATGCCGTCCTTCTTGGCTTGTTCTTTCATCGCTTCCCGTGAGTCAATCATTTCTCAGCTCCTTCTGTAGAATTTTCGACAGCATCGTGCCAAATCGTGGCGTTATGCTTGTCGATCGTATGTAGAACTTCACTGACATTTTCTAGACCTAATAGGTTGCAGAGCGGACATGAAGGCGTTTGTTTAGTTAAATGCCGCTAGAACCCATGACCAATTCGCTGCTACTTCCTCTCCATCTTGCAGGTACCAAACAACCGTGAGTTTAAGCTTTGTCTACTGTTTACCTGGCTTTATATGCTGCACCTTAAGAAGTGATTTAACTGTGCTTAGCCTAACATCTTCTACCGTTTTATGGTCTGTCCTACGAGGCTCACGCGCTTAATATCTCTGGTTGTGGCAGTATCTCGCCAGCTATGGCGTTTTATGCCGCCGTACCGGGGAGTATCGACAGCAAAGCATTAGGCTGTGACCGCAGCGACCTCCATGGTTACGTTGCCGCAACTTTGCGGCTGGGCTTCGAATTAAAAGTAGTTGCCAAGTTACCGTATGACCAGCCTACGATAGACACATGGGTTTTTCGCGCACACAAACAATCGATGTTGCACTTACAACTTCGCAGGTGTGGGACATGCTCACTGATCCGGGCGCATGGTTGCAGTTTGACGACCAGCTACAACAATTCGCGCCTATTGACATGGCCGGTGAGCGGCTCAAAGTCGGCGATAGAGTCAAAGTCGTGCCCAAAGCTTTGATCCGGGGCTTTGTACACGCCGCTACTGCACCACCAGCTACCATTGTGACAGTAAAACCTCAACGTGAAATCGCGTGGCGACAAGATCAACCTGGAGGCTTTACTGCACAACGCTGGCAAATTGAATCTAGGGAAGACGGCAGCACGCGTTTGACTCGTCACACCCAAGCTATCGGGCCGTTTGCCGCACCGTTTGGGGCCACGTTGGCAGCACCATTAGCCGGCGATCTTGGGGCAGTCGGTGCCCGAATGTTTCAGATGGCCGCCGATGGACCAGATACTTCACAGCCACTAACTTTAGTATCCGGTGGATCTGGCTATCTCGGTTCACGTTTAGTTACTCGCATGCTTGCTGACGGCAAACGAGCCGTGGTGCTGACCCGTAGTCCAACACCAGGGGCCCCATACCCACAGACTCGCTGGAGTGTTGACGACTTGGGCCCATTACATGAACAGCTCCTTGATCCGGCTGGATTTAATATCATCAATCTGGCTGGTAAGCGTATCGGCCCGAAGTTTTCTGCTCAGGAAGTCGAAGCGCAAGAAACTTCCCGAATCCCTCCGACTCGAGCACTACGCGACGCTGTGGAAGCAGCACAGACAGAAGGCGGCATATTGCACAGGTGGATCCAAGGTAGTGCTATACCACTATGGGATGCCCAATCGACCGAAGAATTTACGGAGGATACCGCACCTACCGCTGACATCGATGGCCCCAAGGGCATGGGACAACTGGTTGCAGATTGGGAAGCTTCGGCACCCGATGAAGCCATTATTATCCGTACCGCTATTGTGCTAGGTCAACAAACGGAAATTGGTATGGGATTAGGGGCTATGGCGTTGTCCAAGACTCGACCGAGCGTCGATGGATATCTTCCGTGGATCCATGAAGAAGATTGGATAGGTATTGTCCGGCACCTATTGGATATGCAAAATCCGCCAGCTAGGGTCATCGCTGTTGCTCCACAACTAACGCACCTGTCAGAAGTAATTAACGCCTTAGCACCGGGACTGGGTACACGACATATCCCGCTACCTGCTGCCTTGCTCAATATCGGCATGAATATCATCCGGATGGAGCCAGGGCTGCTGATGGGCAGTACCAAGGCACGCTCTGTTGTGCTAGATGATGCAGGTTACCAGTTCCACTATCCCACAATCGCCGCAGCAGCTGACTCGATACGGATCTAACCTAACGATAAGCGCGATGATATTGGGCAGGTATGGGCGGATTTTTATGTCGCAGTACCTGTGCTGCGTGGATGGGAAAATTGGCATTCCGTAGTGACTCGCGACCAACCAGCACTACATCTGCCTGTTGCGTGATCAAAATATGTTCTGCCTGGAAGGGCTCGGTAATAAGGCCCACCGCACCGGTGGGCACATTGGTCTGCCGCCGAATAGCTTCAGCGAAAGGAACCTGATAGCCAGGCCCGGTTGGAATCTTAGCTGGCAGGTTTGAACCACTGGAAACATCAATCAGGTCCACGCCGTGATCGTCCAACCATTTCACAAGCTGCACTGTGTCATCAATGGTCAATCCCTGTTCCACCCAGTCAACGGCCGACAGACGCACCAGCAACGGTGTATGTTCTGGTATCTCGTTACGAACTGCTTCGACAACTTGTAATAGGAGCCGTGCCCGATTTCGTAGCGATCCACCATAGGAGTCCTGTCGCAAATTGCTTAATGGTGACAAGAACTCGTGCAATAAGTAACCGTGAGCACCGTGAATTTCTAATAGATCGAAACCAGCGGCAATAGCTCGCCGTGCCGCATCGACAAACGCCACGACAATTGCATCAATACCTGATTGGTCAAGGGCCTGTGGTGCAGCAAGATCAGGAAATGCAATGGCAGAAGGGGCCACGGTTTGCCATCCACCGTCAGATAGCGGCACGCTACCTGTTTTATCGGTCCCCCAAGGGCTGTATGTGCTAGCTTTGCGCCCTGCATGGGCCAATTGGACACCGGCTACTGCACCCTGTGAGTGCATAAAGTCCACAATCGGTGCTAACGCATCACGTTGGTCATCGTTCCATAAACCCAAATCTTGCGGCGCGATACGGCCTTGCGGTGTTACGGCGGTAGCTTCAACAATGACGGCACCTGCTCCGCCACGCGCTAGGCTTCCCAGATGCACCATGTGCCAATCGGAAACCAACCCGTCAGCATTTTTTGCGCTATATTGACACATAGGTGGCACCCAGATGCGGTTGCGGGCGGTCACACCACGCAGTGTTATTGGTTCAAAAAGCAAACGAGACAAGCACATTCCTCACGTCCGCCCGGGATCGGGCCATATTTTCAGTCCAACCGGACATTATTGCAGGCTTTACGAAGATCTACTCCCTGTGTGCTGATAAAGGTTCTTCGCCATCGCAGTACGAGACACACAAAACCCTCGGTATAGGTTGAAAACCTATGATCCGAGGGTATATTTTCTTTGATTCAAAGTGGAGCTAAGGGGATTCGAACCCCTGACCTCTTCCGTGCCACGGAAGCGCGCTACCAACTGCGCCATAGCCCCGTATCAAGTTTTTCTTCGTTACCGCGCTGGGCAACATCAATTAGTATACATACGTTTAGTATGAAAACAAATTCGGGATCTCAATTTTAGGCGGTGATCTTAAACACTGCTCTGTGTCAGGGTGAAGGAGCCCATCTGTCCGGTGTTTGATTGTAAAACGTGGGCACGGCAATTGGACAAACGCGGCATGGTGGCAAACTCGTCATCGTTATGGCCAGTAAGGATATGAGCTGCAGCACGAAGTGTATTGCCGTGCGAAACGACAAGCAAGACATTTGCTGTTGTAAGTGCATCAAGCACTGCTTGAGCTGTTCGGGTACCAGATTCTCGTGGCGTTTCACCACCGACGGGTCCAGCATCAATATTTGGCAGTCGAAACGCTGCATGTTCTTCTGGCCAACGTTCTGCAATTTGGCTAAAGAGCAGACCTTCCCAGGCACCGCCGTCGGTCTCGATAATGTCGTTGTTGAGTATGGGTTCCAGCTGTCTATCGAGCAACATGATTTGTCCGGTGTCACGCGTCCTAGTGAGTGGAGAGACGATAACCGCATCAAATTCTGTATGCCCCCAGCGTCGTGCTGCCTCATGGGCTTGAGCTCGACCGGTGTCGTTAAGTGGGATGTCGGTTTGGCCCTGGTAGCGACCTTGTGCATTCCAATCACTTTCACCGTGGCGAAGGAAGACCAGAGTTTTCATCTATTCTGCTTCCGGTAGCTCAATTTGTGGTGCATCAGCCCATAGCCGGTCTAGAGCGTAGTTTTCACGTTCTTCTTCGTGCTGGATATGAATCACAAAGTGTCCATAGTCCAAAAGCACCCATCGGCCCTCAGCTTCACCTTCCCGGCGAATAGGTTTGAGCTCAAGTTGTTCTCGCAGGTCGTCTTCGATTTCTTCGATGACAGATTTTACTTGTCGTTCAGTTTCTGCCGATGCAAAGAAGAATGCATCGGTGATTCCGAGACGATCCGCGACGTCTACGGCAGAGACATTCTCGGCCTGCCTTGTTGCTGCTGCAAGAGCAGCAACATTGAGCGCATCGCGTGTGGGTTCAGGTACTGCCACGGAACTCCTTTAAATTCTTCAGCGAGTAAATAAAATAATGGCAGCTATTAAGGCAATAATACCTATAGCAAAGACCGCGAAAGAAACAGTCAACAATCGACGTTCGGGTGCTTCAGATTCCTTTGGGTCTAATGTGTCCAGACCGTGGGCCGAATTGGCGTCCAATGGCTGATCAGGACCGGTTTGTTGTTGTGGCTCAGTCTCTAGCGCCGTATTGAAATGCGAAGCAAAATCAGGTTTGGGTTCGGGTACTTTCGCGCCTGCAGCCTCGTTGTCGTCGGAAACTTCAAACGGCCCGGTGATGACTGGACCACTGTTGGCACGCCGAGCACGACGAGTACGTTTGCCGGGTTCTTCTACACCGGTCTGAGCAGGAGGTTCTATGTCCTCCGACTCAGCGGACGATCCTTCGGCCTCCGAGTTAGCAGAAGTTTCTTCAACTGCTGCATCCTTGGACTCGATGTCTAAGGGTTTTTGTTGTTCTAGATTTGCTGGTTGATCATCGGTGGTAGCCGGTGTTTCGTGCTGATCCTGTTCTTCGACAATGGCAATAGCAGCGGTTTCGAGGTCTTGGAGTTCTTGTGATTTCTCCGCCAGTTCTTTTTGTCGCCGCAATAACAGTGGATCAATGACGTTTGGGTTCTCTTGCCCTAGGGCAATGATTTCCTGGGTCAGTTTTTCTGTTTCCGCACGCAATTCGGCCCGACGGATTTCCATGGTATCCAGGCCACTCATATCGGTGATTTCCATGGCGGATTCACCGTATTGTTCCGAAGTTGAAACCACGATGTCTTCTTCGTAGTCATCTTCATCAGCACCTACAAGCGGTTCTACAGGTGGCTCAGGTGCCGTTGCTGGCTCAGATTCTGCCGGAATGGGTGGAGGGGGCGCTTGTGGGGCTGTTGCCCGACGCACCACTTTTGGTTCTACCTCGGTTTGGGCGGCCTGCTGGGCTTCGAGCGCCTCAATATCTGCTCTGCGCTCAGCGGCTTTTTGTGCGGCCTGTTCCCGAGCTTCGCGCCGGGACCGCGGTTTCGGTGCCTCGTCATCACGACGTTTCGTGATAATCGGCAGCATGCCGGTTGAGGTCACTTCTGAATCTGCCCGACGACGCCTGCGCGGTGCTAAAGGTTCTGGCTCCATTACCTCCGCATCAGACGGAGCATCAATGGGGCTTGACGCTGCTCTGCGGCCAGATCCAGCGGCATCGTCTGCAACCGGTACTGCAGGTTCTTCCTCAATTGGTGTTACGTCACTGGCGGGCACCGGTTCGGCGTTGGCCAGGGTTTCGTTCGCCTGTTGTTCGGCTTCAGCGGCGCGTTGTTGGCGCTGTTCTACTTCGTCAGCCCAGCGCTGGGCCTCTTGGTCGCGTAATTTGGCGCGCTCATTACGTTCGCGTTGCAGCCGCAGTTCTCGGCGGGAAGGATAAGGCTTACTCATCATCTTCCTCCGGTCGGTGGTTCAGTGATGCCGGCACATATGGTGCAATGTTGTGTCGGTGCGGATTGCCGTTGTTATCAACGTACAACCCGTATTTCCCAATGTATTGCACTACGCCGTCTGGCACGAGGTACCAGACAGGTTTTCCAGCGGCCACACGGTCCCGACAGTCGGTAGAGGAGATGGCCATCGCCGGGATTTCCATCAGCGAGACTTCATCGGCTAGACCGAAGTCTGTCAGTTCGTGGCCTGGGCGGGATACGCCAACAAAGTGCGCTTTGCCCCAAAGCTGGTCTACATTTCGCCACGTCATGATCTGTTCCATAGCGTCCGCACCGGTAATGAAGAATAGATCTGCATTGGGTCGCAATGCTTGGATATCGTCCAGTGTATCGGCAGTGTATGTTTTGCCTGGCCGATCAATATCTACTCTCGATACCGAAAACCGTGGATTCGATGCAGTGGCTACTACTGTCATTAGGTAACGGTGTTCTGCCGGAGAGACGTCTTTTTCGGACTTTTGCCATGGCTGTCCGGTTGGAACAAAGACTACCTCGTCGAGGTCAAACTCTGCGGCTACTTCACTGGCTGCGACCAGGTGACCGTGGTGGATGGGATCAAAAGTACCACCCATGATACCTAGGCGTAGTCGGCGGCTTTGTGAGATCTGCGGAGCTTGTGTCACAGTGCGTTAGCTATTGGCGGAGGTAGAACCCTGGCGTGTTTGGACGGGATCGGTAGACGGTTCAGGTTCGTGGCGCTTTGCAACAGAACGCAACGACAGGATGGCCAGCAACAAAAACATCAATGCGGCAAAAATTGCAATACCGTAAACCATTGGTGGCACCGGTAGTTCAGTCGGCTTGATGCTTTGTGCTGTTGCTAGGAACAGTTGCATGAAAATGTACTCCTGTAGGTATCAGTGTTACTAGTACTCGAGCTTACCTAATTTTTCCCACCAACTGGTGTTGGTGTCACTGGTTACTCGCGGATTTGTCCATCCCCGCGCAGGATCCATTTGGTGGAGGTAAGTTCTTCCAGTCCCATGGGACCGCGCGCATGTAATTTCTGGGTCGAAATACCAATTTCGGCACCTAAACCAAACTGGCCACCATCGGTAAAACGTGACGACGCGTTGACCATGACGACAGCCGCATCAACTTCTGCCACATAGCGATCTGCATTCGATAGGTTCTCGGTAAGGATCACTTCGGTATGCCCGGTCGAATACGTATCGACGTGTTCGATGGCCTCGGCTATATTCGCCACGATTTTAACCGACATTTGCATGTCTAAGTATTCGGTTGACCAGTCTTGTTCTGTGGCGGCGATGGTGTCAGAAACCCAGTCGGCAGCCGTTTGGTCAACGTGCAGTTCAACACCGGCTTGTTGCAGAGTCTTGAGCACGTTTACGCCGGTTTCTTTAGCGTCCTGGTGGATGAGCACCGTTTCGGCAGCATTACACACCGAAGGCCGATGAGTCTTGGAGTTAACAACCACATCGACGGCTTTTTGTGGGTGCGCCGAAGCATCAACGAAGACGTGTCCGACACCGGCACCGGTTTCGATCACGGGCACTGCAGCATTTTCCACCACAGCACGAATCAGACCGGGTCCACCACGTGGGATAAGCACATCGACCCCGCCACGATGGGTCATTAACGCATTGGCCCCGTCACGGCCAAGTTGGTCAATGCCCTGGATGAGATCACCGGGTAAGCCTTGGGATTCTAGCGCCTCACGAAGTACCGCTATGGTTACTCCGTTAGTGGTTTCAGCCGCTGATCCGCCCCGAAGGATCACCGCATTACCTGATTTAATGCCAATCCCGGCGATATCAACGGTAACGTTGGGGCGAGCTTCGTAGATGGAACCGACTACCCCCAGGGGTACTTTAACTTGCTGCATGCGAATCCCATTGGGCAGGTTATTGCCACGCACCACATTGCCAATGGGGTCTGGCAGAGCGGCTAAATCCTGCAGTGCTGATATCAGCCCGTCGATACGTGCGTCATTGAGTTCTAAACGGTCCAGTAGTGCAGCGGCGGTATTATTGTCTTTACCACGCTGAATGTCCGTTGCGTTAGCCTGCAAAATGTCGTTGCGGTGGGTATCAATGGCGGCAGCCATTGCCGCCAGAGCGGCGTCCTTCGTTGCACGAGACGCAGCAGTAAGCGATTTTTGCGCCTTACGGGCTGCCTTCGTGATGGCAGCGATCTGGGCGGTCACAGAATCGAAATCAAGTTGAGCGGTCATGATCGTATTGTAATCCTTGCACTAGCCTGCCAGCGTTGTCTGTCTCACAATGACCGTATCATCGGTATGAACGACGACCCGATCGTATTCTGGTCCCAGCTCGTTGCGTAATTGTCGGGTGGATTTACCGACCATGGTGGGTAATTCTGTCACCGAATAGTTGGTCAGGCCCCGGGCAACGACGATGCCGTGACCGTTGACGATTTCTACGACGTCGCCGGACTCAAAGGTGCCCGATACTCCGATAAGTCCAGCCGGCAGTAGTGACCGGTGGCGCACAGTGATTGCCTCCACAGCGCCGTCGTCGATCATAATCCGGCCTCGGGAGACGGCCATGTGTTCCAGCCAAGCATTGCGCGCGGATTTACGGTGTCCGCGGGAAGCAAACCAGGTGCCAATATCTTGGCCATCAATGGCAGCTTGGGCATTTTCTGCGGAGGTTAAGAAGGTGGGAATCCCGGCATCGGTGGCAATGGAGGCGGCTTGAAGTTTCGTGACCATGCCTCCGGTGCCGATATCCGAACCGGAGTCACCCAATGCGACGTAGTCGAGATTGGCGTCGGCTGAAACATTGGCAATACGCCGTGCGCCGCTGCGGGTGGGCGGTCCATCGTAGAGGGCGTCAACATCTGAGAGCATGAAGAGCACATCGGCCTTGACAACGGAGGCGGCCAGGGCTGCCAGCCGGTCGTTGTCGCCGAAACGGATTTCATGGGTGGCGACCGCATCATTTTCGTTGACAACGGGGATAACCCCGAGATTGAGGAGTCGATTGAGTGACCGAAACGCGTTGTTGTACTGGGTGCGTCGCATGAGGTCCTCGGCGGTCAATAATACTTGGGCTACGCT
>Ga0079226_10001254_pt1 | contig 19368 bp, 14 predicted proteins | sample Poulit2014_FD_76345 | JGI IMG/M metagenome (GOLD analysis project Ga0079226, IMG submission 76345) | Agricultural soil microbial communities from Georgia to study Nitrogen management - Poultry litter 2014 | ecosystem: Environmental > Terrestrial > Soil > Agricultural land | place: USA: Georgia... | reverse complement strand
TAGATCAACTGTTTAAAATATTTTTGTCACTATCATAAATCATTAAGGTACTAGTTATATGTAAATAAGAAAGTTGATAATCAGTGCTAAGAAAATAAGTCCTCTAATATCATTTAGGAATTTTTCTAACTTCCGACTCGTCAAAACTCTCTGATCAAATTTAAACTGACAAAAAAGCAAACCATCTCTGGTTTGCTTTTTATCTTCTAATCCACTGATTTCAAGGCTTCGAGCATGTCGATGTGTTTGATTTTTACATGCATGACAATCATTAATAATAAGGTAATTGCCATGGTTATTGCTGCAGAAATTGCAAAGTTTGTTCCCTGGAGACCAGGACTGAACATGGCCTCATCAGGTGGCAAGGATAACATAATAATGCCATGCAGGAAGAACCCAACGACAAAACCGGCTAGGATACCAATCATTGATAAAAGAATGGTTTCACGGTAAATATAGAGCGTGACTTCTTTGTCGTAAAAACCAAGAACCTTGATCGTCGAAAGCTCGCGAACCCGTTCGGAAACATTGATATTGGTCAAATTATAAATGACGACAATGGCAAGTAAGGTTGCACAAGTAATCAAGACCAAAATCACACTGTTCAGGCCATCCATTACTGCATCAATCACTTCACTGACAGCGGCAGTTTGCACAATACCAACCACGCCATCAAGTGCCATGAAGTTTTCTGATTGTTGATTGAGAATTTTTTGAGAACTATTTTCCAAAGTAACTAGATTTGCATTTGAACTCGCTTTTTTATCAAGGCTTTTCTGATAGGCTATTTGATTCATAAAAGCATAATGGCCCATATACATTTCCGTGATTCCAGTTACTTTCATATCGACGGGACGGTCATCACTATCAGTCAAAGTAACGGTCTGACCAACTTTGGCATCCAAGAGCTTGGCCAATTTTTCTGTCAAAATAACCCCATCATCTTCTAAAGATAACTCTTCTTGTGATTCACGATCCACTAAATGGACAAAATTAGAAAAATTGTCTGCTTGGGGAACGAGCAAAGAGATGGTCTGTGTGTCTTCATTTTTCCCACCAATCATGGTCATATTTTCATAATGAACGGTCGTATCTGCCTTGATTTGATTATTTTGTAAGTTTTCATCGATTGCAGTTTCTTTTTCATCTGACAATTCGTCTTCTTTGACAACAATCATATCATAAGTCAAAAGATTCGAAAATTGTCGTTTTGTAAGTCCTGACAACGAATCACGAATACCAAAACCAGTAATAAGTAAAGCCGTACAACCGGCGACACCAAAAATCGTCATAAACATGCGCTTTTTATATCGGAAAAGATTGCGTGCGGTGACTTTAGAGATAAAACTCATTCGATTCCACAAAGGCTTGATTCGTTCTAATAAAATCCGTGAGCCAATTTTTGGTGGCTTTGGCTGCAGTAGTTGTGCTGCTTTTTCTTGCAATTCATTACTAGCGACAATATAAGCGGATAAGGTCGTACACAATAAAGCGATAAATAATCCTAGCAATGAATACCAAGGTGAAAACTGCCAAGAAACTTTACTAAGTGCTGAATTGGCGGCATAAGCATTAAAAATGACGCTTGGTAATAAGGTATGTCCTAAAACTGTGCCCAAAATTGTACCAAGGGTTCCGGACACGAGTCCATATACGACAAACTTTTTCTTGATGTCCCAATTCGTATACCCCAATGCCTTGAGTGTCCCTGAATTAATCCATTCTTCTTCAACAAATCGCGTCATGGTCGTCAAACTGACTAGCGCTGCGATTGCAAAAAGAAAAACTGGAAAGACATTCGATAAAATATCCACTCGCTCGGAGTTTTCTAAGTATTGTTTGTAACCTTCCACGCCATCTTTGCGATCATTCACCGTGTAAGTGGGGGCTTTTAAATCATCCAAGTCATCTTGGGCATCGTTTAATTCTTGTTCATTTTCCTGAATTTCTTTTCCAGCATCGTCTTTTTTATCGGTAAATTCGGCCAAGTTTTCATTATATTCCGTTTGTTTATCTGCTAACGTTTCTTTCGCTTTTTCAAGTTCTTGTTGACCTTGCGCTTGTTTGGTAGCTAACGTCGCTTTCGCGGTCTCTAGTTCAGCAGATTTATTTGCCACTTCTTGTTTAGCGGCTTTTAGATTAGCCACATTTGCTTGGTATTCCGCTGACTTTTCATCCAACATTTCCGCTGCTTGAATCCATTGGTCAAGACCTGCGTAATAGCTGGACAGATTTTTGTTGTAGGCGGAAATCCCAGTATTATATTGAGTAAAACCGTCTTGATATTTTTCTTTACTTGTCGCCAAACGTTCCTTTTGTTTCCCTAATTCTTGTTTGGCTAAAGGAAGTGCGACAAGTCCTTGTTGGTATTCTTCTTGTTGGTTTGCTAGTTTCTGTTTTGCTTGATCAAGTTTTGCACGTTTTTCATCCAATTCATTTTGTTGGTTATCAATTTTTGATAAACCTTGTAAAACTTCTTGATGGCTTTTTTCTAGTTCTTCTTTTTTAGCTTCAAGGATTGGATTATTCGGATTTGCTTCTATCTGTTTATTAATTTCATCTAAAGCAGACTCCAGCTCAGTGTTTGATTGCGTTAAAGCTTCTTTTTTTGCATCAATTTCATTTTGACCCTCATCAATCTCTGCTTGTCTTTTAGCGATATAATGCTCTGCTTCTTCAATTTCTGCTGGTGCAGCCTCCAATTCAGCTTGTTTATCGGCAATCTTTTTTTCAGCAGCTTCAATTTGAGCTTGTCCATCAGAAATAGCTTTTTCAGCTTGGTCCAACTGCATTCTTGAGTCTTCCAATGTCCCTTTTGCTTGTTTCAACTCTGTCTTACTATTGGCTAGTATTTCCCATTGTTCACTAAGAGTGACTTGTCCGTTTGCTAATTGAGAACCTGCTTCATCTAGCTTTTCTTGATTGGCTTCAATCTCTTGTTGGGCATCGGTAATTTGTTTAGTTCCATTATCGATTTGTGCTTGTGCTGAAGCGACTTGATCGTTCAACTTGGCTTCATTATCGTTGATTTCTTCTTGGCCTTCTTGTAATTGTTGCTTGGCTTCATCCAATTGTTTTTGGGTATCCGAAAGCTCTTTTTTGGCGTCTTCGATTTCCTTTCTGCCATCATCGATTTCATTTTGTTTTTCATCTTTTGTTTCTTTCAAACGTAGTTCACTTTGATCAGAAAATTCTTCTTTCAAAATGTCTCGATGTTTTTTGATACGATTATTATAAGTATTACTATAAGCATCTAAGCCTTGCGTGTCTTTAAAATTCATCCGTGCAATCATATAAATATCTGAGTCAAAATTATCATCAAAAATGACGCCAAAACTATCCAATTGGCCTGTACCAACCGTTGTCTTTCCAATATTTGAAGTAACCATAATTTCACTAGACTTCACAAAACCAGAAATTTTATACGTTGTTCGTTTTAAGGTCTCGTTTTCGCCTTGGTCAAAAGTCAAGGTATCGCCAATTTTATAATTGTCTTCTTGCATGAAATCAACAGCAATCTCCTCTTCTTTTTGAGGCATTGATCCTGTGACGACTTCATATTGAGAAAGATTTTCTGGTGCTGAAAAGAGTCGAAAACTTTTTGCCGTTCCTTGCAACAAAACGTCTTGTAAATAGCCATATTCTACCTGACGAACTGTCTCATCTTCATTCAACAGTTTCTGATCATCTTCATCAATTCCCCATGTCGAAGTAAGTGTCATATCCGCTAAATTAGTTTCTTCATAAAACCTTTCCGCTGTATAACGCATGTCTGGCCCCGTAACTTTTAGGCCGACAAAGGCAAAAGTTCCAATAGCAATCAACCAAAAGATTGAAAAAAACCGTCCCCAGGAACCAGTGATTGATTGTAAAATATCTTTCCAAAGTGTCTTTTTCCGCATATTTCTCCCTACCATTCAATATCAGCAATATTTTGCGGATGATCATTAATTTCAATTGATTTTACCTTGGCATCATGCATGCGAATGACTAGATCTGCAATTGGGGCAACCGCCGCATTGTGCGTGACAATAATGACGGTCACCTTTTGCTTACGACTCATATCTTGTAAAATTTGCAAGACTTGTTTGCCTGTTTCATAATCCAAAGCGCCAGTTGGTTCATCACAAAGTAAAATTTTGGGATTTTTGGCTACCGCACGAGCAATCGCGACCCGCTGTTGTTCACCGCCAGATAACTGTGCCGGAAAGTTATTGATTCGTTTTTCCAAACCCACTTGTTTTAATGTCTCCGTAGCGTCACTTGCATCTTTAACAATTTCTGAAGCTAATTCTACATTTTCTTTAGCAGTCAAATTTGGCACTAAATTGTAAAATTGGAAGACAAAACCGACATCATTGCGACGATAGGTAATCAATTGCTTTTCTGTGTATTCAGCGATATTATTGCCGTCAACGATGACTTTACCACCATCATTTTGATCCATTCCGCCCAAAATATTTAAAACGGTAGACTTTCCTGCACCTGATGCGCCCAAGATTACAGCTAGTTCGCCTTCCTCGATACCAAAATTCACACCATTATTGGCTATGACTTCTGTTTCACCGACTTGATAGCGTTTCATACTTTCAATCATTTCTATGTAAGCCATGTTTATTCTCCTTGTCTCTTAATCCAATTGTCTACACTAGTATAAGAAAAATATATGAAAATTTCATGAATTATACATTAACTGTAGCAAATAGTTAATTTTCTCTCATCATTAAAATCGAACGCATTGGCTATTCTAGTCATTTTGGATCAATTTTTGTCTTCTCAGTCATTACTTTTCTTTTGTCCATAATCACTTCTAAAAATCAAGTCATCAAATACATTTTTTAAATAGCTGCGATATCAAAATATTTTTTACAAAAATTGATACAATAAGTGTTGTCTGTCGCCTAAAAATATACTGACTGAATAGCAAAAAGGCCCCAAAAAATCAGGACCTTCGAAACAATTTTTTATTTTTAATTCAACAAATCCTCTTTGGAAATTTCTATTGATGGATAATGACCTAATTTCGGCAAGTAAGTATCCACTGGACAACTATAGATCATGTAAAAATCATCTGCTGCTTTTTGGACATTTAATTCTGCAAATTTTTGCTTTGCTAAAGCCACATCTTTGGTGACAAACACTACTGAAACTACGCCGATTTTCTCTGTGGCAACAGCTTCAACAGAACCTTTCATGATTAATTTTAACTGGCCATCTTCTTTTAAGGCCGCGGCTATATAGTCTTCCATGGCTTCACACTCCTAACATTCTTCTGGTAAACGACTGAACATATCTGTCGTGAAATAATGACCATCACTTTCATTATCTAGAGTTTCATTCATTGCTTCTAAATCATTAAAATGCCACCATTCTGAAGCAAGTGGGGTCATGCCTGCATCCGTGCAATACTGTTTTAAACGTAGGGCTTCTTTGTTAACAACATTACGAATCACCGAATCATGCCAAGCGACAGGATCTTTGGTATAAACAGGTTCAGTGAAAATAGCCGAACGCTCGCTCAATTCATGCATGGGTGTGTACATTTGATATTCTGTACATTCTTGAACGACGTTAACCGTATGATTGCCAAATTGTTTTTCTGTCATTCCAGCCACTTTGGCAAGAGACACGTCAAAAGCATAGCCGACTTGGTGATTGGAAATGCTATCTGCGATAAACCATTCCAATTCCCAAGGTGGCGTAGATATGCCTGCTTTGACTTCAGAATCTTTTTCTGCAAAGGCCGAAAGTTCTTGGCAAACTTTTTCTTGTACAGCATAGGGTCGAAATGTCTCATAGATTACTAAAGTTTCATCGTTTGCCAAGGCTTTTGTCTGTACTTGTTGGATTTTCTTTGCCATCGTATATAGCAATGGTGCGATAAATTCTTCTTTTTTCAACCGTTGATTGTAGGTCCAATTATCAAACAACTTTTCACCAGTTATGTTGGGAATTGTTTTCCCTGACGAAATAAAAATCGAGGACGACGCATTGGTCAAATTATAGACGATTGACGGAATGATATCCGGTAAGTTTATAAAACAATAATGCGCATCCACATAACCATGCACTCCGTTTCGTTCCACCTTCCAAAAATGATCTTCTTCTTTTAAAATACAAAAACCATCGCCCGGTTGCAAGGTCCAAACAGCATCAGCCATTTCATTTGGCTTCTTTCGCATCACCATTTCTACCGACGCAAAACCAGTCGCCCCTTCTATGGGTAATTCAAATTCAATTTCTGACATAAATCTTTCCTCCTCTAACGTGCAGCATCCTCAATGGCGTGCTTCACTGCAAAATAAACCACTGCATACAAAATTCCAGCACCGATTGCTAAAAATACGATAGTTCCAAAGATTCCCGTGATATTGATACTCATTTTGTCACTCTCCTTGTGCTTTTCTTTAGTATAGCACTGTTTAAAAAGGCAAACAAAGCAGTTATCCAGTAGCCACTGCAAAACATTCAGTTGTTAAACTTCTTCATGATCATCGCCTGTTCCGATTTCATCACGTGTTAATAAACTTAATATAAATTTGTAGATTCCAACTACAAATATATCATTCTCGATTCTTTTGCCGATAGTCCCTAGGTGACATTTGAAAGGTTTGCCGAAAAATTTTATAAAAGTAAGAAGGATTTTCATAACCGACCTTTAGTGAAATTTCTTCAATGGCGGCATTAGTATACGACAGATATTGCGCGGCTATATTAACGCGTTGTAAATGAACTAATTTCATAAAGGATAAACCGGTTTGCTTTTTAAGATAAGCGGATAAATAAGTAGGATTAAGGCCGAATGTTCCTGCCATTTCTGGCAAAGTAATTTGAGCATAATTTTTTTCAATATAAAGAAGCATCGCCAAAAGATCGTTCCCGTCTGATTTTCTCACTTGAACTTGTTGATTATTTTCACTGGCTGTTCTTACTAAACGAATAAACAAAGTTAAAATTTCCAAATGAAGCAATTGATCCGTTTGCACCTTAGGAAAATAATACTCTTGCAAAATGTCTTCTATCAACCGGTTCACTTTAATTTCGTTCCCCGTATGAAAAAGGAAATAACTCTCCTCGCTGGCTTTTTCATTAGCCAATAAGGAAAACAACAAGGTTGAAATAGGTTGTGCCTCATTTCGCATAAAACCAAAGTCATTCAAAGAAAAGGCAGAATCCTTCAAGGCTAAATTGATCACAATCGCTTCAGGAGTGATGGGATCGATTTTATGTACGGTCTTGTTCCCAATAATAATAATTTCATTTTCTTCTACTTTCACTGTTTCAGATTTAGTATGCAAAATGAAATTACCTCTGATTGGAATCGATAATTCAACGTAATCATGGATATGGTAAGGAATAAAAGAAGCAACTGGTTGAACTGAAATAGAAATCGAATGTGGATCGACTTCTAAAGAGTTGTTAAAGGTATAAAAAAACTCATAAATTGGCTCTTGCAAAAGATGACCTACTATTTTAGGTCGCATGGCAGGTCTTAATTCCACCCAATTTTTAGGACGATTATTTCGACATAAAATTCTTATCAAATCCTCTGACATCTGCTTACACTCCTTTATTTATTCTTTTTTCATTTTATCAATAAATCTTTGAAATGAACACAAAGTAGATTTTATTCCCCCCTAGTTTTCTACTTAGCTTAAGTGGTACACTAACTTAGAATGGAGGAATTTGTAATGGATCTTACTCAAAAACCTTATAACTTAACAAGTGAAGAAAGCAAACAAATCAAAGCACAAGTTAAAGCTTTATCCCTTGATGAAAAGATTGGGCAACTCTTTTTTGTGATTGGACAAGAAGAAGCAGATTTACCAGATTTTATTAAAAAATACCAACCAGGTGGATTGATGTATCGTCCTGATACAGCTTCAAAAATGGCTAGTAAAATGAAGCTTGCTCAAAAAATCAGCCCCATCCCACCTTTTTTAGCCGCCAATTTAGAATCCGGAGGCAACGGTCTTTTGACAGACGGAACCTGGGTCGGTATGCCATTAGGAATCGCAGCGACAGATAATTGGCAAAATGCCTATCACTTAGGACTAATCTCTGGTCAAGAAGCCTCTCAAGTCGGTGGCAATATGGCCTTTGCTCCGATTGCTGATATTGATATGAACTTTAGAAATCCTATCACCAATACACGGACTTTTGGAAATGAGCCAAGGCGAGTTCTAAAAATGGTGCAAGCCCAAATGAAAGGTCTGACTGAAAACAAAGTGATTCCAGTCATCAAACACTTTCCCGGAGACGGTGTGGATGAACGAGATCAACATCTAGTCGCTTCAATCAATTCACTTTCAAAAGATGAGTGGATGAAAAGCTTTGGTCATACTTATCAGCAATTAATTAAAGAAGGAGCTCCGGTTATGATGATTGGTCATATCATGCAACCAGCCTGGGAAAAATACTTACAACCAGAAATTTCGGACAGCCAATTGCGACCTGCTTCTTCTTCTAAGCTTTTGATTAATGGATTATTGCGTGAGATACTCGGGTTTCAAGGACTAGCAATTACCGATGCGACCCCGATGATTGGCTATAATACTGCCCTAGCCCGCCAAGAACTTTTGCCAGCAACCATCAATGCCGGCATTGATATGATTCTATTTAATAAAAACATCGATGAAGATTTCCATTTTATCAAAAAAGCCATCGCTAACGGTACTCTGCCGATGACACGCGTCGATGAAGCGGTCACACGAATTTTAGCGACTAAAGTTTCACAAAAAATCATGACAACAGATAAAAAAGTGCTACGTCTAGTTCCTGACAAGTTAGCGATTGATTGGAAAGATCATCAAGAAATAGCAGCCACTATTGCTAACGAAGCGGTAACCTTAGTGAAAGATCGTGACCAACTACTACCAATCACCCCAAAAAAATACCCACGTTTGCGTTTAGTTGTTTTAGGCGATCACAATGATGGTGGTTTTAATGAAGGTGGATCAGTCACTGAGCTATTCCAAAAAGGTTTAAAGAAACGGGGTTTTAAGGTTTCTTTGTATGACCATAAACAACTCGACTTCCACGAAATATTTGAAGAAGGTGTGGCTGATTTAAAAGAAAAATTCGATTTATGTCTTTATATAGCTAATGTTGAAACTGCCAGTAATCAAACCACCACACGACTTGATTGGATTCATCTAATGGCTGCTGATGCTCCTTGGTTCATGAAGTCGATTCCGACTGTTTTTGTGTCCACAGCTAACCCTTATCATTTGTTTGATATCCCAAATGTCTCAACCTATGTCAATGCTTACACAGGAAATCCCGTGACCGTTCAAGCAGTCTTAGACAAGCTAAGTGGCCATTCAGAATTTTTAGGAAAAAATCCTGTCGATCCATTCTGCAATGATTTTTCGACAAAATTATAGAAAGGATGAAAATCATGCGTATTACAAATATTTTAGTCAACCATATGCACGAACCTCTAGGATTTCAGCTAAATAATCTACGGATCGAATTTACAATAGAAGCCGAACAATATCAGCCAGCTTTTAAAGAATTGGTGATTTGGGATGAAAATAATTTAGAAAAGCCAGTTTATGATACCAAGGCAATCCCTTTTGACACTAATTATTTTGATGTCAACATTTCTCTAAATCCCAGAACAAGATACCAAATTAAAATTGGCTGTGTCACCGGACCACTAAATGCCGCTAACAATTTTTGTCAGGCACAAAGTTCTTTCGAAACAGGAAAAATGGAAGAACCATTTAAAGCAGATTGGATTGGAAATGCTGATAAAGCAATTCAAAACACTTTGTTTAAAAAAACTTTTTCCATTAATAAACCCATCGAAACCGCACGACTTTATATGTCCGGACTTGGCGTTTACGAAACTTATTTGGATAATAAAAAAAAAGGCGATGAATATTTAGCTCCTGGCATTACCGCTTATGACCAATGGATTCAAGTACAGACTTATGATGTGACTGAGCAGTTAAAATCACTTGGCCTTCATGATTGGATTATTTCAACGGGCAATGGGTGGTACAAAGGTACGATTGGTTTTGATGGCGGCCAAAAAAATATCTATGGTAACCAGCAACAAGCCATCGCTGAGCTTCATCTGACCTATTCAGATGGAACAAGTGAAATCATCCCTACTGACGATTCTTGGCTAACAACTAGCGGTAAAATCACTCACTCTGGGATTTATTATGGTGAAGATTTAGATGCTACTTTAGCAATCGATAATTGGAAGCCTGTTACTCTCCTTTCAACCGATAAACATTTGCTAAAAGATCGGCTTAGTTTACCCCTAAAGCAGATGGAACAACTGTCTGTCCAAAAACTTTTGGACACCCCACTTCATGAACAAGTGCTTGATTTCGGTCAAAATCAAGCAGGTTGGTTTGAATTTTATAATCGTGAACCCAAGGGGACGAAGTTGGTTTTTCAAGTTGGCGAAATTTTACAAGCGGGTAATTTCTATCGCGATAATTTGCGTGAAGCCCGGGCTAGTTTTGTCTATATTTCAGATGGAGAAGAAAAATGGGTTCGTCCGCACTTTACGTATTTTGGCTATCGCTATGTCAAAGTGACTGGAAATACGTCACCTTTACACAAAGAAGACTTTAAAGCCTGCGTTTTGTATTCAGAGATGCCTACAACCGGGGCCATCCATACAGACAATCCCAAAGTGAATCGACTCTTCCAAAATATTTTATGGAGTCAAAAAAGCAATTTCTTTGATAGTCCGACTGATTGTCCACAACGCGATGAACGTCTAGGGTGGACCGGAGATGCCACCATTTTCTCAAATACCGCCGCATTAACTATGAATGTTTTTGCTTTCTTTAAAAAGTATATGCAAGATGTGGCCATCGAACAAGATCTTCACGACGGACGACCTACCATGTATGCTCCCGCTTTTGGAAATCACGAAGGGGGACCAGCAATTTGGGGTGATGCTGCCACCATGATCCCTTGGCACATGTATCAAGCGTATGACGATCCAGCAATTTTAAAACAAAATTATCAGGAAATGAAAGACTGGGTCGACTGGGTCAGTCAGCAAGCTGACAGCAATCATCTTTGGACCAAGAGTTTTCAATTTGGTGACTGGTTAGCACTTGATGGTGAAAATCCCGCTTTACCAACTGGGAAAACTGATGAATCTTTTATTGCCACAACCTATTATTTTGCTTCTAGTCAAATTGTCGCAAAAACTGCCGAATTATTAGGCCATTCAGAAGAGGCTTTACATTATCAAAAACTAGCTCAGCAAATAAAAGTAGCGATCCAAGAAGAATTCATCACCAGTAAAGGTCGAGTAGCCATTGATACTCAGACTGCTTATACATTGGCATTGGCTTTTGATTTGGTCTCCGTCGATCAACGTTTACGAGTAGTGGAAGATTTAGTAGTTCGTTTGAAAAAAGACAACGACCATTTAAAAACTGGTTTTGTTGGTACAGCTTTTATCTGTAAGGTCTTGTCAGAAAATGGTCAGCACAAACTAGCCACCAAAATTTTCTTACAAGAAGATTTGCCTAGTTGGTTATATGCCGTTAACATGGGAGCAACGACTGTTTGGGAACGTTGGGATTCCGTTAAACCGGATGGAAAACTGAATCCAGAGGGCATGAATTCACTCAATCACTATAGTATCGGCGCAATTCTAGAATGGGCTTATACCTATTTGCTGGGTATCCATGACCATTCACCAGGTTACAAAGAAGTAACTTTTGCACCGAAATTTGATTCTCGTTTGAAAAATGTCCAAGGTCATTTTGATTCTCCTTATGGTAGACTAGCAATTGCTTATCAAATCGAAAGCGATGAAAACCATACTATACAAATTTCTTTACAAGTCCCTTTTGGAATGACAGTCACTGTGGATTTACCTCGAGCAGAAAATGTAATCGTCAATGAAGAAAAAAATTTGAATAACTTTGAATTAACTTGCGGTCATTATAAAATTTCTTATCAACCAACCAAAGACTACATCCAACGATATAGTGCTGAAACACCAGTTGCAGAGATTTTAGCGAATCAACAATTAGTCGAACAAATCTATAGGATTGACCCTGTTTTAGATTTTTTCAAGCAAGACCCTCACGCCAAAGATATCTTTGGTGGACAAACATTGCGTGAATTAGATACAAATTTACCGTTTATTACGATTTCTAAAGAACATTTAGTTGAAATAGAAACACTATTAGAAGAAACAACGATTGGTTAGCTGATTTTTCGTCAGTTACTTTGTTACTGACACATGCAAAGAATCGGACAAGGCTGATTTCTTGTCCGATTCTCTTTGCTTTATTGATAACATTTGGTAACCGACTGACCATTCGTTTGGATCGCTTCTTGGTAAAAATAAAAACTGTCTTTTTTATATCGTTTTAATTCCTTTTCTGATTCATTGTCTCGATCGACAAAAACCAAGCCGTAACGTTTATCTACGCCGTCATTGACACTCATCAGATCGATAAAAGACCAAGGATTAAAAGAGATGATATTGACGCCATCGCGAATTGCTTCGCGGAGTTGATAGATATGATCATTTAGAAAGTGAGCGCGCATCGTATCATGAATCTTGCCGTTTTCTAACTTTTCATGGGCTGACCAACCACATTCAGTGATAATCAGTGGCAGATGTGGGTAACGATCATGAACACATTGGAGTGCATAACGTAACCCTTTGGCATCATAGGCAAATCCCCAATCAGTGTGTGGCAATTCAGGATCTTCATAGCGTTCAATGCCACCAATAACTCCTTTGAGCATTTTGGATTCTGCCTGTTCATTTTGTCGAAAGATACTAGTACAATACCAATTTAAGCCCAAAAAATCAGCTCGTCCCTTTTTAAACTCTGCTTCATCTTCAGGTAGATAAGGTAAGGTGATGCCTTGTTCTGCTAATTTGCGTAAATAATAAGTTGAAAATTCACCTCGAACCGCGACGTCCATATTCAAAAAGCCGACAGTTTCTTCCAGTTCTTTTCCTAATAAGACATCTTCTGACTTATGACGATAAGGCAAGTTTGTCATATAAGAAACGGCAGGACCAATCATAGCTTTTGGTAACATTTCATGACACAAACGAAATGTTTTGGCTTGAGCTAACGACATATAATAATTAGCATATTCTGCTAAACGACGTAATTCTTTTGGATCGTCATGGTGTAAGCCAATCATACTTGGGACATTGACAAGTAAGGAATGTTCATTGATTGTAATCCAATAGTGAACTTTATTGCCAAATTCAGAAAACAAAGTCTTGGCATAGCGCACATAGGCATCAACACAACGCCTGTCCGCCCAACCATTGAATTGATCGACCAAACTTTGAGGTAAGTCAAAATGAAAAATCGTCACAATTGGTTCAATTTCATTTTCTACCAAGAGATCAATTAAATGATGATAAAAAGTCAAGCCTTTTTCATTTGGCTTTTCATCATTACCATGTGGAAAAATACGAGCCCAGCTAATAGAAAAGCGATAGGATTTCATCCCTAGCTCTTTCATCAAGGCGACATCTTCTTTTAAGTGATGATAATGATTGACACTAACGGAAGTATCGATAAACTTACTCTTTTGAGAACGTATATCTGCGACTGTGATTCCTTTACCATCTTCATGGGCAGCCCCTTCGACTTGAAAAGCCGAAGTACTAGCCCCCCACAAAAAGTCTTTCGGAAAATCATTTAAAACTGTAGGAATAACACTCATTTTAGTTTGCTTCCTCCTCTTCTAACGCTTGCTTATCAAGTACTTTGAAGAATGGATAATAAATAAAAGCCATCAAGGCAAAATTGATTACCCAAACGATAGGACCTTGCCAACCAATCGTAAAGAAACTTGAAATGACTTTAGGCATTGTCCAAGGCATTCCTAAACCTAGTAAAGGATTATAATTGGTAATAAAACCAATTTTCACTGCTAAAAATGCTACTCCTCCAGATACTAAACTAGACAGCATGAATGGGATAAACATGATTGGATTCAAAACCAAAGGCATGCCGAAAATCACAGGTTCATTGATATTAAATAAATTGGGAACTAAAGATATTTTGAAAAATTCTTTATAACGTTTTGATTTACCAACTAACAATCCCATTAAAAGTAAACTTAACGTGGCACCAGCCGCATCATTATTGACAAAGTTAAAAACTACTAAATTTGCCAAGTGAGGAATTTTATCTCCCGCTTGATAGACCGGCCCTGCTTCGACCATCATGGAAATAATGATAGGCATGATTGCCGCTTGAATGGCCGCCGGATGGATACCAAATAAGAATAACAAATTTGAAAGCACAAATACAAATAGAATTGCGGGTACAGAACCACCAATATTCAACAATGGTTTGGCAACGATTTGATTGATAAAAGTAAAAATCGTACCATAACTAGTCGCATCAAAAATTGCTCGAATAATAAATACACCAGTAAAAATGATGATGCCAATAAATAGTGGTTCTAGGGAAGAACTAACCATGGTCGGAACCGATTCTGGTAATTTAATCGTCAGTTTTTTGACTTGACTTAATTTGACATAAGCCACCGCAATCAAAATAGCCAGTAAAATGGCTACAATAATTCCTTCACTGCCCAAGCTACTCATGGTAAATGCACTGACGGCCTCATCGCCTGTACCAACCGATTGTGGTGCTAGCATGAAAAAACTAGCTAAACTAAATAAACCAGAAACTACTGCATTTGCATTTTGTTTTTTACCATAACTATAGGCAATTGCAAATGCAATAAAAACTGCTAAAATATTCGTAGAACCATTAACAATTGCATTCATTGAATTTGCAATTCCTATCTTTTGAAACCATTGATTGATAGGTTGGTATAGGAAATTAGCTAAGATTGAAAAAACTGAAGCACCAATGGTCACTGGTAAGGTCATGATCATTCCTTCTGAAATACTTTGCATGACTTTGTTTTGACCTAATTTGTTGGAAAAAGGAACCAATGTTTTTTCCAAGCCTGATTGAAATCGTTCCATTACACTCATTTTTAAACTTCCTTTCTTGTTTGTTATCTTCATTATAACAGGTGCTGTATGCGCTTTGTTTTTAAACTGGGGAGTGTATTTTTAATTGTGTGGAACTTATGAACAATTTGAAAGGAATTGACTGATGAAACAAACTGCTGTATTTTTAGATTATTTAAATGAACATCTGTTGTCTGATACCTTTTCAACCATTATTCTTTATATTTTTAGTAATAAAATGAAAATACCATCGATGACCATAAATGAACTCGCCGAAGCCACTTATGTAACCCCATCAACGATTACTCGTTTTTGCCGGCAATTCGGCTTTCGATCTTATCTAGAATTAAAAGACGTGATTTCTTCTGAAAATAGGACAGATCCTACGCGCTTATTTCGCTTAAGTAAAGAAGAGTTTTCAACAATTACAAGTACTCCTTCAACTTCTTTTGAAACGTTTGGAAATCGTATAATTGAATCCATTCAAGATACGCTTGCAACTGTCGATATATCTATGATTGATCAATTCATTCAATTACTCAATACCCATGAAACGATTGCTTTATTCGGATATAGTAGTTCCTTAAGAGCTGCTCGTTCCTTACAAGAAGGGTTATTATTATCAGAAAAAGTAACGTATATGGCTAATAATGATACCCTACAAAGACAATTAACCAAAGAATTAGATGAAACATCATTAGCAATTATTATTTCTTCTTATGGCAATTTCTTTTCCAATCGTTCCGAAGTATTTGATCAAATTTTAGCCTCCAATTGTCAGATTCTATTACTAACGCAACAACGAGATAATTTTGTGAGTGCATCCATTGACCACATATTTTGCATTAACTCAAAAAGCTTTGAAAAAGTTGGAAGCTACTCTACCAGTTTTTTTATTGATTTTCTCTGTCGGCGTTATTTTGATTTAACTTTAAAACAAAAACAGGGTTAATTTTAAATTAACCAAAAAAACTTCAACGAGTAACTATTTGGATCTTTCTTAAAAGAATTTAATGTCTGCAGATACTTGCTTTTCCTTTGCTTTATTGTCTTTAGGACGAATAATTTAGTTTCTCGATTTATTTTGTACCAATTTAATTATTAGGAAACCATTTTTGTCCTCAAATCTTTTACACTCCTTTTTTCGATTATTTTACTTTATATCCAAAATTATCCGTCTCAAGACGCATGTTTTTTTATTTCTATTATGGGAAACTACTTATAGAGCTAATTTGCTTTAAAATTAGGAGTGATGAAATGAAAAACATATACCTTATTTTGACCGACACGGGGACGGTCTTAAGTAACTGCATCAAGTTATACACGAAAGATGAGTATAATCATGCTTCTTTGGCTTTAGATTCAGAATTACTCAATGTTTATAGTTTTGGACGAAAACAATTGAATAATCCATTTATTGGTGGTTTCGTAAAAGAAGATTTTAACCAAGATTTTTTTTCATCTGCTAAATGTCAGATTTACCAAATCACCTTGTCCCAAGAACAATTGGAAATAATTTATCATCATTTGATTGCCTTTAAGTTAAAACAAAATGAATTACACTATAATTTCTTAGGACTTTTGGGAATTGCATTGAAACAAAATTGGCAACGTTCCGATGCTTACTTTTGCTCACAATTTATTGCCTATATATTGGAGCAAAGTACCGTCATGCATTTTTCCAAACCTTGTTACCTTATAACTCCTACTGATTTGGTTCAAAACTTACAAACAAAATTGATTTATGAAGGGTTACTTTCTAATTTTTTGAAAAATCAGAATCCTGAAATCTTGCCTGTTTTGAGTGAACATTTCACTAATGAAAAAAATTTTTTGAAATAAAAAAGAAGAATTCGATTTTTTGGCATACTTAATAGACGAGGGGAAAAGAACTAGCCATTGTTATACGAAAGAAGGCCTAGCAACAGTGTGTCATTTGCCGTCCTCAAAAAAAGACAACCTTTGTATTCAGTCCTTTCGCATCTTTTATGTTCTATCTTTTTCTCTTGCGCAAAAGAAAGTCTTCGCATACTCCTCCAAAATCTTGTGACTCACTTTCATTCTTTCCTAGCATGTTAGTGGATGGTCTTTCTTTTGCGCAAAAAGCACTCTCCTTAAAAAGAAGAGTGCTTTTTGTTATCTGGCCATTTTAGCGCCACTACCATTTTTCATAACATTACGTATCTCGGTTTCTGAAACCAAATTTAAATCGCCAGTAATTGTTAATTTCAAGACACTTGCTGCAAGTCCAAAAGAAACAGCTTCTTTGGGATCAAAATGATGCAACAAACCATGTAATAAGCCTGCTCCAAATGCATCGCCAGCCGCGACGCCTTCCATCACATGCATATCGTAGGTTGTTGTTTCATAAAATTCACCGTCTTTTAATAACAAAGCCGTCCATTGGCTTTCTTCCACTGAGTAGATATTGCGTAAGATACTTGCAACCATCTTACAATTAGGATAACGTGTGATCACTTCTTGCATCGCTGATTTAAAGGATTCCTTTTGAGCAATACCATTTGTATCATCTCCATCAAAGGCCTTAATACCAAGAGTTGCTTCAAAATCTTCATCATGGGCAATACAGACGGTCACATACTCCATCAAGCGACCAATTACTTGTTGAGCTTTTTCAGGAGACCACATTTTCCCGCGATAATTTAAATCACTGACCACTGGAATATCGTGTGCTTGACAATATTGACAGGCTTGTAAACACGCTTCTTCTAATTCATCTGAAATTGCTGGTGTAATTCCAGAAAAATAAAAACAATCAATCCCTTGAAAGGTCTCCTCCCAATTAAATTCAGCCGCTTTCACTTGTGCCAAGGCACTATAAGCCCTGTCGTAAACGACATTGGTTGCCCGAACACTCGCTCCTTTTTCAAAGAAATAAATGCCCAAACGACCGGGGCCAACCAAACACTTACTCGTATCCACACCATGTTGCCGTAAGGTTCCCATGGCCCGTTGCCCTAATAGATTATCAGGAAATTTTGATAAATAAGCAACCTCATTGCCAAGTAGGCCCAAAGAAATTGCTACATTTGCTTCTGCACCACCATAGGCTGCTTCAAAAGTATTGGTTTGTAAAATTCGTTCGTTTGTAGGCGGTTTTAACCGCAACATCATTTCGCCAAATGTTAAAACTTTCATTTTAACCCCTCCCTATTCATTTATAGTTAGTATAGAACAAAAAAAGGCTGTCTAGCAACCTTTTTTATAAATTAGCTAAATCAAGAATTTTTAATTTGTTACCACTCAGGACTAAATTTTTCCACCAAGGTTACACTACAAGAATATGTCTGCTATTGGTAGGCATGGGATTCCCGTGAGACTTAAGCAAGACTATCAGCGTTCTTTCAAATCAACCGGAATTGGCAACTTTAATTTAAACGATTCATCAAGGCTTGATTTCGCTTCATACGCAACTTATGATAATGGCTTGTATCCAGTTTTACCAATTCCTGTGTCAAAACATCAATCAGAAATAATTGATTGACTGTTGTCGCAAAAGAACCTGCATCAGAAATAAATTCTTTTGACGAAGCCAATAAGCACACATCGCTGATTGCTGCAATACGAGAACCAATATAATTGGTCATACTAATGACGAAACAACCATTTTCTTTGGCCATTTTTATATTGGCAATGATTTCTTCAGTATTGCCAGAGGTACTGATGGCAAAAGCCACATCATCAGTTTGCATGGTCGCTGCATAAATGCTTTGTAGCTGTCCATCGGTCACAAATTCCACTGTTTTTCCTAACCGTTTCAAGCGATCACTTAATTCCATGCCCGTTAATCCAGATTTTCCTACTGCAAAAATAAAAATACGATTGGCTTCATGAATTCTTTTTGTCGCTTCTTGAACCAGGTCTTCTTTTAAAAAACTCTTGGTTTCTTCCAAACTATCTTGGTATTGTTTAAAAACCAGATGCTCTTCATCATTTTCTTTGCCCGCGATTTTTTCTGTCATTAACGCTTGAGAACGTGCCAAAGAAAGTTTTAACTCTTGAAATCCACCCAAGCCAATTTTTCGTGCAAAACGAACAATCGTACTTTCGCCAACTCCTACTACCGTCGCGATTTCATTAATCGATAATTTTTCGATTTCATCCGGATTACTTAAGATAAACTGTGCCACCTTTTTTTCGGATTTACTTAAAGATGGCAGATAGCTGCTAATGACTGCCAGAAGATCCATATCGTTTGCTTCCTTTCCTAAAACTATCTCCTTTAATTATACTAGAGATTTTTTAAATCCACACCTTTTTTCCAATTTTAAAAGAAAAAGTTTCGTAAAGCTACTTGGCTCTACGAAACTTTTTATAAACGGGAATTATACTTTTTCTTTATTCGTCATACGCACAAAGGGTAGATAAATCAAGACACCGAT
>Ga0079226_10001253_pt1 | contig 19369 bp, 16 predicted proteins | sample Poulit2014_FD_76345 | JGI IMG/M metagenome (GOLD analysis project Ga0079226, IMG submission 76345) | Agricultural soil microbial communities from Georgia to study Nitrogen management - Poultry litter 2014 | ecosystem: Environmental > Terrestrial > Soil > Agricultural land | place: USA: Georgia... | reverse complement strand
TGCATTGGCAGCTCTAAGGCGGTAGATCCAAGGTTGTTTAATGGCGGCAGCTCGGATGCTAATGCTCTCGATGTTTTATGCACTCTAGGCATCGGAAGCCGAGAGTGTCGACGTGTTCCGAGAACGAGGGAAGCGACCCGGAGATTACTTGGATAGTTATTCTCCGGTCTGGATTTTTTGCGGGGCAGTGTCTAATAGGGTATACCCATTTACACAATGATTTGGTCTACGACAGCGTGCTGTACAAGTAGGTTCAAAAGCGCTCTTTTGACACACTTGTCAACGAAGGTTTTTAATGTGGCTGAGCAGATGTTGGTAGAGGCTGGACTCAGGAAGCGTGCATGGGCCTAGATTAGGGCAGCAGTGAAACGATGTTATTGCGGTCTAACTAACGATCTAATTATGGGTAGGTTTCCACATCCCTAAAGTTGTCTGCAAGACCACTACGTTTGGCCCATCAGCGTCCCAGGCTTGCCGCAGGTTATCTTCCAGGCCCGCTGTGTCAGTTATAACAGCTGGTATTCTGAAAGATTCGGACAGTGCAACGAAATCTGGTCGAGCAAGTTCGGTCGCGGTAGCTTGACCGAAGGTGTCTTGCATATACTCGCGCAAGATCCCATACCCTCCATCGTCAACAATCAGCCAAGTCACAGGAATGTTATGTTGTCGCGCGGCGGCCAGCTCAGCGATGGAATACATTGCGGAGCCGTCGCCTGAAACGGCAAGTACACGTTGACCCAGACCGATTGCGCCACCAAAAGCACTTGGAAAGCCGTACCCAATGCCTCCGGCGCCTTGGCCCGAGTGCATAGTGCCTGAGCGCGCGTCCCATACATTCCAGGCCCAGTAGCCGGCAATGGTCATATCCCAGTAGGTCAGTGCACCATCAGGGACGGCTGCACGAATGGCATCCATGACACCGATCTCATGCTTTAGATCTTGATCCTGCAAGCGCTGCTCAATGCGACGACGAACAGCTTCAACCAGTTGGCTTGAAGTCTGCCCATCCCAGCTACTAGTGGCAATCGTCTTGGCGTTATCGAGTGTAGAGATGAGTTCCCCCAACGCTATACTTGCATCTGCGCGGATCCCTAGGCCAGGATAATTCGACTCCAACACCCGAACATGAGCATCTATTTGGATGAACCTGCCGCGGGGTTGCATGGTGAAATAATTTGAGCTCACTTCCCCAACAGACGTTCCAACCGCTAGAAGAACGTCTGCGTTTTCGAGAACTTCAGTTACATACCGATCCTCAATCCATCCACCAAGCGATAGTGGATGATCATAGGACAAAGCCGAATTTCCGCCGGGGGTACAGATAACTGGGGCATCCACAATTTCAGCTAGTTGTTGCAAGTTATTCTGGGCAACGTCGCCAGAACGGCGCACACCCCCACCAGCGATAATGGCCGGGCGCTCGGCTTGCGATAGCATCTCGGCTGCACGAGCGACAGATCCCGGATGTGGCGTGAGGTGGGGAGCCTCTATTTGAAGAGTTCCGGGTGTCGGGAGTGACGTTTCATCGAGGAGCACATCTTCAGGTATTTCTATCCATACTGGCCCTTGGGGGGCAGTCATGGCGGTTCTCCAAGCGTCCTCAATCGCATATGGGATCGAGGAGACTTTATGGATGGTTTCCTGTGACTTCGTCACGTTGCTGGCTGATGTTTTTTGGTCGTCGAGTTGGTGCAATAGGCCTTTGCGGCGCCCTCCAAGGCCTGTTTCGGGAATTTGCGAAGATATAATCAACATGGGCACTCCTGAAGCGTAAGCTTCCTGGATTCCTGCCAGTGCGGTCAGTGCCCCCGGGCCGGTCGAGACAAAGAGTATCCCTGGCTGATCGGTTGCTCGTGCGTATCCATCGGCTGCGAAAGCAGAGTTATTCTCTACACGGGAGGAAAAGAAGGTCAGATCGCTTCGCGTGAGTGCATCAAACAATCCGAGCGCGTGCTGTCCCGGGATCCCAAATACCGTTGTGGCACCCAAAGCAGATAAGGTCTCAACGACGAGGTCGCCACCGTTTTTCATAATATCTCCAGACTGTATTGGATCGTGTGTCTTAGGCGTTCGCGCGCAGATCTGCCATGAGACTCAGCAAATCGTATGATGCGTGGGCTGCTGCGATACCGGTAAGTTCGGCATGGTCGTATCCAGGTAGCACTTCAACGATGTCTGCGCCCACCAGGTTTAGGCCGCGTAGACCACGGAAAATTTCGAGCAGTTCGCGGCTGGTCATGCCGCCGGCTTCTGGCGTTCCAGTTCCCGGTGCATGGGCAGGGTCCAAAACATCGATATCTAACGAAATGTATAGTGGACTATTCCCGATGCGGTCACGCAACATTGACACCACTTCGCCAACACCCTTATGAAAGATGTCCGCGCTGGAGACAATGCCGAAGCCGAATGCTTCGTCATCATCGAGGTCTTTCTTGCCGTACAGTGGTCCGCGGGTACCTACGTGGCATAATGCTGAAGAGTTGATGACGCCTTCTTCGGCTGCTCTACGGAACGGTGTTCCATGGGTGTAGTCAGCTCCGAAATACGTGTCCCAAGTGTCTAAATGGGCGTCAAAATGCAGCAGTGCTACTGGTTCACCTGCACGCTTTGAAGCGGCTCGAAGTAATGGCAGAGCTATGGTGTGGTCTCCGCCAATGGTCAGCAGCGTGGCTCCATCTTCTGTCAGAGCAAGTGCATCTTCCTCTATTGAGGAGATGGCTTCTTTGATATTGAAGGGATTGAGAGCCATGTCGCCGGCGTCAGCAACTTGAACCTGGGCGAATGGTGAAGTAGAGGTACCAGGGTTGTATGGCCGAAGGAGTCGGGAAGACTGGCGAACATGCGAAGGGCCGAAGCGGGCCCCGGGGCGGTACGAAACGCCAGTGTCGAAAGGTGCGCCAATAATTTTAATATCAGCAGTGCGACCCTCGGTTTCTAAATCGCGTAACCGTGGGAGTAGAGCAAACGTCGGCTCGCCGCTATAGCGTGGAACCTTTGCGGAGTTGACTGGTCCAATGTTTCCATTTTCTACAACGCGTGGCGTTTCGAGCATTTTAATCTTCCTTTTCTAATGTTCTTAAATGGTTCATGTTATGTTTTGACTACCTACTGTTAGGATCCACAGAACTTTTGCGTTCTTATCCGTTGGGTTGTACCAGCTATGAGGCTCTGACCCTGGAAGCGTGACTGTATCGCCTTCCTGTAAGAGAAATTCCCTAGCAGACGTTACTAGTACAAATGTTCCCTGGATAATGTGAATGGACTCCATGATGCAGTCCACAGTGTAGAGTTCTTCCTCACCGCGGCCACGGCCTTGAATAGTTGCGTGGATAATCTGCACCGCACGTTGAGTTGGCGGGGTGAGAAGTTTTTCAGATATCCCCTCACCTCCGAGGCTCACAGCAGGGGCATCATCCAACGCAATGAGCTGCGCTTCAGGAGTTTCAAGCATTTGACCTGGCGAAGTTCCTAGTACTTGGCAGATGGTTACGAGGCTGGAGACTGAAGGGCTAGTAAAATCTCGTTCCACCCGAGAGAGGAAGCCTTTGGACAATCCAGCTGCGCTTGCCACCTGCTCTATCGTGAGTCGTCTTCGCTCTCTAATTGCGCGCAGGCGGCGTCCGAGTGCTTGTGGCTCTTGAACCGGCTCTATCGGCAGGGATTTCATATCAATACCTCTTCGACCGAGCTAATAAGGATTGTTCCAATGATCTGCTCAGAAAATTATTATAAGTTCTGTTTTCAGTTCAGTTTCGTGCTTGTCAACTTTTGTTTAGTATAAGCATACAATATGTGAGGCACAACATTGAAACAGCAGTCGTTGATTCTGGAGCTGGGTGAGGTCTGCGTGTCATATCGAGGCGGGTTACGGGTGGATTGACTCGGGGCAACTCTTGATGGCTAGCTGGACTTCGGTAAAGAATTCTATCGCCTGAGGGCTTGCCAGGTGGGGCGAGTGCCCCACACGCTCTTTTCTGCCGACGGCGGGGGCCGCGGTTCGTAAAGCTATCACGACAAGGGCCTGGAGGAGCCTTAATCAATGTGTTGCACATCACTGGCGTGAAATGTATGCTTTAGGATAACTTAAGTTTTCTTCTAGATAACATCGCTCTAATCCACGAACTATTGACTGAGGTAAAAATGACGTCATCAAAGCATGAGACCCGGGAAGGGACCCTGTGGGGTGCTCGTTTTTCAGCACAACCTTCAGACGCTTTAACGACAATTTCCAGATCCCCAGACCTTTACTTTGAACTTCTGCCACAAGATATTGCTGGCTCTCGTGCCCATGCTCTAGAACTTGAGCGTCAAGATCTACTGACTTCAGAAGAATGCCAAAGACTGATCAAAACCCTGGATGAAATAGAGTCAGATTGGCAGGCAGGCTTGCTGGAGCGAGATGAATCTAGTGAGGATGTTCACGGTTTTCTTGAGCAGGAACTGATCCGAAGAGTAGGTACAGTCGGTGGGAAAATCCGCGCTGGGAGGTCGAGAAATGATCAAACAGCGAACGATCTTCGCCTCTTCATGCGTCAGAAGGTGCGGAGTCTGATACCGCTTTGTAGGGATCTTGCAATATCGCTGATTCAGCACGCGGAACAGCATGCTGAATCGCATGCTCTCGGGTTTACGCACTTACAAGCAGCGCAACCGATTACATTCGGGCACCAGCTTCTATCCCATGCTCAAGCGATTAAAAGAGACATTCGACGTTTCGTTAATTGGGACATTGAGCACGCGACCAGTCCACTAGGAGCCGCTGCCTTGGCGGGTTCAGCGATTGCTACTAATCCCGAGCTGATCGCTCAAGATTTGGGGTATGAGAGGTCGTATGACAATTCCATCGATGCCGTTGCTAGTCGAGACCACGTAGCTGAGTTTTTATTTGCATCTAGTCAGCTTATGATCAGTATTTCTAGATTGGCAGAAGAACAAATATATTGGGCCTCACCCCACTTAAGGTGGGTGGAACTCCACGATAGTCATGCGACAGGTAGCTCGATTATGCCTCAGAAAAAGAATCCAGATATCGCTGAATTGTCGAGGGGGAAGGCGGGTACCGTTATGGGACTTCTAAGTGGTTTTATGGCGACGCAGAAGGCTTTGCCAACTGCATATAACCGTGATCTGTTCGAGGATAAAAGCGCGCTCCTTCACGCGATTCATACTCTAGAGCTGGTATTGCCAGCAATGGCAGGTTCGATTAGAACTATGCAGATCAATGAAGACGTGATGAAAGAACAGGCGACTATGGCGCATTCTCTCGCTACTGATATCGCGGACATGTTAGCTCTAAGTGGCGTACCGTTTCGCGAAGCACACGAGATTGTTGGTGAAACAGTCAGCTATTGCGATAAGCATGCTTTGGAATTGACAGAACTTACCTCGGAACATCTTTCTGAAGTCGACAGCAGAGTTACTCTGGAGCTCATTGAAGCTCTTGATGTTAGGAAGTCGCTCGATAAAAGGACAGGAAAAGGTTCCACGAAACCAAGCCGTGTTGTAGAACAGGCAGAGGCACTCCGGGATTATCTTGACAGCCCATCAGCAACACTTACTCCTCTTAAGGGGCGAGCTCTCGCGCCTTCACAGAATTCCTAGAGGCACCGTAAATGGATACACAAATATCGAACACCAACAAACGGCACGCTGCTGCTTCTCAAAATAGGGTGGAAACAGCAGAGCTACCGAAGTCTCACAAGCCTCCATGGGGGCAGTGGCTCACCGCCGTAATCGCCATATTCTCGGTAGTGTTCTTAGTGGTTTCTTTCGCCGAAGGAGACGTCAACTGGAACACGACTGGTGAGTACATATTTAGCAGCGACATACTTGTCGGCTTGGTGAATACTGTTTGGATGACGATCGCGGCAATGGCCTTGACGATTAGTCTTGGCACAATATTGGCGATTATGAAGATTGCTGATAATAAAGTATTACAAGGGATCAGCACCTTCTACATATGGATCTTCCGTGGCATTCCTCAACTTCTACAGCTGTATATATGGTATAATCTTGCGCTAGTTTTTTCGAATATCGGGATTCCGGGTCTACTATCGGTAGAAACTCAGAGTTTTATAACTCCTGCTGTAGCAACTATACTGGGCTTAGGACTGTGTCAAGCAGCCTATACAGCAGAGGTTGTTAGAGCGGGGATTCTTTCCGTTGATAAAGGCCAGATAGAAGCTGCTGCCACTATCGGTATGGCATATCCGCAACAACTGGCCCGGATTATCCTTCCGCAGGCGATGAGAGTTATTATCCCGCCAGTTGGAAACTATTTCCTCACCATGGTGAAACTGACGTCCCTAGCAAGTGCTATTCAGTTTTCAGAGCTACTGTACAACGCGCAAACCATATATTTCGTCAATGGCCAAGTCATGGAACTTCTATTCGCCGCGGCTTTTTGGTACCTCATTGTGATTACGATTCTGACAGCTGTGCAATCGCGTATTGAGAAATACTTCTCACGCGGCTACGCGTAGGAATATCTGAGAAAGAATTTATTTTGCAGAACTCGAAAACTGTTTTAGAAGCCCATAACCTCACCAAAACATTTGGCGACTTCCAAGCCTTAAATAACGTCTCCTTAGACATTGAGGCCGGTGAAGTCGTTTGTATCATGGGTCCATCTGGCTCAGGAAAAAGTACATTGCTGAGATGCTTGAATCTTCTCGAGCGTCCAGAAAAAGGTGCCATTTGGGTCGATAATGAACTGATCGGCTATACCCCCAAACACGGAAAACTCATACCGCTTGGGAGCAAGAAGCTTGCCTCCCAACGGACAGCAATGGGGATGGTGTTTCAGCGGTTCAACCTATTTACTAACCGTACCGTGGTGGAAAACGTCATGGAGGGGCCAGTCCAAGTACTTAAGAGAGATAAAAAAGCCTCCTACCAACGAGCAATCGATTTGCTCAGCAAAGTTGGGCTAGAGGATCAGGCGAAGAAATATCCAAGTGCACTGTCGGGTGGCCAGCAACAAAGGGTTGCAATCGCTAGGGCACTGAGTATGGATCCGAAACTAATGCTCTTTGATGAGCCTACCTCCGCTCTCGACCCTGAGTTGGTTGGAGAAGTCCTTAAGGTAATGAAAAATCTCGCGCGTTCGGGTATGACGATGGTTGTTGTCACGCATGAGATCAATTTTGCTCGAGAAGTATCAGACCGAATCGTGTTTATGGAAGACGGGGAAAAGCAGTTGGAAATGCCTACCTCGGAAGCAATGAATTCAGATCACCCTCGTTTCAAGATATTCCTTGACGCGGTGCTATAAGGAGGAGAACACATGAAGTACAGGTCATTATCATTATTTGCAGGTGCTGTAACGAGTCTCATGTTGCTGTCTGCTTGTGGGGCTGGGGACGATGCTGACGGAGGAGAGGCTGCCAACGACTCTTCAGGGGAGCAGCTGACAGTTTCGACGGAGACCCAGTTTCCCCCGATGGGTTTTATTGAAGATGGTGAACTCGTTGGTTTCAATGTTGACCTAGGCGAAGCACTTGCCGATGAAATGGGTGTCGAAATCAAATGGAATGAAAGCGAATTCAGCCAATTCATAACCGATGTCACGACCGACCGTGCTGATCTTGTCCTGGCTGGGATGCTAGACAATGAAGAGCGCCAAGAAAGCGTCACCTTTGTCGATTTCCTTGAAACTGGCTTTCAATTTTTTACTACAGCCGAGATAGCTGAAGAACATGGAATCGAAGAGATTGAGGACTTCTGTGGTAAATCCGTGGCGGCCAGTCGGAACTCCACCTATGCAGAGGACATTAAGGAATGGAGCGATGAGAATTGCGGCGACGAAGAGATCTCGGTCTTAGATACTGACGGATCTCCGGATGCGCAATTACAACTAAAGCAAGGACGAGTAGAAGGGGTAATGCAGACCAGCGAAACTATCTCATACATGTCCTCGCAGGATGAAGAAATACAACCAATTGGTGAACCGATTACGTCATCCTATTACGGCATGTTTGTCGATAAGGACGATGAAGAACTAGCGAACCGTCTTGCTGACGCCCTGGAGAACCTCATCGCTGATGGAACCTACCAAGAAGTCGCTGAAAACTGGGGTCTCAGCAACGAGCTGGTTGATGAAGTTACTATCAATCTCGAGAGTCGCTAGATTGCCAAGAAATCCGTAGCGCTACGAATGTATAACTTTAGAAATGAGAAGAGAGATGTATGAGTGGGTCAGCCGTAAATCAGGGCCACTTAAATGAGCTAGCGGAATTTATAGAGAACGTTAGTTTTCAAAATATTCCACCGTCTTTATCAAGAAAGATTCATCTCCATATTGTTGATACATTGACTGTTGCTCTTCTTGGGGCTGAAACAGATCTGAGTATAAAGTGTCAAGAGACATTTCCTACTCACAACTCTCGGCTCAATGGCGTTAGTAGTCCACTTTGGGGAACCGACAGGTGGGCTGATCCGGCAATAAGTGCCTTTAACAATGCTATTCGGTCACATGTTCTGGAGCTAGATGACTCGCATGGGTGTGACCACTCAGGTGCTGTTGTGGTGCCAGCAGTTATGTCCGTCGCTGCTCAGGTCCAGGAACTACCGAGTCTGAATGACCTCGTGGCAGCAGTGGTTATTGGGTATGAGGTCGCCCGACGCATGCAAACTGCTTTAGGCGGTTACAAAGCGCTGAATGACAGAGGATGGCATTCGACTGCAGTCTGTGGTCCTTTTGGTGCCGCAGCAGCAGCCAGTCACGTCATGAGGTTGCCCAAAAAGCAGATTGCAAGCGCTTTGTCTCTGACTACTTCTAAAGCGGCTGGAACCTGGGCATATTCTTCGGGAGGTGGGGATGCAAAGGCGCTTCACGCTGGTTTAGCGTCGAAAAATGGTGTCGAAGCAGCACTATTAGCAAAACATGGTGTCGAGGGATCTGCGGACGTCTTTAGAGACGTCTGGGGCGGGTTCCTCAAGATGTACAGTGGCACCCAAGATGATGCTCATCATCTCACACGAAAGCTTGGAGAGGACTGGTTAGCAAGAAATTCAAGAATTAAACTCTACTCTTCGTGCGCTAGCGTTCATCCGGTTCTGGAAGCACTTGAAAAGTTCAGAAAGCAACGACCAGATATCTTCGAAGGCGGGCTGCCTAAAGTAGAGGTATTTGTGAGTGAATCTGTTAGCCGGATGTGCGGATCGAATGTATTTGACGCCCTGAACAGTCGAACAGCAAGACAACTGAGTCTGCCATATTCCCTTGCCCTGGTTATCCTCAAATGCCAGCCTGAACTACAGGATTACTTGGACCCTAAAACAAAACCAGAAGTCATGAAAGACATCCTTAGACAGATAACTGTCATCCCTGACCCGATAAACACAGACCCAAGCGGTCACGGAATCGTCATCATTCACTCTCATGGTGAGCAGCACACGGTGCACACTACGACTGAATATGATACTTCAGTTGTAGAGGATGCTGAACCACTTCTCTTGCAGAAGTTATCGTGGATTGGTAGTTATCTTAATGACGAAGACCGTGTAGCCAAACTAACAAGCCTGATCCTTAACCCTGAAGACTCTATGACCTTCCTAGACGAGGCGTTTTCTTTACTACACGTCGACAAGTAAGTTTATGCCCCGACACTTACGGATTTGATTCCGCATATAATTGGCTCAATTTGTTCTGATTCTTTGAGGCAGACATGAGTCGACTTGGCAGAGACATTCGGAACTTTTTTACAAAAATTAGAGAGCAATTGAAGCCAAGGGAGTATTAGCAAATACTCAGTTCTAAGGATTCTACGAATTCTAGTAGAACCCTGCCCAGAAAACCCTGCCCAGAAGTCGCTTCTAAAGATCCCACAGGTTTGAATCGTTCAGTACAGCAGACTAGCTAAGTTCGGCTGCGAGAAGGGGAGAGCAGGCATATGGTGGATTCGCGTTCGCCTGACGATCCTGAGCTACCAAAAAAACTCTTTACATCAGAATTTGTTTTAGTTCTCCTCGTGAACAGTGTGCTCGCGTGTATATTTTATGTACTCGTTTCAGCTGTATCACTATATGCTGTAGAAGAGTTTCATGTGGGTGAAGCTGCAGCAGGTTTTGCATCTTCAGCATTCGTTGTAGGTTCTCTATTGGCTAGAGTATTTGCTCAGCAGCTGCTCGCAGCTGTGAATGGCAAAAAGATTTTAGTTTTCTGCTTATGCATATACATACTATGCTCTCTTTTGTATATTTTGACGCAGGATCTCTGGAGTCTTGTGTCAATACGTGTGCTCCATGGCATCGGTTTTGGGTTTGCGTCGTCAGCACTTAGTACGCATATTTTCTCACGAGTGCCGCAGGCGAAACGTGCTAGAGCGGCTGGTTATTATTCGATGGCCTATGCGGTTTTCCCCGCGGTCGGACCAATAATAAGCTTGTATCTGATTCGCTCCGTTAGCTACGATGCTGTTTTTATCTTTTGTGCAGTATTCACGCTGCTTGCACTTATAGCGGCGTCAAACATCCGTTTTCCGAATAAATCGCAGCGTGCTGTTTCCGCAGCATCCTTTTTCAGGGCACTGAGATTTCGAGACTTTTATGAACCAAAAGTACTTGCCGTTTCAGTCATTGTTTTTATTGCTGGAGCATCAAACTCCGGAATCCTCACTTTCCTCCCGTTAATATCCGGTGCTGAGGGCGCAGAAAATATGGTTGCATTTTATTTTGTGGCCTATTCGATCGGTGCCGTTTCTTCTCGGGTTATTTTTGGCTGGGTACAGGATAAATTTGGTGATAATGTTGCCGCTGTCCCAGCGCTGTTGCTATTTGCGGCTGCGCTTCTGATCTTAGCGTTAGGGGACCTTCAAATAATACCTGTTGCCGGTATTTTCTCTGGTCTCGGTTTCGGTTCGCTTTTTCCTATAATGCAAGCAATTACCGTCTCTCTCGTGCCTGTACGTCAGCTCACGAGTGCGCTATCAACTTACTACATTATGATGGACCTCGGTTTGTCTATTGGCCCAGTTTTATTCGGTATAGTTTACCAATATTTTGGTTCGTCTTTTATGTTTTTAGCTATTTTATCTGCTATCTGTTTTGCTATTGTGCTTTACTTGTTGACGCATGCTCGGAATCAACAAAAAGGATAAAAAGAAACGTTTCGCGGTTTGGTACCTGGCAATAGCGTTACTAAAATGTGCCATTCTTTTTGTAAATCTTGTTTATTGTTGATCTCCTTAGCCGGGCACCCAGGTCCCCGGTGGTCGCCATCACGGAGTGAGTTGAACCGTCTCCTGTCCCGAGCGTCTTGATGTAGCTAGTTATCTCAGGGCAGCAACGCCCTTTGTATGGGGTTTGATTCAGCTCATTCCAGTTAGAGATGGGCTTACAGCAACTAAACTGAGTGCTGGATCACATTTTCTAGTCCACTGACAAACAACTTAGGAGGAACGTTGACTCATTCCGCCACGTTCAAGACTATTAACCCAGCCACTGGGGAAGTTCTCAAGGAATACCCTGGTATCTCCGACAATGATGTCGACACCATTGCCAAGAACTCCCGCGACGCGTTTATGCTTGGCGCAAACTGAGCATTGCAGAGCGTGCCGAAAAGGTTGCCAAGCTGGCAGATCTGTTTGAAACAAACGTTGAAGAACTCGCTGCGGTCATGACTCAAGAGATGGGTAAACCACTTGCTGAAGCTCGTGAGGAAACCGAATTCTCTGCTGAGATCTTTCGATACTACGCGGATAACGGTGACATCTCGCGGCTGATCAGCAGGTCAGCGAAGACGATGACACGATCTCTTCCATTCAGCGTCGTCCGGTGGGTCCGCTGTTGGGGATTATGCCCTGGAACTTCCCGTATTATCAGATCGCACGTTTTGTCGCACCGAACCTGGTGCGGGGGAACACTATTGTCCTAAAGCATGCCGAGTCCTGCCCGCAATCGGCGCTGGCTATGCAGCGTATGATGGACGACGCCGGCATCCCCGGAAGGTGTTTACCAGAACAGTTTTGCTAGCCACGAGCAGATCTCGGCATTTATTGCCCACCCACTCGTTCAGGGTGTCTCATTGACTGGCTTTGAACGCGCCGGTGCTGCGATTGCCGAACAAGCCGGTAAACACCTTAAGAAGGTTGTCTTAGAGTTGGGCGGCTCTGATCCGTATGTCATTCTGTCTACCGACGATGTGAAAGCGGCTGCCGAGCAAGCCTTTGCTGTGCGGATGGAAAACACCGGTCAGGCATGTAACTCGAATAAGCGCATCATCGTCATGGACGACATTTATGACGATTTCGTTAAAGAAATGACGTACCTGGCTTCCGGACTCAAGCCAGCCAACCCAGCCGACGAGGCAGATAGCGCGTATTCACCACTGTCCTCCGAGCAAGCAGTTGAAACCGTGATGCAGCAGCTGGAGATGGCCAAAGACGCTGGGGCAACCATTCATACCGGTGGTCAACGCGAAGAGGTGCCGGGCTTTTTTGTGCAGCCAACGGTCATCACCGATATCCCGCAGGGTTCCGATGTGTACTACGAAGAGTTCTTCGGCCCGGTGATCAATATCTTCAAAGCAGAGTCCGACAACGATGCCCTGCAGCTAGCCAACGACACCCAGTACGGTCTCGGTTCTGCCGTATTTGCAACCGACCAAGAACGCGCCCAGATTTTTGCTGAACAACTCGAAGCCGGCATGGTCGGGGCCAACACCTCACCGGAAGAATCCGCAGAAGTCCCTTTCGGTGGCGTGAAACGCTCTGGCTACGGCCGAGAGCTCAGCCCCGTCGGCATGGACGAATTCGTTAACAAACGTCTCATGACCGTCAAAAATAAATACTACCTGGAGACGGTGAACAACCGCTAGTGAAAACCAACAAACATCTGTGAGTTTCACTAGCGGTTGTTTTACTGATCCACATTTAATTTGATCTCATAGGCTCATCGAGTCATTGCCGTGCACTGGGGGCGGCTGGGTGGCTAGTGTCGACCGGTGCCTCGGGGTTGACGTGGAGTGGGCGGTGTTTGCGGCGGATGTGTCGGAATTGCACCTCGTGCGGTCGGTAGTGGAGGCTTGACGTCGCCCATGTCAGTCGCCTGCCGTCCCGATGACGAGGGTGTTGTCCAATATGCTCGCACTGATCTAGAGCACCTTGGTGTCCAACAGCATATGTGTCACATTATCTATCGTGGACGGGTGTTTCCGTGACGTAGAATATTTGACGCGTTAAGTGACAACTTTCGTTGGGATTTGCGTCGCAGCCGAATTGTCACTTTAACGATCGAATACATGACAGGAGAAAACTAGGGTGTTGATCGGGTACGCGCGAGTCTCTAAAACCGATGGGTCTCAAACCACTAACCTGCAGCGAGATGCTCTACTGGCTGCCGGTGTTGATCCGGAGCAGATTTATGAAGATCAAGCATCCGGGAAACAAGACGACCGGCCACAGCTAGCAGCCTGCTTAAAAGCGTTGCGGTCTGGGGACACGTTGATCGTGTGGAAGCTAGACCGGCTCGGTCGGGATCTGCGGCATTTGGTCAACGTCGTCCATGACCTGACCGACCGTGGGGTGGGGCTAAAGGTGCTCACCGGCCAGGGTGCGGCGATCGACACCACGACCGCCTCCGGTAAATTGCTCTTTGGTATCTTCGCTGCCCTGGCAGAGTTTGAACGCGAACTCATCTCGGAACGTACCAAAGCAGGCTTGGCCTCAGCCCGAGCACGCGGCCGCAAAGGGTGGGCGGCCCTACAAAATGACCCCAGCCAAACTCCGGCTAGCCATGGCATCCATGGGACAGCCCGGTACCAAGGTCGGGGAGCTATGCAAAGAACTCGGCGTCACCCGCCAAACCCTGTATCGACACGTGTCACCAACAGGACAGTTACGTCCCGACGGGGAAAGATCCTCCGTATCGATGTATGAATTCGTCTTCTGAAAGCGGTGTAGTCAACTTCTGACAATGTCACTTTCGGTAGACAATCTATAACGCGTTGTCTCGTGAAGAATGAACTACTGACCTGTAGCTGAAGGCAGTGTGTACTGAGTTAATTTGTCTGATCTTTTTGGGGCTTCTCCATTTTCAGGCTGTGCGAACGAGTTGCATAAACCCACACGAGACCAGCTGCTGTAGCGACTGCTGCTAGAGCAATCCCCATGTCATAAACTCCTCGCTGCGCAGCGCCATGACGGTACCGGGTTCTTGGCCAATTATGATTGCCAAAGTAAACACGGCGGCAACGAGGAGTCCTAGCGCAAGGGCTATAAAAGTGAGAATGCCGTAGATTGAAGCGAATATGCGGGACATGTAAACCACCTTTCAAATAACTAAGATTGGTAGGATCCCAGCGAGTAGAAGCATAGAAAATAACACGTGAGGGACTATCCAAAGTAGCGCGTATTTAACAGTCTTTCCGAAGTCTGAGTCAGCTATTCCCATAGCCACGTAAAGCCCAAGCGCAAGGGGAGGTGTCATTCCTTCTAGCGCGCCTGTCATGGCCGGTAGAAGTGCTGCAAAGACTAAAGGGTCTCCTCCTAGCGTGCCGAATACAGTGATCATGGCGCTACCGAGTATGGCAATTTGGGCCGAGCCGGGGAGGACCATTCCAAGTACTCCGAACAGGATCGGAACAAGCACAATCAGCACCCAAAGCGGAGTATTGAGGGAGACGAAAAGGTCTTGAATTGCATCATCCACTCCCAGGTTCGCTAGTGCCTCCGAAGTTGCGTATGCAAAGTAAATAGTTGCGGAGATTGGCACGACGCTTTTCAGCGATTTTGAAATGACTGAGTAGAGTTCTTTTGCCCCATTTTTACCGGGGCTAAATTTTTTTCGACCGATAAGAATGGCATAAGCGGCCGCAAGTGCAGGGGTGAACATTAAGACAGAGCTGGAGAATGCCTCTGCGCCGTCTTCACCAAGTCGCGTAACTAGGAATTCGGGGGCTTGAGAGTCTAGGAGCAGAGGTATGAAAATGATTAGCGGGAGAAAAAGTGCTGACCAGCCCTCTTTGAGGGTGGCACCCAACGCTGGTATCTGATCTCGTGGTACAGGTTTGACTTTATTGACTTTAGCTAAGATAAATAGTGTGATGAGCCGTTGTAGAAAGAACCACGCTCCAATTATGTAGGCGGCCAACATCCATGTGGACAACGTGAGTTCCTCACCGGATGTTTCTTGGTAGATCCCAAAGGATAGAAATACGATTCCAGCTGGTGGAATAATGTTGCCCAGCATGCTTGATGACATTTCAGTGGTGGCCGCTAGGTGCCGCGGGAACCCTGTTCGCTTCATCATTGGAATGGTGAAGACTCCAGATGCTGCCACATTCCCTGGGCCAGTTCCCGATAAGGAGGCCATGAAGGTGCTAGCAAGAAGAGCCACATACCCAGCGCCCCCTGGGATTCGACCAATTATGGCGAGCATGATTTGTATGATTCGGTCTACTGCGCCAGTCGCATCAAAGATAGTGGCAACTACAAGAAATGCAAAAATTACGTAAAAAAGGCTACTCGTGGCTGGGTATGTGACGTACTCCCAAGCGCTTTCCCACTGTCCGGAAGCGACAACGACAAATAATAGCGAGATCGCCATAACCTCATAGATGGGCCGCTTCGCGAAGAGGAAGAGCACTGCTACGAGTGCAAACACTCCAAGAAGTACTATGAATTCTAGTGGCATAGTTGGCGCCTAACGTTGAAAAGTACAGGTACCCTAAAAACGAAAATGGTTATTACCGGTTATATCAGGATGTGATTTGGATTACAACGAATTCGATAAAATTATTTCTAACTTGACGCTGTATCAAGGTGATGGTTTCTTGCTCATTGCTGTTGGCGACGAGAGAGGGGCGTTTGCGTGAAAGGCCGGAGGCGTTGCAGATAGCTGCAAATAAGGCTTGAGCTGAGGGTGCTTCGTAAATGTGTACGTGAATGCAGGGGTGAGCGGTTGAATGCTGAGAAGTTCAGTAGTCTTGGTTAGTGACCTGAGCTATCTTGGAGCCGCACTATGCGATTTGTTGTATTTGGCGACAAGGCACGGTAGCTATTCTTTGGAATCTAGGTCTTTTCGCAGGTAGGAAGTCGGAGGAACACAAGGGAGAATGAGTGCGGCGTACAAATCAAGGAAGTAACTTCCCGTTATATGTGCAACTGCTGAGAACTTTCCGCAAGCAGATTGCGTCTAACGAGTTAAACCCCGGAGACAAGCTTCCTTCAGAGCGTGAGCTGTGTGAAATATTCGATGTGAGTCGAATAACTGTCAGGCGGGCCATTAGTGAAGCTGAGAGTGAAGGACTTATTGAGCGTGTTCCTGGCCTCGGTGCGTTTGTTGCCACGCCTACGTATCAGCAGTCTCTGCGTGAGGTGAAGAGCTTCGCGGCTACCATGGTCGAAAGTGGATTAGTTGCTTCTACGGAGGTGTTATTTACCAAAAATATGTTTTCTGACTTTAGCCTAGCGAAAGTGTTAAATCTGTCGCCGGGTTCACCCGTGCGTTTCCTGCGGTTGCGAGGGGTGGGTAACGCGATCCCGCGGGTTGTGTATGACAGCTATTTCGCTGAAGAATTTGGGGCCAAAATGGCAGGCAAGGCTCATGATCTGGCTGCTGATGAGAAGGCCTTCACTACCTTGGATCTTTACCGTGGGGACGGGCGTAGCGATACCATTAGATTAGAGCAGACTTTCGAGGCGATACTTGCGGACACAGAGCTTTCAGAGATGCTGCAGGTTAAGCAAGGTTGGCCGATATTTCAGGTGGAATCAGTAATTTACAGCGTGGATCAACCCTTGGAATATCGGGTTGCTCGATACCGCGGTGACCAATATAAATTCGCTTTAGAGCGCTCAATCGATCTCAAAAATAGCCCGTAGGCTCGCCTTACGGTAACGCACTTTTTTCGTTGACAAAATCCATCTGGACAGTCATGCTGGTAATATCTGGTTATAACCACCTGTATGAGGAGGCGTTTTGAAAGATCAAATCCGAATCGTAAGTCCAAATGGTCATTTGGGTTTTGCCCCTACAAAAGAAGAAAGTTTTCATCTTGCGGCAGCAACCAAACCGGACTACTACTGTGCGGATTCTGGCAGTGATGATATAGGACCAGCAGCGCTTGGTGCTGATCGTTCAGTCAGCATGTATAAATGGCAGAAGCACGATCTTGAGCTTATGTTGCTGGCATCTCGCGAACAGAATGTGCCAATGCTTATTGGGAGTGCAGGAGATTGTGGTTCGAACAGTCGCGTGGATATGTATGTTCAAATAATTAAAGATTTGGCTGTCGAACATAAGCTTAAGCCCTTTAAAATTGCTTATTTCTATTCGGAAGTTGATCCAAGTGATCTTGCCCAGAAGCATCGTGAGGGGATGGTATTTGAAGGCCTTGATGGACGATCGAATCTAACGCTTGATGCAATTCAGGGCACGACCCGGAGTGTCGCAGTGGCAGGTATTCACCCGTATGTACAGGCTTTAGAAAATAATGCCGATGTCATCATTGGTGGCAGATCTTCAGACGTTGCCATTTTTGCTGCGCCAGCGATTTATGAAGGTTTCCCGGAAGAGCACGCATACTACGCCGGAAAAGTATTGGAGTGTGCCTCGTTTGCTGCTGAACCCTACGGGGCTAAAGAAAGTGTCATCGGTACGGTCACTAAAGATGAGGTCACTGTCACAGCTATGGCTCCGCATCAACGATGCACTCCAGCAAGTGTTGCCAGCCATGCGATGTATGAGCGCAGCAACCCCTTCTATGAGTATTTCGCAGGGGGTATGTTGGACATGACTGATTGTCAATATGAGCAGGTTGATGAAAAAACTACCCGAATAACCGGGCAGAAGTACGTCCCTATTGAAGGAAACGTCAAAGTAAAGCTCGAGGGTTCTGGATTTATTGGCGAAAAATATATCGGGCTAGCTGGAATCCGTGATCCGTACACCATCGAAAATATTGACGAGGTGCTCCGACTAGCGCGCGAGCAAATCGAGCAAGAGTTCTCTGATATTAATTATCAAATTAGTTTTCGAGTATTCGGTAAAGACGGGGTGATGGGAGATCTCGAGCCTATCCAAGACCCAAAGAGTCATGAATTACTCCTTGTGATTGAGGGGATAGCAGACACTAAAGAGCAGGCTGAAGCAGTTGCCTTAATGGGCACCCGTCAGATCTTCTATGCTCGGCTCCCTGATGTTAAAGGCACTGCTGGCACAGCATCATTTGTCGTGGACGAAGTGCTGCCAGCTACCGCGGCATACAAATGGACGATGAACCACACAATTTCGGTAACTGACCCTGCAGAGCTTTATCAGATTCAATACGAAACTGTTAACCCCGCGGAAGTAGGAGTTTGAGATGAAAACTAAAAAACTAGGCGAATTAGCAAAAACGTTGAGAAGTAAGAACGCCGGTACCGATAGGATTACCTTTGATATCGTTTTCAACGATCGACAAACATATGATCTAGTGCGTTCAAGTGGTGCTGTTACTCGAGAAACTGTCGCGGAACTTTATCGTATCGACAAAGATCGGATTACCGATTTCGTTGAGTTCGAGCCAGCATTAGCTATAAAGTTCACGATCCAACGGACAGTTCCCAGCGGTGGCCCTGGTGAAAGCGACATCTTTGGAAGTCAACAGTACCCGCCACTGTTGGACATTGATGTCCCACTTAAGTAAGCGCGTCGGAACTCAGCCCAAACTCGTATGCCGTTGAAGATGGAGTAGCTTAAAGCTCAAGCCGCCTAACTAGTTTCAACCCTCACGTTCAGCCCTCTAGGCTATTGCAACGCTGAAACCGCTCGAAGTCCAAACGTATGACAGTGGACTTCGAGCGGTAGTTGCTTTGGAAGCGTAAGCCCTGGGGAGTGGATCCATGTTACGAATCCGGAGATTTCCCCTCAGTAACTCGAGGGGCCGAAGAACTGTCTCGAGTTTAATTATTTGCTGTGAAGTTATGCGACATTTCTCCCAACGCAGTTCTACTTGCTGGCGTTTGTTCAGTGGCAAGATAGCAGTATTCGTGAGCACTGCAAGGATACCTCACATAGATACTGGCACTGCATTCTGTAATACCAATGGTTTTTAGAGAAACATGTATTCATTGATATCTAGAAGAGTGTTCGGGTTGCTGCGGGTGGTGTATCAAAAACTACCGTTAGTGAGACAGTCCTATCTTGGTGACTTGGGGTGCTAATTGCCGATAGTGGGGGCCAGCAGCAGGTAAGCATCCTTCTAGTCGGCACTTGGATATAACCTTTCCACGTGTTACCTATATTTGATGGACATCCTAAATACTCAGCCATGGTGTATGGACTTATAGGACAGGTAGGCGGCTAAACCTTCGGACCCGTATTCCACGCCGAGGCCGGAGTCGTTTCGTCCGCCGAAGGGTGCTGCGTGGTTCGAGGCAAAGAAGTT
>Ga0079226_10001252_pt1 | contig 19376 bp, 13 predicted proteins | sample Poulit2014_FD_76345 | JGI IMG/M metagenome (GOLD analysis project Ga0079226, IMG submission 76345) | Agricultural soil microbial communities from Georgia to study Nitrogen management - Poultry litter 2014 | ecosystem: Environmental > Terrestrial > Soil > Agricultural land | place: USA: Georgia... | reverse complement strand
TTGTAAATAAAAAGACTGGTGATACATCATCAACACAAATTAAAGTTGATGAAGCAAGAACAGCAGCTGAACTAGTTGTAGATGAAGCTCCTGATGCAAGCATTGACGTTAGTAGTGAAACAACAGTTACTTTTACTGTCAATGATCAGTATGGTGACGAAATGGATTTTGCAGATGTAGATGCTACTATCGCAGACGCTTATGATGGAGAAAAACTTACTATTACTAAAGGCGAAACTGGTGAGTTCAAAATCTCAGGTGGTGAGGTAGGTAAAGATACAGTTACATTTGAGTTGAAAGATAACGAAAATAACGTTCTTGATAAGCGAGATTTTGCCATTGAAGTTATCGACAACATCGATGGTTTGGATGTTGACGTTGCTCAAAAAGAATACAACGCTGGTGACGACATTGAAGTAACAGTTAAAGCTCAAAAAGATGACGAAACATACAAAGACTATAACAAGTCTGGCGATGTTAAAGTAACAGTTCAAAATGGTCAAAATGGTGAAAAGAAAACATACCACAGAAATGTTACCTTTAAAGATGGTACAGCAACATTTACAGTACCAGCTGAAAAGGCGTCAGAGGATGTGAAAGTAACAGCTGATTTTGATGAACAAACTGCAACATCATCAAAATTTGAAATCAAGCCAGGCAATGCTACTAAGCTAGAAACAGTAGAAGAAGCTAATCTTGTTGTTTCAGATAGATTCGGAAACCATGTAGAAGATTATAACTTTAACGGCTTAGCTACATTCACTCAAGAAGATGGAGAACTATCTATCTCAGAAGACTTAGATTCTGAAGATAGAGCAGTGATCAAAATTGTAGACGGAGAAATTATGTATGGTGATAATGACGAACCTGTCACATTTGGTTTAGGTGAAGACGACGAAGCTACATTGACAGTAGAATTGTCGAACGAAGATGTTTTTGAAATTACACTTGAAAAGTAATTGTGCCTGAGTATTGGGGTCATAGCCCCATTGGTTTAAAGCGTTAAAGTGTAAGATTAATAGGAAAGTCTTGTGAAGAGTTAATTCTCTACAGGGCTTTCCTTTTTGTATTAATGATTTCTTGGTACCATGTACATATATAATTTTGATAATTCGTTGGGATATTCCAGGATGTTTGGAGATCTTTGAATATGAGATTCTGTGTGGTCGAATAGTGTGGTTGTCAGGTTTTAAGGGAAGGGTGCCTGCTACTCGAAATTTATCGAAAGATTAGTAGTCAAATAGTTTGAAGGTATGGCTATATGGAGAGAAATTATAAGAAATCTCTAAAGAGATTTTTTTGCAGTTTTAAATGGGTGGATAAGTTGTTAGATAGATATACCTTTTAGTTCATTTGTGGTTAGTTATTTTTTACTGTATAATTAAATTTGGTTTTTAATAAGAACTTTACTCTATTATAAACTTACTAGTATTCTTAGTGAAGTATGTAGGAGGTTAACTTCGAATCATTAATATATTACAGAGATAACAAAATATTACAGAACTTAAAGTTATTACGTAATTTATTTATTATTATTTCATATACGACATCGATGTTAGGTTTAATACTAAGATATATTTAATTATTTATCTATTAACGTTACAACAAGATTGATGTGGGATACATATGATAAGAAAAAGTTAGCGACGAGATTAAGTATCTTTATGTTATCGCTTCTATTCCTTGCTGCCTGTACGTCAGGAGAGAATGGCGATAAAAAAGACCAGCAGGAAGTAACAGAAGAAGGACAGGAAGAGATATTCAATCCTGGGCCAAATGAAGATGCTACACAGATATCAATATATAATACCGATTGTATAAAAGAACAGGTGAATATAGATGAAGAAATCAATGCTAAATATGAAGAGGAATCCTATACGTTTGAGGATCCATTTATTATAGTCAATCCTTACAATGTTGATCCACTTACTGCACTGCTTAAATTTGAAACGGAGACTCCTGTAGAAATTGAAGTAATCGTAGGAACTGGAGAAAATGAAGTTGCTATAGAAAAAACGTGGGAATGGTTATGAAACAGAACATGAAATTCCTGTTCTTGGTCTCTATCCTAATACTGATAATACGGTTGTTTTGAAAGCTCATGATGAAGATGGGAATACGGAAACAACAGAAATCAACATTACGACAGATGAACTGCCAGAGGAAATACCAACAACAGAACTAGTTGAAGCTGATGCAGAGAAAATGGAAGATGGGCTCACCTTTATTGTTCCAAGTAAAAATTATCTCTATGCAGTGGATGAAAATGCGGATGTGCGCTGGTATGCCGATATGGAATTTCGGTTAATTTTAACTCGAGTCCAGAATGGAAATATACTAGTTAATACAAAAAGTAATGATTAAGAAAAGTACGATGAATTATTGGAGATGGATATGACTGGAAAGCTGAGCAATGCTTATACAATTAATATTGATAGCTATGAAGAAGATAATTTAATCCATCACGATGTCATTGAACTGCCAAGTGGCAATTTACTCGTAGCGACACACGATCCAGATGGTACGTATGTGGAAGATCATATGCATGAAATCGACCGAGAAACTGGAGAAACTGTTCAGGAAATCGATTTAAAAGATATTTTCCCTAAAGAAGTTTACGAAGAATATGACGGAGAATATGCAGAGAAGAACGATTGGTTTCATCAAAATGCCATCTGGTTTGATGAAACAGATAATACAATCGTTATTTCTGGTCGTCATCAGGATGCAGTGATGAAGCTTTCCTACCCAGATGCGGAATTAAAGTGGATTTTAGCCGCTGATGAAGGTTGGCAAGATGAATATAAAGATTATTTGCTTGAACCAGAAAATGATGTTAAGTTCCCAGCAGCCCAGCATGCGATGAAGATATTACCAGATATGGATGGGGATGAAGATACGGTTGATCTCCTCCTTTTTGATAACAACCATGTCGTTACAAGGGGAGATAGGGATATTAGCAATCAGTATAGCCGAGCGGTACAATACCGGATTAATGAAAAAGAAAAAACAGTAAGTGAGATATGGTCTTATGGCGAGGAACGTGGCGAAGCATTTTACTCTGAAATCATTGGAAATGCCCAATATTTACCTGAAACAGGTAACAGATTAATTACATCAGGTTATATTGAACCGGAAGAAGATTCAGATGAAATAGTTAGTAAAGTTGTAGAAACAAATGATAAAGATGATGCTGATGTTATTTTTGAAATTACGTTACCTAATCTTAAAAAGTATAGCGGTAAATATGTTTATCGCGCAGTAAGAATGCCGCTGTATCCATAAGAAGCTACCAAGTGTAGATATATTGAATGTTAGGAATAGAGATAAAAAGTGCTGTGCACCTTAATGGTTGCATAGCACTTTTATCCCTTAGTAATTTCTTTAATTGAAAGACACATCCACTCTTTCTGTTTTCCTATTTTCTTAATAATACGAAATCCTTCAATTACCTTAGAGAAAATGTAAAATGGTCATTTGGCCTTATTGCAATTATGAATATTTTTGATATACAATGTGTGATATAAATCAATATGTTCCATATGTTACTAATTTGATCAGGCATGGTGGTTAGACTAGAGAAAGTTATTTTCCTGGCTTCCATCATGCCTTTTTATGCTTAATCGATTAGTTTGTGGCCATTTTTTGAAAGCGATTACCTGTAGTGTAGGGAGGTGGTGATCTTTTAAAACAGTTTAAATGATGATGAAAAAAACATATTGAAAGCAAAAACAATGAAGGTTCAAGCAAATGAATGTAGGGATGTATTTAAAAGTATGTTGATTTTACAACATAGCTTTTGAGCTAGATGATGAAACGCATGAATCAAAAATATAATTTAACGGAGGTATATTATGAAAACAATGAATTCTAATGTACTGAATCTGCTATTAGCTATCTTTCTGCTTGCAGGTTTAGCCGCTTGTGATAATAATGATACAGAGAAGAATGGAAACACCAGTTCAAATGATGAAGGAAATAATACCGAAGAAGTAATTGATGGGAAAAATAGCGAGGAAAGTATAGAAGATTTATTCAAAAAGGTGAAAAATAACTCGCCGACAAGTGAACGAATAGAAGCTCTCGAAGATATCGCCATGCACTACTATTGGTACGGTGGCGATCTTAAAGTAGCAGAAGAAGAAATATTCAAAGGGATTACTTTGCATGGTGATTATGATGCTGTTGAAGAAGCGTTTAAACTCGCTACCGAAATTGAACCATATGATACCGATTTGAAATATGCCCTGGCATCCACTCAAATTTTACAGAAGAAAATACCTGAAGCTTTAAAGACATACGAAGAAATACTTAATTTTAATGAAGACCATTTTAACGCTCAACTCATGCATGCAATTTATTCGAAAGTAGAAGGCAATGAAGAAAGCTTTCAATTAGGCTTTAATAGATTGGAAGAAATAAATGGATCGAAAGCAAAAGAATACAAAGAAAAAGTTGACTTTGTTGAAACAATTAAAGATGTGAACCTAGAAACTAAAGTACCAGAAGATATTGAACAGAACAATCATGCTTTTGTCGTTCTCGGTTATGCCCTCTCAGAAGAAGGGGAAATGGAGGAAACTCTGCTAGAGAGATTAAAGATTGCAAAAGAAGCAGCGGAAGCATATCCAGATTCTAAAATTATTGTTACTGGAGGCGTACCAAAACAAGGAATCACTGAAGCCGAAGTTATGTTTGACTGGCTCGTTGAAAATGGAATTGATGAAGAACGTATTGTCAAAGAAGACAGAGCAACAGATACAGTCGAAAATGCTTTATTTTCAATGGAAATAGCAAAAAATGAAGATGTTAAAGATATAACGATTATTTCAAGCGCCACTCATATGAGAAGAGCTCTTACCATCTTCCATGAAGTGAACCAGATGAACACAAAAAAAGGAGATGATTTAACAGACCGTGATATTTCGAATATCGTCTATATGGATTTTGAAAATCAAGAAGAAGCTAAAACCCCGTCAAATGAAGAAGAGCTCGTCATCTATCGTGATCTCATGAGAGCTACGGGTATTTGGCAGTTCCCGGGATTGCAGAGATAATGGTGGTACCAGGAACACAAACAATTCTCAATTGTGTCTGTACCTGATGCCGCTTAGACAAGTGAAGTATTTAATGATAAAATATCGGTATATATTAATGTGTAATTGAGCATTTGGAAGCGGTGGAAGAAAGGAACTAAATGATGTCTTATTTTGCTAATAATCAAATGATAACTAGTATGATTAAAAGGTGGAAACTGCCTTTTATTTCAACGATGATTTTCGGTTTTTTAGTACACACTTTTGTATTTACAAATCGGTTGCCAACTTGGGACGGTTTACGTAATTTCTATTCCCCAGAACAAATGGATACGTCTGGGCGATTTTTTTTGACATATGCCCATGGAATTAGCAGTTATTTTGAATTACCGTGGTTAAACGGTGTTCTTTCTATTGTTTATTTAGCAATGATTGTCGTTTTGATTATCGAATTATTTGATGTCAAGCACCCTCTAACTAAAGTATTAATCTCTGCAGTGGTTGTGACTATACCGACGGTCACTGCTACATTCGCATACATGTATACGGCGAATGGCTATCTTTTAGCAACGGTGTTGACCATGCTTGCCCTGGTCATTTCAAAAAAGTATAAGCTAGGAGTTGTATTTTCTCCACTTCTCATCTTAATAGCAGTAGGGATTTATCAAGCGAATTTAGCAGTAGCCTTATCATTTATTGTTTTATATCTAACCTATTTGATTGTCTTTAGAGATCAATCATTAGAGTTGATCTTTAAACAAGCTGTGAGAATGTTGCTCCCAGTTATTATCGGAATGGTTTTATATTTAATTTATTATAAATTTAAAACAACATTCGGTGGTGTTGACATCACAAGCTACAAAGGATTAGACGAGGCAGGGAGCTTGGCACTCACTGATATACCTGAACGAATAAAATACATGTTCGAGTATATGTTCACTTACTTTTTTAGTGATGAAGTCAATATTTTTAATTGGAATTTGTATGAAATAATGAACTTTATCTTATTATTATCTTTAGCATGGTTTGCTTTGTTTTCATTTGTCAAATTAGCAAATAAGGCTTATATGATTCCTGTACTAGTATTACTATTTATCGGTTATCCTTTTGCAATGTTTGTTATTATATTCACTTCACCATCCGTGGATTATCATACGATCATGACGTTTTCGACAGTTGTTGTTTATTTAATACCGTTATTATTTTTGGAATACTTATTGTCATTAAAACCAAATCAATTACGAAAATGGATGGTCTATGCCACGGTCTTGTTTACGGTTATTTTAACCTTTAATTTTGCTATCATATCAAATATAGCCTATATGAACATGGAATATCGTACAGAGAAAACAATCAATTTATTAAATCGAATTGCTACAAGTATTGAAGAAAATCCGAGTTATGTAGATGCTGATCGTTTACATGTGATCGGTCAACCTCAATTAGATTCAAGTGTTTTTGAGGAAAAGGTAGAGGAAAATGTCATTTTTATACAAGGAACGACTGGAAGACATGCATTAAAAGGTGAAGTGCAAATTGTTAATGGATTGCAAAACTACGTCGGTATGGAGTTTAAAGGACTTAGTTATGAAGAAAGAGACAAAATTAATGAATATCAAGAGGTCAAAGATATGAAGGAATGGCCACATGAAGATTCATTATTATTAGTAGATGATACTTTAGTTATTAAATTTTCAGAGGAATAAGGTGGTTAAATGCTTATTTCTATAGTGATTCCGGCATACAATGAAGAAAAGAATATTTCGGAAATAATATCAGAAATAAAACAAGCGTTCGATACTAACTTGGAGGAAAGCAATACTTATGAGATTTTATTTATAGACGATGGAAGCGAGGATAATACAGCTCAAGTTTTAGAAGAGGCCTCTTTAACTGATCCTTTGATATCATACATCTCGTTTAGTCGTAATTTTGGTAAAGAGGCGGCCATGTTAGCTGGACTCAGAAATGCTTCTGGAGATGTTGTTATTATTATGGATGCTGATTTGCAACATCCACCAAGCATTATGCTGCAAATGTTAAAGGAATATGAAAAAGGATATGAGCAAGTCATTGCTAAGCGGAATAGAAAAGGTGAAAATGCCACGAGAAAAGTTTTAACTACATTGTATTACAAGGTAATTAATAAAGTCATCGATGTAGAATTAGTAGATGGGGAAGGCGATTTCAGGCTCTTAAGCAGAAAAACTGTAGATGCTATCTTAGAATTAAACGAATACAATCGTTTTTCAAAAGGATTGTATTCTTGGGTCGGATTTTCAAAAAAAGTGATTGAATATGATAACCAAGTACGTGAGTCTGGGAAAAGTAAATGGTCATTTAAAAGTTTGTTGAATTACGGGATTGACGGCGTTCTATCATTTAATAATAAACCATTAAGGTTGTCTATTCTTCTTGGTTTTTCTTCGATAGCTCTTTCACTTTTGTATCTCATATTTCTATTCGTTCAGATTGTAATCCAAGGAATTGAGACACCCGGTTACTTTACTACCATTGCAATTATTTTATTCTTTGGTGGAATTCAATTGATTTTTCTCGGTGTTATTGGTGAATATATTGGAAGAATTTACTATGAGACGAAAGAAAGGCCACACTATATCGTAAAAAGTAAGAAAATAAATCACCCAAAGGAATAAAGAACGATGGATAGTCAAATTATAAAGTTTATGATAGTTGGAGTCATTAATACGGTACATTATTATTTTATCTACTTATTGTTGTTATACGGGCTTGACATGGCATATATCATTTCACACTTGATTGCTTTAGTATTAAGCATTATCGGCTCCTTTTATTTGAACAGTTATTTTACTTATCGAACAAAACCTACATTAAAGAAGTTTTTCACCTTTCCTTTAACGTATGTAGTGAACATAGGGGTTACGACTGGTTCGTTATATATCATGGTTGATCTGTTAAATTGGCATGAAGTCATATCACCATTTATCGCTTCTCTGTTTGCTATCCCATTCACCTTTCTGCTTTCTAAATATATATTAGCGGATAGGGAGTAGTGGTGCCAGGTGATGTTTTTACTTTCGATGTTGGAATCGTGTCAAATTTATTAGGACAAGAGGTCTAAATCATAGAAAGATCGATTATATATTAGTTAAGCGTATTTTATTTTGCTTATGTTCATCGAAGTTTAGTTTAATCTAATTACTTTCATTGGGGGGAGTAAATATGGGATTCTTATCGATTATTCCGCCGCTTATTGCAGTCGTTTTGGCCATTGTAACGAGACGTGTTCTTATTTCTTTATTCATAAGCATTTGGATCGGAGGTGTCATTTATGCTGGTGGAAACCCATTCTCTGCGGTTGCTTATACGTTCACATGGATGAAAGATGTGATGATTGATGACTGGAATGCACGATTTCTAGTCATGGTGGCACTGCTTGGAATTGGGGCTGCGTTTATGTTTAAAACGGGTGGCTTTCAAGGATTGATTCGTGTGTTAGAAAATAAGCTGACAACGAAACGTCGGGTACTTTTTTTACCATATATATTAGGTATTCTTGTCTTTTTTAATGACTATGTCAATTCGGTCATTGTTGGTAATGCTTCCAAAGATATTACTGGAAGGAAAAAAGTATCGAGAGAAAAATTAGCGTATGTGTTAGATGCAACTTCTGCACCGATGGCGACGATCGGATCTGTTTCGGATTGGGTTGGGTTTCAAGTATCTTTAATTGCTGGTGCAATGGCGAGTGCTGCGATTGTTGGAATCGAGCCTTAACTCCTACATTACTTCCATTTCTCGTCTTTATTATCGCTATGTTTATTTCATTTGCGACGGGAACTTCGTGGGGAACGATGGCGATATTAACACCAATCGCAATTCCACTTGCATATACCATTGGTGGTGAACCATTAGTTCATTTAGCAATTGGAGCTGTTTTCTCTGGTTCAATATTTGGAGATCATGTTTCACCTATTTCTGATACGACAATCATGGCATCAATTTTTGCCGGATCAGATCATATTGCACACGTGAAAACACAACTACCATATGCTCTTGTTACAGCTATTTTAACTAGCTTATTATATTTATCCTATACAGTCATAGGAAATGCGTATATCTTACTTGCGATTGGAATTGTTGCTCAGTTCTTTATATTACGTTATCTAGGAAGATGGTATCACCGAAAGCATCCAGAGCTTGCAGAGAAAAGGAGTGCATAAATATTCTAGTAAGGTAAGTCCCTATTCTTTAATACGATGTTTAGAAGAAGGAAGTGAAGCTCTATGGAGATGTGTCTCTATAGAGCTTTTTTATATTTATAAAATATATTATTCAGAGTAGTATGAACTAATTAAAGTAACTAATGGATAAATATTTTTTTCTTCAGCTTCCTCTTCTTCAAGGCTGCTTGGGTTAGGCAGGTCAAAGTCTGCACCTGCATCCATTTGAGTACTCTGCCTAGTTTCTAATTTGGTGCTGAGATTGTTATTTATTGTGCTATAATGATGTGTGTATTTATATCTTTTTGGAGGGACAACAATGAGAAGAAAGAATCTGATGAAAATACTTGTACTTTTCATGTTAACGGCGTTGGTGCTTGCTGCATGTGCAAATAAGGATGAAGGAAATGAGGTGGAATTGGAGGAGACGAAGGAGGAAGAGGAAATATTCAATCCTGAGCCCAACCCGGACGCAAAACAAGTCTCTTCTTATGATGACGAACGTATAAAAAAGCAAGAAGCAATTGAACAGGAGATTGAAGAAGCGTATGAGAATGGATCCTATACATTCGATAAGCCATTTGTGAGATTGAACCCTTATGGTGTAAGTCCGCTTACAGCATTGATAAAATTTGAAACAATGGAGCCTACTGAAATTGAAGTAGTAGTAGGTAACGAAGAGGGACAAGCAACCATTAGTAAAAAATGGGAAGGATTTGAGACCAATCATAACATCCCTGTGCTTGGTCTTTATCCTGATGCGGACAATATAGTAGTTTTAAATGCATATGACGAGGACGGCAACAAGAAATCGACTGAAGTATCAATCCAAACAGAGCCGGTTCCGGATGAGATTCCGAAGACAGAACTTGTGGAATCCCAACCAGAACAGATGGAAGATGGATTGACCTTCATTGTTCCAGGTAAAAATGTTCTTTATGCTGTGGACGAAAACGCTGATATTCGCTGGTATGCCGATATGCCATACCGACTGATTTTCAACCGACTGGACAACGGTAATATCCTTGTCAATACGAAAACGGAAGATGAGGAAAAGTATACAGATTTGTTGGAGATGGACATGCTTGGCAAGGTGGAAAATGCCTACAAAATTGAAAATGATAACTATGAAGAGGGTAATTTGCTTCACCATGATGTCATTGAGCTTCCAAGTGGCAATTTGCTTGCGACGGTACATGATCCTGACACTAAATACGTTGAGGATTATATGGTCGAAATCGATAGAAGGAGTGGGAAGACTGTACAGGAAATTGATCTAAAGGATGTTTTTCCAGAAGCAGCCTATGAGGACTATAGTGGAGAATATGCCGATAGACATGATTGGTTCCATCAAAATTCGATTTGGTTTGATGAAACGGACAATACCATCGTTATTTCTGGCAGGCACCAGGATGCAGTTATGAAGCTTTCCTACCCTGATGCAAAGATCAAATGGATTCTTGCTGCACATGAGGGGTGGTCTAAAGAGCATGAGGAGTATCTGTTAGAACCTGAAGATGACAACGTGAAATTCCCTGCCGCCCAGCACGCGGCGAAAGTGCTCCCAGATATGGATAACAATGAGGATACGTCTGATGTCATTATTTTTGACAATAACCATGTCGTCACTAGGGGTGACAAAGACATCGGCGATACTTACAGCCGGATGGTACAGTACCGAATCAATGAAAAAGATATGACTGTCGAGGAAGTTTGGTCCTATGGTGAAGTACGTGGAGAATCCTTTTATTCAGATATTGTCGGTAATGCACAGTATCTGCCTGACACAGGAAATCGTCTGATTACATCAGGGCACATCGCACCGATAGAAGATGCTAAAGAAAGAAGCAGCATTATTGTGGAAACGAATGATAAGACAGATGCAGATGTCGTATATGAAATTAAAATTTCTGGGTTTGAAAAAGACGACGGGAAACTAGCCTACCGTGCTTTGCGACTACCGTTATATCCTTAATAACTAGTGTCTAAGGATACGCAATTCTGGTAATTTGCGAAAGAAGATAAAGTTAGATAGAAGGCTCTGTATGAGAGAAATCTCATGCAGGGCTTTTCTTTTAGTACCAGCGTATAATGTAATATAAGTCAAGCGTGAAAAATAACTGATTTTAGGCAATACGAAAACCAAGGAATTAAATGTGATTTTTTTAAAAAGCCTAGCTACCACAGAGCTTTATATCAGCTCCTTTCCGCGACATGAAAGGAGCTTTCGTTTCATCCTTTAAGCGTCAATATATCATATCCTCAGGATGCGGGTAGTGTTGCATTAGGAATCCCGAAAACTATAGAGATCAAAATGGTTTCTTTGAAGATAATGGAACAGGCTTTTATCATGAGTCAGGACGATTAAATGTAGATGTAAATGATCTATTCGATTTCTGGGGAATAGATACAACGATATCCATTGGAAGGAAAGACAACAACGATTATGTTGAATTCAGCGGTTCTGCAGAAGATGTAGTTCCACCTGTTATCTCTTTAGAAGAACTAAATTATCATGCTATAAAAATTGGAGTTAAGAATTATACAACTTAGAACAACCAAGGTGATGGAGGTGAGTTATCGCGGGATTTTGTTAGGTTCTATAAACTGGAGGTTGATGGAGAGAGTCATATTGTAATTCCTAGCGAAATAAATATTTGGATGTACAATAACGAACCAAACGATACATCAAGTTCGTTTATGAAAGTCGGTGTACTTGCCAATAATAGAGTTGGCGAATTATTTGTTGATGTCAATGATCTGTTAAGTTACTGGGGAGATTAATAAATCAATTTCCTTCGGTAACGAGGATGATTTTAATTACATTGAAGTAAGCGAATAAATCCCACACACTTTTAAGTTTTATCTTAGAGACCAAAGATAAGACCAATGCCATCTTGGAAGGAGATAAGTGTTAATCCTTCTGTATAGGTAAGGTAACTATACCAAATACAACAATGAAATTTAAATGAGTATCTTTTAAACATGAGACAGATGATGTGTTAATTTTTTCCTTTGTACATTAATGAAAACGATTCCCAAATACTTGACAATAGGAAGAAATCTGATATCATTCTTAATTAGAAATCAATAGAATATTAGTTTATGTGACTGACGAGATCAGGCATAGATGTAATGACGCGAATGGATTGAGGAAATCCTATGCGTTGTTATCTCTATGCCTTTTTTATTTGATTCACATGAGGTATGAGTAGAAAAAAGAGAGCGCTTACGTTTTAGGTGGATTAGTTGTATGGTTAGACCCTAGGATCTAAAGTTCAGTCGCCATTTTATCTTTTAGGGGGTGAGGGAAAACAAGTAGACTCAATTTTTATTAAATGTTTTAAAAGTACATACGAAAATATACTAACAGAAGGAGACAAAGACGATGAAGAAAAAGTTATTTTTTCTACCGATGATTATCATCTTACTTCTCGTACCTGCATTAAATCAGTCCATGCCAACTGTAAATGCTGAAAGTAAAAGTTCTGAAGAAAAAAAGTATGAAATCTATCCGCAGCCACAAAATATCTCTTACATTGATGGTTCACTTGAAGTCACTGATACAGTTAATTTAGTCTTAGAAGAAGGGCTTGATACTTATACAGTAGATAAGGCTAAACAAGTTCTTCGTGATAACGATATAGATTTTGAAGTAACTGATTCAATATCATCCGACTTAACAAATGTTTTAGTTGGAATTAAAGATTCTGGTGAAACAGTGGATCAGTACTTTACAAGTGAAGTAAATGCTCAAGATAACTTTGATGAGATTGATGCCCACAATATATCTATAAAAGATAATGTGATTTCTATTTTGGGTAAAGAAACTGATGCTGCATTTTATGGTTTAGTCTCACTAGAACATATTCTAAATCAAAGTAAAGATAATGTCGTTTCAAATCTTTTAATCGAGGATTATGCTAATACACAAATTCGCGGTGTTATTGAAGGTTATTATGGAATTCCATGGGGAAATGATAACCGTGCAGATTTATTAGAATTTGGTGGCCAATTTAAAGCAAACGCTTTCGTTTTTGCGCCAAAAGATGACCCATATCATAGAGAACGTTGGAGTGAATTATACCCTGAGGATGAACTTAAAGGGCATGAACGCTTAGCTCAATTAGGAAATGAAACCAAAAACCGTTATATTTGGACAATTGCTCCATTCCAACCTCAATCAGATCCAATTACACCAAGCAATGAAGAAGAAGGGATTGCTAAACTTATTGAAAAGTTCGAGCAGCTCTATAGTGTTGGAGTAAGGCAATTTGGTGTGCTAGGTGATGATGTTGGTGAATTGCCAAAACAAACAGTAGTTCATGTTATGCAAGCAGTGTCTCAATGGGCAGAAGATAAAGGCGATGTTTATGACTTTGTATTTGTCCCTCAAGGTTACGTGTTAGCTGACTGGGGCTTTAATGCAGAAGAATTAAACTTGTATGATGCTGAATTCCCAGATGATGTTCAAATCATGTTCACTGGGCAAAATACTTTATCGAGCATTACACAGGACTCGATTAATGGCTTTAAAACAAAAGGTGTTGATGAAGGGGAAAGAAGAGATCCATTATTCTGGTTAAACTGGCCAGTTAATGACATTGACCGTGAAGAATATAGAAGACTTTTTATGGGGAAAAGCGAAATGATGGAACCAGGTGTTGAAAATATGGTAGGAGTTCTTACTAACCCAATGGAAGAATCCCAACCATCGAAAATTGCCATCTTTGGAACTGCTGATTACTCATGGAACAGCACTGATTTCGATGCGGACCAAAACTGGGTAGACTCTTTCAAATACGTTGAACCAAATGCACCAGAAGAACTGCATGAAATTGCTAAACATATGTCAAATATGGACAATGGTGGTATTGGTGGTTTAGAAGAATCAGAAGAACTAAAACAACCTATTGCTGAATTTGATGAAGCCGTTCAAAGTGGAAATGAAAAATTAATCAAAGAAAACGGCGAAACATTACAAGCTCTATATCAAAACATCGTTAATGCAGTTGATGGTTTTATAGAAAATGCCTCGGAAGAAAATTTGAAAAAAGAAATGAAGCCTTATATCAATGGCCTGCATGATAAATCACAAGCAGCTGTTGACTACATTGAAGCCATTATGATTGCAAAAGGCGCTAAAGACGGCAGCAAAGATCAGGCACAAACTCTGTTAGCCGATGCTAATGAAAAACACAGGGACAGTAAATCTTATACAGTAACAACTAAAACAGCGGAATTCCCTGCAGTAGAATTAAGAGCTGAATCAGGAATGCTCAGAATTAATCCAAATGTTTCAGACTTAGAATCTTATGCCCTTGAGTTTATAGAAGTATATGATGATGTCTCGAAAGATAATGCGCACTATGAAAGTATCCAAGCACTCACTGCACAGGACGTATTTAGAGGTTATGAATCTAATCAATTTAAGCCATGGGAAAATATTAGCCGCGAGCATATGGCTGTTATTTTATCTAAAGTAAATGATTATCAGGAGCCTGAAAACATTGAAGAAACGCTTGAGAAATACAAAGATGTTGACAGCAAGAGTAGATATGCGAAAGAAATCGCTATGCTAACTGAAGCAAATGTGTTTAGTGGTGATGAAAATGGAAACTTTAATCCAAAGGAAACCATCACACGTCAACAAATTGCGACTGTTTTAGTTTATGCTATGTCATTAGATCAGTATGAACATGATGAGAATGTTGATATCAATTTAGATAATGTCAGTCTTTCTCATAAGGAAAACGTTCAAACGTTAGCTAACTTTGAATTGACAAATCAGCTCGATGATTTCCGTCCTTATGAACCAATAACACGTGCAGCTGTTGCTACATTAGTATATAAAGCACAATCGGTTGCCAAAGATTTAGATGATAAATAATAACCATCTAGTTTAGTTTGAGAGACAATTGTATAGGCTTAATTATAAATATAACAGAGAGGTACGTTTATCGTCGTATCTCTCTGTTTTTGAATTCTATGCTTTTTTATGGATATAGTAGTATTAAAATTCACATTTATTAATTCTTATATCAATTTAATCAACCATGTTTTAGCAAAACATTATATGGTTTAAAATTAACTTAATGTTCGATAAGGAGATTTCACTATGAAAAATTATGTTCTAAGTGTTTCATAGAAGGTTTAAGTAAACGGGTACCTGGCACTAGCGATTAACAAATATAAAAGTTATCAGGCAGCCAATTGCTTCCAAATAGTGAATCGTATATAACGATACGATAGTCGGTCACGAGCTTCAGTAAATCCTCCGATAAATTATCGTCCATTATTTTTCCATCTTTAGTCACAATGAAGTCATTTCCAATTCGTTTAACCCCTTTGGTTAATAAATTATCCATTAATGCCTGAAAAGGTGAGACGTAATAATCGCCTTCCTTTAATAATACAGTGGTTAGAAAGATCGGAGACAACCCCTCAATTTGTGGATCATGATTGCTGCTTCTGCCGTGATTCATAAAAATAAACCAAGGGGTCTCATGAAGCTGCTGGGTTGTAAACTCCTCTTCTAAACCTGTAAACAGATTGGGGAAATGATCACCATATACGAGTAAATTAATTTCTGTATCGTGCTTTTCCATTTCGTCAATCAAATCTCTTAAAGCATCATCTGAGGCTTTTAATCCTTGCAGATAATTGTACAAGCCTTCAGCATCTTCTTCAGGAAAGACTTCCAGATTAATTTCCGGTTCATAAGCCATATCAGGTATCTCTCCGCTATAAGGGGAATGGTTTTGCATAGTTAAAACATGCATCAATCCAATATCTTCTCTCCCCAGATATCGAAAAATATCTTTATTAAGCGATTTGTCCGAGATCCTTTCATGGGTTCCGAGCTTTTCCGTGTGCTTTATACCGTTATTTAAATATAAAAAGTCGTCAAAGCCCATCTTGTTATAAATCGTTTCTCTTTTATATAGTTCAGCGGTATATGGATGCAGGGCAATTTTGTCAGTACCGTACATGCTTAACACCGTGTGATGATTTTTAGCATCGGAATAAAAATCTGAGTATGGTGTGATAGACATTGGATTTAGAAAGACTTCTAAACTAAATGAAGTTAATAACGACCATTCAATATTAGCCGTTCCACCACCTATATATTGACTATACATTGTCCCGCCAATATTATTCTTAGTTATCTCAGTAATAAAAGGGATAGGCGTTTCATTTAATAGAAGATTTGGAAGTTTATCTGGATCTATCAACGACTCGCTTAAATAGAGAATGGTCTGGGAATCGGATAAAGGTTTTGTTCGATTCTCGTTGATGTCATTGGCTAATTGTGAATATTTATCAAAAATCCTATCCGTAGTTGATTGCTCATATTGAATAGGCTCTTCCATATATGTTGGCTTAATTGTATGAATAAAACTTGGCAAAAATCCGGCCCTCTGAGCTCTTTTCAAAGGATTAAAATTATGGTAATCCGGTACATCATATCCTACGACATATTCGTTATATAAATTAGGTTTCATATAAATAAACACTAAAATTGAAAAAGAAACGATTAAGAGGCTTATTCTTAATTTGTGATTAAGTATGAGATTGGCTCTTTTTACAACCTTGGATGTTAGCCAATGAAACACAACTAATCCAATGATAATTAAGATAACTACAAGTAAAGCAGATACTACAGGAATTTCTACAAAAGAAAGCAACTCTCTCGGTGAGAAGATCGTTTGAAGTTCTGAAAAAGTAATAAAATCATTTCTTTCGATAACTTTAATATTGTTTGCAACAACTAAAGCACCAAAAATTAAATCAATGATTAAGATACTTGTAAACAATGTACCTACAATAGAAAAAACTAAAATTGTAAATAAAAAAATTAAAGAGACACCACTATAAAAAGAAGTATAAATTCCTTCTGTATCCAAAATGAAGTCTGGAAATAAGCTCTTATTTAGCCACGTGACAACAGCTATTGAATTTAATACCATGATTCCTACTAAAAGAACAATGTAAGCAATGAATAAAATGGTTCTTTTCTTATTTTGCATATTTAAGTCACTCTTTCAGATGGTAATTCCCAGATTCCAAAGTTTTCATTAAACTAAAAAACGAATTGCTTTTGTTCCAGCAATCCTACCGGAATTCATTTTAACCCAAGTAATGCAGGATTACAAACCCTATATATACATCTGGAAAAGCAGGCCCAGGTGGTGCACATATAGTTCCAACAATTGTTATCAGGCTCTTAAACTTTTCAATCATTTATCGATAAACATATATGAGTAATTTGTACCTAACACTGTATGCATAATTAAACAGTTTAAAACAATAGAATTGCTAAACTTTTGTAAAAGGGAAAGGTACCTAGCACCATAGTTGACGTCTTTTACTTATCGTTGGTAAAATATACTATTGATAGGACTTCCTGCATGTATAAAGGACTTTTGACTCACTTTGTTTATTTGTTAAAATTTACATCTATACAAATAAGAGATTTTAATGTGATAATTATACTGTAATAAACATCTGTTCTATAATTATTTATAGTTTTATATATACATAGAATGGGAAGAGATGAATTTATTGTAACTTTAAGGAGGATTTGGTTTTATGTCTAATAAAAAAACCTATAATAAATATACTGCTACAACAATGGCGGCAGCAGCGGCAGTTGTTTCTGTTGCTCCAGTGGTAGCTTCTGCAGATACACCAGGATTCCCTGACGTATCAGATAGTAATGATCACCATGATAATATTATGGAACTAGTTGAACGGGATGTTATTCAAGGATATGAGAATGGTGATTTTGGTCCATATGATTCTATCACTCGTGGTCAAGTAGCTGTAATGCTTACAAAGGCCTTGGAACTTCCAATTCCTGAAAATATTGACCAAATTTTAGAAGTATATTCTGATGTTAATCCAGGCGATCGTTATGCTGAAGAAATTGCTGCTGTAACAGCTGCAGATATTTTTAAAGGAAATGATGGAGAGTTCAATCGCTACGATAATATGACACGTCAACAAATGGCTACGGTTCTCGTTGAGGGCTTTGACTTAAAAGATTATGATGATAGTGAAGATGTAGAAATTAATCGTGATAATATTAGTGAAAGTCATGTTGAGAATGTTCAAGTGCTAGCTAATCTTGACATTACCTCCCAGCTAGATGATTTCCGTGCATATGAAGATGTGTCTCGTGGACAATTTTCTACATTTCTAGTAAAAACACTTGACTTGACTGAAGAGATTGTTGTTAAAAACGTAAGTGCGGTTACTGATAAAATCGCAACAGCAGAGGAGCAACAATTAGAAATTCAAGTTAATGGTAACCGGACTGTAACTGTTGAAGAGTTAGTGGAAGCTGGTTATGATGTTGAATTCCTTTATAGCAGTGAAAAATCAATTTTCACAACTGATGAAGCTGTAAATAAAGGTATTATTGATGCTAGTGACTTGGGTAACAAAGACGACTTCCGTTATGCTGTTAAAATAACAGATGAATATGGAAATGAATTTACTTCTGACCAACAAACTGTAACAGCATATGAAGTAGCAGATATTGTAGAAGTAACTAAAGTTTCTCTATTTGATGGTAAAAATGAATGGGAACAAAATTATGTTACAACTAACAATACTGGTAATAAACTTAAAGCTGTAGAAGGTGTGAATGCATTTGGTGACACGCTACCTACAGAGGAGCAAGAGGCAGCATATCCTGAAATAGAGTCAGTAACTTCGAGCGATATCACTGTAGCATATTATGATAAAGATGATGGTCTTCAAGTAGTTGGAGAAGGTTCAGTATCATTCACTGTAGAATTTGATAATGACACTGAAGTAACCTATTCAACAGAAGTAGTTGCTGATGAGAAAGTTAATTCCATTAAAGAGGATGGAGAAACGAAACGTTTCACCACAACTTCTGCAACTTCAACAGGAGTTACTGTACTTGATCAATATGGAGAACCGTTTAATGGAGTTATAGATGAAGACAACCATGAAGAAGTTACTGTTAACTTCTTAGATGGGGACGGTGAAGAAGCGGCAAATCCTGAAACATTCGATATTGGTAAAGACGGTAAAGTTACTGTTGAACTCCCTTCTGAATTAGAAGAAGGTACCTATACTCTAGAATTTGTATATGGATCAG
>Ga0079226_10001251_pt1 | contig 19376 bp, 14 predicted proteins | sample Poulit2014_FD_76345 | JGI IMG/M metagenome (GOLD analysis project Ga0079226, IMG submission 76345) | Agricultural soil microbial communities from Georgia to study Nitrogen management - Poultry litter 2014 | ecosystem: Environmental > Terrestrial > Soil > Agricultural land | place: USA: Georgia... | reverse complement strand
TCTAAGCATTTTACACCGTCAGTGGTGGGTGCGTTAAATTCGGGGGCACGCTCGTTCAAACGGGGTAAACCGTATACTTGAGAATCAGTCGTTTGCATGGTGTTTCTCCTTGGTTGTTTATTTAACTTGTGCTCAATATAGCATGCTGGAAAATATAATAAATAATTATAAATTAATGACCTTGATAGATTTTGCCTATCGTTGCTCGTGAATACAGGCATAAAAGATTATGATGGCAGTGCCTAGCGAGGCAAAGGATAATGGTGCGCTGCTGTCATCCAAATAACTCGTTAAAGAGCAAACTGAAGGCGCACCACTGTTAGGTTAAGCAATCAATGAGCGGTTTATTTGATCACTAGAATGGACGAGTCGCTGTGCTCAAGCATTTTTAAGGTATTGCTGCCGACAAAAAACTGGCGCAAGCGTGTACCAGCAAAAGCGCCCATCACTAGCAACTCAATGGCATTGCTCTTTTGATAGTTTAGAAGCTCTTTAAAGATATTGCCTTCTAGGTAGCTGGTGGTCACTGAAAAGCCATTTTTAGTTAAGCGCTGTTCAGCCTGAGCAAATTTTTCTGCTAGATGTTCTTGCTTATTTTTAACGGTGACTAAGTGGCATGCTAAGCCGCGTAATAAATTGCTGTTTAAAATCTTTTCGAGGGCTTGCTCAGTAGTGGCACGCCCATCGTAAGCCAGCATAAAGTTTTTTGGTGCGTTGAATTCATGGGGGGTGATTAACACTGGAGTACTGACTTGCCGCAGCAAACTTTCCACATGGCTGCCTAATACACGAGACTTTTTATCTGCTTGGCTGCCAGAGTGCCCCATAATGATGATGCGCGCAGTGCTTTCTAGTGCCAGCAGTGAATCAATAAACTGACCGTGACGCTGAATAGTTTCGACTTGCGTACAACCTGATTCTTCTGCTTTATTTTTGGCTGTTTCTAACAGTTCCTTACCCAATTGTAAGGCGACTTTAGCGCGCAGCTGATCCAGCGAGGCAATTTCACTGAGTAATTTAGAACGCGCACCTAAACCTATTGCACCAGAGAGGTCATTGCTGTCGGGTACGGCTTGTTTTTCGATACTGTGCAGAAAGGTTAAGGGACTATTGAGCTGGCCAGCCGCCCAAATAGCAGCATCTTGAACGCTGGTAGACCAGGTTGATTCATCGATGCAGGCGATAATATTTTGCATAGCTTAGTCCTTAGTGGTCACTTAATATTTTTTCAACTGCTTTGGGGTCATTATGCACTGCAAACTTATCAATCACAGTTTTGCTGGCTTCGTTCATGCCAATTACGCTGACCTCAGCGCCCAAACGTTGATATTTAATAACGATACCGTCCAATGCTGCCACAGCAGTAATGTCCCAGAAGTGTGCGCGGGTTAAGTCAATCACAACTTTTTCAGCGGCAATTGAAAAATCAAATGAGGCTGTGAATTTTTCTGCTGAGGCAAAGAACACTTGGCCAATCACTTGGTAGTGCAATTGTCCTTCAGAACCCGGTTGCTCTTGCTTGATCACCATCAAGCGGGCAATTTTGTTGGCGAAGAACAGGGTGGATAACAGCACACCGGCCAACACACCTAAGGCTAGGTTATGGGTTGCCAATACCACGGCAACGGTGCTTACCATGACGATATTGGTGGATAGCGGGAATTTCTTAATGTCCCTGACCGAGCTCCAAGAAAAGGTACCTATGGAGACCATGATCATCACTGCCACTAAGGCAGCCATAGGGATTTGGCTGATCCAGTCGCTTAAGAACACCACCATAATTAACAAGAAAAAGCCGGCAACAAATGTTGATAAGCGGCCACGGCCACCGGATTTAACGTTGATCACCGATTGGCCAATCATCGCACAGCCGGCCATACCGCCCAGTAGGCCAGAACCAATATTGGCAATACCTTGACCTTTACACTCACGGTTACGGTCACTGCTGGTGTCGGTCAGCTCATCAATGATGGTTGCGGTCATTAAAGACTCCAGCAAACCAACAATGGCTAACGCAACAGCATAGGGCAGAATTATCTGTAAGGTTTCTAGATTAAGGGGCACATCAGGCCATAAGAAAATTGGCAGGGTGTCCGGCAGTTCACCCATATCGCCTACGGTGCGAATATCCATGCCTAAGTACATTGCGATCGCGGTGAGCACCACAATGCAGACTAAAGGTGAGGGAAGGCTTTTACCGATTTTAGGCAGCAGTGGGAATAAATAAATGATGCCTAGACCTGCTGCAGTCATGGCATACACATGCCAAGTCACGTTGGTCAGTTCAGGCAGTTGCGCCATAAAAATCAAAATAGCCAAGGCATTCACAAAGCCGGTCACCACCGATTTTGAAACAAAGCGCATTAGACCGCCCAGCTTTAAATAGCCTGCAATGATTTGCAAAACACCGGTGAGTAAGGTTGCAGCCAGCAGGTACTCTAAGCCATGTTGCTTGACTAGAGTGACCATCAAGAGCGCCATGGCGCCAGTGGCCGCTGAAATCATTCCAGGGCGGCCACCGACAAAGGCGATAATTACCGCAATACAAAAAGAAGCGTACAGACCCACTTTAGGGTCGACACCGGCAATAATCGAGAAAGCAATGGCTTCAGGGATCAATGCCAGCGCTACAACAAGACCTGAGAGCAGGTCACCACGTATATTGAAGAACCATTCTTGTTGCATATTTTTAAGCATAAATAATCCGTACTGCTCTGACAGCGCTTGCCGTCAGGCTATAGTCATACTGATCTTCATCAGCCAGTGTTTAAGAGAAATCAAAAGTTAAGGCTTTGCAGGGGCAAATAATCTGCAGCTGAGCTGAGTGCCGTACGCACACTTAAACAGTGGATCTATTTATCGATAATTGTGTGCGTTTTGCTGTTGTTGTGCAAAAGCAGGCATAAGTCTATCAGCTTAGGAGGGAGATTCAATTTTTGTGCAGAGTCTATTTAAACAGGGTTGGTAATCAGTTGAACAGCACTGGCACATTTTGATAGCCGCCTAAGGGTGGGCGCTTGCGTTGTAGCGCCTGGTCGGGGGCTAGAGTGATGTGCTTAATGCGGGTTAATAAGGCTTGGGTGATGATTCTCAGCTGCCAAGTGGCTAAGAGTCGACCTGGGCAGACATGTTTGCCTATGCCGTAAACTAAGTTGTCGGCCGCGTGAGCGTGCGGGGCAAAGTTGTTGTTGCCAAATACGGCAGTATCACGGTTTGCTGAGGTCCAGTTCAATTGCACCCGAGCACCGGCTGGTAGTTGCTGGCCACCGAGAGTCACCGGGCAGGTGGTGATGCGGCGGTTGGAAACAAAAGGATTGTCCAGCCGCAAAATTTCATCAATAACAGCATCCAGCTCGGCATCTGCGGCAGTGGCTAAGTCGCTGGCCTGTTCCGGATGCTGCAACAGATAGGCAACAATAACACCGACACATAAGGCGATTGAACCAACATGGCCGCCGGTCCAGTTGCGTAAAATAGACACCAGTTCAGCTTCGCTTAATTCACGCCCTTCGATGTGCTCACGACACAACAGGCTGGTGGTGTCATCAGCGTCAAACAGGTGCTGGTTGGCTGGGCTGGGATTGCGCCGCGGCTGGATCACCGAGCGAATAATGTCGTCAAAATCTTCTGCAACCTGAGCCATTTTACGGTTGTCTTGTGAGCGGCTGGCAGCATGGTTGTCTTGGGTCCATTGCAATAATCTGGCTTCTAGCTCGGCTGGCCAGTTTAACCAAGCGCACTGTGCGCGCACCGCAAACACAGCACCAATGTCACTGACCGCGTTTAAGGGTGTGCCTTTAGGCAGTGAGTCCACAAGCTCTTGAGCAATGGTTTTAAAAGCAGGCAGGTAAGGACGCAATACAGCGTCGCTAAGGTGGCGTTCAATTAAGGCTCGAAAGCGCGCGTGCTCCTCACCGTCAAGGCCATTGGGGATTTGTAGAAAGCGTGATACCTGGCTAGAAAATCGCGAGTCATCGAGGGCTGCTGCCTTAACCTCAGCATGGCGCAACACAAGCCATTCATTAGTTTGCGTTTGGACCACAGCATGTTGTTTGCGTAACACATCGGTTTGGGAGCGTACGTCATTATGGAGGTCAATGGTGATTTTGTGTGGATCAGTTGTCATCATCAATTCCCTAGCAAGTGTATAGCAGTGCGCTGTGCCTGTGTTGCCAGCCTTTTAGGCTTAGGTAAGCGCGAAATTACTAGTGGTTAGAGTAACGGGGTAGAACAACCGAGCCAATGAGCAGGATCAAGTTATTGCGCTACTGAGAAATAGCCAGGTGGTTTAGTGTTTGGAAATTTGTAGCGCAATGGGTGCGGAAGACTTGAATGCAAGGCAGCCAACATGTTTCACGTGGCTTGAGCTTCAACAGCAGTTTAACTTATCTGCTTGCAGAATGGGCTAACAGAGGAAAGGACGTTTTAGGGTGGGCTGGCTTGTAATTAAGGAGGGGCTATCAATGCATTGTATGCAGGGGGCGGTGCGCTAGGCTTAAAACAACCTAGGCCATCAAAACAGTGAATGGCCTAGGCAGTGTTGTGTTGCTAGAGTCTCTGAAGATTACAGCAGGTGTGCAACACCTTGTTTTTCTTGCTCAAGCTCATCCAAAGTGATGTTGATGCGCTCTTGGCTGAACTCATCAATTTCTAAGCCTTGGACGATTTCGTACTGACCGTTGGCACAAGTGACTGGGAAGCCAAACATAGTGCCTTCAGGGATACCGTAAGAACCGTCAGAAGGAACACCCATGGTGGTCCACTCGCCATCGGTACCTAACCACCAGTCGTGGATATGATCAATGGCTGCGTTGGCCGCAGAGGCTGCAGAAGACAGGCCGCGAGCTTCAATAATCGCTGCGCCACGCTTACCAACAGTAGGCAGGAACACGTTAGCATTCCAATCTTGGTCATTGATCATGTCTTTGACACTTTCGCCGTTGATGGTGGCGAAGCGGTAGTCAGCGTACATGGTTGGGCTATGGTTGCCCCATACGCAGAGCTGTTTGATGTCTTTCACATCTTTACCGGTTTTTTCAGCAATCTGGCTCAGTGCACGGTTGTGGTCTAAGCGCAGCATGGCGGTAAAGTTGTTGGGGTTCAGATCGGGTGCAGACTTCATGGCAATGTAGGCGTTGGTGTTGGCAGGGTTGCCGACTACCAATACTTTAACGTCACGGTCAGCAACCTTGTTCAGAGCACGGCCTTGTACGGTAAAGATTTCTGCGTTAGCAGCCAGAAGGTCAGCACGCTCCATACCTTTTGAACGTGGACGCGCACCGACTAAAATAGCAATTTGAGTGTCTTTGAAAGCAACTTCAGGATCATCGGAAGCTACCATGCCAGCCAGCAATGGGAAGGCACAGTCTTGCAACTCCATCATGACGCCTTTTAGCGCATCTTGGGCCTGGGGTAAATCCAGCAGTTGCAACACAACAGGCTGATCCTTGCCCAGCATTTCACCGCTGGCAATACGGAATAGTAAAGCATAGCCAATCTGACCAGCTGCGCCTGTGACAGCAACACGTACGGGGGCTTTCATTATGCGTCTCCAAGTTTTTAAAACAAAAAATCGCTCAAGTTAAGGGCTTAGAACATTCAGGCCCAAAAAATATGAAAAGGGACTTTAGCAAAGCTAACGAATCAAGTACAAGCATACTAATGGGTATACAGCATTTAAATAGCACTTAAGTCAGCCATTAAGAGAACTATAGAAGCCCTTTAACGGTCAACACCTAAGTGCTGAGTGCTCTTATGCCGCACTGATTACGCGGAGTAAACTTGGGTCATCGGCATGCTCCAGTAGAATGCGCTTTACTCGGGCTTGCCAATGCTGAGCAAACTCAATTTGTTGTTCAGGTGTTTCACGGTTTTGGATAACCGCTTGCATACGTTCGCGCTGGGAGATATCTGCGGGCACTTTATGGGCGTCAAAAAGCACCTGCACCGCAGCACCGGTATCTAAACGCTCAAAGCGCACGGTACCGTCATTGTCGCCGCCTTTGGTGGCAAAGCTCAGCAAACCTTGGCGATTAAAACGCTCACCAATACCTTTAAAGCCGCCCTGTGCTGCAGCGCCGGTGATTAATGTTAAGACTTGCGCCACTACACCCGTGGTGCCGTCGGTTTCGGGTGTCGGCATGTGCACAGCAATAGCGCCACGCTCAGGTAACGCAGCGTCCGGATAGAGTAATTTGAGTGCTGCCCGTGCGGTCAGGTAAGCACCTGCCACGGTTGGGCAAGAGTGCCCCGCTAAACGCACTGCATCTGCATAGCAGTATTCGATCACTCCTTCTTCAGCAGAACCTAAGAGTTCTGCAAGGGGGTCGTAAAGTCGGATGGTGGGCGCATCATTAAAAAAGCTGGGAAGTGTCATGGTAAGCTCCTGACAAAATAAAACGAATAAAAACACGGGTCTAAGCGAGCATCAACTTGTGCTGCATTGAGTTGAGGCTATGCCGCCTTCCCAATAGATACAAGCTGTGCAGCTTGTTTGGCGATATGAGTCAGTTGGGCACGATTTTCCCACTAAACGAGTGCGTGGAAAAAATCGAGGCGGCAGAGTGACGCAGCCTGACTTTTTGTCTGCCAGAAGGAGTAAAGTTTATCGCTCATGGGGTGCGGCTCTGCAATCTGTAAGCTGATTGAGTACGTGCAACCAGCTGATGGGGGACGTTGAGTGTATTTAGCAGTGATTTTGCTTGGCATCCATTAAAGTGTTTACGAAAAACAGGTGAGCGTAATGAAGAGCAGTAAGTTATTGATATGTGTCCTAGGCTTGACGCTGAGTGGCTGGAGTGTAGCAAAGGCTGTTGAGCAGCCAGAGTTATCTGCCACTTATCAAGACATGTTCCAAGCCGCTTGGGACAAAGCAGGGGAGGGTGAGCTGCCAGTGTATGAGTGCACTCGAGTGGTGAGCACGGCGAGTAAAATGCTGTCTGGGCAAGCAACAGCCGCTGCAGAGGCGCAGCAAGCGTATAAAGCGTGTTATGTCGATGCGATTTTAAACTACACCGATGCATTTTTTAAGGCGCACAACCGTGCAGCAGTGGTTGAAGGTGATAAGCCCAGTGGTTGCTCATCATACTCGCGATATTTATTAGGTCATGTGGGCTCTTTAGAGGCCTATGCAGAGCGTTTTGATTTAACTGTAAATGATTTAAATCAAGAAATATCGGCCAGGTTAATAGAGCCTGCTTCATTATGTAGTATCGAGTTTAATTAAAACTATATTATTTTTTTATAATTGATTTTGGTCAATTATAAATAGCACATATAAGTGTAGTTGGTTTGTAGTGTTAAGCTACCATTAGCCCGCAAACTAACTACGCCCCATTCCAAGGCTCTACAGCGTTGCTCGTCAAACAATTTTTGCACCCCACAAAGAGTACGCTCTAGACCTGTGAACAAGCCCCCGTCCTACGCAGAGTGCCAGCCCTATAGGGCTTTTCGGCAAGCAAGGCAGTCCCACTGCCAAGCTCTCACGGTATTGTTTCGCTATTCAAGAAAACCCTTTCGCGTCTATTTCTAGAGTTGCTGTGCGCTGTTGTTTAGTGCGTCATATTATTCTATTAAAAAGTATATTTATAAGTATTTTATTACGGTTTTAGGAGCAAGTGCTTAATACATCAGCGTGCGACAGTTCGTCACTTGTTTAAAGGTCGATGCCTGCAGAGAATAAAGGCGTTTACTAATACTAAAGTAGCTGCTTGTTACTTGCCTTGCTTACGACAGTTACAACTGGTTTCTACCAAAAGGAAACATTCAGCATGTCCAGTCTTTTTAACTCTTTTCTAAGAGATACTTTGGTGAAGTATGCAGGTCTATGCATGCTGGGTGTCGCTTTGCTGTTATCAGCAGGCGTTACACAAGCCAATCCTAGTCAACCCTTAAGCCCCCTCGAATTAGAGCGTATCGAAGCAGTCTTACCAAACGTCGATAAGATGACGCTTGTTGACGAAGAAATAGGTGTACGGGCCTTGCAGCAAGGTGATGAGCTGCTGGGTTATGCTTTCGAGACAATCAATGTGGTCAACATACCGGCGTATTCGGGTAAGCCAATCAATATGCAGATTGTCATGGATCCGCAAGGGACCATTTTAGACGCCTACGTCCTTGAGCATGATGAGCCCATTCTACTGATAGGTATTCCAGAGCAAAAACTGCATGACTTTGCCGCTGAGTACCAAGGTATTCACGTGGATCAACGTGTAGTGATTGGCCGCAGTCGTGATGAAACTGCAGTCACCATTGATGCGGTCAGTGGCGCCACGGTAACTGTCATGGTGGTGAACGAGGTGGTGATGCGTGCTGCGCACCAAGTGGCTGTATCACTCGGCTTGGTTGAAGCGCACAGTGAAATTCGAGCCAAACCTGCAACCATCCTGCATGATCTCTATGAACCCAGTGATTGGGCCACCTTGACCGGCGATGGCTCGATTCGTCGGATGTTGCTGTCTAAGGGGCAAGTTGACGACACCTTTATTGGTACCGATGCTGAGGGTGTTGATGCCGCTCCAGCAGAGCAGCGCGATGATGCCTTTATTGACCTCTATGTAGCCAATTTAACCGTGCCTACCATTGGCCGCACAGTGTTGGGGGATCGTCAATACAACGAGATTATGGCGAGTATAGGTCCAGAAGATCACGCCTTTATGGTGGTGGCCAATGGCGAGTACTCCTTTAAAGGGTCCGGTTATGTGCGCGGCGGTATTTTTGACCGGATTCAGATGCGCCAGTTTGGTGAGGTGATTAGCTTCCGTGACTTGGACTATTATCGCTTAAGTGATGTGTATGCCCCTGGAATGCCGTACTTCAAGGAAATGGGTGTGTTTATTGCCCGTGAGCAATATGCGGTTGACCCAGGCAGCAGCATGGGCTTTGAGTTGCTGGTGCGTCGCCAAACTGGGCCAGTGGATAGTATTTTCAATATTTTCGAGCTGGATTATCAGTTACCGGAAAAATACATTGATCGCCCGCCGCTGACTAAAGCAGAGCAGGCGGCCATTGATGAGGCCAATCGCCCGCTGTGGTTAAGTGTCTGGTATCAAAAAGAGTTCCAGATCGGTGTTATAGGTATTGCTCTAGTGATACTCACCGCCATTCTGTTTATGCAGGACTGGCTGGCGCGCCGGCCGGGTTTGTTGAAGAAAATCCGTATCTCCTACCTCACCTTCACAGTGTTCTTTATTGGTTGGTATGCGCTTGGGCAGCTGTCGGTAGTAAACGTACTGGCGTTTGTTCACTCGGTGATGACCGACTTCCGTTGGGAGACCTTCTTAATTGATCCCGTATTGTTCGTGCTCTGGAGCTTTACCGCAGTCAGTATCTTGTTATGGGGTCGTGGTGTGTTCTGCGGCTGGCTGTGCCCCTTTGGTGCCTTGCAAGAGCTGATTAACGAGATAGCTCGTAAGTTAAAAATCAAACAGTACGAGTTGCCTTGGGCGGTGCATGAGCGCCTTTGGGCAGTCAAATATGTGATCTTGCTACTGCTGTTCGGGCTCTCCCTTGAGTCGTTGGCCACTGCAGAGAAGTTTGCTGAAGTCGAACCATTCAAAACCGCCATTACCTTGAAGTTTAACCGCGAGTGGTGGTTTGTGTTTTATGCAGTGCTGCTGTTGGTGATCAATATCTTTACTCGCAAAGTGTACTGCCGCTACATCTGCCCCTTGGGTGCAGCTTTAGCAATTCCCACTAAATTGCGTTTGTTTGACTGGCTCAAGCGCCGTAAAGAATGCGGCACCCCCTGTCAGCTCTGTGCAGTTGAGTGTGAGGTGCAGGCCATTCATCCCGATGGGACGATCAATGCCAATGAGTGTCACCACTGCCTCGATTGCCAAGTGACTTATTTTAATGACGAGCGTTGCCCGCCGCTGGTGGCGAAGAAAAGACGCCGCGAACGTACAAAAGCAGCTCCACAAGAGCCGCAAGTTATTCCAGCAGTACAGTTGGAAACTACCCCCTAACTGAAGCTTAACCAGTCAAGGGTTTAATTTAAGGAGAGCTCTGCCATGAGTGATAAGCAAGAAATGCAAGGTAAGAAAACAGGTTTAAGCCGTCGCGGTTTTCTGGGTGCCACAGCTGTTACCGGGGCAACCTTGGCAGCGGGCGCAGCAACTGTAGGCACATCAATGATGAGCCGAGAGTCAGTGGCTGCACCTAAAGGTGGTGTCAGTGAAGGCTTTGTTGGACCTGCTGAACTGGATGAGTACTACGGTATTTGGAGTGGTGGTCAGTCCGGTGAGGTCCGTGTGGTCGGTATCCCTTCAATGCGTGAGTTGATGAGGATTCCAGTGTTTAACCGCTGCTCAGCTACAGGTTGGGGCCATACCAATGAAAGTAAGGCCATTTTAGGTGAGAGTGCGCACTTTGAAAATGGCGACACTCACCACCCCCAAGCCTCAATGACAGATGGTCGTTATGATGGTCGTTATGCCTTTATTCAGGATAAAGCCAACACCCGTGTTGCGCGGATCCGTTTGGATGTGATGAAGTGCGACAAGGTCACCATGATCCCGCACGTACAAGCCGTTCATGGTTTGCACTTGCAGCGTGTGCCATCCACAAAGCTGGTGTTTGCCTGCGGTGAGTTTATTGCACCCTACCCAAATGACGGCAAGTTGATTGACAAGCTGGATGAAGCCGAACACTTCACCATGTACAGCGCGCTGGATGCTGAAACCATGGAAGTGGCTTGGCAAGTGATTGTCGATGGTAACCTGGATAACACCTCAACCTGTTTTTCAGGTAAGTATGCAGCGGCAACCTGCTACAACTCAGAAATGGCCTTTGACCTCGCTGGGCAAATGCGTAACGAGCGTGACTGGTTAACCATCTTTAATATCCCGCGCATTGAAGAAGAAGTGAAAGCAGGGCGCTATATCACTTTGGCAGGGTCTGATGTGCCAGTGCTGGATGGCCGTAAGAAAAATGGCGAAAACACCCGCATCACCCGTTATGTGCCAGTACCTAAAAACCCACACGGTGCGCACACATCGCCAGACGGCAAATACTTCTTTGCCAACGGTAAGCTTTCACCCACGGTGACCGTCATTGAGATCGCGCGTCTTGACGACTTGTTTGACGATAAAATTTCTGAAAGGGACGTTGTGGTTGCCGAGCCCGAGTTGGGACTTGGGCCTTTGCACACCACGTTTGATGGTCGTGGTAATGCGTACTCGTCGCTGTTTATTGATAGCCAAGTGGTGAAGTGGAATATTGAAGACGCAATTCGCCACTACAATGGCGAAGATGTGAACTATATTCGCCAAAAAGTGGATGTTCACTATCAGCCCGGCCACTTGAAAGCCACTTTAGCGGAAACGCGTGATGCTGATGGTAAGTGGTTGGTGGTGTTGAGCAAGTTCTCTAAAGACCGTTTCTTACCGGTAGGTCCATTGCGCGCTGAGAATGATCAGTTGTTTGATATTTCAGGCGACGAAATGAAACTCGTCCATGATGGTCCAGCTTTTGCTGAGCCCCATGATGTGGTGATGATTCGCCGCGACCAGATTCAAACCAAGCGTGTTTGGGAGCGTGATGACCCATTCTTTGCAGGCGCAGTAGCGCAAGCCAAAAAAGACGGTGTCAATCTAGAAACCGAAAACAAAGTGATTCGCGATGGCAATAAAGTGCGCGTTTACATGACCTCCATCGCACCTTCGTTTGGCCTGTCTCAATTTACCGTAAACCAGGGCGACGAAGTGACAGTGACTGTCACCAACCTCGACCAAATTGAAGACTTAACCCATGGTTTCTGTGTTGTTAACCACGGTGTGAATATGGAGATTAGCCCACGACAAACCTCGTCCATTACCTTTACTGCCAGCAAACCCGGTGTGCATTACTACTTCTGCACGTGGTTCTGCCATGCGCTGCATATGGAAATGGCCGGTCGTATGCTGGTTAACCCAGCTTAATAAATGTAAGCCTTTGTGAGGCTGGTTGAGTTATGGGAATGGTGAGAATTTAACTGGCCTCACTTTTCTCTAGAGCCACTGAGTAACACGGTCAATAAGAAAATAGGGCGCGTTACTCAGTATTGATGACTTTGGAGGTTGTGCACAGGTTACGATTTAACTCATTCAACTGTATTTGGTTTGAATAGCTGAGTACAAGTATTCAAAAGGTAAGGTTATGTGGTTTATAGCTCTATTTAAATGCTTAGTTTTAAGCAGCTTTTTATTAATCACTTTTACTGTAAATGCTCAGCAGCAGACGGTTGAAAAACTGCCAGTTCCAGAAGCTTATCGTGAGCTGCAATTATTTCCAATTCAAGCAGCACCCCATGCCGATAAAACACTGACATCAGTTGTACACCTGCCATTAGAGCATGTATCAGATAATCACTGGCGTTTACCTCAGGGGCATTATCAAGGGCATTATGTGGTCGATGTGCCGATTCATCTTGAGTGTGAGCCAGGTGCAGTATTTGATGCGCAAGCAAGTAAAAATGGGCTCAATGTTCGTGCACCAAAGGTTACCGTAGAAAATTGCACGGTAAAAAACTGGGGCGCTAATTTAACCGATATGGAGTCTGGCATTTTTTTAGAGCGCAGCGCTAATGATGCCCGCATCTTAAACAATACCCTACATGGGCCAGGCTTTGGCATTTGGCTGGATGCAGTCAGTCATGCCTACATCTTTGCGAATAAAGTACAGGGCTTTGAGGAGCTTAGGTCGTCAGACCGCGGTAATGGTATTCATCTTTTTGCAACACAGTACGCAAACGTTAAAAACAATGAAATTTGGCATGTGCGTGACGGTATTTATATTGAAGCTGCCAACGATAATATTTTGGATGGAAATTATTTAAGAGACTTGCGTTATGGCATTCATTTTATGTTTTCCAATCGAAGTGAGGTGATGAATAATCACACCACCAGAACTCGCACGGGCTATGCCTTGATGCAAAGTCGCCAGCTTAATGTATATAACAACTATTCGGATTTTGACCAAAATTATGGCGTGTTATTAAATTATATAACCTATTCCAATATTAAAAATAATCATGTCACTTCAGTGCAGCCGGGGGCGGGGGACAGTGAAGGGCATATCAGTGGCACAGAAGGTAAAGGGTTATTTATTTTTAACTCACTGTTTAATGTGATTACTGAAAACAGCTTTGGTGATAATGCGCTGGGCGTGCATTTAACCGCAGGGTCAGAAGATAACGAAATCTCGCAAAACGCTTTTTATAATAATCAGCAGCAAGTGAAGTACGTTGCTTTACGCAATCAGGAATGGTCGCACAATGGTGTGGGCAATTACTGGAGTGATTATTTGGGCTGGGATCGTAATGCAGATGGCATTGGTGATATTCCCTACGAACCCAATGACAACGTGGATCGTTTGCTGTGGACCTATCCACAAGTACGCCTCTTAATGCACAGCCCCAGTATTGAACTGTTGCGTTTGGTTCAGCGTGCCTTCCCTGTAGTTAAATATCCCGGTGTACAGGACAGTTACCCCTTGATGCGCCCCGTGCAGCAAGCCCTGATTGATGGCTAAGGAATAGAGTATGACAGTTGTAGAGATGACAAAAGTCCAGCAAAAATATGGCCAGCTGCTGGTTTTAGATGACAACAGCTGGCAGCTTGGCGCTGGTCAGGTGCTGGGTTTGTTTGGTCACAATGGTGCAGGTAAAACCACAACTGTACGTTTAATTCTTGGTTTGATTGAAGAGTCTGCCGGTGAAGTTAAAGTCTTAGGTGGTTCGCCCCATGATGCAAAAATTAGACAGCAAATCGGTTTCCTACCTGAAAATATAATGTTTTACCCGCAACTCACCGGTGCTGAAACCTTGCACTTTTTTGCGCGTCTTAAGGGTGCCTCAAGGCATCAGGTAGACAGCTTGCTGGAGCAAGTTGGTTTAACTGCGGCCAGTAATAAAAGGGTTAAAACCTATTCGAAAGGTATGCGCCAACGTTTGGGTATTGCGCAAGCATTACTCGGCGATCCAAAGCTGCTTATATTAGATGAGCCGACTGTAGGCTTAGATCCAATCGCCACTCAAGCACTCTATGAGCTGATTGGCCGCTTACGTGAATCAGGTACCAGTATCATAATTTGCTCGCACGTCTTGCCGGGTGTTGAATCCTATATTGATAAAGTGGTTATTTTAGCCCGAGGGCGCTTAGAGGCACTGGGAAGCCTGTATGACTTGCGTGAGCAAGCTGGATTGCCAGTCAGTATTCGCGTGGCAGGTTTAGCCAAGAATTTCAGCCATCCAGCGATAGTCAAACAAAACCTTATAGACGAGCAGTGGCAAGAGTTACGCGTTGCGCCAAGTGACAAACTCATGCTGATTGATGAGCTGCTTAAAAGTCAGATCAAAGATATTGAGGTGCGGCCGCCTTCATTAGAAGATATTTATTGCTTTTATATGGAGCAAGCTGGCGCCGTGGGCATAGCAGGAGTTCAATAATGAAACAGATTATCTATATCGCCCGCAAAGAGTTCAGTGATGGTTTGCGCAACCGCTGGACTTTGGCCATTAGCCTGTTATTTGCAGTGCTGGCCGTAGGTATTGCCTGGTTTGGTGCAGCGGCTTCAGGGCAAGTGGGTTTTACCTCGATTCCGGCAACCATTGCCAGTTTAGCCAGTTTAGCCACTTTTTTGATGCCGTTAATTGCTTTGCTGTTGGCTTATGATGCCATTGTCGGCGAAGAGGAAGGCGGCACTTTAATGCTCTTGCTTACCTATCCATTAACCCGCCGCCAATTATTATTGGGTAAATTTGTTGGCCACGGTTGCATCTTAGGGGTGGCCACCTTGATTGGCTTTGGCAGCGCTGCTGTGGCCATTGCGCTGTTGGTGCCTGATGTATCTTTTAACGTGCTGTTATTTGCTTTTGGCCGCTTTATTGTTTCATCAACATTGCTGGGCCTGGTGTTTTTAGCGTTTGCCTATCTACTCAGCAGTCAAACCAATGAAAAATCAACCGCTGCTGGATTGGCTTTGGGTGTGTGGTTTTTATTCGTACTGGTCTTTGACTTGGCTTTACTCACCTTGTTGGTGGTCACTGAAGGCAGCGTCCGACCTGAAGCCTTACCCTGGCTTTTATTGTTCAACCCAACAGATGTTTATCGTTTAATCAATCTCGGTGGTTTTGAATCCGGTGGGCAAGGTTTAGGGGTTATGGCGTTAGCAGGCGATTTACCTGTTGGCCAGTGGGTGCTGTGGGCTTGTTTGGTGGCTTGGGCGGCGGTGGTGTTGCTTGCTGCGCAGTGGCGCTTATCTAAACGAGATGCTTAATAGTAGCAGTCGCTATTGAAGTTGTATTTATCTGTTTAAAAAGAGGTGGGTTATGATTTTTTTAAGACAAAATTTACAGCGTGTATTGATGCTGTGTTTGATTGTCTTTATTGCTGCGTGCAGTGAGGAAGTAAAGCAGGAAGTCAATACTGATCCAGTGACCTTCAATGCCGGGGATGAGTGTATTGTTTGTGGCATGTTGGTGACTGAATGGCCAGGGGCGAAAGGTCAGTCAATTAATAAGCAGTCCGGTGAGACATTAAAATTCTGCTCAACAACTGATTTATTTAGTTGGTGGTTGCAGCCTGAAAATAAAACAGTTAAAGCGCAGATCTATGTGCATGATTCAGCCAAAGTGGATTGGGATAATCCAAGTGATGAGTACTTAATCGATGGCCGTGATGCTTGGTACGTGGTGGGCTCCGATTTAATGGGTGCCATGGGGCCCACTTTGGTGTCATTTGCTGAAGAGTCTGCTGCGCAAGGATTAGCAAATGAAAGTGGCGGACGTGTTTTACGTTTTAACGATATTGATCTTTTGGTGTTGCAAGAAATAGGTGTAGCAGGGCACCAGTATGCTGAGGATCATGGTAAAAAAATCAGAGAAAGTATGGGTGTGGAGTAAGCTTTGATAAGCGCATACAGCAAAACAATAAGGTTGCTGGCCGCGCCACTAATCAATAAAAGAGTCAGCATAGGGTCAGCAGGGGACTTGGCACCGCGACGCTATGGTAATTAAAAGGGTAGGTAGCTCTGAACTGCGGCACAGTAAACACTGCTTTAAGTGTAGAACTTTGTTGTTGCCACACTGCTGAAAAGGGCACGGTGTGGGCACAGAGACTATTGAGGCCGTTTCTAAGGCAGGAATTGCAGGCATAAAAAAAGCCCTAACTTATTGAAAGTTAGGGCTTTAGTATCTGGTTGCGGGAGCAGGATTTGAACCTACGACCTTCGGGTTATGAGCCCGACGAGCTACCAGACTGCTCCATCCCGCGGACATAAGTATACGCACTTTAGCCTAAGAGTCAAAAGTTAATTTGAAATCATAGGTTTAGCGCTCGAATCAGCAGAAAAAGTAAGGGTTCATTAAGCTGCGTTTCCCGCTCCTTTACCAAAATCGCGAAAAGCCTCTTTAGGTCGGGGAGGATGTCAAGTTGAAGTGTTTAGACTTAATTCATTTTTGGTGGAAATTTGTTGTACCAAGCGCCATATACCCAGCAGGCTGCACAAAATGAAAACGCCCATTCCAGTGTGGTAAAAATAATTAATGCAGTGACCGGCACCATCCAAATATCACTGCCTAAGGTATAGGCTATTAGGGCTACGCTGGCTGCGATAAATAAGATTTTGTTGGCAAACATCTTAGCGCCGGCATTTTCTTTTTTACCAGCCCGATTAATAGATGTCAGTACCTTGATGCCCACATGGTGCATTGGGCACTTATGATGGCCGAAAAAGCCGCGAATAAAGCCTTGAACTGCAAGGATGAGCATTAACCATGGGCTAAAGAGCATCGCTGCAACGCTGATCGCAAAGCTAATAAAAGCCTCAAGGCGGGTAACATTGGACCAAACCGGTGGAACGTCAAAGCGCAACATAGGTATACCTCTAGCTAAAGTATAATATTAGATTGTATTTTTTAGATATATTACCCGCTGCATATTATTTTGTATACATTTTCGTAAACTGTTATGGATTGGGAGCTCAGCTGATCTAGTCCGTGCTTAACAGCGTGAAGATCCCTGTGCTAAAAACTTGCACGCACAGGGCACGGTTTGGGCACGGAGGCTTTTTAGGCGATTTCTAAGGCAGGAATTGTAGGCATAAAAAAAGCCCTAACTCATTGAAAGTTAAGGCTTTTGAAATTGGTTGCGGAAGCAGGATTTGAACCTGCGACCTTCGGGTTATGAGCCCGACGAGCTACCAAACTGCTCCATTCCGCGCCAATAAGTATACGCAAATTCCGTGAAGTGTCAAAAGTTATTTTAAAATCAATCATTTAGGCGCGAATTACGCAGTTGATTACGCTTTCTCCAGTTGCGATTAACCCACCAGCGCCAATATAAAAGTGTGGCAAAGTAACCAAGCAAAGCGAGTATCAGCCCTGTCACAATAGAACCGGTAAATAAAGGCTGCCAATGTTTGGTGGTGACTTCTAGGATCCAGCTTAGGGAGATTTTATCGGGCAGTTGAAGCGTAGGAGTGCCGAGCAACCAAGCCCCTAGTTTATAGTTTGCATAAAAAATTGGCGGCATGGTGACTGGGTTGGTAACCCATACTAAACCCACCGAAATAGGTAAGTTGGCGCGCAATGGAATCGCCAAAAAAGCTGCAGCAAACATTTGCATTGGGATCGGCAGCATGGCCCAAAATAAGCCAATAGCTACCGCACGTGCCACAGAGTGGCGATTCAGGTGCCATAAGTTAGGGTCGTGAATAAGGTTGCCCAAAAAACGTAACGACGGATTGCTTTTTAGCTTATCCGGGTTGGGCATATAACGTTTAAAGATTTGGCGTGGCATTAATGTTCTCTAGCATGCTGAAGCTGGTCTATTATGCATCTTATTCCCCAGTAGTGCTGTTACAGAGTGTGACAAGAACACGGGAAATCACTGAATTAACTGGATAATTTGTTTGCAAATGCTACAGGGAGGTAGTGTGATGCAGTTCTCAGTGCTCGCTTTAATTATGGGTTTGCTGAGTTTGCGGGGCTTGCCATGGCTGCCAAGCAAACTGTGGATACTGTTATTTGCGGTCAGTGCGCTATTTCTACTGCACAGGCGCGTTTATTCAGCGGCTTTCTTTATTTTAGGGTTGTGCTGGGCATCAATGAACGCGCACTGGGCGCTCGATGGCCAGTTATCACAAGACTTGGACGGTCGTACTTTATGGGTCACTGGAACTGTACAGGGTTTGCCTGAATGGCCCTCAGTAGCCGGACAAGTACCCACGGTAAGGTTTGCACTGTCTGCTGCCGAATCGCGGCGTGCACAACTGCCTAAGCTTATGCGATTGTCATGGCGTGCGCCACTAGAGCAGGTTAAAGCCGGTGAAAAATGGCGTTTAGCAGTGCGCTTGAGGCGTCCTGATGGCCTACTCAACCCTTATGGGTTTGATTATCACGCTTGGTTATTTGCCAAGCGCATTGGTGCCACGGGTTCAGTTAAAGCAGGGCAGCGTCTAGCCGCAGGGCAAGGCTTGCACCATTGGCGCGAGCAGCTTAGAGAGCGTATTCAGCAGCAAGCACCTGAGTCTGTGCAAGGGGTGGTCAGCGCATTAATACTGGGTGATAGCTCGGGGCTCAGTACGGAGCAGTGGCAGACTTTGCAGAGCACAGGGACGATTCATTTAATGGTGATCTCTGGCCAGCACATCAGTTTAGTGGCAGCGCTGGTTTATGCTTTGGTGGTTTGTTTAGTGCGATTGGGCTGGTGGCCACAGGCTGTACCTTGGCTACCGGTGGCCAGTCTGTTGTCGATGGGTGCGGCATTGGCTTATGGGGCTTTTGCAGGTTTTGCGGTGCCAGTACAGCGTGCTTGCATTATGGTGTCAGTCGCCTTGCTGTGGCGCTGGCAGTTTCAGCATTTAAGTGTGTGGACGGCTTACTTGATCGCCTTGTGTGCGGTGCTGTTGTACGAACCTTTGGTGGTTTTACAGGCGGGTTTTTGGTTGTCTTTTACTGCGGTGGGTGCGCTGGTTTTGGCTTTTTCTGGCCGCTTGGGGCGTTGGCGCTGGTGGCAGGTCTTAGGCCGTACACAATGGGTTGCAGCCATTGGCTTGGCGCCTTTTTTATTGGCCTTGAGTTTGCCGGTGAGCCTAATGGGACCAATGGCAAATATATTTGCCGTGCCTTGGCTGGGGTTTATTGCCTTACCCTTTACATTGTTGGCCGCCTTGCTGTTGCCGTGGCCCAGTTTGGCCGCTGGGGTATTTGGTGTGGCGGGTTGGAGTTTAGACAGCCTGTTTAAGGTGCTGAGCTGGTTTGCCCAAGGTTGGCCCGTTTGGCAGGGCAGCGGGCTTACGCTTGGCTTAGTGGTGCTGGCAGTGTTGGGAAGTTTATGCTTCTTATTGCCGCGGGCCTTGTTGCCTTTAGCGGCTGGATTAGCGCTATGGTTACCGTT
>Ga0079226_10001250_pt1 | contig 19377 bp, 11 predicted proteins | sample Poulit2014_FD_76345 | JGI IMG/M metagenome (GOLD analysis project Ga0079226, IMG submission 76345) | Agricultural soil microbial communities from Georgia to study Nitrogen management - Poultry litter 2014 | ecosystem: Environmental > Terrestrial > Soil > Agricultural land | place: USA: Georgia... | reverse complement strand
TCCCATCTTTGACAACCTCTTTATTAGCGGTAAATCTAGATCCATAGTCGTTAAGCAGAGAATAATAATTCCTGAAAAGCTTGTTCAACGCTTCTCTGCTACCCCCACGTAATTCATCCCAGCATTGTAGGCTTTCTTTTTTTGAAATGCTATGTGGTATTTTGCTATACACGAACACACCGCAAGATGTTTGCTGGCATTATATTTAAGGCGTTATCCCAATGATATTATATAGCTAATATCGGAGTCCCTTTCAAGCTCATATTGAAATTTATAATAAGAACCGTTAAATGATAAAGTCTGCAATCTACTGGTAATAATTTCCTCATCACTTGAACAGCTAATCATACAACCAGTTAAAAAAGTTCTTGCCTTCCTTGGGGGGCAAAAGATCTCTCAATATTTGACGAATAATTCAGCCCGAATAAAATAATAAAAGCTGGTATCCAGAATACCAGCTTTTATTATTCTGTGTACAGCTTATTTTTAAGCTATAATTCTTTAATTTTTATATTCCGGAAGCTAACCTGGTCTCCATGATCCTGCAGCCCAATATATCCTTCTCGCGCATCTCCATATTCGGGATGGTTTTGGAATTTACTGTTACGAATCATTTCGTACCATTCGTTATCCCACATTTTGTATTCCACGACCATCTCACCATTTTGCCAATGCTGAATATGAGGACCTTTAACCACAAGCTTAAGTGAGTTCCATTCACCATAAGGGTTGGCATTTTGTGGCTTGGCTGGAATTAAGTCATACAAAGAGCCTGATTTACGATTTCCGTTTTCTCCTTTATTGGCATCGGGGTGGTTTTTATTATCTAATACCTGTATTTCAGGTGCTGACCAATATATAGCCTGTGTAGGCTGCTCCATAGCTTTATAGAAAACACCGCTGTTTCCTCCTTTCTCTACTTTCCAATCCAATTTAAGTACGAAATCCTCATATTTTTTACGGCTAATAAGGTCTCCGCCATCCTTTCCGGGTATCAACGTTAAGTTGCCATCTTTCACCTTCCAGGCCGTTGGAACGCTTTCCTTTTGATATCCTCGCCAATGATCTATCGAGTTACCATCAAAAAGAAGCTTCCATCCCTCCTGCTTCTCCTCCTTTGTGAGTTGATTCTGTTGTGCATTACTCATGCTGCTGCATGCGGACAAGAAAAATGTAATTGTTATTAGCGTATATATGATCTTCATATAAAATGTCTTATTAGTTAATCCTTATTTATGCATATTTATCAGCCAATCCAAGATGGTCCAGCGCCTCTTCTGTACAGCCTTCCCAATTATAGGGTTGATTCCCTATATAACCAATATCCTCAATCCCCATCTCACTGGACCAAAAGCCGGAAGCTACTAAATCCCTGAATTTGTTAAAAAAGGTGACTCCGGCTTCCATGCCCGGTTCAGCTATTTTCGGATACGCTATTTGATCAAGCATTTCCTTTTGCTCGCTCTCTGAGCAATCGCTAAATACCTTATCAAATTGCTTTTGGCACTGTATATCAAGCCACCTGAGGCCGCCCCGTATAGCAGTTTGTTTGTCGGGCTGGTCAAGCATAGTAAAATCGATAAATTCCGGCACGCCGGCCTCCTCTGCATTACCCGAAACATCATCAGCCGGAATAATAAGGTTGGACAACTGGCGAACAGTCTCAAATTCATGATCATTAAAAAACTGGCTTTCCCACTTTTCAATTACGTCATCTGTGACGTATTTCCAGAATTTATGCTGTTCACTGGCTTCTTTAGGCGCTTGTTCGCAACCCGTCATAACAAAGCTGGCCGCTAAGGTTCCCAGTGACAATGTTTTTATTGCATCTCTTCTGTCCATAGTTCTACTATTTAAGTTATGTAATCAACTTCTCAAGACTCCCTAATCAAATTGGAACTCTAAATATTAAGGAGACAATACTAAAGGTTAAATATTACCTTTATTTACCTGGTCGGTTATATATTCTGAAGTACGCATAGAAAGCGCCAGAATGGTCCAGGTTATATTCTTGTGCGGCATAGATACTAAAGGTCCGCCATCTGCTACAAAAAGGTTTGGCACGTCATGGGCTTGGCAGTGTTTATTCAGTACCGAAATATCCGGATCATTACCCATTCGAGTAGTTCCACATTCGTGAATAATCTCTCCCGGTTGGGTAATACCATATCCATCTTCTTTGTCTGGCATATCCCACATTGGGGTTCCGCCCATTTCATCAATAATATTCCGAAAGCTCGTTTGCATATGCTTGACCTGATTATATTCTTGGTCACTCCAGTCATAATTAAACCTTAGTACCGGAATCCCCCATTCATCAACCTTATTAGGATCGATCTCGCAGTAATTATCCTCACGCGAGATTGATTCACCGCGTCCCGAAAATCCGACCATAGAACCATAATAACGCCGGTAATCCTCTTTCAGCTGTTTACCATAACCACCGCCCCCTTTGGGTCGATCGTCATAGATATCAGTATAATTTTGGATACCACCCATAAACCCGTAACTGGGCATTCCGCGTCCTCCCCAAAGTTCTACGTGGTATCCGCGGGCAAAATCAAGTTCGCTATTATCTCCCCACCACGGAATATACAAATGCATACCTCCGGTTCCGTCTTCATTGTGGGCCGGCATTTCCATGAGGTCTGGAATGAGTCCCATTACGGAAGTTCCTGTTGAGTCATTCAAATATTTGCCCACCATTCCACTGGAGTTTGCTAACCCATCAGGAAAATCAGCTGATTTTGAATTTAACAACAGTCGGGCCGACTCGCAGGCACTGGCCGCCAGTACCACGACCTTTGCTTTTACTTTATATTCATTTTTATCCTCTTTATTAATGTAGGAAACCCCCGTTGCCCGCCCTTCTTCATAGGTTACTTCACGAACCATCGCTCCTGTTTTTATTTCCAGATTCCCGGTTTCCAGCGCAGGTGGAAGCAATACGGAAGAAGAAGAAAAGTTGGAATGCGTAGCGCAACTTCTGTTACATTGGCCACAATAGTGGCATGCAGCCCGCCCGTTGTGGGGTTCTGTAATTATAGATAGCCGAGAAGGGATGCAGGGAATATTCATGTCATCGCACGCATCCTTAATCAAGTATTCATAGCAACGTGGTTCAGGCGGATCCATATATATTCCACCGGGCGCGTTGGGAATTCCTTCTTTAGTTCCGAATAAACCAATCAGCCGATCAATCTTGTCGTAATAGGGCTTAATATGTTTGTAATCAATGGGCCAGTCGTCCCCGTGGCCGTCAATACTGTAACCATTAAAATCATCCGGACCAAAACGCAAGGAAATACGTCCCCAGTGATTTGTTCGTCCTCCAAGCATACGAGAACGAAACCACTTAAATTCACTGTCATTTACTTGGCCATAAGGCTCGCCCTCAACATCCCAGCCGCCGAATGCAGCATCGAATTCCCCAAAGGGTTGAAGTTGAGTTCCGCGTCCTCTCCGCGGTGATTCATAGGGCCAGGTGAACATGGAGAAATCTTCTGAATCGAACCATCCGCCGGCTTCCAACATTATAACATCAGCTCCTTCTTTGGTCAATTCATGAGCCGCCATACCTCCGCCGGCCCCGGATCCAACTATACAAACGTCATATTCTTTCGGACTTTCTTTTATCTGCATAAAAATCTATAATTGTGATATAATTTATTTCTAATAGTTTTCGGGAAATGAGAATAAGCCTATGTAACCAATTCACTATTAAATAGCCCCAAACCTTTCTTATACCTGCTATCACCATAATGCTAATTGATATTAGCATGATATGCAACAGTAAATTTACTTTTTATAAAGTCTAAAATACTAAATATTGCCATTCAAAAAGTATAACCTTTTCAATGTATATGCGTTCCAATGTATAGCAATAGCTAATAATTGCGGGTTGTCATGGTTGTAACATGAGGGTGATTTGATTAATCAATGAAATCACTATTTAATAAATCGTAAAACTATAGTTTCAGGCTTAAAGCATTCTTGTTTAACTATAACTACCAGCCGGTATTTTGAGTTAAATTCTTATTGGCCTGACGTTCGCTGTATGGGATGGGCCATAACATATATTTCTCAGAAAATGTTACGCCTTTTATATTTGAATGTTCAAAAGCATCTACAAAAGTATTATTTATTAAATCATAGACCATATGTGTACGTTGAATGTCAAAATAAGCTTTATTCTCAAAGCTCAGCTCATGATACCGTTCCTTCCATACTTCTTCTCTGAACTCATCTTGTGATAAGCCGGAAAGAGGCGCTAAATCTGCACGTTCACGAATCGCATTTATTTGATCATATGCTTTCAGTGTAGGACCGCCGTTTACCTCATTAATAGCCTCAGCATATATCAACATCACCTCTGGCAAGCGAAGTAGAGTCCAGTTAATGTCTCCTTTTTGATCTCCTGTTTCTTTATTTGCGGCCTCTTCCAACCAGTATTTCCATAACGCATATTCTCCAAAGTCCTCATGTTTGCCGTCGGGTCGGGTATATTCGGTAAAATAGAATTCCTTTTCGTTGGTTCGTTTATCACCGTCTTCATAGGTTTCAATAAACTCGTTCACAGGTCGAAGAGATCCATATTCATCCCCAAAAGCGGATATATTCACCCTTTCAGGAATAATTAAAGCAGTAATGGAATTAGTAGCTACCTCTCCCTCATATTGAGCCTGCAAAATGAATTCGCCCTTATTTTTATGCTCTCTGTCATGTAAATAAGCATAGTCATCAAATAATGTATACCAACCTGAATCTATAACTTCCTCAGCTTTATCTGCAGCCAGCTGGTAATATTCCTGACCTTTTTCAAGGGGATAGCCGGCCATGGTCAAGTATACACTGGCTAACAAGGACTTTACCGCACCTTGAGTTACACGTCCCGATGTGCTATTCTTTTTTAAGCCCGCTTGCTCTGCAACCTTTAGGTCTTCCAGAATCTGACCGTAGATAGAATCTATTGAAGCTTCCTCTGGATAAAACTCCTCACTGGATGCGTCAACGGGCTCAGTAACTAACGGAATTTCACCATATAATCGTACCAGATGATAGTAATAAAAAGCACGTAAGAAACGAGCCTCCCCTAATAGTTCTTTCTTTTTACTTTCATCCATATCTACATCGGGAATATTAGCAATAGATACGTTGGCATTAGCGATGCCATTATAGAAGCTCTCCCAAACCTCCATGAATATCGGATTCTCCGTACCGGCATCATGGTTAATATATTCCCGATTCCGGTCGCTCTGTCCATTTGTGCTTGCATGCCCCACTAGTAGATCAAGAGAAACCCAAATAGCTTCTCCATAACCTGTTGAAAGAGTGAATGTACGCAGGGTTTCGTAAATACCATCTACTGCAGATTGGGCTTGTTCTGCATTTTGAAAAAACTCCTTCTGACTGGGCTCTGATTTATTCGTCTCAGTCAGAAAGTCCTTGCATCCAGCATTTAATAATGCCAGAAAAGAAACGACCGTTAGTACCCGTGCAAAATATTTTGCTACAGATTTCATAAAAATAACTGATTAATGGATTATGATTAAAATGTAAGATTTACACCCAGCAGAAATGTTCGAGCTTTAGGGTAATCATGGAACTGTATTCCTTGAGAGAAAGGATCTCCAAAGGTCGTTGTTTCAGGATCATAGCCGTCATATTTTGTAAGCAAAAAGAAATTTTGTGCAGATACATAGAAACGGGCTTCCTGAACCCCTATTTTCGTAAGCAGGCTGCCCGGCAGGTTATAACCTACCGCAATATTCTTACCCCGCAGGAATGAACCGTCTTTCACTTTGTGCGTGTCAAGATAGGTATCATACCCCGCTGCTGTAGGCCTGTGTTGTGCTATTGGGGTGTCCTGATGGTCCGGTGTCCAGGCATTAAGAACATCAGAAAAGCTATTAGCCAGCCCCACCCGATCGAGTGATGAATGTTCAGTTAACTTAAAGACATCATTCCCAACCATATATTGCAGTTCTAATGTAAAATCGAAGTTTTTATAATTAATAGTATTTGTAAAGGACCCATAAAAGTCAGGTATTCCTTTTCCGATAGTGGTGTAATCGTCATTATTAATTTCGCCATCTCCATTTATATCGCGATACTTTAGATCACCAGGCTTTTTTCCATATTCAGCGGCTTCAGCTTTTTCGTCTGTGCCCCAAGTCCCCTCTCTTACTAAGCCCCAGAAAGTACCGACCGGCTCACCTACACGCAGAATATTAGTTTCATTTAAGAAATTTGGTCCGGGAAATATATCTTCATTGTTAACTCCTAATTGTGTAACCTCATTTTCAACATAAGAATAGTTTAAAGTTGTAGACCAACTAAAATCTTTCCGTTGTATATTGACGGTATTCAGGGCTAATTCGAATCCTTTATTTTCCATACTGCCAATGTTACGCAACATGGTAGAATATCCGCTGGAAGTTGGAACCGGAGCAGCAAGTAAAAGGTCTTTTGTTTTCTTAAGATAGGCATCTGCTGTTACCTCTATCCGGTTATTTAAGAGTCCTAAATCAAAACCAATATCATACTGGATGGTTTTTTCCCACTTAAGGTCGGGATTAGCGAGCGTATTTATAACAGTGCCTGAAGTAAGGCTTCCATTGAATACAACAGAAACGGGCTGCATGTTAGCCAATGATTGGTATTCTCCAATTGTAGAATTACCTGTCAATCCATAACTTGCACGAATCTTCAGATTACTTATCGTTTCATTATCTCTTAAAAAGTCCTCTTCAGAAGCACGCCATGCTAGCGCAAGTGAAGGGAAAAATGCATATTTATTGTCTACTCCAAATCGGGAAGATCCATCAACACGACCGGTAATGGTTGCTAAATAGCGGTTATCATAGTCATAGTTAAAACGTGCAAAATATGATGCCATTTGCCAGATACTTGAACCGGATTCCCCCGCTTCCATAGTTGAACCGGTTCCCAGATTGAACCATTTATAAAAGTCATCCGTTAGATCACGAGCGGCTGCCCTCCACTCTAGATAATCGGATCGCTGAAGCTCGGTACCGACCGTGGTATAAAGTGAATGCTTATCATTAATATCCCAGTCATAATTCAAGTGATTTGACCATTGCCAATATCGGGATTCATTGCTCCAAATCTCCGCAAAATTACGACCTAGCCCGTTTAAGTCTGACAATGTACTACTAAAGTACGGATTATGCTGGTTACGAATATTGACACCAAGTCGAGAGGTTATTTCCAGACCATCAATTGGACTCACTGTTATATAGGTGTTACCATTGAAAACGTTATAACGATATTGCCGATTATCTTCGTGCAGCTGAGCCCGTGGATTATCACCTTGTTCGGTTCCCTCATAATCATCGCGTCGCCCATAAGTGCCATCCGAATATTGATAAGGGACAATAGGAATCATCTCTATCATCATACGAGGCACATTATTGGCCCCTACCGCTTCATCAGCACGACGTTCTTGATTGTTCGAATAACTAACAGTACCTCCTACTTTAAGCCAATCTTTTATTTGGGTGTCAAGCACTCCCCGAATATTCGCTTTCTTTAGGTAGGTGGTTTTAATAATTCCATTTTCATCAGAATAACCCATAAATAGCCCATATGTCGTATTTTCTGTACCTCCGGTATAGGAAAGGTTGTGGTTTTGGCTCACGGCAGTACGTGTAACAGCATCTTGCCAGTCAACATCATATAACGGGTTCATGTCCTGATCAAAAAGTTCGGGATTACCCTGATCATTTCCTACTTTGTACTTTTTCCGTTTCTCAAGCGGATCAGTATAAATTCCATTCTCCCAGCCCACAGGATCAAATTTTTCAGCATTTTCATAGGCCAGTTCTTCTATTCTCAAATATTCATCAGAGTTTAATAGGTCCTGCTTGCGTGCCATCTGGCTTATGCTAATATAACCATCATAAGAAAAGGTACTTTCCCCTTTTTGTCCTCTTTTGGTGGTGATTAATACCACACCGTTTGAACCACGGGTACCATAAATAGCTGTGGAAGAGGCATCTTTGAGCACCTCAACCGATTCAATATTATTGGGATTAATAGTTGATATACCAGTAGTTTGTACAACCCCATCCACAACATATAGCGGGTCGTTCGTGGCGTTAATAGATCCGTAACCACGAATACGGACCCGGGTTCCTCCACCAGGCCTTCCTGAGTTTGTTGATACGTTCATTCCTGCAATTTTACCTGATAAAGCTTCTTCTACGCTGGTTGGCTGACGTTCCATCAGATCTTCACTCTTAATGGAGCTCACTGATCCCGTCAGATCAGATTCTTGCTGGGTACCATAGCCTACAACCACCAACTCTTCGCCGGTTAATGACTTCTTCTCCAATGATACATCCAGCTGGGTACGTCCGTCAATAGGGATCTCCTGGGTTTGATAACCGATAAAGGAAAACACCAATGTATCTTGTAATGAAGAAACAGTAAGCTCGTAATTACCCTCAGCATCTGTTGAGGTTCCTGTTGTGGTTCCCTTCACCAATATGTTAACACCTGGAAGTTTCTGACCTGTTTCGGCATCAGTTATAGTACCGGTAATAGTTTCCTGTTGCTTTTCGCTATTCCTGGCATTTGTATCAACAACAAAAACCGTTAATAACGTTAACAGTAATACCGGAATCCAGCGGTTAGCGGTTATCTTACTCTTATTCATTCTATTATATTATTTATATATATAATTATCCTTATAACGTATTTGCCGGTCGGGTTAAAATCGATAAAATACTTTTTGTCATTCTGAACTTGTTTCAGAATCTCATATGGCAGGTAGCGCTAATACTGTTACTAAATTTAATCAGCATTCTTGTCCTTTCGAAATCACGCATCGGGATGCGGGATGACTAAATTGCTGGTAACTGACCATTAAAGGTAGCTGTAACCGGTAAACGCGTTAATTATACTATTTATTTAATACTTGATTATATTATATAATACTTAATTATACAATTTTAATTATAATAATACAGCTATATAAAAAATTGTATTTATATATAGCTACTTCTATTTAAGATACATAATAATTGGAAATTTAAAAGTTAAATTTTTCATTTTAGCTATGTGTATTAGTTGATAACACTATATCCACATATAAAAGTTATGGAGTTGCTTAAAGCCTATTTAAGGTCATTCTAAACTTCTATTTATTATATCATAAAGGCTTTATGAGCTTTGAAGAACCCTTTGTCTTCTGGATGAAGAGCTTCAAGCCCTTTACTAACTTTTTTAGGTGCTAAGCTCTTTGCCGGCTTCAGTTAATAGTTCCTTCGTTGCCCTTATTCCTTCCGCTTCACTTAATCCGTCTCCCTCATACTCTATGCCGATGTGTCCGGTATAACCGGCTTCTTTGACGATCTTTAGCATCCGGGAAAAATCAATGGTCGTTTCATGGCCCTTTTTATCAAATTCATAGCTTTTAGCACTTACTCCTTTGTCATAGGTCATCATTTCTTTAACACCTTTATACGGATCATAGTCCTCAGTACACCCATCTGCGCCATATTCAAGGCAGAAATTGCCAAAATCAGGTAATGTGCCACAATTTTCCATATTTACTTTTTCTATCACACTGCTCAACCACTGCCCGTTGGATGACAGCCCGCCATGATTCTCTACAACCACCCCAATGTCATAATCCTGGGCAAAGGTTGCTAATTGGCTCAACCCATCCACAGCCGCTTTTTTCTTTTCTTCAGGCTGACCATCACCGCGTAAATTAACCCGGATAGAGTGGCAATCTAAATATTGTGCCGCTTCTACCCATTTGTAATGTTTCTCAACTGCTGAGCTTCTCTTTTTATCATCCAACGCTGCTAAAGGTCCTTCGCCGTCAATCATTATCAGTACTTGCGTTACCCCTAAGTCCTCACAGCGACTATTCATCTCGTCTAAATAGTCTTTGTCCTTTGCTTTATCTTTAAAAAACTGATTGACATACTCTACCGCATGAATTCCAAATTTATTTTTTGCTGCTTCCGGAAATTCAAGATGTTTCATCTTCCCATCAAATAACGTTCGATGCAAACTCCATTCTGCTAATGAAATGTCAAAAAAAAGATCATTTCCCGTGCTTTTAGAACTACAAGCAGCCATCATACCCGGCACCATTGTTGTTATTGATGCCAACCCACCAATTTGTAAAAATTGCTTTCTATCCATTGCTTACACCCTTTAACTTTGTTTATTGATTATTTTATGAGATTCTATTTAACTGGTTATATCCAATTATATCGACTTTGTTTTTGCTAAAAGAATTTTATCTTAGTTATTAACTTATTAAAGAGCCGCAAGTTAATAAAAGATCAGGTTGATGTAACGAACTATTACACCTTTTAATAATGCTGTAAATTATTTTTACAAATATTTAGTAGAATTTATTACATAATAGTCGTTGTTAAAGAATTGTGAGACCTCTTCAACTGCTAAATTGAAGCGGCCTCTCAAGTTGAAAATCCAAAATTGAAATAAGATTTTATTATCTGATTTTATTTAAATATAAATTTGATTAACGAAGGGTAAAAAATGAACAAAATACTTCAGACGAAATTAAGCGTAATGATGTTCCTTGAATTTTTTTTATGGGGAGCATGGTTTGTTACACTCGGCACCTTTTTAGCTGCTAATCTCGATGCTTCTGGAACACAAATGGGTTCAGCCTTTGCTACCCAATCCTGGGGCGCCATCATTGCACCTTTTATTGTTGGAATTATTGCTGATCGATACTTTAATGCAGAACATATCTTAGGCATCATACATCTTATTGGAGCTGTACTCATGTATTTGATGGCAAATGCAACCGATTTTGCTACATTTTTTCCCTATTTACTGGCCTATATGATTTTGTTTATGCCTACGCTGGCCCTGGTAAATTCTATCTCATTCCGACAAATGGATGATCCGTCAAAAAATTTCTCAAAAATAAGAGTTATGGGGACTATTGGTTGGATTATCGCTGGTCTTTTTATTAGTTATCTCTTTTCCTGGGATTCTGATATTGCTATTGAACAAGGAATGTTGAAAAACACTTTTCTAATGGGTTCTATAGCTTCACTTATATTAGGAGTTTATAGCTTTACACTGCCCAAAACGCCTCCACAGGTAGATAAGGATGAAGACGTTTCTGTATCTAAAATACTGGGCCTCGATGCCCTTGGAATGCTGAAGGATCGCAATTTTCTTATCTTTGTTATCGCTTCTATCCTTATTAGCATCCCACTCGCCTTTTATTATCAAATTGCCAACCCTTTTCTGGTTGAAGTTGGAGTTGAAAATGCAACGGGTATCATGACCCTCGGACAGGCTTCTGAATTCGTATTTATGTTGTTAATCCCTTTCTTTTTAATGCGCTTAGGTATTAAAAAAACCTTGCTTTTAGGAATGATAGCCTGGGCGGCCCGGTATGCATTATTTGCTTTTGGCGACAGTGGCTCATTAGTATTTATGTTAATAATCGGCATCGCCCTTCACGGAATCTGTTATGACTTCTTCTTTGTGGTCGGACAAATTTATACTGATTCTAAGGCTGATGAAGAACATCAAAATTCAGCACAGGGCATTATTACCTTAGCTACGTATGGCATTGGTATGCTTATTGGATTTTATTCCGCAGGATGGCTTTATGATGCCTATGAACTGGCTCAAGGAAACCATAATTGGTTTATGATCTGGATTATTCCAGCTATCTTTGCAGTTCTGGTCTTCCTGTTTTACCAGTTTACTTTTGAAGATGAGGAGGTGGATTATGATGTTTCACAAATTTAATCAGAGAAGGCTACATGAACCCACCAACTTTTTTTAATAATATTCACCTTGTTATTGCTGACTTTATTATTTAGGTGGGTTTATTGTAGACTTTTCAATAAAACCTATTCAATCAGCGGGAGCTACTTTAACCCGCAGCTTTTATAAAAATGTTGTTATGAATATTTCTCATCAAGCTTATACTTTGTTTTGCTGTCTGTTCTTCATTTCCATCTTTGGTTATACTCCAGCTGCAAAAGCTCAAATAAAAATCATGAGCTACAATATTCGTTACGATAATCCAGATGATGCTCCTAATACCTGGAATAATCGGAAAGAAGATTTAGCAGCTCTTATTCGGTTTCACAGGCCAATATTTCTGGGCACCCAAGAAGTGCTTCACAATCAGCTTCAGGATCTCAATAACCTGTTAGAAGGTTATCACTCTATTGGGGTCGGCCGAAAGGATGGAAACACTAAAGGGGAATATTCAGCTATTTTTTACGACACGACTAAGGCTAAGCTGATAGCACACACCGACAGCACGATTTGGCTCTCAAAGACGCCACAAAAGCCAAGTAAAAGCTGGGATGCTGCTCTACCACGTATTTTAACTTGGGGAAAGTTCAGACTAACGGGTTCGGGAAAGCACATTTATGTCTTCAACACCCACTTTGACCACATCGGAAAGAAGGCACGTGCTCAAAGTGCACAACTTATACTGGATACCATTTCAAACATAGCCGGTGACTCACCGGTAGTTCTGACCGGCGACTTTAATATCCCTGATGACTCTGAGCCTTACCAAATAATCAACGATTCATTTTTAACCGATAGCCAAGTTGAAACAAAACTCCCACCGGTAGGACCAGCTTTCACCTTCAATGGTTTCAATATTAATAAGAAATCCCATCGTGATAGAATTGATTATATATTTACAAATGGAAAAGTAGATGTAAAGAAATATGCCGTCATCTCCTCGTTTAAAAATGATTATTACTTATCTGACCATCTGCCGGTCATATCAGTAATCGAACTCATAAATTGATGGTTAGAACCATTGAGATATATCTTCATAACCCCTCTTAAGTATTTAAGAGGGCACCGACGCTTAATAGCTTTAGCTACGTAGCGGTTTTTCTGCTCTACGAAACGTTAGTGTAGCAGAGGGAGGTCGAAACATTGTTATTCCGACGCACCTGATTAAGGTCTTGGTATAGGAATATTAATCCACATTAAATTTCAACTATCATGTTTAGAAAACATACAATCTTCCTCTGCTTCATATTTGTGCAGCTTGTTAGTTTACCAGCTGCCGCTCAACAAAGCAGTGACTCAAGCTCCCTCGCCTTTGAAGATGAGATTGAGGCTTTCGAACGGGCGGATCGTCAGCAGATGCCGCCTGAAGATGCCATCTTATTTGTTGGCAGCTCTTCTATCAAAAAATGGACTACGTTAAAGCAAGATTTTCCTCAAAAAGAAATTATAAACCGGGGTTTTGGGGGCTCACAATTTTCGGATCTTTTAGAATATGCCAATCGTATTGTGTATCCCTATAAGCCCCGTCAGATTTTTGTATATGAGGGTGATAACGATCTGTATGCCGGTAATTCTCCCCAACAAGTACTTGAAGATTTCCAAACCTTTGTAAGCCAAACAAAACATAAGCTACCCCAGACGTCAATTGTGTTTATAAGTATTAAGCCTTCAATCGCAAGAAATGATCTCTTGGACAAAATGGCTAAGGCCAATAAGCTGATTCAAACCTATATCCAGAATATAGAACAGGTCCAATATGTAGATATATTCACTAAAATGCTGGATAAGGACGGCAAAGTACGCTCTGATATGCTTAGCAAGGATAATTTACATATGAATGCCAAGGGGTATGAAATGTGGAGGAATGCTATCCGGCCCTATTTAAACTGATATTCAGGTCATTATTGGCAACAAACAGAAGGAATCTTAAAACACTACTTATCTCTTTGGCAACCCATTTAATAAAAAGGAAAACCAAAGGACTCCTATTGAATCCGGGTCAGAAGCCTATTACAATGCCTTAAACCCATAAAAATATCGAGCCAGATCCCGAAAAGGGATGCTCAAAGGCCTCTGATAGAAGTGAGACTATAGATTGGACAAAATGCCCCTGGAGGTGTGGCAAACCAGCTAATATTCAATAGTCAGCGTTTTACGGCCTCACTTTTTTCTTATCCAGCTTTTTACTGAAGAGCCACTCATAAACTTCTGGATTATGGAAGGTTTTTAGCCATGCCCCGGCATGTCCTGCATCCGGATATTCCGTAAAGCCCGGATGCCCACCTACCATCTGTATAGCATCCACCATTGCTCGTGAGTAGCGAATATCCACGACTTGGTCCTCAGCTCCATGGAATACCCAAATAGGCATATCTTTAAGCAGAAAAGCCCGGGTAAGATCTCCTCCGCCGCAAATAGGGATGGCTGCTGCAAACCTATTAGGAAAACGCGCAATAAGGGCAAAGGTGCCAAAACCGCCCATCGATAGCCCAATAACATACAAACGTCGCTGATCAACATTATACTGCTTGGAAAGTTGTTCTAAAAGTTCGATCGTCAGCCTCATAGTCTGTGTAGGTTCTTCCGGCATCGCTGCGGAAAATTTTGAGTGATCCTGGCTAAGAGGCAGGACCGACCATACCTCCTTTTTAGGCACCTGCGGAGCTACTACAAATGCGGGATATTCTTTCCTCATTTGAGGGTCTGCAAATTGGGCGGCCCCCCATTTTAGTTGACTAAAATTATCGCTTCCCCGTTCCCCAGCGCCATGCAGGAAAAGAACCAGCGGATAGGAATCCGTTGAATCATAATCCGCGGGTTTTAGTATCCGGTAATTTAGTTTATTCCCGGCTGAATCGGAATAAGTATGTGCCTTAAAATCGGTAATCTGAGCCATACTAATTAAAGGCAAACAAATAAGTACCGTGAAAATTAAATACCTTTTATTCATCTCAAATAAATTGATCTGGTTTAATAGTTAGGTCCTTTGGGAATACTTTATCATAAATCCCTCTTAAGTAACCAGGAAGGGATTGCCGGCGCTACGAACCTTTTTGTGATAGAGGGAAGGTCAAAGCGTAAGTATTTTGAAAGTGCTTTAATCACATATTACGGCGATACTGGCCTCCCACCTCGTAGAGAGCCTGAGATATTTGTCCCAGTGAAGCTACCTTTACTGTTTCCATCAGTTCTTCAAACAGGTTTCCATTGTTACGAGCGACTTCTTTGAGCTGTTCTATAGCCTCATCTGCTTTATCCTCATGCCGCTTCCAAAAGGACTCTAAATTCTGAATCTGCTGATTCTTTTCCTCATTTGTAGAGCGTATAAGATCTATCTTCTTTTCATCTTCCACAGATGCTGTCTCTTCATTTTGAAAGGTATTAACGCCAATAATCGGTAATTTACCGCTATGTTTTTGAGATTCATAATATAGGCTTTCATCCTGTATTTTCCCACGCTGATACATATTTTCCATTGCCCCAAGTACGCCGCCCCGCTCCGTAATACGATCGAATTCGGTCAGTATAGCCTCCTCAACTAAATCTGTCATTTCTTCAATAAAGTAAGAGCCCTGATTAATATTTTCATTCTTAGCAGTACCCAGCTCTTTATTTATAATAAGCTGTATTGCCAAGGCTCGTCGCACTGACTCTTCAGTCGGCGTTGTTATGGCTTCATCATAGGCATTTGTATGCAGCGAGTTACAGTTGTCATAAATAGCCAATAAGGCCTGCAGCGTTGTACGTATATCATTAAACTGAATATCCTGCGCGTGCAGCGAGCGTCCACTGGTTTGGATATGATATTTTAGCCGCTGGGACCTCTTGCTGGCTTCATACTTTTCGCGCATCGCAATGGCCCAAATGCGCCGGGCTACTCGCCCAATAACGGCATATTCCGGATCCAATCCATTGCTAAAAAAGAACGACAAGTTGTGTGCAAAATCATCGATATCCATACCGCGCGACAAATAGTACTCTACATAAGTGAAGCCATTAGCCAGTGTGAACGCCGCCTGAGTAATAGGGTTTGCGCCAGCCTCAGCTATATGATATCCGGATATGGAGACAGAATAGTAGTTTTTTACTTCATGATCATTAAAATACTGCTGAATATCCCCCATCATCTTGAGCGCAAATTCGGTAGAAAATATACATGTATTTTGTGCCTGATCCTCTTTAAGAATATCTGCCTGCACCGTTCCGCGTACCTTGGTCATTGTCTTCTCCCTGATCTTCTGGTAGGTTTCTTCATCCAGCAATTTATCTCCGGTAATTCCTAAGAGGCCCAGCCCAAAACCCTCATTAGTGGCAGGCAACTCCCCATGATACTCGGGGGCATCTGTGCCCATTCCCTCAAAATACTGATTGATTTCCTCTTTGGCCTCTTCCCAGCGATTCTGCTCTTTAAGATAACGCTCTACCTCCTGGTCAATGGCCGTATTCATAAACATAGCCAAAATCATAGGGGCAGGCCCGTTGATGGTCATAGATACCGACGTTTTGGGCGAGGTGAGCTCAAAACCGGAATATAGTTTCTTCATATCATCCAGGGTGCAAATGCTTACGCCCGAATTCCCTACCTTGCCATAAATATCAGGCTGAGAATCCGGATCCTCTCCGTAAAGTGTTACAGAGTCAAATGCTGTAGACAGCCGAGCTGCCGGCATATCTTCACTCAGATAGTGAAACCTCTTGTTGGTTCGTTCAGGCGTCCCTTCACCGGCAAACATACGTGTTGGGTCCTCGCCCTCCCGCTTGAATGGAAAAACTCCGGCAGTATAAGGATAATAGCCCGGAAGATTTTCTTTGAGCGCAAATTTAAGCTGTTCCCCCTTATTATCAGTTTTGGGTAGTGCAATCCGTGGAATTTGGAGTCCGCTCAGTGATTCACGGAACATTTCATTTTTAAAGGTCTTATCCCGAACCTGTACTTCCACATTATCTTGCTGGTATTCTTCGTATAGCTCATCCCAGTGGTCCAGAATATTGCGGCTGCGCGAATCGAGCTTACTGAGCCAATGGTCTTGCATTGCACTGAGCTTATTCTCAAAGCCCTTCTGCTCATCAGGAGCCCAGTGGTCTATCTGTTCAAGCGTTCCCTCAACCTGGTTCAACTTTTTCGCCACCCTCACCTGTTCCTTTGTCCAGTGATGGTAATCCCGAACAGTTTCTGAAATCTCTGATAAATAACGCTGCCGCTTACCAGGTATTATTGCCTGGGTTTGTATGTCTTCAGCAGGCTCAGCATTCGTATACTGCTTGGGCTCCCATTCAAAGCTATAGCGTTTGTTTATGGAATCTACTAATGCCTTAAATAACCGATTCACCCCTTCATCATGAAACTGCGCGGCAATCGTTGGGTAGACCGGCATGTCAGCCATATCTTTATCCCATTCACCACGGTTACGCTTGATCTGCTTACGAACAGCACGCAAGGCATCTAGCGAGCCTTTCTTCTCAAACTTATTAAGGACTACAAACTCCGCCAGGTCCAGCATATTAATCTTCTCCAGCTGAGTCGCCGCCCCATATTCGCTGGTCATTACGTAGATTGGAATATCCGTAATATCTATAATTCCTGAATCGCCCTGTCCAATACCGCTCGTTTCAACAATAATCAGGTCAAAACCGGCCGTTTTACATACTTCTATTGCCCCTTTAATCGATCCGCTTATTGATTTATTGGCGCGGCGTGTTGCTAAACTTCGCATATATACACGGTTAGGGTCTATACTGTTCATCCTGATACGATCGCCCAACAGTGCACCCCCAGTTCTAATTTTAGATGGATCAATAGAAATGATAGCGATATTCATCTCCTCAAATTCCATCAAGAAGCGTAGAATAAGCTCATCAGTAAGCGAACTTTTGCCGGCACCTCCTGTTCCTGTAATACCTATCAGGGGAATAGATTGTACATTGTTGGCCGGCTGGATAGGATTGCTGTTGCCATCAAGCAGTTTTCCATTTTGATACTGGATAACATCATCATGTCCGTTTTCAATAGCTGAAATGCACCGAGCAATAACTTTATTATCTCCTTCCGCAATAGCTTGACTGTCAATCAGCTCAAGCTCTGCAGGATCATAGTCACACTCCTTGAGCATAAGATTAATCATGCCCTGCAGTCCCATTTCGTTTCCATCTTCTACAGAAAATATATGATCCACGCCGTATTTATGGAGCTCTTCTATTTCATCCCCCACAATAACGCCGCCTCCACCGCCATACACTTTAATATGTGAGGCATCACGTTCTTCAAGCAGGTCCACCATATATTTAAAATACTCCATATGACCGCCCTGGTAAGAGCTAATGGCAATCCCCTGCACGTCCTCCTGAATAGCGCAGTCCACAATCTCTTTGACCGACCGGTTGTGTCCCAAATGGATGACCTCGGCTCCGCTGCTTTGCAGGATTCGGCGCATAATATTTATACTGGCATCATGCCCGTCAAAAAGGCTGGCAGAGGTTACAAACCGAATATTATGCTCCGATTTGTATACATTGGGCTGTTTATTTCTTTTTTTCTTTTCTTCTTTAGCTTCCATATTCTCCTGGTCATCTACTATTGCCTTCTTAGCCATACCAATACCTCGCCTTGTGTTTATTTTCTCTAACGATAAAGATAATAAATGTGCAGCTTCTTTTGGGATGTATCGTAAATATCAATTGTTCTCCTGCCTTTTCTTTTCTTTTAATGAATAGCTTTCCAACTTTCCGCTCACCGGCTGGGCAATTCCACCGGATATTACCTTAGTCAGATCGGTAATAATGCCTGGTAAAGCTACACCTGCAGGGCAAGCAAGATACTTATGCTCCCACTGGGGATGATATTTTTCCTTATAAGTCCGGACGGTTCGAAAGCCATACATATTTTCTCCATAAGTATAAATAAGGCTTGCCAATTTACTCCAACGCTGTGATACATAATTCTCATGGTTTCCCGATAATGGAGCCATTCCCAGATTAAACCATTGATAGTTTTGCTCCATTGCCCATTTAATTGTTTTAATCATTATAAAGTCTATTATTTTATGGGGTACATCGTCTTTATATCGAAGTAAATCAGTAGAAACTTCTTCCTTTTTACCACTTAGAAGAATATTAGAAAAGGCAACCGGCTGCTCATCTTTACGGACTAATGCAATAGGAAACTGGTTCAGATAATTTTTATCAAAATAACCAACGGTAAATCCACTCTCATTACGTTTTCTGGTTTGTAAATTTTCGTCCGAAATAGACTTTAAGGCCGGTAATAGATGGGTAGCTTCACCTTGGGGAAGCATCTCCCAGGTATATCCGTAATCAATCATTTTGGTATAATTTTGCAGTATACCAGAATCTAAATCTGAAGTTCGAAATTCATTCAGAAATATTCTACCTTCTTCCCCGGTCTCAAAAGTAGTAAGCCCTAAATCGACGTAATAGTCTAAATAAGCTTTTCCGACTCTAAGGAAGGCCGGTCGAGCACCGTTTTCCGAACAATATTCTTTAAAAGACCACAACAGTTCTTCTGCTTCTTCAGCAGGGCCTACAGGATCACCCAGCGCAATATAGCTTTTCTTTTCT